>Ga0213876_10000445_pt1 | contig 33487 bp, 27 predicted proteins | sample BarmaccomBMRX_R9_FD_160113 | JGI IMG/M metagenome (GOLD analysis project Ga0213876, IMG submission 160113) | Root-associated microbial communities from Barbacenia macrantha in rupestrian grasslands, the National Park of Serra do Cipo, Brazil - RX_R9 | ecosystem: Host-associated > Plants > Roots... | reverse complement strand
ACGCGAATGGAGGCTGGCTTTCGCAACTGTTTGCACGAAGCACCGATGCCTACTTTACGACGCCTGCCCCCGTTGCGATGCGGTAATTAACTTTCACCGTGATGACTTGGGCGAGCGAAACAAACAAGTCGCTACCGGCATGGCCCGATGCTTCAGTTGTAAATTCGACTTTCGCGCCGTGTGCAGTTTCCCGCCCCGTGACATCTATGGTGATTCGATTGAATACCAATTATCTTTGATGAGGGCCTTGTCTGAGGGATGGATCAATATCAGCAGTAAACAAAGGGTTTATGCCCTTCTTTACTTTCCAGTGCTAAGGCAATTGATGAAAGTGATTGCTACTCGCAGGGGATCGCGGTTACTTGCCGCCCTATATCGGGAATTAGGAATGGCAACTTCCGCTCCGCTCTTTCCCACAGGGAAGACTGACATCGAATCCTTGCGCGTTGCGGAACGGCATCAGTTAAAGGCACTCGCGTCTTACCTCCTAGAAGATTGGCCTGACAGATTTATTGGGATTTGTGTAACGGAGCGTATTTGGAGTTCCACCCTGTTACGTGACTTAGAGGCTGCGCCCTTCTGGTACTGGAGCGTGATTCATGCCTGGCTGTATCGCACATCGTATTGCGCTTCCGATGAGGAGATCGTATCGGCCATCACTTACATCGCAAGGTCAGGCGGTGTCGCTTACCAAAAGGCCATTTCAGACCTTCTCGGCGCTCAGAACGTCTTTCGGAAAAGAAAAACTTTCACCGAGTTCAACCAAGCTACAGTCGGTCGCGTGACGGTGAAAATTCCGCGCGTCAAGTGACCAGATTCATTAAAACTCTCCTATCGATGCGTTTCCCATCTAGTCCGAATATCAACTCCTGCATCTCTCAACCACTCCAAGACAACTAGCAAACCGATGTTAAGAAGATGTGAGATAACGTGTGAGCTTACGCCAGTCGCGTATAGCTGCTGCGCCGTTTCTTTGTATTTGCAAAGGAGTTTTGGCGGCAGAGAGTAATTGCGTTTTGAGATAATCTTAGGGAAAACACTATAATCAACCTCAAAAGCACCCGCCATATCGAGCCATTTCGGTCTTCGGTAAATACGCCTTCTTACTGGACTGGGTTGCTCTACATCGAAGCATTTAGATGCTTGCCTCAGACGAGCATTTTCCACGTGCATTACGTTGACATGCCAGAGAGGTTCCTTCATCCACCTATAAAACCAAGCGTGGCATACCGCGTCCCTCAAACTTCTTGAACTCAGATACCTTCCCGGGTGATCTTGAATCAGACGATGCAGTAGCCACACCAGTTCATATCGCCTTCTCACATCAAGACTCCTGAACGAATTTCTTTCCGTGCCGATAAAAGTTTGTAGAGCAAGTCCATAGTGGCAGGAAATCGCGCGCTGGAGCTTTTCGCAGGCCCGATGTGGCTGTAAGAGCACTGTCAACATCCGATGTAGCAACGTAAAACATGCTTGCGAAGGGTAGCGGTCAGAACCTTCCATCAGCAGATAGCCGTGTCTTGCCGCCGCAACAAGTTGCTGCTGAAAGATACCTACCTCAGCTTCGGCTAAGGGCTGTGCTGTAGCATCACGGAGGTCTAATTTGCATTTATAGCAAACGGTTAAAATATTTGTATCTGCTTCTAGATCTCCCGCGTTTCGATGAATATGGATTGCCTCCGCGCAAAAAGGGCATCTATCGATCAAAAGCGACTCGTGATTCGGGCAGGCTACAACGAACGATAATCGCCACACACGCCTGATGTAAGGTTCTCTGTCCTCATTAAGGCACCGAGGACAAGCTTGAACCCCGCGTGGTGCTATGGAATTAGTAGGGCGTATATCGTAATCCATGACCCAATAGGAAGGCTTACGGCTGGTGAGCAGCTTTGTGCGTAAGTTCCTTTCAAGAGCGGAGAGAGTTGTTTCATGAACTCTAGTCAACTGGACTCCGCACCGCTTCGATAGTGAAGTCAGTATTTCGACTTTATGAATCAGGTCAACATCCTTCAGAGTCCATAAATGTGCGGAGTAGCCTGGTCTAAGCATATTGCCGAACTCACGCGGGGTAAGGCCGTGAGCCAGAGACAGCCTAACGAGCCATGAGGAAAGCAGCTCGTCATCCCTTGGCTTAAGATGAACGGGAAACAACGTACCTGATAAGCCATTGTGAGGTGCCACTTATTACCTGTTCTTCTCAGATTATGGAGGCGTAGGTAAATCGTGTCAGGCGGAGCAGATAACTTTACTCGCACTGCCGGCTAACAGCTTAACCAATAAGGGTGTTACTCGGTCGCAAGAGGTGGTCAGTGAACCACAAGCACATGTAATGCTTGCTCGAAGAAGGATTTAAGATGAGGACAAGGCGGTGCCGGAATGCACTGTCCCGCGCAATCAAACGGCTATTAGCCTAGCAAATCCACTGCGAATATTAAGTCCTAGAACAAGATGTAAGAATTATGGTCGCCTAAGGATATTATTCTGAAGATCATAAGGTATAGGAGTTGGATTATTTCGATGAGGAGCAGACTAGAGAATTTAAGTTATTCACACAGTAGTAGAATTCCACAGAGCATCGGTAGCCACAAACTAAGAACAATCCCCCGCCGATAAGAAGCCTTACCCGAAAACCAGAGCCATGCCAATATGAGCGTTGATATCAAGATGAGATACACAAGCACACTGCTCCATAAAGATGAGAATGTAATTAGGAGAGATGATAATAGCCCGCCAGCCAACATCTGCAAGAGGAAGCCTAATCTTGCAGTTGAATTTTCTCCTACAATCATAGGGAGTGTTGTGATCCCACCAGATCTATCTCCTTTCATATCACGTATGTCCATTAAGAGTTCACGGCCGAGTAGATACAACGAAGCGGCAATAGGAACAATATAATAAATTACAGGATAGTCTAATACTCTAACTACATAAATAAACGGTAAGGAGCTAATCACAGCAGTTAGGAAAGTCTTGCTCAAGGAGAGATATTTAACGAAATAGTTATATGATATGACGCCGATAATGGATACCCCGTATAAGGCTAGTTCTACTAGGTCATGACTGGTCAGAATCGCGATAATAGGAGCCAAGGCAATGAGCATTTGGGCTACGAATAGGGCTGTGCGAGGTTTCATCTTGCCACTTGGGATTGCACGATAAGGTTTATTAACCCGATCCTTCGGCACGTCATAGTAATCATTAAGTGCGAATCCACCTGCGGCTGCTAAAAAGAACGGTAAGGCTGCAATACAAGCGTTAACTATGCTCTGTCCCTTATAAATAAAAGGCACTATAACTATTGTAGAGATCATTAGAGATGTAAAAATCCGAATGACTAGGAGCACACCTACAATCTTTTTAAGAATATCCGCTATTTTTTTCAGGATACTAGACAATGGCGGTATCCAATCTATTGAAGCTTTTACTTCAACGAAGAAACAAAGTATGACACACAAGGCATAAGCACTATATGCAAGCTCTGCCTTGTATTGGCGTTCCGGCCTCTCGCTAGAATTATCTAAAAGGGCGCTAATTATGATACAAGCCATACAACTTAGCAAACATAATGATCGAGTGAAGTTTAATCGGTTTGCGAATATCTTCAGAGTAATTGATTCATTTTCGCTCCTTTTTATACGTTTCATCTCCACTAATAACTTGTAACAAGGAAACCCCGAGAGTGGGATTACTAAGGACAACCCACCCCAATATGCGAACCCTCTCAGAAAATGGCTACTCGGCTGTGAATTAAATATGGTTGCTGCAACTAACAATCCAAGGAAAAACATTCCGAATACGGTTTTAATAAGCGGCCACCGCGACGACATGAGATATTCCCCTTGACCAAACTGGAACCAACATACGAAAGCAATAAGCGCATGGACAAGAAAGGCAATTAGAAAGAAGGTGCCGTATTGACTAAAAATAAAATAAAATGGGATTACCCAAATTGATCCTGTGAGAGCAGCCAGTGTGGCGATAGAGTACTGAGAGGCACTCTCTTGAGGATTGAAAACTTGTGCCGTCCCGTTGACGTTTTGTGCGGCAATTGGCTTTCTTCGGGCTATATCAGAAGTGACTTTCCACGCTTCAAAGACGGCAAGATAAGCGGCAATTGATACACAGAAAAGCATAGTAGAAATGTACTGGCTAATTTTGACAGGAAAGGGAAATGAATCGAATTGGCTTACGATAGCGGCACAAGTAACTAAAAAGCTTATAGAAAGATTCAGACGGACAAACAATTTCCTTGAAAGCTTGGAGCGACTCAATGTCAGGAATAAAACCAGAACCATTATTACGGGCACAAGGGGGACAGTTGATTGCACCAAATCTTCATAGGTCAAGCCATAATACAAACTTATACCGATTGTAAGCACTACCGGCCAAACCAATTGATGCCTAACAAGCGGTAGCGGCTTTTCCTCACGATATTTTAATAAGAAAAGGCCATAAGCTATTGAGAGGAGCATGTACAGGCCAAACGCAATTAGTAAGGTGGATGGTGGAGAAATCTTAAGGACTACGATCATTACATATAACAACAAGAATATAGGAGAAGCTATCACAGCATCTGACTGATGGGCTTCTTGCCTCTCATTGCCTACTATGTTTTCGCTATCATGAAATCGATTTGCATAGCAAATGAAAAATACGACTGAAGATGCGATTGGAATCGATAGAGACCATAACTCCTTCCCTGTCGGATACTCTGCTCGCATTAGATACCCGGCAATAATCGCGCATGCAGAGGTCACAGCGTACTTAAAACCACGATAAATATATGTGAGTAGCACAGGCCAGGGCCTCCATTCATTCCGGTAAGAGAGCTTTTATGAGGGAAGGCACAACCGACTTATCTGCCTTCAGTTGCAGTATGGCTAACAACTAAGCTTGAAGAACAGCGGCTAGTTTTATGCCTTTTTTTGTGGCTGTCAATAGCTAAGGAAAATCAAAGTAACTCACGTATCTGGGAAGACTTGAGGATGTAATGTGCGCGGGCAGTAATACAGCACGCCAGCAAGGCTAAAGTAACGGCGCTAATAACATAATTGATTGTGAGTAACAAATTATTATGTATAGTCACATCATTTCTTGTAATTAACACCGCCGCCGATGAGCCCGCCGTCGCTGATCGTGTGGTGCGGCGAGCGAAAAGGTCTTGCGGTGACGAGCCCCGTGCGGTTCGTCAGTCCCGCCACCGAGTGAATCTTCGTCAGCTCAAGCGCCGCCTCGAACTCCAGAGGGGGAAGGATCGTCGGCAGGCGCTTCGCCAGCATCGTCTTGCCCGAGCCCGGCGGCCCGATGAGAAGAATGTTGTGCGACCCCGCCGAGGCCACTTCGAGCGCGCGCTTGACGGCGTGCTGCCCGCGCACCTCCCGGAAGTCAACTTCGTACGTGCCCTCGTCCGTGAGCAGCTCCGACTCGTCCGCGCGCAGGGGCGCGGGCGCCGTCCCCGCGCGCAGGGCGCCGACCAGCTCGACGGCCGCGCGCAAGGTGCCGGCGGCGTACACGTCAACGCCTTTGACGACCGCGGCCTCGGTGGCGTTCTCCTCGGGCAGAAGGAGGCTCTTGATTCCGGCGTCGCGCGCGCGGAGCGCGATGGGCAGCGCGCCGCGCACGGGGCGCACGCGGCCGTCGAGCGAGAGCTCGCCGACGGAGAGCACGTCGGTCAGACTTTCGGCTTCTCCGAGGTCGCCGTTGGCGCCGAGGACGCCGAGCGCGATGGGGAGGTCGAAGCTCGCACCCTCCTTGCGCACGTCGGCCGGCGCGAGGTTGATGGTCGTCTTGTGGAAGGGGAAGAAGAAGGCGCTGTTGTTGACGGCGGCGCGGATGCGCTCGCGCGACTCGCGGACGGCGAGGTCGGGCAGGCCGACGATGGTGACCGAGGGGTTAAAGTCCGACTCGCCCCGGGCGGGCGTCAGGTCAACCTCGATGTCTACGAGGTCTGCGTCGATGCCGTAGACGGCTGCGGACTGCGTGCGGAAGAGCATAGGCGTGCCAGCGTGAGTCTGCGTGAGGCGCTGGCGGGCGCCCTGGTTAATAAGGGGTAAAGGGGAAAGGGGAAGGGGAAAGGGTTTGGAAACCTTTCCCCTTTCCCCTTCCCCTTTACCCGCTGTCTTTAACTCTTAGCGGCGGCGCGCGGGGGCGGCCGGGGCGGCCGTGTTGCCCTGCGGGACGCGAATCTGGCGGCCGCGCGCGAGCGGCTCGTCGGCCGTCACGCCGTTGATCTTGGCGACCTCGGCCACGGAGGCGCCGTAGCGCGCCGCGACCTGCGCGATGGTCTCGCCGCCCCTGGCCGTGTAGCTCACCAGCCCGGCCCCGGCCGGCGCGGCGGCGCTGTTCGGCCGCTCGTAGCTCTTCAAGGTCTGCACCACGCGGCCGCCCGCGGGCACGATGAGCGTGCCGCCCTTGGCGAGGTCAACGCCCGCGTTCCACTGCTGGAGCGAGGTCGCGCTTACGCCCGCGCGTGAGGCGACGGCGTCCCAGGATTCGCCCGGCGCGGCCTGGACGACGCGCGCCAACTGCGTGCGGCGGTCGGCCGGGATGCGCTTCAAGAGGGCGACCATCTGGTGGCCGCGCTTCGCCGGGACGCGCAGCAGGTACGCCTCGCCCGGCGGCGTCGAGTCGCGGCGCAGCTCGGGGTTGAGGGCACGGATGTTGTCAACGCTCGTGTCAGTCAAAGCCGCGACCAACTGAAGGCTCGTCGCCGAAGGGACGCTCACCGTGTCGTAGCCGAGCGGCGTCATCCGCTGGACGTTGTGGAAGCCGTACTTCTCCGGGTTCTTCGCGATCAGGATGACCGCGAGGATGTTCGGGACGTAGTTGCGCGTCTCCTGCGCGATGTAGGGGTAGATGGCCCAGAAGTCGGCGTTGGCACCGGCGCGCGCGATGGCGCGGTCGATGTTGCCCTCGCCCGTGTTGTAGGCGCCCATCGCCAGCTCCCAGTTGCCGAAGCGGTCGTGCAGCCACTTCAGGTAGCGGGCCGAGGCGCGCGTCGCCTTCTCGAAGCTGTTGCGCTCGTCGATGTAGGCGGTCTGGCGCAGGCCGAAGCGCGAGCCGGTGCCGGGGATGAACTGCCAGAGCCCCGAGGCCGCGGCCCACGAACGCGCGGTCGGGCGCCAGGCGCTCTCGACCTGCCCGAGCCAGACGATGTCCTCGGGCACGCCCTCCTCGCGGAAGATCTTGCGCGCCATCGTCATGTACTGGCCGGAGCGGCGCAGGCCCGTCTCCATCGTCGCGCGGCCGCGCCCCTGGTAGTAGTTGATGAAGCCCTGGACGAGCGGGTGCGGCGTGAAGCTGAAGTCGAGCGTGTTCTTGATCTCGTTTTCGAGCTTCGCCACGTCGTCGGCCGAGACGTTCGTCTCCTTGTCGTCGAGCTTGAGCGTGCGCAGGTCATCGAGCGGCGACGGCTCGAACTTCTGCTCGACGAAGCCGACCTCGACGGGCGCGGCCGGCTGCTGTCCGTCCTGCTGCGCGACCGTCTGGAACGTCGCGCCGTCCTGCGTGCGCGGGGCGCCCGGCACCGCCTGCGGCACCTCGTAGCGGTAGACGCGCTCGACCAGCTCAAGGTAGAAGCGGTTCAGGCGCGGGTTCGAGCGCACGTCCATGCCGGATTCGAGCACCGTGTCCACGGCCTTGTCGAACTCCTCGCGGGCGGCTTGGCGCTTCTGGTCTTTGAGGTTCAACTCGCCGAGGCGGAAATGCTTCTCGGCGTCCTCGACGATCTTGGAGACGCGCGGGTCTTCGCGCTCGATCTCGCTCGGCGTGTTGCGGAGATATGATTGCTGGGGTACCTGGGCCTGAAGCGAGACTGAGGGGAGCAGCAGCGCCGCGAGCGACGCGGCGTTAAAAAGACGGCGGGGGAGGCTCGTGTTATTCAATCGTCGATCTCCTCTGCGAGTATGAAAGCGAATCCACGATGGCGACCATGGGCGAGGGGTCGCACGAGCGGCATCCACTAAAGTTCCTGAAATGATAACCCTTCGATGAAGAGTGGGCTCTGCTTGTGGGCCTCCTTCGCTGGAGAGCGGAACCCTCAAAACCGCCCGGAGGGTATCACAGCCCTGACCGAAGAATCAACCCTTACGCCCGCATCTCTATGCAAATAAAAGGCGAAACGACCCTGGTTTCCTGTATTCTTTCGCTTCGCCTCGGGGGAAATTTAAGATGCCTTGAATGCCCCGCGGGTTGCGCCCACAGGCGCCCGGCACAGGCCTAAACGGCGCCTAAAAACGGCCTGCCCGGCGCCGTCTCAAGCTTTACTGGAGCTTGAAACGGCGCCGGGCAGACGGCACGCCGGAATCGGTCAAATTAACCGGCCTCTAGACGCCTCCTAAACCCGCCTCAGACGCGCGGCGCGGCGGCCTGCGGCAGTCGCGGCGGGCGCGGGACGGGCGAGGCGGCGGGCGGCGACTTCTCCTTGAGGGCCTCGCGGAAGACCTCGCGGACGTTCTCGACGAAGATGAACTGCATCTCGCCGAAGAGTTCCTTCGGAATCTCCTCCATGTCGCGGCGGTTGAGGTGTGGGAGGATGACCTTCGTCACCCGCGCGCGGCGCGCCGCGAGAACCTTCTCCTTGACGCCGCCGACGGGCAGGACGTTCCCGCGCAGGGTGATCTCTCCCGTCATCGCCACGTCCTTGCGCACGGCGCGCTGCGAAAGCGAGGAGACCATCGCCGTCGCCAGCGTGATGCCGGCCGAGGGGCCGTCCTTCGGGATGGCGCCCTCGGGGATGTGTATGTGCATGTCGTACTTCTCGAAATCATCCTCGGGGATTTCGAGTTCCTTGGCGCGCGACTTGGCGTAGGAGTACGCGGCCTGTGCGGACTCGCGCATCACCTCGCCGAGTTGTCCGGTGAGGACGAGCTGCCCCTTGCCCTTCATCCGCAGCGCCTCGATGAAGAGCACGTCGCCGCCGACGGCCGTCCACGCGAGCCCCGTGGAGACGCCGATCTGGTCTTTGCGCAGCGCCTCCTCGGGGAAGGACTTCGGCGGCCCGAGGTACTCGTGCAGGTTCTTGGGCGTGACGCGGACGGCCTCGGACTTCCCTTCCGCGATGCGGCGCGCGACCTTGCGGCAGACGCGGCCGATCTCGCGTTCGAGCTGCCGGAGGCCCGCCTCCTGCGTGTACTGCTGGACGACGGCCGACAGAGCCTTCTTCGAGATTTGCACGTTCTTCGCCGTGATGCCGTTCTCCTCAATCTGTTTGGGCAGGAGGTGGCGGCGCGCGATCTCCAGCTTCTCCTCCTCGGTGTAGCCGGCCAGGCGGATGACCTCCATGCGGTCGCGCAGCGCGGGCTGGACGGTGTCGAGGACGTTGGCCGTCGTCATGAACATCACGTTCGACAGGTCGAAGGTGATGCCGAGGTAGTTGTCGCGGAACGAGTTGTTCTGCTCCGGGTCTAAGACTTCGAGCAGCGCCGACGAAGGGTCGCCGCGGAAGTCCGCCCCGACCTTGTCGATCTCGTCGAGCATGATGAGCGGGTTGTTCGTCCCCGCCTGCTGCAAGGCCGAGATGATGCGGCCGGGCATCGCGCCGACGTAAGTGCGGCGGTGCCCGCGAATCTCGGCCTCGTCGTGCAGGCCGCCCAAGCTCAGCCGCACGAACTTGCGGTCGAGCGCGCGCGCGATGGAGCGGCCGAGCGAAGTCTTGCCGACGCCCGGCGGGCCGACCAGACAGAGGATCGAGCCCTTCGGCTTCTCCTTCAGCTTGCGCACGGCCAGCGCCTCGACGATGCGCTCCTTGACCTTCTCCAGGCCGTAGTGGTCTTCGTCGAGAATCTGCTGCGCCTTAATCAAGTCCAGGTTATCGACCGAAGCCTTCGACCAGGGCAGGTCGGTCATGATCTCCATCCAGTTGCGGAGCGTCGCCGTCTCGGCCGCGTCCGGGTGCATCCGCTCCAACTTTTTGAGTTGCCGGAGCGCCTCCTCCTCGGCGTGCTTCGGCATCGCCGACGCCTCGATCTTCTCGCGGAACTGTGCGATCTCCTCGGCCAGCTCGTTCCCCTCGCCCAGCTCGGTCTGGATGGCCTTCAACTGCTGGCGCAGGAAGAACTCGCGCTGCGAGCGGTCGATGTCGGCGCGCGCCTGCGTGTTGATCTCCTGCTGGACGGTGAGGACTTCGATCTCCTTGTTGAGGAGTTCGTTGACGCGCCGCAGCCGCGCGGTCGTGTCGGCGATGTCGAGGACGGACTGCGCGTCTTCGACTTTCAACTCCAGGTTCGAGGCGGCGAGGTCTGCGAGGCGTCCCGCGTCGTCCAGTCCCGCGACGATAGCCATGACCTCGGGCGAGATGTTCTTGCCGAGGTTCGTCGCGCGCTCCATCGAGGCGCGGACGTTGCGCACCAGCGCCTCCACTTCGAGCGAGCGCTCGGCCGAAGCCGTCTCGCTCATCGCGGTGAGGCGCGCCTTGACGTACTCGCCCGCGTCCGTAATCTCCTCGACGCGGGCGCGCGCGAGCCCCTGCACGAGGATGCGGATGCGGCCGTCGGGCAGCTTGAGCATGCGCATGATGACGGCCACCGTGCCCGTCGTGTAGAGGTCTTCGCCCGCCGGCTCCTCCTTGTCGAGGTCGCGCTGCGAGACGAGGAAGATCATCCGGTTCTCGCCCAGCGCCTCGTCCACCGCGCGGATGCTTTTCTCGCGCGAGACGAAGAGCGGCACGATCATGAACGGGTAGATGACGATGTCGCGCAGCGGCAAGACCGGCAGGTGCTCGGGGATCTGCAACTGCTGCTCGCCCGAGTCCACCGCCTCGATCGAATCGGCTATGTTTGAAATCTGCGGCATAAAATCAATGATGAACGATGAGTGATGAACGATGAATTGTAAAGCCGCCAGCCTTTCACTCATCATTCATCACTCATCATTCATCGCTCTCCTTCACCTCAATCCTGTGCTCGACGCCGCGGCGGTCTTCGAGCTTGGGGAGCCGGACGGTGAGCACGCCGTCCTTCAGCTCGGCCGTGGCGCCGTCCCTGCGCACCGGCCAGCGCAAGGGGATGGCGCGCGCGAACTGGCCGAAGCTGCGCTCAGAGCATAGATGCGAGATGACGCCGCGCGGTGCGCTCTTGCGCTTGCGGCCGCGGACGCGCAGCTCTTCGTTCGTCAGCGCGACCTCGACCTGCTCGGCGCGCACGCCGGGCAGCTCGACCGTCACCGTCACGCACGCCTCGGACTCGCACAAGTCCGCCGCGGGCAGCCAGGCCGCGCCCGCCTCGCCCGCGGCCATCTCCGAAGCCTCCTGCAAGGCCACGAAGAGCCGGCCCACGCGCGCGCGCAGGCGCTCCAGCTCGCCCCTGTCGAAAATCACCGCGCGCACCGTCTTCTTCATTTCCGGGCAGCCGCGCCGTCGCGCTTGCGGACGAGCGTCTTCAGCTCCTTCATGAACTCGGTCACGTCCTCGAACTCCAGGTAGACGGAGGCGAAGCGGACGTAGGCGACCTTGTCCAGCTCCTTCAGGCGCCGCATGATCATCTCGCCGACCTTCGTCGTCGGGCGCTCGCGCTCGGGCGACTCCTGGACGTACTTCTCGACGGCGTTGACGATGCTGTCGAGCTTGGTCGCCGGGATGGGGCGCTTCTCGCAGGCGCGGAGCAGGCCGGCCATGACCTTGTTGCGGTCGAACGGCTCGCGCCGGCCGTCCTTCTTGACGACCATGTAGGGGATTTCGTCGATGCGCTCGTAGGACGTAAACCGCCGCTCGCAGCGCAGGCACTCGCGGCGGCGGCGGATCGAGTCGCCCTCGCGCGACTCGCGCGAATCGACGACCTTGTCTTCGAGGTATGTGCAGAAGGGGCATCTCATAAGAGCGTCCTCTGGTTGAAGCTCAACGGGGCACAGCGAGCCTCCCCAACCCTCTCAAGCGTTCGCCGCGTGCGCGGCGCCCGCCGCCTTCTTACCGCGGCCCTCGGCCTGCGCCTGCGCCTCCTCGGCCGCGATCAGCTCGCGCAGGCGCGCGACGCTGAAGCCGCTGCGCACGAAGTAGTAGAGCCCGAAGAGCAGCGGCGAGCCGAAGACGACGAGGTGCAGAATGATGACGGCCGGCTGCACGTCTTCGGCCGCGTAGCCGAGGTAGTGGGTCAGCCCGAACGCGGTCGCCGCGTGGTACGTCCCCGCCCCCGCGCCCGGCGTCGGCACGACCGAGCCGACCAAAGACCAGCCCAGCACGAAGACCGTCTCGAACGCGCCCACGCCGAGCCCGAAGGCCCTCAGCACGAGCATGTTCGCTAAAGTGATCGCCCCCCACAGCGTCGCCGTCCAACCGACCGTGGCGAGTAGGGCGCGCCCGCCCGCGAGCACCGAGAGCGTCCGCCCGAGCTGCCCGAGGAGCCCCACGACCAGGCCGCCCGCCTTCCGCAGGGCGCGCGGCAGACGCGCCACACTCGCTTCGAGCCGGGCCGTCACGACCTCCGCGCGCCGGCCGAACCAGTAGAGCGCGCCGAGGCCGACGAGCATCCCCGCGAACATGAGGAGGCCGGCGTTGCGCACCTGCGCGAAAGTCGCTTCGTCCACGCCGGGCAGTTTGACGAAGAGCAGGTTGCCGGCGAAGAGCAGGATGACCACCGCCGTGTCGCAGATGCGCTCCAAAGCGATGGTGACGAAGGCCGCGCCGGGCTTGACCGCGCGGTCGCGCAGCGGCAGGTAGGCGGGACGGACGACCTCGCCCGCCCGCCCCAGCAGGAAGATGGCGCTGAAGCCCACGCACGTCGCCGCGAAAGCCTCGTGCAAAGAGGCGTCCGGCGCGAGCGGCCGCAGTAAAGTCTTCCAGCGGAGCGCCCTGATCATGCACGTCGAGCAGATGACGGCGGCGGCCAGCGCCACCAGCGGCCAGTCGGCCCGCTTCATGGCTGCCCACGCCCTGTCCCAGTCCATGCCGCGCCCGAACCACCACAGGGCCAGGCCGGCGACCAGGCACATGACGACGAATTTCAGGTATTTACTCAAGAGAAACAGTCCCGAAGTGTTCGCCCTTCGGCCGCCGCTCCGCGCGAAGAGACGTGTGGGCAGCCCCTTACTTGTGTACGGATTTGACTTCGCGCGTCGTTGGACACAAGATATAGTGTAACATCGTTCGGTTAGAATAGTCACAGCGGGGGTCGAGACGCCGCGGGGGTTCGGGAGCCTGATTCCGGCGCCCGGGTCGCGCCGCAAAAGCCCTCCCCGGGTCGCCCGGGGGCGGCGGGAACTTTCCCCTTCAGGCGGTCGTAATGCCCGTTTGACAATGGGTTGACCACCCACGCGGGGCGCTTAAATCGAAGCCGCGGAGGGATTTGAAGGGGCGCGAGGTGGGAGTAGCTACGGCGGTGAGCGTCGGAGAAGGTGCGGAGCTGGTCAGGAGATGTCGAGCCGGGGACGGCGCGGCATGGGAGGAGATTGTCTCCACGTACTCCCGCCGCATCTACAATCTCGCCTACCGCTTCACGTCGCGCTCGGACGCGGCGGAGGACTTGACCCAGGAGGTTTTCGTCCGCGTCTACCGCTCGCTCGACCAGTACGACGCGAAGCAGGGCGATTTGCAAAACTGGTTGATGCGCCTCGCCCGTAACTTGGTCATCGACGACTACCGCCGACGCCAGCGCGCGCCGCAGGACACGCAGGCCGAGGACATCGAGGGCCACACCTACCACCTGCGCGCCGCCGGCAACACGCCGCAGCGCGAGATGGAGCGGCAGGAGCTGGGCGAGCAGGTGCAGGCCGCGATTGACAAGCTGCCGCCGGACTTAAGAACCTGCGTCATCCTCCGCGACATCGAGGAGCTGAGCTACCAGGAGATCGTTGACCACTTGAAGATTCCCGAGGGCACGGTCAAATCGCGCATCAACCGCGGGCGCATCGAGCTTGCAAAAATCCTGCGCCGCATGCGCGTCGTCGCGATGAGCGACGTTTGATGAGGTTGTTGGTGTCGGGGCGTCCCCGGTTCGTAGGGTGAACGGACTGACCGGGCGCCGGTCGTTTTAAAACCAGGAGTGGAAGGGATGGAGCGGATTTAGAATGCTTTGCACAGAGTTTGAAGATCGTCTGACGGACTACCTCGACGGCGCGCTCGAAGGCGAGACCCAGCGCGCGTTCGGCGAGCACGCCCTGCGCTGCCCCGTCTGTCACGACCTTCTGAACGAAGTCAAGAACGCCATCGTCGAGTGCCGCGCGGACGTGCCGCCGCAGCCCACGCCCGGGCTCGAAGCGCGCATCCTTTTGAAGACCGCGCCCGAGACGGCGATGCGTTGCGAAGAGTTCGAAGAGTACCTGACGGACTACCTCGACGGCTTCCTGCCCGCCACCCTCTACCACCGCTGGGAGCGCCACGCGGCGCTCTGCACGCGCTGCTCCGATCTGCCCGGCCAGGTCGTGCGCGCCATCGGCGCCTGCTCCTCCTACATCGGCGAGGAGCTGCCGGTGCCGGCCGGACTGCACGCGAGAATTTTACAGGCCACGCTCGGCACGACCGAGGCCGAGGCCGTCCGCCCGCCGCTCGGCGCGCGGATTACGGAGTGGATGCGCGGCTGGCTCGACGTGATGGTCACGCCGCAGCTTGCCACCGTGGCGACGATGGTTCTGCTGGCCGTCCTCGTCGGCACGAGCACGCTCTCCGACGACGGCTCCATCGCCGGCATGTACAATAAGAGCCTGCGGCTGGCCTCGCAGACCTACAACTACGGGGCGGTGAGCGCCGACGCGCTCAAGCGCGCGACCACGGAGCTGGTCACCTCGCCGCCGGAGGGCTCGAACAACTCGGGCCAGCAGCAGCAGAGCCCGAACGGCGGGCAGCAACAGCAGCAGAAGTAACTTGGGCGAGCGAGAGGCGGGGCGAAAGTCTTGGCAGCAGGTCTGATGAGTTGTGCGTATCACCTGACGAACCGCGCGGTCGTGCAGTGCAGCCGCTGCGGCCGCCCCCTCTGCCCCGCGTGCGACCACCGCATCCGCGGCTTCCCCTACTGCCAGGACTGCATCGTCGCGGGCGTCGAGACCTTGCAACAGCAGCAGTCCCGGCCCGGCCCGGCCGGCGTCGTCCGGCGCAGGACTTCGCCGTTCGTGGCGCTGCTGCTCTCGGTTATCTGCCCCGGCCTCGGCGCGGCCTACAACGGGCAGACCTCGAAGGCGCTCGTCCACTTCACCATCTTCGCCAGCTTCTTCCAGATGGCGGCCGTCACCGACGGGACGCTCTTCTTCGTCCTCGGCATCTTCGGCACGTGGCTCTTCGCGGCCGTGGACGCGGTGCGGACGGCGCAGCTCATCCGCTCGGGGCTCGCGCCGGACGCCGAGCAGGACGCCATCGCGCGCCGCCTCTACGGGAACCCTCTGGCGTGGGCCGTGACGATGATCTCTCTGGGCACGGTCTTCCTGCTCCACACGCTCTTCAACGTGCGTTTGCCGGTGAAGGAGTTCCTGCCCGTCGTGCTCGTGCTCCTCGGCGCGTACATGCTCTTCGACTGGGCGCGGGCGCGCGGCCCGCGGCGCGAGACGCCGAACTTCGACACGTTCTCGCGCCCTCCTTCCGTAGTCAGCGGGGCGACGGGCTCGCTCCCTTCGGAGGTGACGAGGTTCGGGACGGGCGAGCTGGTGACGCAGGTCAGCTCGCGCGAGCCGGTCGGCGGCGGCTGGCCGAATGAGCCGCGGTTCTGAATTTCTGTTAAGATGTTTCGGGCGCAAGGCGCACGAGGTTCGAGCGTTCGGTACGGGGGAAGGAGATTTAAACAGATGGCAGGCTTTCTCATGGCGGCAGGTCGCTTAGGCAGCATCGCGGCGCTCATCGCGTTGCTTATCATCCTCGTCAGGAAGCTCATCATGCTGGTCAGCTTCCTGATGGTCGTCCTCAAGGTCGGCATCGTCATCGCCTTCATCGCACTGATGCTGCTCATCGTCATCACCATCATGAGCACGCGCAACCGCCGCCGCCGCGAGGCCGAAGGGCTTTAAGGCCCGGCCGCGAACGGCCCGTCAAGACGCGGCGCCCGCCGCCCGAACTCCGCGAGGAGATTTCAGGCGGCGGGCGTTTTCTTTTACGGAAAGCGGATAACTGACTTCCGACGGTTTGCAATCAAAAGACCCCTGTGGTAGGGTCTAGCTCCTTGTGCAGCCCCAAATCAGGCTCCCGCTTTGGCTGTATCTTTAAAAGGCGGGCCTCGGCAGCACCTTCAGGAAGGGTCTCGCAAACTAGCAACCCGTAACTCAATAGTTTTCGCACTCGTCGCCTTCTTTCGGCAGACAGTGCCTTTCGCGCTCATCCGTGTGCCTGCTCCCCAAAGTGGGGCGCGCGGACGGGGCGCCCAAGGAGCACACTCCGATGAACAGAGACGAGCGTTTTTACGCTTTCATCGTTTCTACCACCTCGCGTTCACGTTCCTACGTCCGTCGCGTCTCCATCCACAAGCGCTGGCTCAAAGCCTCGGCCGTCGTCGTGTGCCTCCTCTGCTGTGCGGCCGCCTACGGCGTCTACGGCCTGACGCAGCAGGCCCTGCACCTGCGCATCGAGGAGGAGAACGACCGCCTCCGGCTGGAGAACGAGCGGCAGCGCCGGCAGTTACAGAAGCTTGAGAACCGCGTGGACGCCATCGAAGACGCCTCGCGCCGCCTCTCCGAGATGTCCGGCGTCCCCGCCGAAGGGCAGGAGCAGCAAGGGCAGCAGCAGGAGGGCACGAGCCCGCACGGCGCGGGCGGCCCCGCGCTCGACGCCGCGTCGGTCGAGCTTCTGGAGTTTCGCGCCGCGCGTCTGGAGATGGACTTACAGGTCTACGAGGCCGCGCTCAAGGAGAATGCGCGCGTCCCCTCCATCTGGCCGGTCGAGGGCGAATCGACCGACAGCTTCGGCTACCGCGGCAACCCGTTCGGGGGCGGCGGCGCCGAGTTTCACCCCGGCCAGGACATCGCCGCCCCGCGCGGCACGCCCGTCTTCGCGCCCGCCGACGGGACGGTCGTCGAGGCCGGCTGGAAGAACGGTTACGGGCAGACGGTCGTCCTCGACCACGGCAACGGCCTGACGACGCGCTACGGGCACCTCTCCAAGGTGGAAGTCGGCGTCGGTCAAGAACTTAAGCGCGGCGAGGAGCTGGGGCTCGTCGGCTCCACGGGGCGTTCGACCGGCCCGCATCTCCACTACGAGGTGCGGCTCGGAGACCTGCCCGTCAGCCCTCTGCACTACCTGCCGGCGCGGTAGCTCGGAGAGCCCGCGGGCGTCGTAAACCTTCGGGCGGCGTGAATTTTTGTGTTGACAGAGCGGAAGGTTTCGCTTAGTATGCGCCGTCGTCAACCCGCCGCGGGCGGTTTAACTCGCCCAAACCGTTAGACTTGCAGTGTTAGCAATGAAGTTGCAGTGGTTCTGTCCCTGTCCGTGAACGATGAGTCCGAAAGGCTTTAAAGCCGGGGGCCGTTGGTCGCGGGCATTTTTTTTGAGTATTCGGGCGCGTCTTGTTGCGGGCGCGCTCCGGCTCGTGGATCAACCTTGCGGGGACGGCGGATGCCCTTGAGATTTCCGCCCGACCCTTTTTCACCGAATCGTTAGGAGGATTCGTCAGCTATGCCTAGAATTACCGGTAAGGTCAAGTGGTTCAACAACGCGAAGGGCTACGGCTTCATCGAGCAGCCCGGCTCTTCCGACATCTTCGTTCACTACAGCGCCATCCAGGGCGACGGCTTCAAGACCCTCGAAGAGGGCCAGGAAGTCGAGTTCGAGGTCACGCAGGGGCCGAAGGGGCCGCAGGCCGAGAAAGTGATCAAGATGTAACTCTCCCCAACTGAACACTTCAGCTTTCGTTGAAGGCCACTGACCGCTTCCGGACTTTCGCAACGAGCCGGCAAGCGCAACGCAGAAGCAAGGCACTCAAGAAAGCAGTAGGCAGTAAGCAGTAGGCAGAAGGCAGTCAAAACCGTTCAGGTCTTGACTGCCTTCCGCTTTTTACGATCTCTGCTCTATTGTCTTTTGCTTTAACTGCCTACTGCTATCTGCCTACTGCCTACTACTTCTCCGCCTTCGCCTTGAACTCGACGCGGCCGCCTTTCACCGCGACCGAGAAGTGTACGCGCTCGCAGCCGGCGCGCTGCTTGAGCGCCTCGGACTTCTCGGTGACCATGCGGTGGAAGCGCGCGAAGGAGAGGTCTTCGGTCGATTCCCCACACCTCTTGCGGGCCTCGACGAGCGCTTCGAAGAGTCCGCGCACGGTGCGCACGTCGCCGCGCGGGTCGGAGCAGACGAAGGTGGCGGGCGGCGCCTCCGGCTCGGGCGGCGGCGCGGAACGACGACCGGCGAAGCCGCGCCCCTCCTCGCGCTCCTGCATCGTGCGCCGCCAGAGTTGCATGAAGGAGGTGTAGCGCGCGGCCAGAGAGTTGTAGTGATAGCGCTGCGCGTAGTTGAGCGTGCGCTCGTCGGCGAGCCGCTTGACGAGCGTCTCGACGCGACTCTTCGTGTCGTAGGGCGGGCGCTTGGCGCCGCCGTTGAAGTAGATGTCGAACTCGACCTTCAGGCGGCGGATGTCATCTTCGAGTCGCACCAACTGTTCCTCGACCGTCGGCTGCTGGTCGCGGAGCAGGACTCTCTTCGAATTCCCATTCTCCTCGCGCTCGCGCTCGCGCTCCTTCTCACGCTCCCTTGCGCGGCGCGCGAACGTGTTCTCTCGAATCGGCACTCTCTTTGACTCCTCACGCGGCCGCCCGCGCGGCCTCACTTCTAACATAGGGTTTCGCGCCGAACAGTGTCAACAACTTTACTGCGGCGGCCACTGGATGACTTTGGCGCGTGGAGTATCCTGCGGGGCGGGCGGGGGCGGCTGGCTCGCGGGCGCGGTGGGCGCGGGGCGCGGGGTTTCGGGTTCGGGCGTGCGCGCGGCACCGGCGTCGGAGGAGTTTTCGTTGCGGGCGTCGCCGCGTGCGGGCGTGGGCGATGCGCCCGGGCCTGGCCTGCGCCCCGCCTGCCCGGCGTCCTGCGTCGAGGGCGCGCCGCCCTCGGAGACGACGGTCAACTCCCTCGGCACGTCCGAAGGTATGTTGTTGACCGGGGCCGGCGAGACGTAGTAGGGCATCCCCCCGTTCGGCACGGCGTAGGTCTGGTCGGGCACGGGGAAGATGCCTTGCGGGTCGGGCGTGGGGAAGACGGGCGAAGGGCTCGGCGTCGGTTGCGGAGGCGCGGGCACCTGCGGCACAGCGGCCTGTGGAGCTACCGGCGTCGGCGCGGGCTGGGCGGCGCTGCGAGTCGCTGGGCGCTTTGCGACGAGCGCGTAGACGGCGACCCCGAAGGCTGCCAGCAGAAACAGCACGCCCACGAAACCTTGCCACGAACGCAGGAAGTGTCCCAGTCCGACGGTCGAAGTTGAAGGGTGTGCCGGGAGCTGACCGTCCTGCCTGACGGAGACGCCCGCCGCGGTCGCGTTCGAAGGATGCTCGCCCTCCGCGTAAACCTCCGGCTCCTCTTTCCTGCCCGCCCGCCCCCTGAAAAATATCTCGACCTCGTCGGGCGTGATCGTCGCGCGCTTCGTCTGAACGGTCGCCTCTTCCCTCTCAACCGTGGCGGGCTTGACGACGGCGGGCGGCCTCGACGCTTCGGCCTCGCGCAAGACCTTCGCCATCGAGGTGAAGCCGCGGGCCTCCGCCCAGCGCGCGGCCGTCGTCCCGAGGCCGGTTCGCGCGGAGGCGTCGGCGCCGCGCTCGACGAGCAGACGCACGACCCCTTCGTGGCCGAAGAAGACGGCGAGGATGAGCGGCGTGAAGCCGTCCGCGCGCCGCGCCGAAGGCTCAGCGCCCGCTTCGAGCAGGACGCGCACCACATCCTCGTGGCCGCGCGCGGCGGCGCGCATGAGCGGCGTCTCGCCGCCGTGCGCCGCCCGCTCGTCCGCCCACGCGCCCGAGGCCAGCAGCCGCGCCACCAGCGCCGAGTCGCCCTCCTCGGCCGCCGCGAAGACGGCCCGCGCGTTCGTCATCTTTGTCGTCTGTGTGCTCACGGTTTTCGGTTTCGCAACCGGGCGGCGCGCGGCGTAGAATACGGCGGCGCCGATTTAAACTTACCACTAACGTCTCGTCCCTGACTACCGGCCGACATGCCAGACTCGACCCTGACCGAGAGACTCCGCGCGCTGCCCTCGATTGACGCGCTGCTGCACACCGACGAGGCCGCAGGGCTCCGCGCAGCGCTCGGCGCCGAGCGCCTGACCGTTCTCGCGCGCGCCGTCACAGACGAGCTGCGCGAAGAACTCCGTTCCGCATCCGACCCGTTCGACGGCGCCCGCGAATCGCTGCTCGCGGAGGCCGCGCGCCGCCTCAAGCTCTCCGCCGAGCGCGAACGCGCGCGGGGCGTGCGCCGCGTCATCAACGCGACCGGCGTCGTGCTCCACACGAACCTCGGCCGCGCGCCGCTCTCCGAGGCCGCGCGCCGCGCCGTCGCCGAAGAGGCCGCGGGCTACTGCACGCTCGAATACGACACCGAGACCGGCGCACGCGCTCGCCGCGGCGCGCGTACTGATTCGTTGCTCGCGGAACTGACCGGCGCCGAAGACGCGCTCGTCGTCAACAACTGCGCCGCCGCCGCGCTGCTCGTGCTCACCGCGCTCGCGCGCGACGGCGAGACCATCGTTTCGCGCGGCGAGCTGGTCGAAATCGGCGGAGACTTCCGCGTGCCCGACGTGATGGCGCAGTCCGGCACGACGATGGTCGAAGTCGGGACGACCAACCGCACGCGCGCCTCCGACTACGGGCGCGCGGTCAACGAACGCACGCGCCTGCTCATGCGCGTGCACCCTTCGAACTACCGCATCGTCGGCTTCACGTCCTCCCCCTCTCTGGAAGAGCTGGCGCGGCTCGCGCACGAACACGGCCTGCTGCTCTACGAAGACGCGGGTTCCGGCGCGCTCGTCGAACTCGCGCCGCACGGACTCTCGGACGAGCCCGTCATCAGAGAATCCATCGCGCGGGGCGCGGACGTGGTCACCTTCAGCGGCGACAAGCTGCTCGGCTCCGCGCAGGCGGGGCTCGTCGTCGGCCGCCGTGAAGTCGTCGAACGTCTCCGCCGCCATCCGCTCTACCGCGCGCTGCGCGCGGACAAGCTGGCGCTGGCCGCGCTCGAAGCGACGCTCGAAGCCTACCGCCGCGGCGAGGCCGTGCGCGAGGTGCCCGCCCTGCGGATGCTCTCCGCCACGCGCGCCGACGTCGAGTCACGCGCCCGCGCCTTCGCCGAACGGCTGCGCTCGCGTTTAGGCCCGAGCGCTCTCGACTTCGAACTCGTCGAAGGCGAGTCGGCCGTCGGCGGCGGCTCCGCCCCGACCACGCACCCGCCGACCTCGCTCGTCGCACTCACGCACCCGGCCCTCTCCGCCGACGCGCTCGACCGGTGCCTCCGCCGACACGCGCCCCCCGTCATCGCACGCATCCTCGACGACCGAGTCCTCCTCGACCTGCGCACCGTGGCCGAGTCCGAAGAGGGCGAGCTGCTCGAAGCCCTCGTCTCACTGGCCTGAGGCCGCCCGCCGCGGCCGCCGAAAAACACCTCTTGTGAAGATTTTGGCCGGCGTGGTAAGTTGGAATTTGGGGATGTGCCCTACAGCCCCGCGTCGGAAATCCTGCCTCTGGTGTCTCCTCCCGGTAAGAGCGTTGAAAAATCCGGTCTCCTTCTCCCTTAAATCTTTCCTGTTCTCGGCGGCGCTGTCGCTGGGCGTGTCGGCTTTGGTGGCCGCGGCCTGGGGCGTGGGCGTGCTGACCTCGCCGGCCGCGCTCTTCATGTTCGACGACCCTTCGACGCCGAGCGTGCCGCCGCAAGCCTGGGTGGTTCTGCTGCTGGTCGCGGCGGCGGGCTTCGGCGGCGGGTTCGCGGCCGAGCGGATGGGCGCTCGCCGCGCCTCGCAGGTGGTGGCGGGCGCGGTCGTCGTGCTGTGCGCGGCGAGCCTCGGCGTCTCGCGCTTCCTGCACATAGACATCGTCTTCGCGCCGATGATGTTCGCGTGCTTCGGCTCGCTTTTGGCGTCGCAGGCGCGCAGGCTCTGGAAGATAGACTCTTTGCTGACGGAGAACGTCGAGCGTCTGGCGCTGCGCCGCTCGGCGCTCGAAGGGCGCGGCGCGGACGGTCGCCTGGTGAGCGGCCTGAAGCTGCTCAACACGGTGCTCCCGCTCGAAGAGGCGGTCATCTTCCGCCTGGACGAGTGGGGCGCGCCGGTGCAGGCCGCGCGCCTGCGCTCGCAGGCGAGGGCCGGCGCGCGCGACGACGGCGGCAGCAACTCCGCCTGGCGCGAGGGCGTGCAGATGTGCGAGCGCGTGATGCGCGCGCGCGAGTTGGAGGCGAAGGCTGAAGCTTCGAACGGCGAAGGCGCGTCGACCGTCGCGGTGCCGCTCTGTCACGACGGGCAGGCCGTCGGCGCTCTGCTGCTGCGCCTGCGCGAGCGGTTCGACGAAGAGGACAGGCCGCTGCTTGAGAACGTGAGCGCGCAGTTCGCGCGCAACCTGCAACGCGACGACGCGCGCGCGCTCGACGTGCCGGGCGCGCGCTCGACCTTCTACTCTTCGCGCGCCGCGCGCCAGAGGCTCGAAGCCTTCGGCGTGGTGAGCGGGCTTCTGACCGAGCAGGGCTTCGCGGGCCTCGTGCTCTCCGAGGGGTCGGACGCGCACGCGGTCGCGTACCTCGACGGCACGCTCGCCTTCGTCAACCCGGCGATGCGCGCGGCCGCGCGCCTGGGCAAGGCCGACTGGCGCGGGCTCGACCTCTTCGCGCTGCTCGAACGCTTCCGCACGGGCGTCTTCGACGAGCCGCAGATCGCCGTCCGCCGCGTGCTACAGAACGGGCAGGTGTACGAGCGCGAGCTGACCTTCATAGATCGAGAGGAGACGCTGCTGCTCCGCATCGCGCTGGTGACGAGCGCCGCGGCCGACGAGCGCGGGGGCGAAGGCGCGGAGCCGCCCGCCGCAGTCCCGCTCTGCCTCGCCGTCACCGTGCGCGACGTGACGCGGATGAAGGAGCTGGACAGGCTGAAGAGCGACATGCTCTCGCTCATGTCGCACGAGCTGCGCACGCCCGTCACCTCCATCAACGGCTTCGCCGAGCTGCTGATTGCGGACGACAAGATTCCCGAGGACGCGCGCGAGTTCCTCACCATCATCCACACCGAGTCGCAGCGCGTCGCGCGGATGCTCTCGACCTTCCTCTCGGTGGCGAAGCTCGAACAGAAGGACAGGCAGGAAGTCCTCATCGCGCCGCTCACCCTCGACGACGTGGTGCGCGAGACCATCACGAACTTCCAGCCCGTGGCGAAGCGCAAGCGCATCCGCCTCGTCGAGCGCGAGGGGCAGCGCCTCCCGCCCGTCGCCGCCGACCGCGGCCTCATCACGCAGGCCGTCGCCAACCTCGTCGATAACGCCATCAAGTACAGCCCCGAGCGCACGTCGGTCACGCTCACGACCGTGCTGGAGGCGGACGCCGTGCGCCTCACGGTCGAAGACCGCGGCTACGGCATCCCGCCCGAGGATCAGGAGAAGGTCTGGGAGAAGTTCTACCGCGTCGCGCGCGACGGAAGAATCAAGGAGGAGGAGTCCACCGGACTCGGCCTCTCCTTCGTCCGCCAGGTCGTCGAGCAGCACGGCGGCCAGGTCTTCCTCCAATCCGAACCGGGCCTCGGCTCGAAAGTCGGCTTCACACTCCCGAGGCTGTAAGCAATGTTGAGTGACGGGTGATGAATGTGAGGCCCGCTGCCTCTCATTCACCACCCATCACTTCCCCCAAACTCACGCCTGCCCCAAAAGGAGAATGAAATGTTCGGTAAGAAAAATGACTTCCCCCTGCCCGAGCTGCCCGACCTCTGCCTCACGTGCGGCAAGCGCGCGTCGCTCACGCCGGTCGGGTTCGAGTTCCGCTACGCGACGGCGGCGTCCACGCTTCTCACTCTCTTCTCGCCCCTCCTGGGTTCTCTGTACTCGCGGGGGATGAGCTACCGCCCGAAGCTCCCCGTCTGCGGCCCCTGCAAGGTGCACCTGAAGCGCGCGAAGCACGTGGCCGTCCTCGGCGGGCTGCTCTTCCTCCCGGTGCTCCTGTTCACGGCGCTCGTCATCATCGACTACAGCCCGTTCTTCCTGCTCACGCCACTCATCTACCTCGTCGTGGCTTACACCTACCACGGCCTCACGCGCCGCCGCGGCACCCCGAGGGTCATGCGCGTGAACAAGAACGAACTCGTCCTCAACGTGCCGAACTACGGCGAGCTGGCGCTCTTCGAGCGCGACCCCGGGGCGAGCAAGGCGCCGCGCCGGCCGGCCCCGAAGGCCGCGCCGGCCGGGCCGAAGCTCAACCGCTCGATCTGCGGAGACTGCGGCTTCATCAACTTCGTGAGCGCATCGGAATGTAAGAAGTGCCAGGCGCCGCTCGGCCGGGCGGCCGCGGCGGCGTTCTGAGAACGGCGGGACTCACTTGCGGTTGATGGTGCCGCGGCAGCCGGGCGCTTTGCAGCGGCAGCGGTAGTCGTCCGGGTGGTGCGTGGAGATGTAGTCGCAGGTGATCTCTTCGCCGGGCCGGATGTCGCGCAGCGCCATGAAGAGCAGGTGGCCGCGCGTGATGCGCATGTAGCAGTTCGGCCGGCAGCTGTGGTTGATGTAATGGGTGCCGTTGCCGCCGCGCGCGCCGTCGAGGTGGCGTCCCTGCTCGATGGCGCAGATGCGGTGCTTGCGGCTCGTCTTGACGCGCCGCTCGACCTCGCGCTCCGAGATCAGCTCGCCCGTGTACTCGGCGATCTTCCTCCCCTTCGGAAAGAACTGCGTGGCGAAGCAGCCCTTCCCGTCGATGGGCGACTTCTGGATGGCGAGACCCGGGGCGAGTTTCATGGGGAAGTAGGCAGTAGGCAGATGGCAGTAGGCAGTACGCCCCGCGTGACGGACGTCGAGAGATTCAACCAGAGGCTTAGACGGTAGGGCGGTTAACTGCCTACTGTCATTGCCTAACGCCTACTGTTTCAGACGGAAGCTGCGCGCGATGGCGTCGGTCTGGTTCTGGATGCGCTGGAGCTTGTCGCGCAGGCCCGTGAAGTGGAGGACGTAGACCGTGCGGCCGTCGGCTTGGAGGTAGTAGACGCGGCCGGCCATCGGCTTGCCCGCCTGCGTGTACTCGTAGTTGAGGACGACGCCGCTCAGGCGGCCCGCGAAGCGCTCGTCCTTGCCGGCGACGAAGCCCGGGGCGTAGCGCAGCTTCGTGTCGGCCTCGGCGCGCGCGTAGTCCAGCAGCTTCGTGTCGCCCTCGACCACCTCGCGCCGCACGCGCAGGTAGCCGTCGGGCCGCACGCCGTTGACGAACTCCGGGCGGCGGTTCTCGCTGTCGGGGCGCGGCACGGCCTTCCAGACCTCGGAGGGCAGCTCGATGGAATACTCTTCGTTCTCGCTCGTGTAGGGCCGCTCCTGCGCGCCGGCCGCCCCCGCCCCGCAGGCGAGGAGCGCGAGCGCGCAGATGAGAAGCTTCGTGGTGCGTCGCATACTTTCGTCCTACTCCTTCTTGCCGAGGGGTTTTTCCGGCCCGTCCCTAACTCCGCTCAGATGTGGCGCACGCCGGGGGGTGTTGCCCGGCGCGCCCCGCCCGCTCAGGACATGCCCTTCAACTGCTTGATCGTCTCTTTCACCTTCTCGGCGTCGGGCGCCTTGGGCGTGAGCTTGAGGTAGGTCTCCAGTTCCTCGGCCGCGCGCTTGTACTCCTTCCGCCCCCAGTAGAGGCCGCCGAGATACCGGTGCGCCTGCCCCATCTGGTCGCCGCCGAGTTTGATCGCCTGCTGCAGCTCGGTCTCCGCCGCGTCGTTCTGCCTCTGCCCGATGAGGGTGATGCCGAGGTAGAGGTGGGCGGCGGCCGACTTGTCGAGGCGCTTGAGCGCGGCGCGCAGCTGCTTCTCGGCCTCGGCGAACTCCTTCTTCTGCGTCAGCGCCGTGCCGTAGTTGAGCTGGACGAACGGGTCGTCGGGCAGAGCCTGCGAGGCGGCTTTGTACTCCTCGAGCGCCTTATCGAGCTTGCCCGTGCGCATGTAGACGAGACCCAGCTCGTTGTGCGCCAGCGCGAACTGCGGGTGCTGCGCGAGGGCCTGCCCGAAGAGCGACGCGGCCTTGTCGTTGTCGCCCTTGCGCGCGGCCTCCTCCCCCTTGACGTAGAGGTCTATGGCCGACTTCGGCACGCCCGCGAGCGCCGGGTTCGACTCGGGCTTGAGGCGGAGGTAGACGGGCAAGTTGACCGTCGGCTGGATGCTGATGTAGACCGACTCGCGCGCCACCTCGTATTCGTTGCCGGCGTCGATGCTCAGTTCGTAGGGGCCGGTTTCGAGGTTGTTGAAGATGAAGGTGCCGTCCTCGCCGACGGTGGTCGAGCGCGACCCGCTGTTCGAGCTGCTGAGCGTGACGCGGATGCGCGTCTCGGGCAGGCGGCCCGTGGGGCTGATGACGTGCCCCTGGATCGAGCGGTCGCCGCCCGTGCCGGCGCTGGTCTCGCCGCGGTGCGCGCCGATGCCCTGCGCGCGCGCGCCCGCTTGCAGAACGAAGAGCGCGGACAGCAGGAAGAGTAGACGCGGGAGTGCGGAGAGGGGGTTCGAAGTTCTTACAGACACTTTCTCAAGCTCCTTGAAAGGGGTCGTTAGAAGCGGGAGACATTCAACACAGAGGCGCAGAGCCACGGCTCGTTGAGGACTGAAGATGAATCCGTGTTTTAGCCGTGTCTCTGTGTCTCTGTGGTTAAATTCCTGTTTGCTCGACGGCGGCGCGCTGCGCGGCGAAGAGCGTCTGGAGCCCGCCGCGCGCGAGCGCGAGCAGGGCGTCCATCTGCTCCCGGCTGAAGGGCTCGCCCTCGGCCGTGCCCTGCAACTCGACGAAGCGGCCGTCGCCCGTGCAGACGACGTTCATGTCCACCGCGGCGCGCGAGTCCTCGTCGTACTTGAGGTCGAGGAGCGGCGTGCCGGCGACGACGCCGACGCTGACGGCCGCCACCTCGCCCGTGACCGGCGAAGTCGAGAGCCTATTCTCCCCGACGAGCCGCCGGCAGGCAAGCACCAGCGCGACGTACGCGCCCGTGATGGCCGCCGTGCGCGTCCCGCCGTCGGCCTGCATCACGTCGCAGTCAATCGTGATGGTGCGCTCGCCCAGGCGCGAGAGGTTCGTCACGGCGCGCAAGGAACGGCCGATGAGACGCTGTATCTCGTGCGTGCGCCCGGAAGGCCCGCCGCGGCCTGTCTCGCGCTGCGTGCGCTGCGGCGTGGCGCGCGGCAGCATCGAGTACTCGGCCGTCAGCCAGCCCTGCCCCGAGTTGCGGCGGAAGGGCGGCACGCGCTCGTCGAGCGTGGCCGTGCAGATGACGCGCGTCTGCCCCATCTCGATGAGCGCGGAGCCTTCGGCGTACGGCATGAAGCCGGGCGTGATGCGCAGCTCGCGCAAGGCGTCGGCGGCGCGCCCGTCGGTGCGCGCGTAAGTTTTTTCAGCGGGGTTGAAGCTCATCCTGCCCCCAGAGCTCGACGGCTTCGAGCCTGCGCGGCGCCGCGCCGAGGAAGCGCTCGGCGACGTGCGCGAAGCGCTCGGCCGCGTCCGTCACGTAGAAGTGGTCGAGGTCGTCGCACAGGTAGCGCGCGTGCGCGCCGGCCTCACGCAAGTCCCTCAGCTCCTGCGTCGCCGTGCGCCGCAGGTCATGCTTATCAATCAACGCCTCGACGGCCTCGGCCGCCGCCTCGCCCGAGTCGATCAGCTTCACGCCCTCGCCCAGCGCCCCCTGTATTACGCGCCGCAGGATCGGGTAGTGCGTGCAGCCCAAAACCAGGGCCGCGACGTCCCGGCCGCGCAGCTCGCCCAGGTACTCTTCGGCGACCATGCGCGCGACTTCAGTGTCGGCCCAGCCCTCCTCGGCCAGGGCGACGAAGAGCGGGCAGGCGCGCTCGAAGACTTCCGCGTCGGGCGCGAGCGCCTTGATGGCCTTGCGGTAGGCGCCGCTCTTGACGGTGGACTCGGTGGCGATGACGCCGACCCGCGTGGAGCCTGCGGCCTCGCGCACGGCGGCGCGCGCGCCCGCCCCGATCATGCCGACGACGGGGACGCCCACGGCGGCGCGGATCGCCGGCACCGCCAGCGCCGACGCGGTGTTGCACGCGACGACCAGGAGCTTCACGCCGCGCGAGACGAGGAAGCGCGCGTTCTCGATGGCGTACCGCTCGACCGTCGAGAGCGACTTCGTCCCGTAGGGGACGCGCGCCGTGTCGCCGAGGTAGACGTAACGCTCGGTGGGCAGGCGCTCGTGCAGCGCCCGGTAGACCGTCAGGCCCCCGACGCCGCTGTCAAAGATTCCGATGGGCAGGTTGCGATCCAAACTGACTGAAGGACTACTCAGACGAAAATCTCCGACACCTTACAACGGAAGCCCGGCACCACCTCGCCGCCGTCCAGCTCATCCCCCTCGGACAGCCGCGTCACGTCCGTCAACGAGCGATAGACCGTGACGGTGCGCCGCTTCGAGTCAACGATCCAGACGGCCCGCGCGCCGGCTTCCAACCAGTCTTTGACCTTCTCGTTAACTTCCCTGCGAGTGTCGCCGGGGCTCAGCACCTCGACGGCGAGGTCGGGCGCGAGTTCCCAGAAGTTCTTTGGAATGCCCGCCTCGGGAATTCGTTCGCGGCGGACGAAGGCAAGGTCGGCGGCGCGCACGGTGTCGGGGTCGGACGCGATCTTGAACCCTGTCTCCGCCCCGAAACCCTGACCAATAACCTTGATGTGCGGAGCCAGCAGCCCGGTCAGGTTAAAGATTACGGCGCCATGTTCACCACCAGAGGGTGACATCTTTCGCAGCTCTCCTTTCACCAGCTCGTAGCGGAAGCCGTCGTCCGGCATCGCGAAAAGCTCGCTGGCGGTCGAGCGCTGAAGTGTCTGTGTCATGGCTGTCCTCCGGGGCGGCCGCGCCTCAGAAACGCGAGGCGGCCGGTGCGTGCCTCGATGTTATCACAACGCGAGACGAACCGGCCGCGAGCCCTCAGAGTGCGGAAGGCGCGCGTCTAATTCGAGGCCGTGGCCGCGCCCTTCTTGCGGAGGTTCGAAATGGTGCCGGAGTCCACCGTGTCGCCGGCGCGGGAGATGACCTGGAAGTACATCTCGTCGCCCGCCACCTCGAAGAGCATGAAGGAGAGGTCTGTGTCGAAAGCCTTCTCCGTCAGGGGCGAGTTCTCCTTCACGTCGCCCTCGCGGAGCTTGCCGCCCGCGCCCGAGATGAAATAGTAGATGCCCTTCTGCGGCTTGATGCGCTCGTAGAAGTGCTCGTGGCCGGCGAGCACGACGTTGACGCCGTACTTCACAAACAGCGGCTCGACCACCTCGCGCAGGCCCGACGAGGAGCCGTGCTTCCCGCCCGACGAGTAGGGCGGGTGGTGGAAGAAGGCGACCTTCCATTCGGACGCGTCGCCCTTCAACTTCTCCTCCAGCCACGCGAGCTGCTTCTTGTCCATGTAGTTGCTGTTGAGCGAGTAGAAGCTGGCGTTGCCCTTCTTGAACTGGTAGTACTCCTCGCCGTTCATGTTGAAGTGCTCGTAGAAGCGCTCGTTCGACTCGTCGTGGTTGCCGAGCGTGGCGTAGAACTTCACCTTCTGGTCGAGCAGCGGCCGGTACGCGTCCTCGAACTTCTTCTTGTAGTCCTCGGCCTTCTCCGTCCCGTAGAGGTTGTCGCCCATCATCAGCGCGAACTCGAACGGGAAAGACTGCCAGTAGCGCAGCATCACGCCGGCCAGCTCGTACTGCTCCCTGCCGCCCGTGCCCGTGTCGCCGACGACCATGAAGCGCGTCGAGCCCTCCTTCAAGGGCAGTGCGAGCCGGACGGGCGCGGCGGCCGCGACCTGACTTCCTTGGGGCCGCGGCGTCTGGCCGTGCGCGGGCATGGCCGGCGCGAGGCACAGCAGCGCGCCGGCCGCCAACAGCGAAGCGAGGATGCGTCTCATGGCTTTCTCCACTCTGTTGAATTCGGACATGACTTTAAGACTTTAAGGGAGGGCGTCGGTCATGAAATCCAGGATGAGCCCGTTCTCCCTGTCCACCAGGAGCAGGTTGCGCCCGACGTACCGGTACCTGACCTGCTTCGGCAACTGCGGCAGTCGCAGCAGCAGGGTGGGCGGCATGTCCAGTAACTCTTGCGTGTCCGGGTACGGATAGTTGACGCGCACAGGCACGGCCTTGACCTCCGACTCCTTCACCGTCTCGCGCACCTCCTGCTTGACGCGCGGCGGCGTCTCGGACTTGATGACCTCGCGGATGTGCGCGGCGAGTTCGGGCACGAAGAGGTCGCCCTGTTTGGCCGAGGCGCGCGCGCTGCGCACGGCCTCCTGGAAGGCGGTCTTGTGCGCCTCGATCTCCTCCGGCTTCGCCTCCTTCGAGAGCTTCGGCATCTTGTCCTCGATGCCCTCGCGCAGGGAGACGTAATCTTTGACGCGCGCCTCGAAGGCGTCGAACGCCGCCTTGTGCTTCGGCGAGACGGCCGGCTGGGCCGCCGCGACCGGCGACCCCGCGGGCGTCTGCTGTGCCGACGCGGACTGCGGCGCGGGCGCCGCGAGCGCGAAGGCACACCCCGCCGCGACGCTTGCGACTAAGCTTCTTTTCGTTCTCATCGCCCGGGCGAAATTGCAAACGCGGTGCCAGCGCGCGGGCCGTCTGAAACCCGCCCGCGCGCGTCCGGCGGCGAACGTTTGCCGGACACAGGAGTCCTCTGAGATTACACAGGCTTTGGTTTTTGCGGGAGGCCGGAAGACGAAAGCGGCGGGGCTTCCCTTCAAGAGAAGCCCCGCCGCTTTTTTCGAATGGAGGCGCCGAGAATCGAACTCGGGTCCAAAGGCCGACGCCGGTGGAATCTACATGCTTAGCCGCTTCTCCTTTGCCGGTCTTGCTCCGGCGCGTTCGCCGCCCGCGGGTAAGTGAAGCGTCGAAGACCCCGCGTCCGGCTAGCCCAGTTTTTTCTCGCCCGGCGCGCCTGAGCACACGCGCCTGACCAGCTCAACTGTGTTACGCCCCGGCCCGCTTCGCTTGAGCAACTGGCGGCGGGACGCTCGCTATCTTCCTAGGATAACCTAGGCCGCGAGAGCTAACTCGTTAGAGTTCGCATTTGTTTTTTTCTACGCTTATTAACGGGCCGCATAGAACGCCCGGCATGCATCCGTCCGACGATCCAAGCCCCTGTCGAGACCTGTCGCCCCCTCACTCGCGCACCAACTTTGATGCGCGAGCGCGATTATAGATGCCACCCGCCGGGCGCGCAACGATAGCCGAGTGCGGATTGTTGAGGGTGAAAGCCAAGAGAATTTCAAATCCTCAAAGTGTGGGTAACCACGTTCCCCGCGCATCCAAGTTCGGTTACAAAACTCGCTGGCGACCTCCTCGCGCGGCCGAAGCGGGTTAAGTTATAATCCTTGCGCGTGACGTTCAGCTCCCGAGCTTCCGCGTAAGCAGTTTCCGAGGATTCCCATGTCAAACCAACTGACGCGAAACGACGGCCCGAAGGCGCGCGCGCTCCCGGCCCCGGCCCCACGCAGGCGCACCCTGCGCCGCTTCTGGTTCCCCGCGGTGCTCCTGCTCGCGCTCTCGGCGGGCGGCCTGACCGGCATCGTGCTCGCCTACAGCCTCAACTACTCGCGCGCCGCCGAGGAGGTCAAGGCGCTCGCCACCTACCGCCCGAGCGTGGTGACGCGCGTCTACGCCGACGACGAGGAGACCATCATCGGCACGTTCGCGCTTGAGCGGCGCGTACCGCTCAAGTTCGCGGAGATTCCGCCCAACGTCCAGAACGCCATCCTCGCCGTCGAGGACGCGCGCTTTTTCGAGCACAAGGGCATCGACCCCGTCCGCATCGCGGGCGCCGTCTGGAAGAACGTCACGACGGGCAGCCGCGAGGGCGGCTCGACCCTGACGCAGCAGCTCGCCAAGCGCCTCTTCCTCTCCTCCGAGCAGAGCTACACGCGCAAGTTCAACGAGTGGCTCGTCGCGCTCCAGATCGAACGCTACTACACCAAGCAGCAGATCATGGAGATGTACGTCAACAACATCTTCCTCGGCGCCGGCTCCTACGGCTTCGAGGCCGCGGCCGAGACCTACTTCGGCAAGCAGGCCAAAGACCTCTCGGTCGAAGAGGCGGCGCTCCTCGCCGGCATCCCCAAGGCGCCGAGCCAGCTCTCGCCGACCGTCAACATGAAGGCCTCCACCGAGCGGCGCGACCTCGTCCTCCAGTTGATGGCGAACAACGGCTTCATCTCGCAGGGCGAGGCCGACGCCGCCAAGTCGCGCCCCGTCAAGCTCCACGAGTCGGCCTACGCGCCCTCGCTCCAGTCGGCCTCGCCCATCTTCGCCTATCCCGTAGAGGAGATTCGGCAGGAGCTCGAAGACAAGTACACGACGCGCGTCGCGCAGGGCGGCCTGACCGTCTACTCGACCGTCAACGCCGCCGCGCAGAAGGAGGCCTACTACGCCCTGCGCGAGGGCCTGCGCGTCTACGACCGCGGCCACAGCAGCTGGCGCGGGCAGTTCCAGACCGTGGGCCAGGTCAACCCCGACGGCTCCGTGCAGGTCACGCCGCAGCAGCTCGCCAGCTACCACCACCCCGACTGGTACGAGGAGCGCTTCAAAGAGGGCGAGTACCTGATGGGCCTCATCACGAAGGTCGACCGCGCGAAGAACGAGGCGACCGCGCACTTCGGCCTCTACGACGCCGTCGTGACGGCGAAGGACATGGGGCGCGCGACCGGCCACCAGCCGCGCGACGAGTTCAAGGTCGGCTACCTCGGCGAGTTCAAGATCAAGTCGGTGGACGAGGGTTCGCACAAGCTCACGGTCGAGATGTCGCAGCCGCCCGCGGTCGAGGGGGCGATCATGACGATCAACGCCAAGAACGGCGAGATCATCACGATGGTCGGGGGCTACGACTTCAACCGCAACAAGTTCAATAACGCGACACAGGCCGACCGCCAGACCGGCTCCTGCTTCAAGCCCTTCATCTACACGGCGGCCATCGAGTGGGGCATGACGCCCGACACGGTGCTCTCGGGCGCGCCCATCAACCGCAACGGCTGGCAGCCGCACAACTACGACGGCTCGACCTCCTGCGGCGACGTGCCGTTGAAGACCGCGCTCGCCCACTCGCTCAACATCCCGGCCGTCCACACGCTCGACACCGTCGGCATCCAGACGGCCTCGCAGATGGTCAGGCGCTTCGGCATCACGCGGCCGATGGCGCCGTATCTTCCTTCGGCGCTCGGCGCGACCGAGGTGCCTTTGATCGAGATGGTCTCGGCCTACTCGTCCTTCCCCGGCAAGGGCATCCGCCACGAGAAGCACCTCATCCGCCGCGTGCTCGACCGCGACGGCAACACCCTGGAGGAGTGGGAGCCGACGACCTTCAAGGTGGTGAGCGAGTACGTCGCGCTCACCATGGTCGACGTCATGCGCGGCGTCACCGCGCCGGGCGGCACCGCGCCCGCGGCCTCCTCGGTCGGCGTCCAGGTCGCGGGCAAGACCGGCACGGTCAACGACCACACGGACGTCTGGTTCATCGGCTACACGCCGACCT
>Ga0213876_10000443_pt1 | contig 33726 bp, 34 predicted proteins | sample BarmaccomBMRX_R9_FD_160113 | JGI IMG/M metagenome (GOLD analysis project Ga0213876, IMG submission 160113) | Root-associated microbial communities from Barbacenia macrantha in rupestrian grasslands, the National Park of Serra do Cipo, Brazil - RX_R9 | ecosystem: Host-associated > Plants > Roots... | reverse complement strand
CTGACTTCTTCGGCATGGCCAGTCGGGAGCTGACGGCGCGGCGGTCGGTGTCGGCCGGCGTGCCGGTGGACGTCGTGGTCGAGTACGCAAAGGTCGCGACGCCGATCGCCGGCTTCCGAGTCGGATCCCGAACCGTCGAGATTGATCCCCTCATTGACGCAGCCGTCGCGGCTGCCACCGGAGCCGACCTGGCGGTGGTTGTCGTGGGCACCACCGAGGAATGGGAGACCGAGACCCGCGACCGCGAGACGATGGAGCTGCCCGGCCGGCAGGCGGAGCTGATCCGCGCGGTCGCCGCGGTGAACCCCCGGACGGTCGTGGTCGTGAACGCGGGGGCTCCGGTCGACATGGAATGGGCGGAGGAGGTGGCCGCCGTTGTGCAGTGTTGGTTCGGTGGGCAGGAGATGGCACCGGCTGTCGTCGACGTCCTCCTCGGTGAGTCCGAGCCGGGCGGCCGCTTGCCGACGACGATCCCGCGCCGGCTCTCCGACAACCCGTCGTACGGCAACTTCCCGGGCGAGGCGGGAAGGGTGACCTACGCCGAGGGCGTGTTCATGGGCTACCGCGGTTACGAGCACCGCAACGTCGAGCCACGGTTCGCCTTCGGCCACGGCATGTCCTACACGACGATTGACGTCGGTACGCCGACGGTGTCCGAGTCGACCTTCCGCCGGGGACAGACGCTCCGCGTCGAGGTGCCGGTGACCAACACCGGCACCCGGCCCGGATCAGAGGTGGTGCAGCTCTACGTGGTGCCGCCAGCGTCGGCCGAGCGACCGGTCAAGGAGTTGAAGGACTTCGCGCGGGTGTGGCTGGAGCCGGGCGAGTCCACCCGCGTTGACCTGTCGGTGGGCGATCGTGCATTCGCGTACTGGCGATCCCAGTCCGGTGGCTGGACGCTTGACTCGGGTCGTTACGAGCTCGCGATCGGAGTTGCGTCGGACCGGATCGTTGCCCGGTGCGAGGTCGAAGTTGTCGGAGAACAGGAGAATGGAACCCATGAAGCTGGTGCATGACGCGGAGCTGTGCGAGGCGCACGGGGTATGTACGGCGGTCGACCCCGACCGGTTCGAGCTCGACGACACCGACCACCTGATCGTTCACTCGATCGAGGTCGCCGCCGAGGATCTCGACACCGTTCGCCAGGCGGTCGAGAGCTGTCCGCGGCAGGCGCTGAGCCTGCAGGAGTAGACCGGCAAACCGGGGAGGGTGAATCGCGTGGACGACATCGAAGCCATCAAACAGCTGAAGGCACGTTACTTCCGCACGATGGACACCAAGGACTGGGCGGGCATGCGCCAGGTGTTCACGGATGACGTGACGATGGACACCAGTGAGGCCGGTGGTGGAGTGGTCACCGGCGCCGACGAGTTCATGTCATTCCTCGAGCCCACCCTCGCGGACGCGGTGACCGTCCATCACGGTCACATGCCGGAGATATCGCTCACGTCGGAAACGACGGCGACCGGCATCTGGGCCCTCCAGGATCTGATCCGCTTCCCGGACGGCACCTGCATGGCTGGATACGGGCACTACCACGAGACCTACGAGAAGCGCGATGGAGAGTGGTTGATCGCGACCTCGAAGCTGACCCGGTTGCGGGTCGACTTCACCAAGGACGAGTCACGGTGAGCCTGATGTTCGGGTTGCGCTTCGACTTCCGCAACCCTTCGTTCGCGAACACCTCGATGGCCGATCGCTACACGGCGGCGGTCGAGATGGCGGAGTGGGCGGACCGGCTCGGTGCGATCACGGTCACCCTCTCCGAGCACCATGGGTCGCCGGACGGCTACCTGCCGAGCCCGTTGCCGATGCTGGGGGCGATGGCAGCTCGCACCACCAACGTCCGCTTCATGGTCGCGGCGCTGATCGCTCCGTTCTACGACCCGATCCGCCTCGCCGAAGATCTCGTTGTCCTCGATCAGTTGAGCAAAGGACGGATCGATCTGATCGTCGCTGGTGGCTACGTGCGCGAGGAGTTCGAGATGTACGGCGTGCCGAGCAACGAGCGCGGCGCGAGGGTCACCGAGGCGGTCCACACCCTGAAGGCGGCGTTCACCGGCGAGCCGTTCGACTTCCGCGGCCGGAAGGTACAGGTGACGCCGCCGCCGTACCGGCCGGGTGGTCCCGGGATCACCCTCGGGGGAAGCAGCGAGGCGGCGGCGCGGCGAGCGGCGCGGATCGCCGACGGCTTCCTGCCGGCAACGCCCGACTCGTGGGAGTTCTATCGCGACGAGCTGAAAGTCCTCGGCCGGGAAGATCCCGGGCCGTGCCCGATCGGTGCCAACCGGACCGTCGCCCTCGCCGAGAATGCTGACGCCGGATGGGAGCGGTTCGCGCCGTACTTCCTTCACGAGACCAACGCTTACGGTGCCTGGCTCGCGCAGAACGACGGGGACGGTCCCTATCGCATCGTGTCGGACGTCGACGAGCTCCGGGCGAACGGCGAGTACGCGGTCCTGACCCCCGCCGAGTACGTGGCGGAGCTGAAGGCGGCCCCCTTCGCGTTCGCGTTGCTACACCCGATGTGCGGCGGCATCCCCCCCGAGCTGGCCTGGGAAAGTCTTCGGCTGTTCGAGAACGAGGTCATCCCCGAGTTCGCCTGACTCGCCTCTCGTCCGAGAGCCGCCACTGGATCGCGGCTCAGCCGATGACGTCCGGCAGCTCCTCGTTCGACTCGTCGCCTCGACGCGGACCGGCGCCGTCAGCCAGCACGCGGATGCCCTCCGACAAACCTCGCACCACGTCGCCGCGCGCGAGCACCGGCAGCATGACGTCGACCGCAGCCTGCGCAGTGCCATCGGTGATGCGATCGGTGACCTCCGGAGCGACGACGCACTCGACCTGCCGAGCCTCCGGCGCGACGTAGAGCATCACGGCCGGCCGGCTTCTGGCGCGCGCTGCGGCGAACAGCTGCTCGGCGTGCGCTCTTGGGTCACCGTCCGCCGGACCGAGGTAGACGCAGAACTGAAGTCCCGTGGCGGCCTCTGCCCCCGAGACGGCGCGTTCGAGTCGGCCGCGGTCGCTCTTGCTCAGCTGCCTACCAGCTGCCACTGGCGCCACCTCCCCCGGAGGAGCCGCCACCGAAGCCACCGAAGCCGCCGCCACCGCCGCCGCCGCTCCAACCGCCACCGCCCCATCCACCGCCCCAGCCAGTGCCGACAAAGATCGGGAAGAACCCGCCGCGCCGGCCGCGGCGTCGGCCGATTGACGTCAGCAGGATGAATCCGATGACCAGGAGGGGAAGCAGGGGAACGAACGAGAAGCCCGAGTGGTGCTGCGGTGCCGCCTCGCCGCCGCCGAACCCGCTGAAGTCGGTGGCGTTGCCGCCGCCGGTCGCGTTCGGCGCGGTGTCGCCGAGGTCACGCCGCACTGCCCGTTCGCCGTCGCGAATCGCGCCAACGAGATCACCGTCCTGCAGTCGCGGCACCATCTGCTCCCGAACGACGTCGGCCGCCTCGATGTCGGTGAGCTCCGGCTCGAGTCCTCGCCCCACTTCGATGCGCAACTGGCGGTCGCCGGTCGCGACCACGATCAGAACGCCGTCGTCGCGCGCGGCGCTGCCGACACCCCAGTAGCCGAACAGGTCGTTCGCGTAGTTCTCGATGCTGGCTCCGCCGGTGCTGTCCACGACGGCCACTGCGAGCTGGTGGCCGCTGCGATCCGCGTACGCCTCCAGCTCGGTTTCCAGCGCTTGTTGCTGCGCGTCGGGTATCTGGTTCGCCGCATCCACGAGATAGCCCGACGGCTCGGGGAATCCAGCGCCTGCGTCGGCCAGCGCCACGGTCGCCGGGGCACTGACGGTGACGATCAGGGTCGCCACGGGAAGCCAGCGGCGAAGGGTTGACATCGTCAACCGGAGGACGCGGGGGGCGACGACGGCTCGAGGTCGACGGTCGGAGGGGTCTGCGAGCCAGGGGTCGCTTCGAACGGTGGGCGACGGTCGAAACCGAAGATGCCGGCGGTGATGCTCCCAGGGAAGTGACGAACCGAGGTGTTGTAGTCGTTGACGGCGACGTTGTAGTCCCGGCGCTCCTGGGCGATGCGGTTCTCGGTGCCTTCGAGCTCCACCATCAGATCTCGAATCTGCTGGTTGCTCTGGAGCTTCGGATACTGCTCCACGATGACGAGCAACCGGGAGAGGGCGCTTTCCATCCGGTTGGCCGCGGCGACCTTTGCATCTGCACTGCCCGCCGACCCGTACTGAGTTCTCGCCTGCGCGATCTCGCCGAACACGGCGCGCTCCTGGCCGAGCGCGGCCTTGACGCTGTTCGACAGGTTGGGGATGAGATCAACGCGGCGCTGCAGCTGGACCTGGACGTTCGCGAACTGCGTGTCGACCGCCTGGTCCTTGTTGACCAGTGAGTTGTACGACCCGACGATCGGCAGCACGACCACGAGACCGATGACCACCACGACGATGAGCGGGATGAGCCATCGGCGGCGGCCTCGGGAACTGGTCGACAGGTCAGTAGACATGCCACTTCACTGCCCTGCGGAACGCACCAATTAACGCCGCCTGAGCTGGTGGGTTGACGCTGTTAGTCATTGAAAACCGGCGGTCGCTTCTCGAAGTTCGCCATGACGGACTCGATCTGGTTCGCACCTCCGATGAGCGCGCGCTGCTCCGAGCTCTCGGCAAGGAAGATCTCGGCTGCGGTCGCGTCGGTCTGCGCCAGGTTGAGCAAGCGCTTGCCGGCACGGATGGCATCTGGGCTCTTCGAGGCGATCTCCCTCGCCATCGCCAGGGCGGCGGCGCGTGGGTCGTCGGCCACGCGGGTGGCGATGCCGAGCTGGACGGCCTCCTCACCATCGAGGATCCGGCCGGTCCACGTCAGCTCCCGAGCGACGTCGTCGCGGACCAGTCGCCGCAGCAGCACGATCCCGCTCATGTCAGGAACCAGCCCCCACTTGATCTCCATGATCGCGAGCCGGACATCAGGTGCGACGATTCGAATGTCCGCGCCGAGGGTCAGCTGGAACCCCCCGCCGTACGCGACGCCGTGAACCGCGGCGATGACGGGGACCGGCACCTCACGCCACACATAGCAAGCCTGCTGCGCGAGGTTGGCGCCCGCCGCCGTGCGTTTCGCGGCGTCGTCGAGCACGGTGTCTCGCGAATCGTTCGAGGGTGCGGCGAGCTGTTGCATGCTGTCCATGTCGAGGCCCGCGCAGAACGCCCTGCCCTCACCGGAGAGCACGACCGCACGGACATCCCGTCGCGACTTCAACTCCTCGCCGGTCTCCGCAAGCGCGAGAAACATCGCGGGGTCGATCGCGTTCATCTTCTCCGCGCGCACCATCCGGACGTCGGCAACGCCCGATTCGACAGTCACACTCACCCGGTCGGCCACACGGGAACTCTATGCGCGCGGAGGACTCAGCCCGCAGCCGCCTTGAGGCAGAACTCGAGGATCCGCTTGCGTTCGGCGGCGCTGGGTCGGGTGCGCTCCCACAGATGGTCCGACAGGCACCCGAGTACGGCGTGGGCCACGAGCGCTGCGTCAAGCTCTGGGCGCTTTGAGCCCAGCGCTCGCAGCGGCTCGCGTAGCAGGGCGGCGACGGGCCTGGCAGCGAAGTGGCGCCCGGCGGCGTCGGCGACCTCACCACCGTTCCAGAGCACTGCGAGGGTTCGGTTGCCCGTCTCACCGTCGGCCTGGGACAGCACGCCGTCGACCCACCGCCGGAGCTGCCCCTGCGGGGTCGGTTCCTTCGCCATCTGGTGGGACAGATAGCGGGTCAGGCGCTCCGCGCCGTCCTCGAGAAGAGCGGTGACGAGTGCGTCCTTGGAGGAGAAGTACCGGTAGAAGGCGTCGTTCGAGACGCCGGCCGCCGCGACGATGTCTGACACGCGCGGCTTGCGGGCGGTGCCCAGCGAGTGCATCAGCGCGAGTGCAGTGTCGAGGATTCGCCGTACCTCGTCCGCGTAGTCCTCGCCGCGATTCGCCAGCGTCCGTTGCGCGATTCGAGCTGCGACGTCGCCGTCTGGAATTGCATTCTGAGTCACAAGAACCATATTCTTGCACGCCACAGGAGGGAGTCACAATGGGATGGGACTTCGAGACCGAGCCGGACTTCCAGGCAAAGCTCGACTGGGCCGACGCGTTCGTCACGGAACATGTCGAGCCGCTCGACCTGATCTGGCCAGGGCTGGAGTTCACCCCGCTCGATGACACCCGGCGCAAAGCGATCGATCCGCTCAAGACGCAGGTGCGCGAACAGGGACTGTGGGCGACCCACCTCGGTCCCGAGCTCGGCGGCGTCGGTTACGGGCAGTTGAAGCTGTCGCTGCTCAACGAGATTCTCGGTCGGTCGCAATGGGCGCCGATCGTCTTCGGTTGTCAGGCACCAGACACCGGCAATGCCGAGATCATCGCCCACTACGGGACCCCGGAGCAGAAGGAGCGCTACCTTCGGCCGCTGCTCGACGGCGAGATCTTCTCCTGCTACTCGATGACCGAGCCGCAGGGCGGTGCGGATCCGGCGACTTTCACCACCCAGGCCGTCAAGGACGGCGAGGAGTGGGTGATCAACGGCTGGAAGTTCTTCTCTTCCAACGCGAAGACCGCCTCGTTCTTCATCGTCATGGTGGTCACGAACCCTGACGTCGACGTCTATCGCGGCACCTCGATGTTCCTGGTGCCGGCGGACACTCCCGGGGTCAACATCGTCCGGAACGTCGGACTGGGGGCGGAGGAGGGTGATCACGGCTCGCACGCCCTGATCCACTACGAGAACGTGCGGGTTCCGCAGGCGGCCATGCTCGGCGGTGAGGGCCAGGCCTTCGCGATCGCACAGACCCGCCTCGGGGGTGGCCGCATCCACCACGCGATGCGCACGATCGGTCTGGCGCAGAGCGCCATCGACATGATGTGCGAGCGGGCGCTGAGTCGCAGCACTGCCGGTTCGCTGCTCGCGGACAAGCAGTTCGTCCAGGGCTACATCGCCGACTCCTACGCGCAGCTCAAGCAGTTCCGGCTGCTGGTCCTCTACACCGCGTGGTCGATCGACAAGCACAACGACTACCGCAAGGTGCGCAAGGACATCGCCGCGATCAAGGTCCTCATGCCGGGCGTCCTGCACGACATTGCCTGGCGCGCCATGCAGATCCACGGAGCGCTCGGCATCAGCAGCGAGATGCCCTTCAGTCGCATGATCATCGGTGCCGGCGTCATGGGGCTGGCCGATGGCCCGACCGAGGTGCACAAGGTCACGGTCGCCAAGCAGGTGCTGCGTGACTACCGGCCGACCGAGGACATGTGGCCGACGCGTCACATCCCGAAGCTTCGCGACGCGGCGCGCGAGAAGTACGCCGAGTTCCTGGAGCACGAGGTGGGCAACCTGTGAGCGACAACCCGACCATCGACGTCGACCGGCTTGCGGGCTGGCTCGACGGCCAAGACGTCCCGGGCAAGGGCGAGCCGATCCAAGCGAGCTACATCTCCGGCGGCTCGCAGAACGCGATCTTCCGCGTCCGGCGCGGCCCACTCGACGCCGCGCTACGGATCCCGCCACCCGAGGCGCCCGAGAGCCGGGACGGCGGCATCCTCCGCGAGTGGCGAATCATCGAAGCGCTGACCGGCACCGACGTTCCGCACACGCCGGCGGTGGCGGTCTGCGAGGACAAGTCGATCCTCGGCCGCACCTTCTACCTGATGGGGTACGTCGACGGCTGGTCGCCGATGGGGCTGGTCGATGCGAAGTGGCCGTCACCGTTCGACGTCGATCTGGAGGCTCGGCGCGGGCTCGCGTTCCAGCTCGCCGAGGGCATCGCGCTGCTGTCCAAGGTCGACTGGCAGGCCAAGGGTCTCCAGGACCTCGGCCGTCCCGATGGCTTCCACGAGCGGCAGGTCGAGCGCTGGACCGGTTTCCTCGAGCGGATCAAGGGCCGGGAGATCCCGGGCTTGGACGACGCGTCCGGGTGGCTGCGTCGCCACCGGCCGCTGGACTTCGTGCCCGGCCTGATGCACGGCGACTACCAGTTCGCGAACGTCATGTATCACCACGGTGCGCCAGCCCGACTCGCCGCGATCGTCGACTGGGAGATGGGCACGGTAGGCGACCCGAAGCTCGACCTCGCGTGGATGATCCAGTCGTGGCCCGCCGACACCTCCGACGATGCGGCGCTCAGCTACGTCGACATGCGGGGTATGCCGAGCCGCGACGAGGTGCTTGCTCACTGGTCGCAGGTCGCGGGCCGGCAGGTCGACGACATCGACTACTACGTGATCCTGGCTCGCTGGAAGCTCGCGATCGTTCTCGAGCAAGGGTTCCAGCGGGCCGGCAACGACGAGAAGCTGCTTGCGTTCGGGCCCATCGTGCTGAGCCTGATGCAAGATGCTGCCGACCTCGCCGAGTCCACGTCGTACGGAGCCTGACCATGACCGATGACCTGATCGTTGAGCGCGACGGCAACGTGCTCGTCGCGCGCATCAACCGGCCCGAGCGGAAGAACTCGCTGTCGACCGCGCTGCTCGGCAGCCTCGCTGCCGCCGTCACCGAGGCCGAGTCCTCCGACGACATCCGAGTGTTCCTGCTGACCGCGACCGGCGACTCGACGTTCTGCGCCGGCATGGACCTCAAGGAGTTCGCGGCCGGCGGCGGCGGGCTCGACCCGGCTGACCTCGAAGCCTTCAACCGCCTGATGTACGGGCGGCTGGAGGTCCCGGTCGTCGCAGCGGTGAATGGTACGGCGGTGGGTGGCGGCCTTGAACTGCTCCACGGTTGCGACGTGATCGTTGCGGCGTCGACCGCTCGGTTCGGCTTGCCTGAGGTCAAGCGCGGCCTGTTCCCGGCTGGCGCTGGGACGCTGCTCGGCACCCGGATCCCGCTGGTCGTCGCCCTCGAGCTGAACCTGACCGGCGACTTCATCGACGCTGCGCGCGCGTATGAGCTGGGTCTGATCAACCGAGTGGTCGAGGCAGCGGACCTGATGTCGACGGCGCTCGACTACGCGCGCCGGATCGCCGCCAACGGTCCGCTTGGGCTCCGCGCCGTGAAGGAACTGGTGCGGGCCGCGGCCGACGGTGACGCGGCGATCGAGGCGCGGCGGGCGGAGTGGCAGCGGCGCGTCTTTGCCAGCGACGATGCGCGTGAGGGGGCGACCGCGTTCGTCGAGAAGCGCGCGCCGAACTGGACCGGAAAGTAGCGAATGCGCGCCGCGATGTGCCGCGAGTACGGCGGGCCTGAGGTCGTGGTGATGGAGGACATCGATCCGCCGGAGCTGACGATGGGCTGCGTTCGCGTGCGCGTCGCTGCCGCGGCGGTCAACTTCCCTGACGTGCTCGTGGTCGCCGATCAGTATCAGATCAGCTCGCCCACGCCGTTCGTCCCGGGCAGTGAGTTCGCCGGGACCATCACTGAGGTAGCTGACGGCGTCGATGGCTTTGCCGTCGGCGACCGTGTCTTCGGCTCGGTCATGGTGGGTGCATTCGCGGAGGAGGTCGTGGCACCCGCCGCGGTCCTCACGAAGATCCCGGCTGGAGTGGATGAGGTGACCGCCGCCGGGTTCGGTGTCGCGCACCGTACGGCGTACCACTCGCTGCGATCCGTCGCGGCGATCCAGCCAGGGGCGGAGCTGATCGTCCTCGGCGCCGGCGGCGGCGTGGGGCTTGCCGCGGTGCAGCTCGGCGCCGTCCTCGGCGCGACCGTGACGGCAGTGGCGTCCTCCGCCGAGAAGCTCGAGGCGGCTCGAAGCGTCGGTGCGACGCGGCTGATCAACTACCGCGACGGCGATCTTCGCGACCAGCTCAAGGCTCAAGTCACCGGCGGCGCCGACGTGGTGATCGATCCCGTCGGCGGAGAGCTCAGCGAGGCGGCGTTGCGTCGGTTGCGCGCGGGCGGCCGGTTCATCACGGTGGGGTTCGCGTCAGGCACGATTCCGAGAATCCCGTTGAATCTGGTGCTGCTCAAGGACATCTCGATCAAGGGCTTCGAGTTCATGAGCTTCATGGGCAACCACACCGAGGAGATGCTGCGCAACGAGGCGGAGCTGCTCGACCTCTTGGCGTCCGGCAAGGCGAACCCTCATGTCGAGCAGACGTTCGGCCTGGAGGACAGCGTTGCTGCACTTCGTCATGTTGGTGACGGGAAGGCCATCGGAAAGGTCATCGTGGCGATCGGTAGTCGCTGATTTCGAGCAGCGCGTCGGCGACGGCCTGCGGCTCGGTCAGCATCAGGTCGTGGCCCGTGTCGATCGACCACAGTCGACCCTCGGCTTCAGCCGTGCCCATCAAGGCTTGATCCCGGCTCTCCAGGGTCGAGGTGCAGACGATGTGGAAGTGCGGGATCGCCGAGAGCGCAGGCTCGTTCGTCAGGTTGAGCTTCTGTTCGAAGCACTTCCACGGATGTGGCGTGAGCCGCTCGGTGAGCCACGCGGCCTGGTCAGGATCGGTGATGCCGTAGTGACCGGCCATGATCGGGTCGGGGAGCAGGACCAGCTCGACGCCGTCGACCACCTGCCCCATCTGCCGAGCCATGTCCATGAGAAACCCCGACACGTCGGCGAGCGACTCGCCGTTCTTGGGGTTGGCAGCGTCCAGATAGACGAGCTTCGCGATCCGGTCGTTGGCGCGGTCGGCGGCCCCCGTGATGACCATCCCGCCATAGCTGTGGCCCACGAGGATGACGTCGCGAAGGTCCTCGTAGCGCAACAGCTCGACGACGTCCGTGATGTGGGTGACGAGATCCACGTCGGCGGTCAGCGAGTTGGCGCGCTCACCACAGCCGGTCAGGGTCGGCGCGTACACCTCGTGCCCGGCGGCGCGAAGCCGCCGCGCGACCTTCTGGTAGCACCAGCCGCCGTGCCCGCCGCCATGGACGAGAACATAGGTCGCCACAGCACCTCACTTTGATAACGGCGTTACCGGCTACAGTAAACGTGATTTCCGTAGATCTATCGAGGGAGCTTTGTCGTGCGCCTTTCTGGCAACAGTGTGATCGTCACCGGGGGAGCGGGTGGTCTCGGCGAGGCGACCTGTCGCGCGCTCGCAGCGGCGGGGGCGGCCGTGGTCGTGGCCGACGTGGCCGACGACAAGGGCAAGGCGCTCGCCGACGACCTCGGTGGCAACGCGACGTACGTCAAGGTCGACGTGTCCGAGCCTGAGGACATCACCGCGGCGATCGCCGCCGCGCAGGAACGCGGCCCGCTTCGTGCCGCGGTCACCGCACATGGTGGGTACGTGCTGGCCGGGCGGATCGTGAAGAAGGACAACTCGCCGCTGGAGCTCCAGGGCTTCCGCGACACGCTCGAGCCGTATCTCACCGGCACTTACAACGTCATGCGCCTGGCAGCGGCCGCGATGGCGGCGAGCGAGCCCGAGGGTGAGAGTGGTCGCGGCGTCATCGTCACGACGGCGAGCATTGCGGGCTATGAGGGCCAGATCGGACAGGTGCCGTACGCCGCGGCGAAGGGTGGCGTCATCGCGATGACGCTCACTGCGGCCCGCGACCTCGCGCCGATGGGGATCCGGGTCCTCACCATCGCCCCCGGGACGTTTTTCACGCCAGCGTTCGGGATGCCGGAGGAGCAGGCGACCGAGCACTTCGGCCAGGGCATCCCGTTCCCGAAGCGGATGGGTCGGCCGGCCGAGTACGGGCACTTGGTCGAGTCCATGATCGCCAACGACTACCTCAACGGCGAGGTCATCCGGATCGACGGCGCACATCGTTTTGGCCCTCGTTGAGCGGTGCCGTCAGGCCGACGTACTGATATTGACGTCGGTGTCAAAAAACGTTTACTCTCGAAACTATGCCGATTCCCGCCGATCTGACCCTCTTCGATGCTGACAACCATCTGTACGAGACCGAAGAGGCGCTGACCAAGTTCCTGCCGGATGCGTACAAGAAGGCCATCCAGTACGTCGAGGTCAACGGCCGGAAGAAGATCGTGGTTCGCGGGCAGATCAGCGAGTACATCCCGAACCCGACCTTCGAGGTCGTGGCGCGCCCCGGCGCGATGGAGGAGTACTACCGCGTCGGCAACCCTGACGGAAAGGACCGGCGCGCGATCTTCGGCGAGCCGATGCGCGCGATCCCGGCGTTCCGCGACCCGGCGGCCCGGCTGGCGTTGATGGACGAGCAGGGACTGGACAAGACCTTGCTGTTCCCGACCCTCGCGAGTCTCGTCGAAGAACGGATGCGCGACGACCCGGAACTGATCCACGTTGTGATCCATGCCCTCAACGAGTGGCTGTACGAGACCTGGCAGTTCAACTACGAGGACCGGATCTTCACGACGCCCGTGATCACGCTGCCGATCGTCGACAAGGCGCTCGAGGAGCTCGACTGGGTGATCGAGCGCGGCGCGCGCGTCGTGCTGATCCGCCCGGCGCCGGTGCCCGGCCTCCGCGGGTCGCGGTCGTTCGGTCTGCCGGAGTTCGACCCCGTCTGGCAGAAGATCGTCGACAACAACCTGCTCGTCGCGATGCACTCCTCCGACAGCGGCTACGAGCGGTACGCCGATGACTGGATGGGCAGCAAGGGCGAGATGCTGCCGTTCCAGCCGCAAGCCTTCCGCATGCTGCAGGCCTGGCGGCCGATCGAGGACTCGGTGTCGGCCCTCGTCTGCCACGGTGCACTGTCCCGGTTCCCGGATCTGAAGATCGCGGTGATCGAGAACGGCAGCAGCTGGGTCGAGCCGCTCCTGCGCGGTATGAAAGACCTCTACAAGAAGATGCCGCAGGACTTCATGGAGAACCCGGTCGATGTGGTGAAGCGCAACATCTACATCAGCCCGTTCTGGGAGGAAGACCTCGGCGCGCTCGCCGAGCTGATCGGCGAGGACCACGTGCTATTCGGCTCGGACTATCCGCATCCCGAAGGGCTTGCCGACCCGGCCAGCTACGCCAAGGAGCTCGAGCACCTGCCTGAGGAGACCGTGCGCAAGATCATGGGTGGAAATCTGGCCCAGCTGATGGGCGTTACGGTGTCTGCGTAGATCGTTTCGAACGGATTGGAGGGCACGTGGCGTCAAGCGCTCCGGTGGTGACCGAGCACGTCGCGTTGCCGCGTTCGTCGAAAGGGGCGCGCACGCGGGCGCGGCTGCTCGATGCCGCGAAAGAGGTCTTCGAGGCCGACGGCTTCCTCAACGCCCGGATCTCCGACATCTCGGAGCGCGCCGGCCTGTCGCACGGGTCCTTCTACCACTACTTCGAGTCCAAGGAGCAGATCTTCCACGAGGTCGCCGAGGCTGTGCACGACCGGCTCGGCGCCGCGATGGCAGACGTCATCCTGCGACCGGGTTCGGAACTCTCGCCGTACGAGCGGCTGCGGCAGGCGATCCGCCAGCACTTCGCGAGCTATCGCGCGGAGGCGAAGTTCATCGGCCTGATCGAACAGGTGTCGAGGTACGACGAGCATGTCGAGGCGCTGATGCTGCGCCGGCATCGCCGCTACTCCGACGAGGTCACGACGTCGATCCAGCAGTTGCAACGCCGGGGTCTTGCCGACAAGAGTCTCGACCCGGCGCTGACCGCGGCGGCGATCGACTCGATGACCGGGCGGTTCGCCGAGCTATGGCTCGTGCAGGGGGCCCTCGACATCGACTTCGACGTCGCGGCCGATCAGATGGCCGCGATGGTCGCCAACATTCTCGGCGTCAGCCGGACCTGAGCCGGCTAGAGCGCGGTGAACTCGAGCTCGAGGGTGCGCAGCCCGCGCAGGATGTAGGTCGGCAGGTACTCGAAGCGGCGCGCGCCGGCGGGTCCGTGAGCGGCCGCTGAGATTCGGATGTCGCCGAGCCGGTCCATGAAGCGCTCGATCGTGACCCGTCCCTCGGCGCGGGCGAGCGGCCCGCCGGGACACGTGTGAATGCCGCGGCCGAAGGACAGATGCTGTCGTGAGTTGCCGCGTTCGAGGCTGAACACGTCCGGCGAGTCGAACTTGCGGGGGTCGCGGTTCGCGGCACCGTTGACGACCATGACGGTCGTGCCGGCCGGCAGGTCGACGCCGCCGACCGAGGTGGGCACCCGGCTGAGCCGGAAGTCCCCCTTGACGGGGCTCTCGTAGCGCAGCGCCTCTTCGACGAAGTTCGGGATGCGATCGCGTTCGTTTCGGATCAGGTCCTGCAGGTCCGGTTGCTCGGCGAGGATCAACAACGCGGTGGAGATCAGGCGCACCGTTGTCTCTTGACCGGCCGCGAACAAGTTGGCTGCGACGCGCACGACATCGATCGGCTCAGGGAGGCTGCCGTCGGGAAAGGTTGCCATCGCCATGCCGGTCAGAACGTCTTGCCGGGGCTCGCGGCGCCGCTCCTCGACGTACTCGGTGAACCGGTCGTACAGGTACTGCAACGGGCTGTGCTGCATCTCGTCCTTCTGCGAGCTTCCCACCGCACTGCCGCCGCGCCCTTGCAAGTGTTCGCGGAAGGTGTCGTAGTCCTCCTCCGGTACGCCGAGCAGCTCGGCGATGACCAGCATCGTGAACGGCTGTGCGAAGTCGGCGATGACATCGAAGCTGCCACGCTCGATGAACTCGTCGATCTGCTTGTCGGCGAGCTTCCACATCGCGTCCTCGTTCTCACGAAGCCGCGCCGGGGTGAGCAGCCGCATCAGGAGGGCTCGATGATCGCGATGCTTCGGTGGGTCCATCGTCGGGAGCTGATCGCTCATCGGCAGCTCGTCCCGGTGCTTCTCGATCAGCGCGGTGATGTCGTCGCCCTCGAGCGGGACCGGAAACCCTGGGAACGGCCCGGTCACGGCGTTGCACGACGACCAGGTCTCGGCGTCGGCGTAGATGGCGCAGGCCTCGTCGTACCCGGTCACCATCACGACGTCGTGGTGCGACTCCCGGGTGACCGGGCAACGGTCGCGGAGGTGCTGGAAGTAGGGGTACGGATCCGGGATCAGCTCGTCACCGCGAAAGAAGTCGACGGCGTCGAAGTCCACGTCAGTCATGTCGCTCCGTGTCAGGACCAGGCGCACATCCAGGCCGGATGAGAACCACGTTCTTGTGTAGGATAACGGCAATTACATTCCGTGCAAGGTCAATCTCGCTGGTGGACTGCGCGGGGCGGGAGGTTGTGGTGGCGGACCACCAGGCGGTATATGTCGCGGGGCAGTGGGTCGCTCCCGAGGCCGGCGACACGATCGACGTCGTGTCGCCGCACTCCGAGAGGGTCATCGCGTCCGTGCCGAGTGCCGGCAAGGCCGAGGTCGACCAGGCGGTCGCCGCGGCGAGAGAGGCGTTCGACCACGGGCCGTGGCCGCGCCTCGTGCCGGCCGACCGGCTCGCGGTCGTCCGCAAGCTCGCCGAGCGCTATGGCGCACGGCGTCGGGAGATGTCCGCGATCATCACCGACGAGATGGGCTCGCCTGCCGCCTTCACCAAGTTTGCGCAGGCCACCCTTCCGATGCTGTTGCTCAACGCGGTCGCGGACATCGGCGAGGCTCTGCCGTGGGAAGAACGGCGTGCGGGGGCCTTCGGCGGTGAGCTGCTGGTGCGCCGCGAGCCGGTCGGTGTCGTGGCCGCGATCATCCCCTGGAACATGCCGCAGTTCTTGCTCGTCGGAAAGCTGGCGCCTGCCCTCGTCGCGGGCTGCCCGATCATCATCAAGCCCGCGCCGGAGACCCCGCTCGACGCGCTGCTGCTCGCAGAGATTATCGACGAGCTGGAGCTGCCTGCGGGGGCGGTGAGTATCCTGCCCGGCGGCGCCGAGACCGGCGAACTGCTGGTGAGCCACCCCGGCGTCGACAAGGTGGCATTCACTGGATCGACTGCTGTCGGCCGGCAGATCGCGGCGAGCTGCGGCTCGCAGCTCAAGCGCGTGAGCCTCGAGCTCGGCGGGAAGTCTGCCGCCATCGTGCTGGACGATGCCGACCCCGCGACGGTTGCCGAAGGTGTGAAGATCGCGGGCCTGATGAACAGCGGGCAGGCCTGTGTTGCACAGACCCGGGTGCTGGTTCCCGAGTCACGCCATGGGGAGTACGTCGACGCGGTCGCTGCCATGGTGGACGGGCTCGTGGTCGGCGACCCGACAGATCTGAGCACGGAGATCGGTCCGATGGTGGCGAAGCGACAGCAGGACCGCGTCCGTGGCTACATCCAAGACGGCATCAAATCCGGCGCGAGGCTGGTCGCCGGCGGCGCGGAGATGCCGGCGGGCGTCGACTCCGGTTGGTACGTCCGGCCGACGGTGTTCGCCGAGGTCGACAACCGGATGCGGATCGCGCGCGAGGAGATCTTCGGCCCGGTGCTGTCGGTGATCGCCTATCGCGACGACGCCGACGCCGTACGAATCGCGAACGACTCGGACTATGGCCTGTCCGGCTCGGTGTGGACGGCCGACCACGAACGGGGCCTCGACGTCGCGCGGCAGGTGCGAACCGGGTCGTTCGGCATCAACCAGCCGTACTCGATGGACCCTGCCGGACCGTTCGGCGGGATGAAGGCGAGCGGCATCGGCCGCGAACTAGGGCGCGAGGGTCTCGAGGGCTACCTGGAGACGAAGGTCATCTCGAGCTCGTAAGCCTCAGCGGGCGAGGCGGTCGGGGATCACCTCGGGCACCTTGGGCAGGCGCGGCCGGATCAGCTTGTCGAGGAACGAGGTCAGACCGCCGTCCTTGGCCGATGCCCTCAGCGCGTCGAGCGCAAGCAGCCGCTGCGCCTGCTCCTCCCGCAAGGTGTTGAGGTCGGAGACGAGGCTGTCGATCTGGGTGCTCAGGGTGGTCACGGCGCGCACCTCACCCTCGACCGCGCCCAGCAGGCTCTGCAACCCACCGGCGAGGTCGGTCACGCTCGAGGCGGCGGAGGACGCCGCGGCCGGCGTGCGAGCGGGAGCGGACGTCGTGCGCCGCGCGGGCGCCTTCTTCGCTGCGGTTCTAGCCATGAACCCACCCTAGTGGGACCTGCCTACGGGCCGGGCTCGACCACCACGTCGATCGATGAGGCGCCGCTGTCAGGCACCCGTGCCTGCCGCCAAGCTTCGATCGGGAACGACACCGTAACCAGCGAGCAGAACAGCCAGACCAGGTTGCGGTCCTCCTCCGAGATCCCGTCGAGGGCAACACCCTTGAGGTACTCGGTGCCGGACTCGAGTGCGGGCATCGCGGCGTCGTAGAACGCCTGCATGTCCTCCATCGAGCTCTCGATGCGCTTGCCGTAACGGTCGAACTCGCTCGGCAGCGCCCACTCTGCGAACGGCTCGAGCGAGGCGAACTGGGCGGGAAGCACGGCCATGTCAGATCTCCTTCTCAGCTCGCGGCCGAGACCGGCGTCGGGGCAGCGGTCGGGTGACCCTGGGTTTGGGCGGCGGAGTGCTCGGCGACGTACCCGCGCACCACCTTGTGCAGGTGCCGGAGCATGACCTCCTGGTCACACAGGGGGAACTCCGTGACAGCGCCCGACTCGATCATCGTCTGGGTTGCCTCGAGCGTGTTGCCGTCCTGGAGGCCGAACTCCTTGAACGTGACGACCGCCATCTCCTGCTGGATCCGCTCGAAGGCGTTCTTCGGCGGCTCGAAGTAAAGGGAGCACTCGAAGATGTGCGTGTTGTACGAGGTCGGCCAGTAGTGATACGTGAGGTACCAGCCCGGCTTCCAGATCAGCAGCATGAAGTTCGGGAAGAACAGGAAGGAGTCGATGCCCCAGGCGGGGTGCCGAGCCGGGTTGATGCCTTCCGGCAGCTCGCCGAGATCCGGGCCCTCCCACGGACCGAACAGACCACTTCGCAGCACGCGCTCGATCGGCTTGACCATGCTCAGGTCCTTCGGCGGCGACATGCCGCCCCATGACGACACCATCGCGTGTGGACCGTCGATGTCGTAGGCCAGCGCCTCGTACCCGACGCCCTGAAGCTTGCGGGCCTCCTCGGAGACCGACTGCTTCGAGTGCAACACCGGAGCGTGGTAAAACTCCATGAACGCGTCGATGAACAGCTTCCAGTTGCTGCCGATCTCCGCGCGGTACGTGTGTTTCTGCGTCAGCTGCCCGAACGGATAGCCCTCCAGCCCGGCGCCGAGCGCCCCCATGTACTCCTTCAGTGGAGCGGCGTCGGGATCGAAGTTCACGAAGACGAAGCCTTGCCACTCGTCGACGAGAACGTTCTTGAGGCCGTAGTCGGCCTTGTCCAGGTTGAAGAACTCGCTCTCCTGCTGAACGAAGGTCAGCTTTCCGTCGAGGTCGTAGCGCCAGCCGTGGTACTTGCACGTGAACTGGCGGCACATGCCGGCCGTCTCTTCGCGCGGGTAGTCGTTCCACACCAGCTTGTTGCCGCGGTGCCGGCACATGTTGTGGTACGCCCGCAGCTCGCCGTCCTTGTTGCGCACCACGATGACGGAGGTCTTGGCGCCATCGAGCTCCTTGGTGAAGAAACTGCCGTTCTTCGGGAGCTGCTCCACTCGCCCGACATTCAGCCAGGTCTTTTTGAACACGGCTTCCTGCTCGAGTGCGTAGAACTCCGGTGAGATCGAGTCGTCGTAGTTGACGGGCTCGGTCGCGAGACCGAAGTGCTCGGTCCAAGACCCGGACTCAGGCTTGGTGAAGTGCGGCATCGGGGCGGCTCCTCTACTCGGCGACCGACGGAACGATAGCACTGATTCCGCAGATGAGAATACCGTTTCCGTTTTCGCATGTCTGCTTGTCACGGGTCGGAAACTGAGGTGAAATGACGCCTGACCGTGGTGACGGATGCGGCGGAGCGCGAGCCGACGTTTCTTGCCATCAAATGTCCGGGAGATTACTTTTGACGTCAATGTCAAAACCACGCGGCGCGCGGCGCCTTTCGATGGCGGCGCTGATCGGAATCTCGGTGATCGCCACGGCCTGTGGCGCGCGCGTAGCGCCGTACCTGCCGCAAGGTGGAGCCGGCCCCGCAGGGCTGACGAGCGACGGGACCACCACCGGTGACGGCACTGTCACGACCGGCGGTGGCAACCCGAATCTGTCGACCGGCGGCGGTCCGGGTGGCGGCAGCACGGGCACCGGTTCAGGCACGACGGGCAGTACCACCACGACCAGCGGCAACCAGGGCTCCAACACCAATACGAATACGAACACCAACACGAAGCCGCCGTCCTCGATCGCCAAGCTGACGCCGCAGAACTTCAACTTCGACCCGCAGGCCGAGGCGTCGTACTGCCAGGGAACGTCGGGCAACAAGGCATCGGACACGGGCATCACCCCGACCTCGATCACGCTTGGCAACGTCAGTGGCATCACCGGCGCCGTCTCCGGCGTGTTCGAGCCGGCGGTTCAGGCGGTCACCGCTGCGGTCAACGCGGTCAACCATTTCGGCGGCATCTGCGGCCGCAAGATCATCCTCAACATCCAGGACGATCAGCAGTCCGCGAGCACCCACTCCTCCGAGATCGAGTATCTGATCCCCAAGGTCTTCGCCTTCCTCGGCTCGACCTCCGACGGCGACAACGGCGGCGTGCCCGCCATGGTGAAGGCCGGCATCCCCGACATCGGCCGTAACGCGAACACCAACCGCGGCAACGCGCCGACGTTCTGGTCGGCCGACGGTGGCAGCGTCGTCGTGCGCAACGGTCGCTCGTTCCTCTACAACACCCTCGTGACCGGCTTGAAGAAGTACCACCAGATGCCGAGCAGCATGGCGTTCATCGCCTACGGCATCCCCATCGCCGCCCAAGTCGCCGAGCAGTACGCGGTGCTGTTCAACCGGGCCGGAGTCAAGACGTGTTACACGAACTACTCAGTGCCGCCCGCGCCCGGTGCCACCATGGGCTCGGTCGTTGCGTCGATGAAGTCCAAAGGGTGTGGCGGCGTGTTCGTCGTCATGGACACCGTGGGCAACGCCGACTTGCTGCGTGACGCGCAGGACCAGCACTGGAACCCGAAGCTGATCCTGACGACGCAGGGTGCCTACACGACACAGCAGATCAAGATCGCGGGCCAGTCCGCCGCGCAAGGCCTGCAGGTCTACCTGCCGTTCACTCCATTCACCGAGACGTCGAACCCCGTCATGCGGTTGTTCCAGCAGGAGATGCGAACCTACGAGCCGGGCAAGCCGGTCAACGGCTTCAGCATCGAGTCCTGGGCGGACGCGCAGATGTTCTTCTACGCGCTGATCAAGGCGGGCCGTAATCCCACCCGGGAGTCGCTCGTCCGCGAGCTCGCGGCGATCAAGAACTGGACCACGGGCGGCATCTTCGGTCCGTACACCCCGAGCAGCCGCGGTACGGCGAAGTGCTACATGGGTGCGGCGGTCAAGGGGTCCAACTGGTACCGCGTCTGGCCACCCAACGGCGGCATCCCGTGCCAGGGCACGCTGGTCGACGTCGGACCGGCCTGAGCCGTGCTCCAGTTCATCGTCCTCGGTCTGTTCGCCGGGTCGATCTACGCTCTCGCGTCGCTGGGGATCGTCCTCACCTACAAGACAACCGGTGTCTTCAACTTCGCCTATGGCGGCATCGCGATGTTCTGCGCGTATGTGTTCTGGCAGCTGCGGGACGGCTGGGGGCTTGACCAGTGGATCGCGATTCCGCTGCTTCTCCTGGTCATCGCCCCGCTCCTCGGGCTGATCCTCGAGCTGTTGTTCCGGTTGCTGTCGCAACAGAGCGCAGAGGTCCAGATCGTCGTCTGCCTCGGTGTACTCGCGTTTTTCACGACGATCGTGAACCTCGTCTTCGTCCGGCATCCGGATGACTCCGTGCGCAACCTGTCGACGGTGTTCTCGCACGGTTCCTTCGGACTTACATCGAACGTCTCCGTCACCTGGAACGAGGCCGGCACGTTCATCCTCGCGATCGTCATGGGCCTCGGTCTGTATGCGATGCAGCGGTGGACTCGCCTCGGTACGGCGATGCGCGCCGTGGTCGACAACCGCGACCTCGCGGGCCTGATCGCTGTCAATGCCCGGACCATCGGTCGCGCCGCGTGGATCATCTCGACGGTGTTCGCGGCGGTCGCCGGCGTGCTCCTGTCGGTCCAGGAGAACCTGGTCACCTACGTCCTGCCGTTCCTGGTGATCTATTCCTTCGCCCCTGCCGTGTTCGGCCGGCTCACGAATCTCGGTCTCGCATTCGCGGGCTCGCTGACCCTCGGCCTCACCATCAACATCTTGCAGAAGTACGGCAGCTCCGGGTCCCTCGCGAAGTTCGAGACGTCGCTGCCTTACCTTGCGCTGTTCGTGCTGCTCGTCGTCTACGGCAAGCGCCTGACCGAGGTGAAGTCGTCGCTGCGCGCGACGACATCGCGTGCCGTGGCCGACCCTTGGCGGGGGTACGTCGTCGGAGCCGTCGCCCTGATCCTTGCGCTCGTGCTCGGGCCGCAAGTTTTCGCCGACTCGACGGTCGGTGCCCTGGCGCAGGCGATGGCCTACGGCGTCGTGGCGATCACCGTGGTGGTGTTGACCGGCTGGACCGGCCAGATCTCGATCGCGCAGATGAGCTTCGCCGGGGTGGGCGCGTTCACGACGGCACACACGGTGGCCAGCCTCGGCGCGCTCTACTTCCCGCTGGGAGTGCTATTCGGAATCTTGATCGCCGTGCCGGTGAGCCTGCTCGTCGGGATCCCGTCACTGCGGCTGTCCGGCCTGTTCCTCGCGCTCGCCACGATGGCCTTCGCGCTGGTGATGGACAGCATTGTGTTTGCCTCCGCCTCGATCAGCGGCGGCCTCACAGGGCTGGACCTGACGGAGGCGAAACTCGGGCCGATCAGCTTCGACACGGCGACGTCGCAGTACTACCTGTGTGCCGTCGCGCTCGGCGTCACCGGACTGTTCGCGCTCTGGCTGCGACACGGCCCGGTCGGCCGGCGGCTGCAGATGGTCCGCGACTCGCCGAACGCCGCCGCCACCCTCGGGGCGAGTCTGACCGTCACCAAGCTTGCCGTCTTCGCGGCCTGCGCCGCGATCGCAGCTGTGGGCGGGGCGCTGCTGGCGGTCACCCAACAGACGGTCATTCCGGCCAACTTCTCGTTCGACACGTCGCTACAGCTCCTGCTCGTCGTGGTGATCGGCGGCCGGACGCTGATCAGTGGTGCGGTCATCGCGGCGGGCTTCTACGTCGTCAGGCTGCTGCCGGTGCCGGCCACCGTGAACAAGTACCTGCCGCTCGGCATCGCCCTTGCTGTCATCGCAATCGCGCAAGAGCCCGACGGCATCGGGCGTGTGATGCTGAACCAGTTCCAGAAGAGCGCGGCGCTGCTCTACCGGATCGGCCGCCGCCCGCGAACGCCGGTCGCCGGGCGGACGTCGAGCCCCCAGGCGGTGCGTCCCAGTGTCTGAACCCCTGCTGACCGCCTAGGGGATCACCGTGCGGTTTGGTGGCCTGGTCGCCAACGACAACATCGATCTCGAGGTCGCGCCGGTGGGAATCACCGGTCTCATCGGACCGAACGGTGCTGGAAAGACCACGCTGTTCAACGTGCTGACCGGGCTGAACCGGCCGACCTCCGGGTCTGTGGCATATGACGGGCAGGACATCAGCCGCTGGTCGCCGCATCGACGCGCGCGCGCCGGCATGTCCCGCACTTTCCAGCGCCTCGAGCTGTTCGGCGGGATGACGGTCCGGGACAACCTGTTGGCCGCGTGGGAGGCGAGCATCCCTGGCGGGGTCATGGGGCGCCGGCAGAGCGAAGGTCGACAGCTGGTCGACGAGGTCATCGCCCGCCTTCAGCTCGGTGCGGTCGCGGGTCGGCAGACCGGCGAGCTGCCGACCGGCATCGGCCGGATGGTCGAGCTGGGTCGAGCGCTGTGCACCCGCCCACGACTGCTGCTGCTCGACGAGCCGAGCTCCGGGCTCGACGCCAAGGAGACGGCGCACTTCAAGGAGATCCTGGTCGAGGTGACGGACCCGGAGCAAGCAGTCCAGTCCGAGGACGGCCGTGGCGCACCTGCCGTCCTCATGGTGGAGCACGACGTCCGGCTCGTGATGGATGTCTGCCGCATGATCACGGTGCTCGACTTCGGCAAGCGGATCGCCTGCGGTGCGCCGGACGAGGTGCGCAACGACCCAGCGGTCATCGCTGCCTACCTCGGGGAGCCCGCCGCATGACAGCACTACTCGAGCTCGACGGCGTCTCCGTGTCCTACGGGTCCATGAAGGCACTGTCCGATGTCAGCCTCGTCGTACCCGAGGGCTGCGTCGTCGCGCTGCTCGGACCCAACGGCGCCGGCAAGACGACGACGCTTCGCACCATCTCCGGCCTGGTCCGCCCTGAACGCGGCCACATCAGGTTCCGGGGTCGGTCGATCGATCGACTAGCGCCCCACCGGGTCTCGTCGCTGGGGATCCTGCACGTGCCCGAAGGCCGGGGCATCTTCCGCAGCCTCACGGTCGCCGAGAACCTCGAGATGGCGACCTACGCCTTGCGAGGCGCCGCGGACTCGCGATCGGTCGTCGAGCAGGCTCTCGACATGTTCCCAGCGCTGCGCGACCGCCTACGGCAGGCCGCCGGCACCCTCTCGGGTGGCGAGCAGCAGATGCTGGCGATGGCTCGAGCGTTCGCCGCGGGCCCGGAGCTGATCATGCTCGACGAGATCTCGATGGGCCTGGCGCCGAAGATCACCGAGCAGCTTTTCGACACAATCCGGACCGCAGCGGCATCGGGTGTCAGCATGTTGTTGATCGAGCAGTATGTCGACGCGGCGCTCGAGCTCGCCGATTACTGCTATGTGCTTGAGAAAGGTCGAGTCGTGGGCGTCGGGCAGCCGGAGGACCTTCGGGACTCCGATGCGCTGGCGGCCGCTTACCTCGGGGCAGGGGTTGCGTGATGGCCAACCGTAGGCGCCTGGCATCGGCGTTGGCAGGGGTGATCGTGGTCGGCCTGCCGACAGCGGCCTTCTGTGTCGCTCCGGCGAGTGCGATCGCCGGTCACGCCGAGCCCGGCTCGCACCTCAGCGGCTTCAACTCCCACGCCCTCGGGGCGGGTGTCCAGATCGCCGTCGAGCTGCCCGGCATCGCGCCGCTCGGCGACGCGGTCAAGGGCGACTTCCTCCAGGTGCAGGTGCCGTACTCCGTTTCCTCATCCGAGACGGGGCCGACCACCGGAAGCACTGCTACGCCGGCGTACCCCGGCCCCGTTGTCTCCAACGGCGGCAACGACCTGCAGACCTTCAACCCCGACGCTCCGCAAGCGTTGGTGGATGCCCTGAACTACGGCGCGGTGGCGAGTTCCGTCTACCCCGGCCAAGTGCACGTCGGGACCCACGACACCTACTCCCCGCCAGGTGGCTCGCAGACCGGGATCGGTACGGCGAGCAGCCAGTCGTCGAAGAGCGGCACCCACGCGAGCGCTGTCGTCAATGAGAGCACGCCACTCGGCGCGGCCAAAGGCGTCGGCGGCGCACCGCTGCTCAAGATCGGCTCCGCGAAAGCGTCGACCAAGTCGATCGTCAACGTCGGATCCGTGATCACTACCTCGCGTACCAACGTGACGAACATCGTGGTGGCCGGCTTGATCAAGATCGACCAGGTGGCGTCGGTTGCGGTCGCGACATCGGACGGCAAGAAAGGCACGCAGCACACGAAAACGCACGTCGGCAACGTCACGGTCGCGGGCATCCCGGCGTCGATCGGGCCGAATGGGATCAAGCTCCAGAAAAAGCCGGCACCGCTCGGGCTCGACCCAGTCGGGGTCGCGAATCATCTGCTGAGCAGCTTGCAGAAGCAGGGGTTCTCGATCCGAACGGTGGCGCCCACCCACAAGGTGAAGGGCAGGCACGCGGAGGCGACGTCCGGTGGCGTGCAGTTCCGCTACCTCAACAAGCACATCCCCAACCTCCAAGGGATCCTGCCGCAGGCACCGGTCCCGATTCCGAACGCCTTCGGTCTCGACGTGAACCTCGGGCTCAGCCAGGTCGAAGCGTCCTCGACGCCGTACCAGAAGCTGCCCGTGGTTCACACGAAGCCACCGAAGCCGGTCAAGACCAACACCGGCGGCCATGGCCACACGTCAACCACGACGACCGGCGGCACGACCGGGGGCGGGGGCGTCGGCGGCGGCATACCGAGCACGGGTGGCGCGACGTCGAGCAGCCCGCCCCAGGCGAGTCCGATCGTGGCTCAGCCTGCCGCGAAAGACATCTTCGGCTTGCCGAATCGCGTTGCGTGGGTTCTGCTCGCCATCGTTGTGTCGATCATGCTGGCCGCTCCGCTGCTGGCCTATGCCAACTGGCAACTGCTACGAGGGAGAACATCGTGAGCTCGGTCGCGACGCAGACAACCACGACCGCGCGGCCCCGGTTGCGTGACGTGCTGGCCGGCCCGCGGGACTCCGGTCTCGACCTGCGCAACACCTGGCAGATCGTCGCGGGCGCGGTCCTGGTGCCGCTCGGTTTCGCCGCGATCATCCTCGGGTGGGCCGGCGCCGCCCACGGCCGCGTCGACCAGCAGCAGATCCCCTACATCATCAGCGGCGGGCTGCTCGGCCTCGCTGGCGTGATCATCGGCGGGTTCTTCTTCTGGGCGCACTGGCTGTATCGGATCTACGACCAGGCGGATCTGCATCATCAGGCCGTGCTGCGCGAGCAGCAGGAGTTCAATCGCGCGGTGCTCCAGGCGCTCGGCCAGGGCGGCCTGCCGGTCGCCGCGGCGGCCGCCGGTGAGGCGGCCGGCGCGGCTGCCGCGGGGGAGTTCGTCGCGACGCCCAGTGGCACCAACTATCACCTGCGCGAGTGCCCGATCGTGGCGAACCACGGCTCGTTGAAAACCGTCACCGCTGCGAAGCTGAAGAACATGAAGCCCTGCCGGATCTGCGAGCCCGGCAGCTGATCCGGCACTAGGCCCGCGTCGTGCCGCCCCTCGGTACGTCGCGGAACGGCACGTCTCGGTCCAGCGAGCGCTCGCGTGGCATGCCGAGGACGCGCTCGCTGATCACGTTGCGCGCCATCTCCAGCGTGCCGCCGCCGATGCAGCCGGACTGCCGCATCAGGTAGTCGTCGCCGCAGTGCTGAGCCGGACCGTCTGACTCGGCCCAGGCGGCGCCGGTCGAACCCGCGATGTCGAAGGCGAGTGTGAACAGCCGGGCTCCGGTCAGTCCGGTGAACAGCCGTCCGATCGCGGCGGACTGGTCGTTCATCTTGCCGCTCGCGATGCCCGCGCCGACGCGTCCCTGGATGGCGAACTTCACCAGCTCGAGGACGCGGCCCTCGCCAATCAGGTCGAGCGTGTCAGGATCGTCGAGCCGGCCGAGCGAGTGAGCGACCTCGACCAGGGAGCCGGCGCCGACCCCGCTGTGAGTCGTTCCGGATGGGACCGTGACCAGCGGCGAGCTGAAGAGAATTCGCTCGTGGAACATCCAGCGGGTGCCCACGGTCCAGCCGCCGTCGATCTCGCCGATGCGGTCGGAGTCGGGCACCCGGACGTCGGAGAGGTACTCCTGGCAGAAGTCCATCGACCCGTTGAGCATCTCGATCCGGCGGACATCCACACCGTCTTGCTTGATCGGCAGCATGAAGACCGTGAGGCCGCGATGCTTCGGCACGTCCCAGTTCGTGCGCGCCAGGCACAGACCCCAGTCCGACCACCAGGCGCCGGTGGTCCAGACCTTCGATCCGTTCAGCACCCAGTCGTCCCCGTCGCGAACCGCCGTCGTCAGGGCGGCTGCCACATCTGAGCCGCTGCTCGGCTCGGAGAGGAACTGCATCCAGATCTCCTCGCCCTTGAGAATGGCGGGGATGTGGCGCTGCTTCTGCTCCTCCGTGCCGAAGTCGAGCAGCACCGCAGCACAGGGTGAGATCGACGGCGCCTGGAGCCGGGCTGGGAACTCGTGACCGGTGATCTCCTCGTTGAACACCTTCTGGTGTGCGGGGGTCAGGCCCTGGCCGCCGTACTCCTTGGGGAAGCAGATTCCGGCGAACCCCGCATCGAAGAGCATCCGCTGCACGGCTCGTTCGCGTTGCACCGCGGCGAGCTCGGCCTCGTCGGACATCCCTTTGCGGATCATCGACATGTTGATGCTCGAGTCCTGCTCCGGCAGGTTCTCGCGGATCCATGCGCCGGCCCGTTGCCGGAAGCTCTCGACGTCCTCCACCTCGGTGCTCACGCTCGGTCCTTTCGCATTTCGGTGATCTGGCCGACCCGGCGCCGGTGCTCCGCGAACGTGCCGTAGCACGCGCGGTTGACCGTCACGCGGCGGACGAACAGGTGCAGGTCGTGCTCGAACGTGACGCCGATGCCCCCGTGCAGCTGGACGCAGTCCTGCACGAGCTCGCCGCCGTACTCAGAGATGTATGCCTTGGCGGCGCTGGTCAGCTCCGCCGCGTCTGGGCTGCCGGATCCGACCGCGGTGATCGCGACGTCGTTGATCGCATGACTTGCCTGCAGCCAGGTGAACAGGTCGGCGAGCCGGTGCTTGATCTCCTGGTACGTCGACAGCGGGCGCCCGAACGAGTACCGGTCGTTGACCCAGCTCGCGGTCATGTCGAACGCTTGCTGCAGGGCGCCGACGGCCTCTGCGTTCGAGACGACGATCGCCAGTTGGAGTTGACGCTCGACCTCGGCCGCCGCCTCGCCGACGCCGCCGACCGCCGCGGTGACCGGCACTCGGACGTCGTCGAAGTGCACGGTCGCGTAGCGTCGGCTGAGGTCGGCGGAGCTCAACGGCTTGACGGTGACGCCCGGGGTCGAGGCGGCGAGCAGGACCTGGCTGAGGCCGGCGCCCGTCCGGCCGGTCACCAGCAGAAGGTCGGCCGCGGCACCGTTCTCGACGGGCCGCTTCGTCCCCGTGATGACGACGTCGTCACCATCGACGCGGATCTCGAGATCGATGTGACCGAGGGCATCGTTCGGCGGCGGCTCGCTGTAGCACCAGGCGGCGGTCGACGCGCCGCTCATCAAGGCTTCGAGCGCCTCAGCATGGGCGTCTCCCGCGCCGGCGAGCGCGCTGACAACGACATTGCACGGAACCAGTGGCCCGGGCGCCGCGTGAGTACCGAACTCGTGAGCGATGAGGGCGAGGTCGGCGACGGCGTTGTCGCTCACGGTCCCGCCGCCGAGATCCTCCGGCACCAGCAATGACATCCAGCCGAGCTCGGCGCCTTGTGACCAGTACGTCATCGAGAAGCCAGCCGGGTCGTCGCGCAGATCGCGCACGGCGGCGATGGGCATCCGGTCGTCGAGGAAGCGGGCTGTCGTGGATCGGAGCGCCTCCTCCTCGGAGGTCAGCTCGACGTTCATGCGGTTCGACTTCCTTTCGGGTCGTACTGGCCTTCGCGTAGCTGAACGACAGCGAAGGTCAAGGTGCAGATCGCGGCGAGCACCTCGCGCCCTGCGTCGTACACCTCGACCTGCGTGACTGCGGTGTGCTTGCCCCGCCGGCGGATCCACGCCTCGGCGTGAGCCGGTCCGACCGTCACGGCGGACAGGAAATGGATGTTGAGATCGGACGTCGCGGCACCCGTGCCGGCCGGCAGATGCTCGTGCAGCGCGATCCCCGCGACGACGTCCGCCAGGGTCGCGATCAGTCCGCCTTGCAGCCCACCGCGCGTGTTCGTGATGTGGGGTCCGACCGGAAGCCGCATCGCGAACTCGCCGCCGTGCTCGCATGGCACGAAGGACATGTCGAGCTGTCGGAACAGATGATCATCGAGGGGCTGTGTCACCGTGGCGTGCCCGCGGGGGCTCGTGGCGGACCGGTGAGACCGCCGAGGCAGAAGTCCCAGAGCCGCTCGCTGTCGACCGGCGAGCCGTCGGGCTCCGCGCCGAGCGCATGCATGTGCGCGGCGCCCACCAGCGTCTGCATCGTGATCACGGCAAGCGTCTCCGGCCGGATGTCAGTGCGGAGGGATCCATCCGCAACTCCGCGCTGGACCAGGTCGAAGATGAGGTTGCGAAGTGGCGCGAGCACCCGGGCGTACTCCGCGGGATGGTTGTTCGCGAGCTCGAGGTGGTAGACGGACAACGCCCGGTTCATGCCGGCGCCGTCGGTCGCCCCCGACTCCTTGTGGATTCGCTCGAGCAGGACGTGCAGGCCCGAGAGTGGGTCGTCGAGGGTCTCGATCTCGGCGCGCCACTGCGCAGCGGACGACGCGATGATCTCTTCGAACAGCGCGAGGAGAAGCTCCTCCTTGCTGCTGAAGTGCTGGTAGAACGACCGCAGCGACGACCGCGACCGCTCGATGAGCGTCTGCACCGTGAAATCGGTTCGGCCGGTTTCGCTGACGATCTCGCTCGCGGCTCGGATGAACCGGTCCGATCGCGAGGCAGCCTTGGCGCGCGCGTTGCGAAGCGAGCGCTCGACCGCGCGATCCCGCCACGTCCCCCCGGCGGCCGTCTCCTCACTTGTCGAGGGCGCGTCGGTGGCCGTCACCCCTGAACGGTAGCGCGATTTACGCCTTGGTGCCCGCCAGGTTGCCCACTTTCGAGAATGACGTTCTCCGCCGCAAATGCGGGATTTCGTCCGGAACGCGCGCGTTCGAGGCTTGATCACAGGCCACAACCTGCCGATGACCCGATGGAGTGAACGTCACGCTGGAGGGGTCCTATGTACGAGCGACTGTCGGTCGACTCAACCGTCGCGGCAGCCGGCAAGCTCGTCGGCGCCGCGATCGCCGTCGCGATCATGTCGGCAACCGGCAAGGGTCCCGTGCATGATCACGCGACGCTGCTCTACATCTGGCTGGCCGTCGGGGTGCTCGGCGCCGCCATCCTCTCGATGTCCGCGTACGTGCGCGCCAACGCACCGCGCCTCGAGCTGCCGGTGGTCGTCACGGGCGCCTTGATCGACTTCAGTGTCGTCTTCGCCCTCCTGGCGTTGTCCGGTGGTGTCTCCGGTCCGTTCTGGGTGCTCCTGCTCGTCAACACCGCGGGCAGTGCGGTGATCGCGCCGAGCGCCGGCATGGCGCTCGGGTCGGCGTTCGTGTACGACGGCGTGCTGATCGGCGCCACTGCGATGGCACACAACTTGAACGCCGACACGGCTGGACCGCTCGTCGTCGTCTGCGCATGCAACCCGCTCGTCGCGATCCTCGGCGCTGCGGTCGCGCGCCGGCTGCTGACCCAGAGCATGACGTCGGCGGCGGAGCGGGATCAGTTGCAGGCGACGGTGGAGGATTTGTCGCGGGCGTTGGCGTTGGCGGCGCAGGGTGATCTGAGTGTGCGGGTGGATTCGGAGCAGGAGCAGGAGCTGCTGGGCCGGTTGTCGGGGGCGTTTGAGTCCACGCTGGGGAACCTGCGCGCTCTGGTGGACCAGATCCGTGGCGGTGGCGATCAGATCGTCGCGTCCGCGGTGCAGCTGCTCGCGACCGCGGAGGAACATGCCGTGTCCGCCACGCAGCAGTCCTCCGCGGTGTCGGAGACCACGTCCACGATCGAGGAGCTCGCGGCGACCGCCGCGCAGATCGCGGAGACCTCCGAGGCGGTCGCCCGCTACGCCGCGGAGACACTGCGCCACGCCGAGGAAGGCCGCGCCGCGGTGTCGGCGTCGGTCGCCGCGATGGACACCATCGCCGCGCGGGTCGACGCGATCGGCGGCCGCGCGATCAGCCTCGGGGAAAAAGGCCAGGAGATCGGCCGGATCCTGGACGTGATCAACGACCTGGCGGATCAGACCAACCTGCTCGCGCTCAACGCCGCGATCGAAGCCGCCCGCGCCGGGGAGAACGGGCGCGGGTTCGCCGTCGTCGCCTCCGAGGTCCGCAAGCTCGCCGAACGCGCCCAGGAATCCACCGGACAGATCCAGTCCATCGTCGCCGAGATCCAAGCCGAGACCTCCGCCACCATCATCGCCAGCGAAGAAGGCGCCAAAGACGTCCGCAACGGCTCCACCCTCGCCCGCGGCGTCGTCGACGCCCTCGAACGCATCAGCGGCATGGTCGACGAGACCACCACCGCCGCCAAAGAGATCTCCGTCGCCACCCAACAGCAACGCTCCGCCTCCGACCAGGTCGTCGCCGCCATGACCCAAGTCTCCGACGTCTCCAAGCAATACGCCGTCGGCAGCAAACAATCCGCCGCCGCCGCTGCCCAACTCAACACCCTCGCCGCCGAACTCCGCGCCAGCATCGCCCAGTTCAAGGTCGCGTAGCAGGCCTCAGAGGGAGATGTCGAAGACGCGTTTCGCGACGCGGAGGAGCTCTCGCTCGAGGGTTTGGTTGTCGAGGTCCGCGACAAGGGGATGTACGACGGTCGCGCCGATCGTCGCGCCCATGATGGCAATCCGGACGTTCGCTTGCGGTCCGGTGTCGTCGAGGAGCAGGCCGTAGATCCGCGCCATGATGTCGGTGAGCGGTTCATGGCCGGCCAGCAGCCTGATCATGACCGGATCGTTCTGCAGCGAGCGCACCCACGGCCGTCGTTCGACCGCCGTCGAGATGACCTGTTTCAGCAGCAGCTTGCGAGCCTGCTCGCGAGACTTCTCCGCTTCAGCCGCCTCCAGCGCCGCCTCGAGCGCGACGAACTCCGACTCGGCCACCGCCAGGACGATCTCGTCCTTGGTTCGGTACTGGTGGTAGACGGCTGCTTTGGTCACGCCGATCTCGTCGGCGATCATCTGTAGCGATGTGCCACTGACCCCGTGTTGCGCGAACAGTTCGAGCGCGGCGGCCAGGATCCGTGCCTGGGCCGCGGTCCGGCGGATCGACTGCAGCCGAGGTCGATCCCCGACAGCGGCGATGGTCATGGACGTCAGGCTAATCGCCACTCCTCACCGCTCCTAGCCAATCGACTAGGTGCCGCCCGCCGTCACAGCCTGCCTGCGTTGGCGCCGGTGGCGACGTCCGCGAACAGATCACCCTCACGCTCCACACGGTCGAGAACGTCGGGCGCCGTGAACACCAGGTCCGCCGGCGAGGTGCAGGACTCGACCTCCCGCCATGAGATCGGGGTCGAGACGGTCGGGTGCGGCCGGGCTCGCAGGGAGTACACGCAGATCGTTGTCTTGGCAGCGTTGTTCTGCGACCAGTCGATGAGGATCTTGCCGCCGCGGATGTCCTTCTTCATCTGCCACACGACGAGTTCGGGCTGCTCGTCGGCCACCCGCTGGGCGATCTCGCGCGCGTAGGAGTGCGTCTGTTCCCATGACGCACCCGTCACCGGCACATAGAGCTGAAGCCCTTTCGACCCGCTGGTCTTGGGATACGCGGTCAGGCCGTCCTTCTCGAGCAGCGGCTGGAGCAGCCGGGCGACCTCGCAACACTCCACGATGGTCGCGGGCGGCCCGGGATCCAGGTCGAACACGAGCAGATCCGGATCGTGGACCTTGCCCCGCGGTCCGACCCGCCACATCGGGACGTGCAGTTCCAGGGCCGCGAGGTTTGCCGCCCACACGAGCGACGGCAGATCGGAGATCAGCGGGTAGTTGATGGTCTCCCTGGACTTCGTGGAACCAGGACTCGGCAGGGTCACGGACTTCAGCCACGACGGGGCGTGCGACGGCGCGTTCTTCTCGAAGAAGAACTTTCCCTCAACGCCGTTCGGGTAGCGCTTGAACGTCGTTGGCCGCCCTGCGAGGTGCGGTAGCAGCACTGGAGCAATCCGCGCGTAGTAGTCGATCACCTCACCCTTGGTGAAACCGGCCTCGGGATAGAGCACCTTCTCGAGGTTCGACAGCGTGAGCGTTCGACCCTCGACGTCGACGTCCACCTTCGCTGCGTCACGACTCACGGCGTACCTCGTTCGCGCTCTTGTCGGGTCGTAGGCCGCGCCACGACGGATGGCGCAACCGCCCGTCGCGCGTCCACTCCGAGAATCTGACCTCACCCACCAGTTCGGGGCGGACCCAGCGAGCATTCTTTGAGTGCGGCTTCGGGATCGGCTGGTCGAACGGAGGGGCGTCGGTCTCGAGTGGGGCGAGGTCGGCGGCGAGATCGCGAAGCATCGCGTCGGTGAACCCGGTGCCCACGTGGCCGGCGAACTGCAAGGCCCCGGACTCGTCCGGGACCCCAAGCAGCAAGGACCCGATCATCCCACTGCGGTTTCCTTCGCCCGGCTTCCAGCCTGCGATCACGACCTCCTGCATGCGGACGTTTTTCAGCTTCAGCCAGTCCTTCGACCGGCTACCAGGGAGGTACGTCGACTCGAGCCGCTTGAGGAGCAGGCCTTCCAGGCCCTGTTCCTTGGAGGCGGCGAGGACGGCGGCACCGCCACCCGTGAACGACGGGGGAGTGTGCCAGGTCGGGCCGTTGAGGGCGAGTGACTCCAACACGTGACGGCGTTCGTGGTACGGCAGCTGGACGAGCGAGTGGCCGTCGACGTACAGGACGTCGAAGACGAGATAGGTGACTGGCGTCGCCGCGGCGAGGCGGCGGACCGCGTTGCGTTCGGTGACATGCATCCGTGGCTGCAGCGCACCGAAGGACGGCCGGCCGTCGGCATCCATCGCCACGAGCTCGCCGTCGAGGATCAACTGACGGCTGCCGACCGACGCGGCGAGGTCGCGAAGCTCCGGATAGCTCGGTGTGATGTCCCGGTGGTTGCGGGACATCGCGCGGGGGCGCCCGCCGTCGATGTAGACGATGGCGCGCACGCCGTCCCACTTGAACTCGTACGCCCACTTCTTGTCATCGCGCGGCAGGGTTTCCGTCGCTGTCGCGAGCATCGGGGAGATGTCAGCCGGCATCGGCTCGTAGTCATCCGGCGCCGGGTCCATCCGATGCACCATCCAGTCACGGTCTCGCTTGCCGGTCTTGAACAGGACGTAACGACCGCTGACCTTCCCTCCGGACAGCACGAACATGACTTCGCGGTCGGACCATTTCTCGCACTCGTAGGTGCCACGGTCCCAGACCGACATCGTCCCGCCGCCGTACTCGCCCTTCGGGATCGTGCCTTCGAAGTCGAGGTACTCCAGCGGGTGGTCCTCGGTGTGTACCGCGAGGTGGTTGGT
>Ga0213876_10000442_pt1 | contig 33730 bp, 34 predicted proteins | sample BarmaccomBMRX_R9_FD_160113 | JGI IMG/M metagenome (GOLD analysis project Ga0213876, IMG submission 160113) | Root-associated microbial communities from Barbacenia macrantha in rupestrian grasslands, the National Park of Serra do Cipo, Brazil - RX_R9 | ecosystem: Host-associated > Plants > Roots... | reverse complement strand
CGCGAAATTGAGGGTGGCGCCCGGGAACCAGACCGCATTCATCGCCTTGTGGCCGGCTTCCAGGATGCCGGCCGGCGCCGCGCCGAATCGTACGTGGAAGTAACGGGCAATGGCGGACCAGAAGCGGTCCGGGTGGGCTATGGACCACTCATACAGCTGCTGGTAAGTCGCAAACTGCGCTCCCTGGTCGCGCGCAAGCCACGCCATAAAACGCGTAAGGTGAGTGGCGCGCGTACGATCCGGTAGCCACAAGGGGGAGCGGGCCGATAAAGAGGCCATCGCCGAATTTCATCAGGCTGCGCCCCGCACGTCAATACGCCAGCAACTCCCGAGCGGAGACTCGCGACCTGCACGATGGCAGACGCAATTTGCGAGGCGCCACGGCCCTTCCCGGCACACCGGCGTCATCCATCATTTTATCCGGCGCATTCGCTCCCTGGCCGGGCGACAAACGAACGTATGAAATGTCGTGTCTTCAAGCTGCAAGCCGGGCGGCACAAAGAATGCTATAATGGTACGGAGGTATGTATATGGAAACGAGGCACAACCTACGGCCCATCGTTGAAAACTGGCTGACCGATGTCCAGCGGCGGGGAGCAGAGCTCTATGCGCGACATGAAAGCAACGGGGTAGAGTACCTCTCTTTTGAGGGAAAAGACCACATCCGCTACAGCATCGACCTGGATTATACGCTCGAAGAAATCAACGTCCAGGTTAACAACCCGGCAACGTCACTGGTGAACCGCGAAAAGCTGGACCTGACCGAAGAAAACCTGCGTACGCTGGCGAAACGAATTGCACCGCTTCGCGGGGGTTACGCTTGCATCCCGGTGAGTCTGCTGGCGCAGCTTACCATTCTTTGTCATGCCTACCAGCGTTTGGTGGCGGATTTCGATGCAGCCCGGCACATTCACACCTCGACGCAAACCGTTCAGGAACTTGAGGCCGAGCTGAAGCGTTTTCTGACTCCGGAAGAACAGCGTCGAACGGATAACCCGCTGTTAACTAACCGGCTTAAACGCGGCACGGGAAAATCCTGACGTTAAACCAGGGCCGATTCGCGGGGATTGTTAGGTTTAAACTACCATCTGGCTGCTCAGCCGCAAGCTGACGGCTTTCTTGGAAGGCGGATGGTCGCGGTCCACGGAGCAGGTAACGGTTCACTCGAAACGACTTGGCAAGGATGTTGGCGGAACGAAAAAGGCCGGCCTTGACGAGCCGGCCTTCCCCAACTCCCGGTCAGAATTCAGCTTAGAATTTGTAGATCAACCCCAGGTTGAAGAAATGATCCGTGAACGAATCATTCGCCTGAACGTCGTAGTTGAAATTAACTGAGACGTTCGTGATCAGACCAAAGCTTGCACCGACGCCGCCCGTGAAGCTCTCGTGACCGAAGCGAGCGCTTCGGGTCTCGAAGGAACCAAGTCCTTCGAAGCCGCGGAAGGACGCATTCACGCTGTAGTATGGCTTCAGGAACTCATGTTCCCAGCCCCCCCAGATTGTATTGGTCAGACGCAGCCCGAGGAAGTTAAACAGGAAGACGAGCTTCCCGCCCGCGACGCTCCTTAAACTGTCGGCAGTGCCGTGGTGAACATCCAGATTGGCGACTGACCCCTGTTCGGCCGCGCCGGAATTCCAGAGATGGTCATACGAAATCTGGCCGAAAGGCGTGATCGCCAGGTTGTCGCTGAGCCTGATCTGGTAGCCGGCCTCGCCGTGCGTGTTGACGTCGGCCGCCTGCGGCGCGCTGAACGCCTGCGTGCCGAAAACGTCGCGGTGGACGTCGTTCCAGCTATAGCCTCCGCCGGCGATTCCATTCACGTAGAAACCCACGGGGCCGCCGTAGGTGGCGTAAAGCTCACCGTTAACCTGTTGGGTGTGGGCGCTGCCGAAAACTTCTTTCGGGCTGATGTGCGTGTATTCGTAGCCCGCAGCGAGGCCGATCGCGAATTTCGGCACGACCTTGTAATCGATGCCGCCGATCACGCCACCGCCGTAGAAGTCAAAGTCGGCCGCCGTACGATCGATCCCGGCGCCTCCGCCGGTGTCCAGCGTTCCAATGTTGCCGATGCCGGTTACCCAAACACTGAATTTCGGTTCCGCAGGCGGGGGCGGCGGTGCGGTCACAGGCTGTTTACCTTCTTCGCCTTTACCCTCTTTCGAGTAGCCGGTCGTGGGCGCCGGTTGGGTGTACGTCGTGGCGGCGGTGGAAAACCCCTGCGTGCCCAACCGGATCTCGGCCAGGTGAGCATCGATATTGTTGAAGAAGTTTTCCGTGCTCTTGATTTCCACGAAACGCAGCATCGTGTACTGGTTAGCAGAGAGCGCATCCAACGCGCGAGGGAAGTTTACGATGCTGAAATTCGGGGTACCCGCCGCCAGCGCAGCCGGCGTGCCGGTCGCGACGTCAGCAAGAATGGCGGCCCTGATATCCGCCGCCAGGGGGGACGCAGGGGCGAGAGTGACCACCCCGGCTAACGGCGTTGCAACCTGTAATTCATTGTATGAGTACGGGTATGCCAGAAACCGGTTAATGACAGGAGTGGCGGTAGTAACGGTCAGAAATGGAATCTGGGCGAAACCAGTGACCGAAGCGAGTGCAAGTAAACCAGCAGCTAACCCAGGGGGCTTGGCTAACCGTGCGAAGATGTTTCGACGTAATACTTTCATAAAGTCCTCAGCAAGGTGTGATTGGTCTTAACGGCGCACCCGCGTCGTTAAGTGATCCGTGACGCCTGTTACCCCTCGTCACGCGATGACCTTACCCTGGGACCAGGCATGCTATCGGCAAGGCTGATGCGGAACACGACGTCTAACTGGAGGCGCAGCGCGGGTTACCTTGGCTTTCCCGGTTTCTCGTGCGCGCGGCAGCAAACTTTCAGTGCACCGCAGTAGACTACTCCCTGCCGAGCAACTTGATCTTGATGGTTAAGGCGCATCTATCCCTTCGCATGAGCTATTTGGTTGGATGCGTCAAGAACGAATTAACGCCAGTTCAGTGAACCGGAACCTAAATATCGGGCTGCGAGGTTTGTTGCTCCACGACGCGTGCCAGCGACCGCAAATAGTCGCGGCGCCACCGCCGGTAACGCGCTTCCTGGACGACAAAGGTCCCGGCGAGCACGAATACCAATATAAGGTAGAAGCTGTGGAATATTATAATAACTTCTATATCGGCGAGAATGATAAGAGGAACGTGCGCCAGGGCGCCGACGCTCAAAATCAGCAGGTGCAACAGTACCCGCGTCTCGGAAGGGCGGCGGTTCCAGATCCAAAGGGCGCGTTCCTGCTCTTCAGGGCTGAACGATTCGCCACTGCGTTCAGAGAGCCTGACCAGGGCCGTCGGATCCAGATCGGGGAACTGGTGGAAGATCCAGGAGCGGGGTGAAAGCCGTGGCTTGCTCATTGGTCAACTTCAGTAAGGGGGGCCGGGCTGTCCACCCAGGGCAGGCCGGCACGGTGGCTTCAGTATACCCGAAATGCCGGGGTGATCACCCAAAAACGACGGTCCGGCCCCAAGGGCAGGACGGCCCGTCCCGCACGCCGCTTTTTCCCCTTGGCTGCCGGGCGCCGGCTTAAACGGTTCAGACAGTTACCTCAGTAGAATTCGGCTCAGGGGGTGCCGGCGCCGGAGGATGCTCCGTACTTGGCTGAAACGCCTTTGGCCTGACGGGCCGGCATACCGTTTATACGGTCGGATCGGTGTAACGCCGGCGGGGCATCGGGAAGGAAGAAAAATTTTACCTCCGTAGCCGTCGAAACGGTATTAGAACCCGGCTGCGGAGAGTCCGAAAACCACGATCGCAGCGACGAGGCAGTAAATGCCGAAGAAGCTCCAGCGCCCCTGTTCGAGCCAGCGGGAGAGCAGCCACAGCGCCCCTAAACCGGCGACAAAGCTGCAAAGCATGCCGAACAGCCCCGGCAAAAGCAACGCGCCCCCATGCACGGGCTGAGCCGCACCCGCATTGGCCTTCAGCAAGCGCCAAAGTTCACGGGCGATCACGGGCGGGGTCAGCACCACGGCAAGGGCAAAACTGAATTCCTCCGCGTTCCGCCGCTCGATCCCGAGCAGCAGACCCGTCGAGATCGTTGCGCCCGACCGGGAAAATCCGCGGAACGGCAGGCAAAGTCCCTGAACCGCTCCGATGCATGCGGCGGAGGGCGCATCCGCGTCGCGAGCCTGCCGGGCCTTATGCCGGTCCTTGCCGCTTGCCGCAAGGATCAGCAACCCGGCGGCAAACAGCGCGCCTGCGATCAGCCGCAAATTCGAGAACAGGGTTTCGAGTTCCGCTTTGTCTGTGCCCTTCAGAAACGCTTTTTCAATGATGAACTGCAAGGCCAGGCCGAAAACGATCGTAATGACGGTGGCCACAACCACGTTGACCGCAACCTCGGTGAACTTGCGGGTACTCGAAAAATAGTGCTGCTTCCACGATCGCCAGAAGTAAACCAGCACGGCCAGCATCGTTCCGGTGTGCAGCATCACCAACAGGAACGTCATATCCGGAGCCGAAGGGTCCAGGCCCATCAGTTTTTCGGCAACGATCACGTGGGCTGAACTTGAGATCGGCAGAAGCTCGGCGGCGCCCTGGACAAGTCCCAAGAGGATGATTTGCAGAATATGGATCACGTCAGTGGCCTTTTCGGGGTTGTCCTTACCCGGTCAGAGTGCCTTTGGCAATCGTTCCGGGCAGATTCCGTGCAAAAAGGGCAAGGGCGCCGGCAACGGTGACCAGGCGCGCCGCAACCGGAAGGAAACCTTTTAAAACCATTTAACTTGCCGATGCGATCGTGGATGAACCTGCGGCCCCGCACCAAACCTGGGGTCGTGCGCGTATCGCGTACAGGCTTTATGAAATATCGAAGACTAGGCAAAACGAATTACGAGATTTCCGAAGTCAGCCTGGGCGCCTGGCAAATCGGCGGTGCTTGGGGTTCCGTTGCGGACGAGGACGCCATTCGGGTGTTGCATGCGGCGCTGGATGCGGGTGTGAACTTCATCGACACGGCCGACGTGTACGGCGACGGGCGCAGCGAACGGTTCATTGCCCAGGTGCTGGCGGAGCGCCCGGAATCCGTCCTGGTCGCGACCAAAGCCGGCCGGCGCCTTGACCCCCACAACGCGGAAGGCTATAACCGCAAGAACCTGACCGCTTTCGTCGAACGCAGCCTTGAGAACCTGCGACGCGAAACGCTCGATCTGCTCCAGCTTCACTGTCCGCCTATCGAAGTCTACTATCGGCCCGAGGTGTTCGAGGTGTTGGCCGACCTGCAACGCGAAGGCAAGATCCGGCATTTTGGGGTCAGCGTCGAAAAGGTGGAAGAGGCGATCAAAGCCATTAACTACCCGGAACTTGCCTCCGTGCAGATCATCTTCAACGCTTTCCGGCAGCGCCCCAAAGAGCTCTTGTTCGGGCTGGCGCAAAAGGCTGACGTCGGGATCATTGTCCGGTTACCGCTCTCGAGCGGATTGCTGGCGGGCAAGATCACCAAGCAGACCCAGTTCGCCCCGGACGATCATCGCAACTTTAACCGGTTCGGCCAACAGTTTGACCGGGGTGAAACGTTTTCGGGCGTCGACCTGGACCCGGCCCTCGAGGCCGTGGACCGTCTGCGGCCGCTGGTGCCGCCCGGGATCACCATGGCCAATTTCGCCGTGCGGTGGATCCTGGATCACCCGGCGGTTTCCTGCGTTATCCCCGGGGCACGGAACCCCGACCAGATAGCCCAGAACGTGTTGGCGTCCGACCTGGCGCCGCTTTCGGACGAACAGCACCACACGGTCGAGGAAATCTACGCCGCCTACATTCGTCCCCAGGTCCACCACCGCTGGTAGGAATCGGGTAACGGGTAACTGGTAACGCGTGGCGGGTACCGTGTGCTGTTCGGCGTGTGACTCTGAGCACTGTGACCAGGTATCAAGGGCCGGCATTTGTCTTCTCGCTGTCTTTCGCCCCCCGCGCCCTGTAAACGTTCCCGCCGTACTCGCCGGCATACCCGGGCATTGCACGGCACTCATTACCCGTTACCCGTTACGCGTTGCCAGTTACCCGTCACACCTTCACACAAGCGGCCGGAACCTGCCGACCTGTTCGCAGAGCCGCCTGGTGATCTGCCCGAGTGAACAGTGCTCAACGGTGTTGATGAGCTCGGCGAATACATTCGCGTTTTTATCCACCGCTTGGGAAAGTTGATCCAGACAGCGCTCGCTCTCCGCAGCGTGCCTTTTTTCGAAATCGTGGAGGCGGTCCAGGTGAAGCTGCTTTTTCGCCGCCGGGGTACGAACCATAGCGTGGTCCGGCCATACCGCTTCACCGTTACGGTAACGGTTTTGTCCGATGAGGGGGCGCTCGCCGTCGTGAATCTGGCGTTCAAGGGTGTAGGCTGACGCCTGGATCTGGCTGCGCTGGTAACGGCGCTCGACCGCACCGAGCACGCCGCCTTGTTCCTCGATGGTTTCAAACTCTTCCAGCACAGCTTCTTCCACCGCCTCCCCGATCACGCGCATGCCGGGCGACCCCGGCAAGGTATTCATCATGTGCCGGAACACGCCGCTTTCCTCGAGCAGAATGGCCTGGGCGTGAGCGGCGTAGCGGGCGTATTCTTCGCCCGGGGTCGTGAACGGTTCATCCGCGGCATTGCTATGGCAGGAATTGGTGGCGTTCATACAGGCCAGCAGCAGTTCGATGGCGGTCCGGGTAAGGTTATTTTTCCAGTCGGCCGCGATCAACGACCGGCCGCTGGTCTGGGTGTGAAGCTTCAGGAGTTGCGCCCGGCGATCCGCGTTGAAGGCATCCCGCATGCCGATCGCCCAAACTTTCCGGCAGACCCGGGCCAGGGCGACGTATTCGACGTCCAGGGCGCAGTCCAGAAAGAAGGAAAGCCGGGGCCCGAACGCGTTCACCTCCATCCCGCGATTTTGGAAATACTCGACGTAGGCGAACCCGTTTGAAAGGGTGTAGGCGGCTTGCTGCACCGGCGTTGCGCCCGCTTCGGCGATGTGATAGCCGCTGATGGAGATCGGGTACCAGCGAGGCATGGTGCGCGCGCAAAAATCGACCATGTCGGCGAGAAAACGGAGTGACGGCTCGATTGGAAAAACCAATTCATTCTGGGCCTGGACCTCTTTGAGCACATCAGCCTGGATGGTGCCGCGCAACTGCGTGAGGACCCCATCCCCGAACCGCCGTTTGGCCGCGGCCACGTACATGGCCAACAGGATCGGAGCGGGACCCGAAATCGTCATCGAGACGGAAACCTGGGGCTGGTCCAGGTTGAACCCGGCATACAGGCGCTCCATGTCGTCGACCGTGTCTGCGGCGACCCCTCCCTCGCCGATCTTGCCGAACACGCCATCCGCACCCGCTCCGACGCCGTAGAGGGTCGGACCGTCAAAGGCGGTGCTGAGGCGCTTGGAACGCTGGTTGCGCGAGAGGTAATGAAAACGCTCATTGGTGTCTTCCGGAAGGCCGAGGCCGGCGAAGAGGCGGGTCGGTTCCTCGGGCGGCACGGCTCGCGCCGGATGGTTGTTCTGCTGGATCGCCTCGCCCGGCTCAAGGTATTGCTCGCGGTAAGCCGCCGCCGTGAACGGGAACTCGCCCGGCAACCCGCCCTCCAGAAGGTACCGCAGGATTTCGCCCGGTTCGTCGTACGGCGGCAAAGCCAACCGGGGCAGCTCGAGCCCGGTCGGGGTACGCGTCGTACCGATTTGGGCTCTGACTTCCGCCCAGCGCGACATTACCTGGCCGGCAAAGGCCGGCTCCCGGCGGACGCGCCGGACTTGTTCCTGTACGTATCGACGATAGGCGCGAACCGCTGAAACAACCTGGCCGAGAGAACTCATAGACGACTTTGGATTTGAAGGAGGTGAGGGCTGCCGGGATCGGAAAGGTTACCCGCAAACAGGTACTCAAAGAGGCGGTCGACACCGGTGTCCCGGTGGAGATTTGCCTGCGTCAGAAAAAGCGGCACCGCGTCCGCGCGGCTCCGAAGGTGCGCCTGAATTTCGGATACGGCGGTTTTTGCGCCGCGCCTGTCCGCTTTATTGACCACCACGCAATCCGCGAGGTCGAGCATCGCGATCTTCTGCAGCTGCAGCCGGCTGCCGTAATCGGGCGGCAGCACCAGTACGGTCCGGTCGACGTAGCCTGGTTTCGGGCCAAACGGGACCGCTTCCTGGCCGGTGCCGACGGTTTCGATCAGCACGGCTTCGAACAAATTCGTCCCGGCCAGGTAATCCGAAGCGCGGCGGGTGGTTGCGCTTACTCCCCCGGCCTGGCCGCGCGTGGCGTTGCTGCGCATAAAAACGCGGTCATGCTGGGAGTAGATCATCGTTGCGCGGTCCCCCAGCAAGGCGCCCCCGCCGGCCAGACTAGGGTCGTGCGAGAGGATGGCAAGCCGCGAGCCGGAACCGAACGCACGCAAAAAGCGTAGCACGAGCTCATCGATCAAGGTTGTCTTGCCCGCGCCACCCGGACCGGTGACGCCGATCCGGAGGGTTCTCCCGCCCGGATGCGCCTGCGTGCCGGCCGGCAAGCCGGGCGCGTCGCTCTCCACGCGTTCCAGAACACTTAACGCCCGCCCAAGCGCGCGGTCAGAGAACGGCGGCTGCATTTCAACCGAACCCGGAAACGCCTCCTCGGCAATCCCGCGAGCGTAAGCCACCGCGTCGCTGAGCGGCGTTCCCGCAAAAAAGATCCGGTTAACCCCGCGCTGCTCCATGATTTTGGCGTCCGCCTGTGTGATCGTGCCGCCGCCTCCACCGAAAAGCCTGACGGATGCCCCGGCTTCACCCAACAGCCGGAGCACCTCCGTGAAGAATTCAACGTGGCCGCCGTTGTAAGTGGATATCCCGATCGCTCGGACGTCCTCCTGAAGCGCAGCCCGCACGATATCACGGGCGGGACGGTGGTACCCGAGATAAACCACCTCAAAACCGTGGCGAACAAGTTCCAGATTGACGGTGTTGACGGCGCTGTCGTGACCGTCGCAGATCGGCACGGCCGTTAACAGGCGGGTCGGGGGCATACCGCTATGATGCCACAAATGCCACGAGCGGAAAAATGCCGCGAATGAAGACGAGTGCCGGGTGCCGGGTGTCCGGTAAGAGAGACGGCGCTACTCGCTCTTCATTTGTGGCAGTCGTGGCATTTTTCCGCTTGTGGGATTTATTTTAAGCTTGAGTCCGGCGGCTGGCTGACAAAGCTAAGACGTGCGCGGAAGAGAAACGCAAGCAAGTGAGGCATTGGTGATCTGTCCACACTGTGGCGCGTTCTTCACGGCATGCCGGCCGGGTAACGGGGATGAAAGTTGGCCGGTGCTTTGGTGCCCGGCGTCGCCGCCGCACCCCGTCCGGGTGGCCCGTGTACGCATGGAATTGGCCGGTAACAGGTGCAATCTCGACTTGGTCGAGCCGCACGGGGTCCTGCGCAGGCATCAACCTTTTACCCGCTTCGACGGACCCCTTTGCGCGGTACGCCACGAACTCATGGGCATGTTTCTGGTGCACGCGAACGGCTGGGTCTATCGCCCATCCAACGGTCCGGCTCGTCCGTGCGTCTGGGATGCCCGGGCGGTTCGCCCCGAACGGGAAGGCATCTCACTGCGCCTGCTGCCCCGAGCCCTGCAGGTTTTTTTTCAGTACCATTCGCCGGCTTTTTTCGATCGCCAGGCCGTCGTGGTTGATCCTGCGCTGGAAACCATTTTCTAACGGTGCCCAGCTGCCGGAACGTCTCGCCGGGAAAGTGACGAATGGCGGCCGGTTACCACTTCGAACCGGCGCCACCCCCGCCGGTATCTCCCCCGCCGCCGGAGAACCCGCCGTCGCCGCCATCGCCGCCGCCGGAGAACCCGCCGTCGCCGCCGCCAGAGGATCCTCCGCCGGAAGGAAAAATCCAGAAACCTCCACCTCCGCCCGGCCGCCGGTAACCGTAGCGGCGCCGCGCTCGGCCCATCTGCGAGAAAATCAAGAAGAGGACCAGAATCAGGATCAGGCCGCCCCACCCGCTACCCTGGTCATGCCGGGCACCGGCCTGGGTCTGGGCGTGGGTGCGACCCGTTCCCCGGAATTCGCCACGGGTGGCGGCGATCATGGCATTCACGCCCGCCTCAATCCCCGCATCGTACTGGCCGGTCTTAAAGGCGGGCGCAATCACGTCTGCCGTGATTCGTTTGCACACGGCATCCGGCAGTGCGCCTTCAAGGCCGCGTCCCGTCTGGATCCAGATCTGATGCTCACGCACGAAGACGAATAGAATGGCGCCGTTATCCCGGCCGGCCTGACCCGGCTTCCATGCCCTGAAGACATCCGTGGTAAAAGTGAACTGGTCGGTGTCAGGCGGCAGATTCGGGAAGATGGCAACCACAATCTGGTTCGAAGTCTCGCGTTCAAACGCTTGCAGGCGCTGGTCCAGGCGGGCCGCCGTTTCGGGTTTAACGAGCGCTGCGTAATCATTTAAATAGTGATTCGGGGGTGGCGGGATCTGGGCGGCAAAGGCATGCGCCCAGGCCAACCAAAGCACCCACAACGCCGTCGCAGCTCTCGCCCAGGGCCCGGCCGCTCGCCTTCTGAACCGCTCCCTTGCGGTACGCCCATCCCCTTCCCGCATTCCCGGCCAAATGCCACTCCCCTCAAAACGGGTACCTGCACCCGGTCCGGCTGCCTTAGATGGTGTCGCCATCCACCAAATTCCGGCCATACAAGCCCCGGCGCAAGCGCCCCGGATGCGATTCGAGATCAACGCCCGGCCGGCGACGGGCTGAACGACGGAAAACTCACCGACGGCGCGTTCTCCGCGCCCGCCGCACTCTGGAAAAAGGGCTTAGGCGGGAATCCCAGGATGGCGGCGTAAAGCACGGTCGGAAACGTCCTTACCCGGACATTGTAGTTCTGCACAGCCCGGTTGAAATCGCCCCGGGCGACGGCAATCCGGTTTTCCGTACCTTCGATCTGGGCCTGAAGGTCGCGGAAGTTGTTATTGGCCTTCAGCTCCGGGTAGCGTTCGCTGACAGCCAGGAGGCGCCCCAGCGTTCCGCTTAAAGCATCCTGGGCCTGCTGGAACCGCTGCAGGGCCTGAGGATCGGAAGGCGCTTTCGACGGGTCGATGGTCACCTTGGTCGCGTTAGCGCGCGCGTTGACAACGTCGGTCAGGGTCGACTTTTCAAAGTTCGCTGCGCCTTCAACCGTTCTGACCAGGTTCGGGATCAGGTCAGCCCGCCGCTGGTACTGCGTTTGCACCTGCGCCCAGGCGGTATCGGCTGCGGCCGAAACTTGCACCAGGTTGTTATAACCGCCCACCACCAGCCCGCCCACGGCCAGCACGAGAACCGCCAATACCCCTAAACACCCCAGACCGAAAAGTGCTGCTCTATTCATTAATAACCTCCTCGCCGCCTCTAAGCGGCATCTTGGAGCAGGTTCCTACCCTGGCCGTTACCGTTTTCAAGTTAAACCATTTCGAAACTTTTCATTCCATCGGGCCGCCTCGGCGTTACCGGCTGGGCTCCAGCCAAATAGAGAGTAATTTGCGTACACCGTTGACGCGTCATGAAAGGGCGGCTACTATAAGCCCCTCAACCAGCCAGAGCACCGGAAGAAGAGAATCTTTATGCCAGAAGTGATTGTCCGTAAGGGAGAGCCAATCGATCGAGCGCTGAAGCGGCTCAAGAACAAGCTCGATGCGGAGGGGATTATGGAGGAAGTCCGGAGGTTGCGCGCGTTCGAGACCCCTAACCAGAAGGTTCGCCGTAAAGCGAAGGCCGCAGCGAAACGCGGCAAATTGAAGTTCCGCTTCAATCCCTGAGCTTCCCCCCCATTCAAAAGTTTTTATCGAAAACTCCACCGTCCGGTGGAGTTTTTTTTTACACGGCGTCACACCACGGGCATAGCGCAAAAGGGGCACACGGCGCCACGGCGGAACACGGCGACCACGGCGGGTCTGGCGGGCACAACGACTGAGTTCACACGGCGAACACGGCGGGCCACGGCGAACACGGCGAGAAGAGGGGAAAGCGTTCGGAGTTCGGAGTTCAGAGCGGCACCATGGAGGTTGGGTGCGAGTGTCAACCTTAGAGTCGCCGCCGGGTCTTGTTAATCTGTGTCAATCGGCGTAATCGGTGGACGTTTCCGCTTTTCTGCATTCTCTGCGTGTTCTGCGGACGATTTAATTTTCTCGCCGTGGTCGCCGCGTTCCGCCGTGGCGCCGTGTGCCTCTTCACGCCGTGTGACCGAATTGATCCACGATGGCTTCGACGAGCCCGTCGATGTCGTATCGGCTCGCCTGAATATCGACGCGCAAACCGCATTTACGCATCGTCTCCGAGGTAATGGGCCCGATGCTGACGGTCCTGAGCCCGGGCGGCCACGGAAGTTGGAGGTTGAGAAAGTTCTCGACCGTGGATGAACTGGTGAAAGTAATAATGTCGGCGCCCTCTTCGCGAAAACGCTTGAGCACCCCGTGCGGGTCTTCGGTTTCGGGTACGGTTTGGTAAGCGACGGCCTCATCGACGATGGCGCCGAGGGCGGTGAGTCGTTTCGGCAACACGTCACGGCTCGTTTCGGCGCGAACCACCAGGATCCTGATATTTTCCACGCTCCCCTGTCCCTGCAGGGCGCTCACCACGGCTTCCGCAACGAATTCCGACGGCTGCACGTCCACCCCGAGGTGATAATCGCGGATCCTTTGAGCGGTGGCGGGACCGATCGCGGCAATGCGCACGTTGCCGATCTCGCGCAGGTCACTATAAAGTTTGAGGAACATTTCAAAGAAGGCCTCAACGCCGTTCACGCTTGAAAAAATCACCCAGTCGTACTGGTAGGCGTCGCGCACCAGTTCGCCAAATTCCATCAGGTTCTTCGGCGGGAGTATGCGGATCGTCGGGATCTCCAGCACGTCTGCCCCGAGCAGCCGCAACCGGTCGCTGAGGTTCCCGGCCTGCTTCCGAGTACGGGTGACGACAATCCGGCGCCCGAAAAGCGGCCGTCTCTCAAACCACGCCAACTTTTGCCGAAGCCGGACGACCTCACCCACAACGGCGACCACCGGGGCGGTCAAACCTTCGGCTGCCTCCGTTACGTGGGCGAGATCACTTACCCTGGTGGTCTGCTGGCCGGTTGTACCCCACCGGACCAGAGCGATCGGCGTGTCCGGGGCTGCACCGGCCTCCTGGAGGCTGCGCACGATTTCGGCCAGCCGCTCCATCCCCATAAGCATGACAAGGGTACTTCCACTCTCGACCAGGGCGCGGTAGTTGATCTCGGATCCGGCTTTGGCCGGATCTTCATGCCCGGTAAACACGGTGAACGAAGAACTATAATCCCGGTGCGTGACCGGGATACCGGCGTAGGCCGGCGCCGCCACGGCCGAACTTACGCCGGGAACGATCTCGAAAGGCAGGCCGGCCTCGGCCAACGCCTCGGCTTCTTCACCTCCCCGGCCGAAGACGAACGGGTCACCGCCCTTGAGGCGGACCACCACCCTGCCGGATTGGCTCCGATCGATCAGCAATTGGTTGATTTCATCCTGGGAAAGCGTGTGACGGCCCGCCTGTTTGCCGGCGTAAATCACTTCGGCTCCCGGCTTGGCCCACTGCAAGAGGTCCGGATTGCAAAGGTAATCGTAGATCAAAACGTCCGCCTGCTCGATCGCCGCTTTGGTCCGCAGAGTCACGAGCCCCAAATCGCCCGGGCCGCCTCCGGCCAGGATGCATGTACCATTACTACTCATAAATTTTCTCCAAAAGCGCGGCAGCCGCACCTCGATGATCCTCAAGGGGGACGGCCACCTGCCCCGTTCGCGGGTTGGTACCCCGGTCAAACACCACGGCCTGAAGGTGCAACGTGTTGTCCGCAGTCCAAGTTCGAACCCCCACGGGTACGCCGCAACCGCCGTTAATCAACTGCAGAAAATCGCGCTCGGCCCGGGCGCAGTGCCAGGTCGCCGGGTCATTAATGCGTTCCAGGCAACCGCGGGCCCGTTCGTTGGCGGTTTTAATCTCCAACCCAATGATGCCCTGACCTGCGGCCGGGAGCATCTCGGGTAGTTCGACCGCGTAAAGGCTCACGTCTGCAGACTGCACCAACGCGGACCCCGTGCTTAAGCCGAGCCTCCGGAGACCGGCTTTGGCCAGGACCAGCCCGAACAAGGAAGGGTCGCCGGCGAGTTTGGCGAGCCGGGTCGGCACGTTCCCTCGAATCTCGGTGATCTCCAGGTCCGGCCGGAGGTAAAGAAGCTGGCACGCCCGGCGGGCACTGCTCGTCGCAATCTTCACGCCGGCCGGCAGCTGAACCAAAGTTGAGGGCGTCCGGGTAACGAGCACATCGGCCGGATCCTCGCGAGGTAAGACCGCCGCAAGTTCGAGCCCGTCAGGCAGTGTGGTCGGCAAATCTTTCAGCGAGTGCACCGCAACGTCGATGGCGTCCGCGAGAAGCGCCTGTTCGATCTCCCGGGTGAAAAGCCCGCGCTCAAGGGCCGGCCCCGGGTCCAGCAGGCTCACGTCGAGACGGCGATCGCCGGTGGTCGTGATTTTTACGATCTCCACGGGCACGGCCGGGTCGAGGCGGGCCAATGCACCTGCCGCCAGCCGGGTTTGCGCCATGGCCAAAGCGCTCCGACGCGTGCCAAGCCGCAACATCACCACGGCCGCGGGTACTCAAACATCACCCCTGGAGCGAGTGCCGGCAGGGCGGTCGACGCCCGCTCCAGCCAGTCGGCAAAATCCCGTGCATGGTTTAACACCAGTTGCTCGCCGAGATCAGCCTCCCGTTTACGCGCCTCCAGGCCCTTGGCCGCCATGACCTCCAGCGAGTCCAGGTCGTACAGGTACACGCCGTCAAGCCGGTGCACGGCCGGTTCGACGTCCCGCGGCATTGCCAGATCGATGATAAACACCGGCCGTTGCCGGCGCCGGCGCATAATCGGCTCCAGTTTCGACACCGTCATCAGGAAGTGCGGCGCCGAAGTCGAGCTGACCAGGATATCCACATCGATGAACTCTTCCTCCCATTGATCAAAGCGGACCGCTCGTCCCCCCACCAGGTTCGCCAGGTTTTGCGCCCGCTCGTAGGAGCGGTTTGACACGAAAATCTGTCGCGCACCCCGCAACTGAAAGGCGCGCGCCGTGCGTTCGCTGGTCTCACCGGCGCCGAGCAGCATGATCTTGCAGCCGCGGAGGTTGCCGAAGATCTGCGTGGCGAGGTCGACGGCGACCGAACCAACCGAGACGCAGCCTTTGGTGATACCCGTGTTGGCCCGAACGTCTTTGCCCACCTGGAACGACTTTTGAAAAAGGCGGTTCAGGTATTTGCCGGTGACGCCCAGTCGCGCCGCCGTGTGATACGCCTTCTTGACCTGGCCGAAAATTTCGGTTTCACCGACGACCATCGATTCCAGGCCGGAGGTCACGCGGAACAGGTGTCGAGCGGTTTCCGCGGCGGACAACTGGAAAAAATGTTCCAGGTCACCCTTGACCAGTTCGCGCTGCAGGCCGCTGAGAATCGATTCGGGCGCGGGCTGGCCCGGGTAACCGGCGAGATAGAACTCTGTGCGGTTGCACGTCGACAAAATCACCGCTTCATCGATGCCCGGCACCTTTCTGAGCCGCTGTAGCTCCTCTGCCAGGAGCGCGTCGGGCACGGCAAAGCGTTCTCGTACGCTGACGTTGGCGGTCTGATGGCTAAGCCCGAGGCAAAAGATGTTCATCCCGTCTAGAGCGATCGTGTTTCTGAGATAAAACGGATTCCCCAAAAAGTGCTTAACAACAAGCTGAATGCGAGGATCGAAAGGCGGGCAACCCATTTCGCCGCCACCCGTCGCTGGCTGCGGGCCAGCAGAATACCGCCGTAAAGCAGCCAGACCACGATTGACCAGCCCACCTTCCAGGCGTCGGTCGCCCGGCCGACGCAGAAGCCTGCCGCCAGCCCGAGGGACAGGAATCCGAATCCAAGCCAGAGCAGGCGGGTGTTTGCCACCGTCAATGCATTGATCGGCGGCAGCCGGAAAAAGATGCTGGTCGGCTGGCGGGTTTTGAGCTGGCGCTCCTGGAACAGGTACATCGCCCCCGCCACGCAGGCTAAGGCAAAAGCGCCGCACGCGATCATCGAAAACGACGCATGCGCCTCAAGCCACGGGTTGACCGCCTGCGGCAACGCAGGGCGCGAAGCCGGCAGGAGCAGGGCACCCAGGCACATGACGGCGACGACGGGCGCGGTGAACCCGCCCAGCAGAGAGAGCCGGTAGCTGGATCCCACCACCAGGTAGATCAACGAGATCGACCAGCTCATGAACACGATTACCTCAAAAGGGTTGGTGATCGGACAGCGCCCGATCGCATGTCCGCGCACGTAGAGAAAACCGGTCTGCAGAATGAAACCCACTCCCAAAGTGCACAGGTTCACCCAACGCGGCAACGCTTTTGCCATCGCCAGGGCGTACGCAGAGTAGACCGACCCGAAAAGAAAGCAGATCGCCGCGAGCACTATCCAGATGCGGTCCGGCTCGGCATTCACAACGCTTACAAAAACAGGGTGCATGGACGCAAAGAACTGCTACGGTCGGCCAACTATGAGCGGGATAACCGTTGAACAGCTCCAGGCGGCCATTCGCGACGTCCCAGATTTTCCGAAACCTGGAGTCACTTTCAAAGACATAACACCGATTTTGTCAGATCCAAAACTCTTTAACACCGTAATCGACATCCTGGCGGATGAGGCGGCCAAAAACCGGCCGGACAAAATTGTCGGGATCGACGCGCGCGGCTTCCTTTTCGGGGCAGCCGTCGCCTACAAGCTGAAGTGCGGATTTATCCCGGTGCGTAAGAAGGGCAAACTGCCCTACCGGAGCATTTCATTCGCCTACCAGCTCGAGTACGGGTCGGCGGAGATGGAGATGCACGTCGACGCCATTTCTTCAGGCGAACGCGTGGTGCTGGTTGACGATCTGCTGGCCACGGGCGGCACGTCCGGGGCGGCGATTCATCTGGTCCAACAGATGGGCGGGACGGTGCAGGCAGCGCTCTTTTTTATCGAACTCTTGTTTCTGAACGGGCGTGAACGTCTGGGCAACGTCCCCGCGCACACGCTCGTGCGGTTCTGACGCGTGCGCCGGCTGCCATGGTCCGCTTCGTGTTAAGGCGTGCGCTGAGCCTTTTCGGGGTCCTCTTTTGCGTCGTCACCGTAACTTTTTTCCTGATTCACCTGATGCCGGGTGGGCCGTTCGACCGCGAGCGCAAGCTGCCGGAGCAGGTTGAGGCCCAGTTGCGCGCCAAGTACCGGCTCGACGGCCCGATTCTGGCGCAATACGCCAATTACCTCGGCGACCTGGCCCGCGGGGATTTGCGCTTGTCGACCAAGTACCGGAACCGTTCGGTCAACGAAATCCTGGCCGACGCCCTGCCTGTGTCCGCCACTTTAGGCGGGATCGCTTTTGCCCTCGCCGTGACCGCCGGGGTTGCCTTCGGCAGCCTGGCCGCGTCCGCGCGGCAACCCTGGATCGACCGCACCGTGATGCTGCTGGCCCTGGTGGCCATCTGCCTGCCGTCGTTCGTCATCGGCCCGCTGCTTATCCTGCTTCTCTCGTTCACGATCCCATTGCTGCCGGTCGGCGGCTGGGGAGATGCACGGAGCCTGATCCTCCCCTCGATCACCCTGGCAGCGCCTTACGCGGCTTACATCGCCCGCCTGACGCGCGCGAGCATGCTTGAAGTGCTCGGGCAGGACTTCGTGCGGACCGCCCGCGCCAAGGGCCTCAGCAACTTCAGCGTGGTTTGCCGGCACGCGCTGCGGGTCGGGATTCTGCCGGTCGTGTCTTATCTCGGCCCGCTCGCGGCGAATCTCCTGACCGGTTCCATCGTGGTCGAAAGCATTTTCAGCATCCCCGGCGCCGGCGGCTTTTTCGTCAACTCGGTGCTGAACCGGGATGGATTTCTGCTGGCAGGGGTGGTGATTGTTTACTGCACCCTCCTCGTGGTTTTTAACCTGGCCGTCGACCTGCTTTACGGGGTGCTTGATCCCCGGATCGTGTTATATGAGTGACGAGTCAAGCCGGTCAGACCGGTGGCGGCGGGCTGCCCTCTGGGGCCCGGCCGCAGTGATCGCCGCGGTGACCCTGCTGGCCGTCCTCGGCCCGGCGCTGCTGCCTGCCCCGTTGGGAGACGTGTCCCGCGACAGCTTCCTGCCGCCCGGCCCCGGCCATTGGTTCGGCACCGACCTCAACGGCCGGGACCTGTTTTATCGCGTCCTGCTCGGGGCGCAAATCTCCCTTCTGGTGGGTGCGGCGGGCGCAGCCATAAGCTTCGGGGTGGGCATCACTTACGGATTGGTGGCCGGCTACGTGGGCGGAACGCTCGACTCAACCTTGATGCGCATCGTCGACGTGCTCTACGCCATCCCGCGCCTGATCTTTCTTCTCGTTCTGATCAGCACCCTGGATCCCATTTTGCGGCGGTTCCTCGATGCCGGAGGCCTGCGCACGTGGATCGGCTATTCGAAGATCATGATCCTGGTGCTCTGCCTCGGCCTCACCGAGTGGCTGACGATGGCGCGAATCGTGCGCGGCCAGGTTCTCAGCCTGAAAGCCCATCCGTTCGTGACGGCTGCGCGCGCCGTCGGCCAGACTCACGCCGGCATCATTTTCAGCCACCTACTGCCGAACCTGCTGGGAATCGCCATCGTTTACCTTACCCTGACCATCCCCGCCGTGATCCTCGACGAGTCATTCCTGAGTTTCCTCGGCGTGGGCGTGCAAGCGCCCTTGGCCAGTTGGGGCCTGCTCCTGAGCGACGGCGCACAGGCCATCAACCCCATCAAGGGCTACTGGTGGCTGCTCATTTTTCCAGCCCTTGCCATGGCCGTAACCCTCCTGGCGCTCAATTTTCTCGGAGACGGTTTGCGGGACGCGCTCGACCCCCGGCGGAGAAGGTGACGGCGGCAATGGCGGCTCCGCAGATCCCGGGACGCAAAAAGAAGTGATGACAAATGGCGTTCGGTACCGATACTTGCACGCTACCCCCGATGTGTCGGGTACACTCGTTCGGCGATGGATCTAGTGACGGAATTGGGAGACTCGGTAATTTGCGGCGACGGAGCCATGGGCACGGAACTCATGGCTGCGGGTGTCTCGATCGACGCGTGTTTCGAAGAGCTTTCGGTTACCCAGACCCAGCTTATATCCGACGTTCACGCTGCCTATGTGGCGGCAGGTGCACGCCTGATTGAAACAAACACGTTCGGCGCCAATGCCGTCCGCCTTCACCGCCACGGCCTGGAACAGCAGGTGAGGGCCTTCAATCAGGCGTCGGTCCGATTGGCGCGCCAAGTGGCTGCGGGCCATTCTGTGTACGTGGCGGCCAGCGTCGGCCCGCTGGGCATCACCCTCGAAGAGGCGAGCGCGGGGCACATTGACCCGGCCCAGGCATTTACAGAACAACTTACGGCCCTGCTGGAGGCCGGCATCGACGTCATCTTTTTCGAGACGTTCATTGACTTCGAGGAAATCCGGTTGGCCCTGCAACAACTGCGCAAGCTGGATCCTGCCATTCCCGCCATTTGCTCCCTCGTCGGGTCTGAAGAAGGGCGCCTGCCCTCGAGCCTGCCCATCGTGCAGGCGTTCCGGGATCTGACCCGTGCCGGCGCGAACGTCGTCGGGGTCAACTGCGTGACCGGTCCCCACGCGATGACCCGCATCCTGCAGCGCATCCCGGGCGACTTTATCATCAGCGCCTTTCCGAATGCAGGTTATCCCCGTTACCAGGATGGCCGGTTTCTGTATAACCCTGCGCCCGAATACTTCGGCAACGCCGCCCGCGAGTTTGTGGCACACGGTGCGCGCCTGGTTGGCGGATGTTGCGGCGTCGGGCCCGCCCACATCCGCGAGATGGCGCGCGCAATCGCGGATCTGAAGCCGGTCCGTTCCAAACCGGTGATTTCCAGCCTGCGAACGCCGGAGGACGCCCGCAAAAAGCGCCCCGCGGAAACCAGCATCCTGGACCTGATGGCGCGCGGCGATCGGGTCGTCGTCTGCGAGCTCGATCCCCCGAAAACGTTGGATCTCGAAAGGTACTACGAGGGTGCCCAGATGCTGGTCGACGCCGGCGTTGACGTGATCACCCTGGCCGACAATTCGCTCGCCATCCTGCGGGTAAGCAACCTGGCGATCGCCGCCGTGCTCAAACAGAAGTACAACATCATGCCCCTGCTGCACCTGAGTTGCCGGGATCGGAACCTTATCGGGCTGCAAAGCGAGCTGATGGGCATCGCCGCGCTCGGCATCCGGCACGTCCTCCCATTAACGGGCGATCCGGCCAAGTTCGGTGACCAACCCGGCGCAACGTCGGTTTATGATGTCAACTCCATCCAGTTGATGCAGATCATCCGCGGCCTCAACCAGGGGTACAATTTCGCCGGGAAAACCATCAAGTACCCCACCCACTTCGTCGTCGGCTGCACTTTTAATCCAAACGCCAAGAACCTTGACGCTCAGCTCAAGCGCCTGGAGCGAAAGTTGGAAGCAGGGGCCAGCTACGTTATGACGCAGCCTGTTTTCGACTGCACGCTCGTGAAATCGATGTATGAACACACGAAAGGTTTCGGGGTACCGATCCTGACGGGAATCTGGCCCCTACTTAACCATCGGCAGGCGGAGTTTTTACACCATGAGGTGCCGGGCATCGTCGTCCCGGACGGGGTGCGTGCGCGCATGGCGGGCGTCCAGGGGCCGGAGGGGCGCAAACTCGGGGTAGAAATCGCCAAAGAGATCGCCCGGACTGCGCTTGAATACTTTCCGGGCGTTTACCTGATCACTCCATTTCTAGCGTATGACACCACCGCTGAACTCGCCCAGTTCGTCCGAGGTCTATCCTAAGTTCTCCTGGGCCTGGGTCATCCAGTTGGGCGGATTGCTGCTGGCCTTTGCGGTGGTCTTTTTCCTCTCGATGCGCTACCCCCTGCTCGAATGGCTGGCGAACGCCCGGAGTACCGTTGAACACCTTGGCCTCTGGAGCGGGCTCGTCTACCCGTTCGCGTACGCCATTTGCAATCTGCTGCTGCTGCCGGGCGGCGTGCTCAGCATCGGTGGCGGTTTCTTCTTCGGACTCTGGTGGGGATTCATTCTCGTGTTGGGGGGCAATCTGCTCGGCGCGGCGGCCGCATTTATCATCGCCCGAAGCCTCGGCCGCCAGCGGATCGAAAAGCTGTTGCGCAGTAACCGGCGATTGCACCTGCTCGATCACGCCATCAGCCGGCACGGCTGGAAGATCGTGGTTCTTTCGCAATTAAATCCTCTGGCGCCGTCGAGTCTGCTAAATTACCTCTACGGCCTGACCCGGGTGGACCTGAAAAAGTGCCTGCTCTGGATCGCCGTCGGACAAACGCCGGGGCTTTTCTTTTACTCGTTCATCGGCACCCTGGGCCAGTTTGGAATCGAGATGGCACGCGGCAACAGGCATCCTATCGTTCATGACTACCTGGCGTGGGGGGCGGGATTTGTGTTGACCATCCTCACCACCTGCCTGCTCGGACGGCTGGCCCGCCGAATTATGGAAGAGGTTGAGGCTGAAATGGAGGAGCCATCTTGACTGTCGCGCAATCCGGAATAGCTTTGAACGAGGTTGGGTCGGCGGATGAATTGTTCTGCTTCCACGGCCGCAAAGGCCGATTATGAAATTTATCTGGATTATGGTGCCGACTCTTTCCTGGGCCATTTCGGCCAGCTCGCTCTGAGTGAAACCGGGCTCCGGTTCAGGTCACCCTGGCGATTCACGCTCGGCACGCAACTCGCCGTCCGGCTCTGTATAGAAAGCCGCGGCGCAAGTGAACCGCGTCTTTGCGAGGAAGTAACCGGAGTCGTCGTCAGCTGTGATCCGCGTCTGGACGAACCAGCCTGGTACGAAATGGTCGTGCTCTTCCTGGACCTGCCCCTCCCCCTCCGGCAAGCTTTCAGCCGGCTGGCCGTCCGCCCGGAACTTATGGGCAACCTGATCTAATCCCATCCAGGCGGGCGCCTGGGTCACATCCAGGCGGGTACCTGGACGATCAGGCCGGTGTCTGGTCCGCTTCGGAACCCTGGCCTGCTTCCGCTGCCGTCGCCGCAGCCGCCTTGGCCTTGCCAACCAGTTTCAGAACCGCCTTGTTTGCGCGGCTCTTACGGCGGCTCGCCAGGTTGCGGTGAACCACACCCCGTTTCGCCGCTTTGTCGAGCTTGGAGGCCAACATCTGCAGAGCCGCTTGCGCCTGGGCGTGGTCACCGGCCGAAAGAGCTGTCGCCAGCTTTCTCTGCTGGGTACGGACGCCGGTCATGACGATTCTGTTCTGCAGGGTACGGCGCTCGGTTTGACGAGCACGTTTCGCTGCGGATTTGGTGTTGGCCATAAGCTTAACTCAAAGGGAGGGGAAGCTAACCGGTTCTCACCGGCTGTCAACCCCGGCCAGCCAATTCACGTTCCGTGCGCGTCGCGAAGGTTATCAGCCTGGGGACGGCTCGGGACGGCCGGAGTATTGGAGCCGCTTGAGCCGCTTGAGCGATTAAGCAACGCATTAAACACGCGCTGCGGGAGGCTGCGACCCTGCTCTTCCTGTTCCAGGTCATTGATCGCGCTGCGTTTGGCTTCCTCCCAGATAGCGGGAAACCCGGGTGAACTCGACACCATCCAGCGCTCCGCGCGGGCAAAGATCTCCAATTCACGCTGGAGCCGGCGGTCCGACACCTGGTTGAGATTGGCAATTTTTATCCGCAGATTCTCATTCTGCTGTTTGAGCTCCTGCAAGTCGATCCGGAGGCGGTTCGTCGCCTCGGATTCCAGTTCGAGCTTGTCGGACAAGTGCCGCTTCAAGCGCCGAACTTCTTTTTTTGCGTCGGCAAAACGCAAGGCGAGGAAAACAACGCCTATCAACCCGAGGAAAAATCCCCCGATGAAAGCCCAAAACATGGGTTGGTGCAGCAAATCCATACAAGATCTCTCATCCTACGAGAATCGGGCTGCGGATCAAGCAACGTTCGCGTGCCGGCCTCGATCTGGCTGGTAAAGTGCCAGGGGGGAGATTTGAACTCCCGACCAAGGGCTTATGAGTCCCCTGCTCTACCACTGAGCTACCCTGGCGCGGTGGAATCCGAAGGGTAGAACCATTCCGCCAGGTTGCAAGCCGAAACCTGCAACCGCCCGGCAAGGTTCGTGGGGGGGAAACGGCTTGCCCACGGCGCCTTTTGCCGTCGCGCCGTCCATGCTAAAGGAGAATGGCGCGTGGGCCGACGAATGAACATTGCCCTCCTCCATTACACCTGCCCGCCGGTGATCGGCGGGGTCGAAACCGTGCTGAGCCAGCAAGCGCGTTTGCTGGCGGCCGGCGGGCATCGGGTCATGGTCCTGTGCGGCCAGGGACAACCCTTCGCAAGGCATGTGCCGGTACGGATCGTTCCGGACCTAAGCAGCGCACCCTCGTCCCGGCTTGAGCCTCCACCGGGCAGGGCAACGGCGGCCGGCCAAACCGCCGAGGAATTCGTCCAGGACCGGGTGCAGGCGGTTGAAACGGCCTTGCGCCAGCACCTCGTCGGAGTCGACGTCGCCATCGCGCACAACCTCCTTACGATGCCATTCAATCTGGCCGCCACCCATGCCCTGATCCGGTTGGCCAGGTCCGGACTGCCCGTGGTCGCCTGGACGCATGACCTCGCCGCGGTCAACCCCGATTACCAGGTGCCCCGCAGCCCCGCCTTTGACGTCCTGCGCAGCTTCCAATCCCCCGTCCATTACGTCGCGATTTCCGAAACGCGCGCGCTGGAGTTCCTGGCCATGACGGGAACGCGGGTCGAAGCCGTCATCCCTAACGGGATCGATCTGGCGTCGACCCTTGGCATCACCGACGAGGCCTACGCGCTGCTCGCCCCGCTGCAACCCAAGGCGGCCCTGCTGTTCTACCCAACCCGCATTTTGCGCCGGAAAAATCTCGAGCTTGCCATCGACGTGCTGGCAGCCTGCCGCGACCTCGAGTACCCGGCCACGCTTATTATCTCGGGCGCCGCCAATCCGCACGGACCGGGTGACCGGACTTACCTGGACGAACTCAAGCGGCGAGCGCACGATCTGGACGTCGCCGCCGGCGTGGTCTGGGTCAACGAGCATTTTTTCGTCGACGCAAACCAGCTCAGAAGTTTGTACCTCATGGCTGACGGCGTCATTTACCCGACCCGCCAGGAGGGTTTCGGGCTGCCGCCCCTTGAAGCGGCCGCGTTTCGCTTACCGATATTTTGTTCGGCCATAGAACCGTTGCGCACCCATGTTCCGTTCAATTCAGTGACGTTTGATCTGCGCAGTTCACCCCGAAAGATCGCCGAGACCATTATGCACGCATTGGAGAACGACCCGACGTACCTGAGCCGGAAGTGCTTGATTCGTGGACACTCGGCCCAAAAATTCTACCTTGAGCAAATGGAACCTTTGTTGAGGAGATTAGCATGACCCCGACGATTGCCCCCCACGATATCCACCGAATCCTGCGTGCCGAGCACGACGATCCATTCGCTATCCTCGGGCTTCACCAAGCCGGAAATCAGCTCGTTGTACGAGCATTTCGCCCCGAAGCCAAAACCCTCACCGTGATTGATCGGAATGATACATCGCGGCGCTTCGACGCAAACCGGGTCGCCGAGGAAGGATTCTTTGAAGCGGCTATCGGCGAGGACGTGCCGCGATTCGATTACCTGCTGGAGGTGACGAACTGGAACGGGGATGCCGTGCAGCTCGCCGACCCGTATTCGTTCGGGCCGATCCTGGGTGAACTGGACATGCACCTTTTCAAGGAGGGAAACCACTACAATGTTTATGAAAAATTAGGGTCTCACCTCACCACGATCAACGGCCACGCCGGAGCCACCTTCGCCGTCTGGGCGCCGAATGCCCAGCGGGTGAGCGTCGTGGGCGATTTCAATGGGTGGGATGGCCGCGTCTACCCGATGCGGCGGCGGCCCGAAGCCGGCATTTGGGAAATCTTTATTCCCGACATCCGCGAGCAGGCCCACTACAAATTTGAGGTGCGTAACTGCTTTGGTCACAACGTTCTGAAGAGTGATCCGTTCGCATTCTACGGCCAGCACGGGCTTCAGACCGCCTCCCTTGTCTTCGACCTGGGCCGTTACACCTGGAGCGACCAGGCATGGATGGAAGCGCGCGACCGCAAGCAATGGCAGCGGGAACCGGTCAGCGTCTACGAAGTCCACCTTAGTTCCTGGGCACGCGTGCCGGAGGAAAACAACCGGTACCTCAGCTACCACGAACTCGCCGATCGCCTCATACCCTACGTCAAGGACCTGGGCTACACGCACATCGAACTCCTGCCGGTGGCGGAACACCCGTTTGATGGCTCCTGGGGTTACCAGGTTACCGGGTATTACGCCCCCACCAGCCGCTTTGGAAACCCGGACGACTTCCGTAATTTCGTCGATCGCTGCCACCAGGCGGATATCGGCGTCATCCTTGACTGGGTTCCCGGCCACTTCCCGAAGGACATCCACGGCCTGGCCCAGTTCGATGGTACCCGCCTCTACGAGCACGCCGACCCGCGTCAGGGCGAACACATGGACTGGGGCACGCTCATCTTCAACTACGGGCGCAATGAAGTCCGCAATTTCCTGATCGGAAACGCCTTGTATTGGCTCGACGAGTACCACATCGACGGTTTGCGCGTCGACGCGGTGGCCTCGATGCTTTACCTGGATTACTCACGGAAACCAGGCCAATGGGTACCGAACGTCTTCGGCGGCCGGGAGAACCTGGAAGCCATCCACTTCATGAAGCGCTTCAATGAAGTCTGCTACGAGCGTTATCCCGGCATCATGACCATCGCGGAGGAATCCACCGCGTGGCCTGGTGTCTCGCGCCCGACTTACCTAGGAGGCCTCGGCTTTGGCTTCAAATGGAACATGGGATGGATGCACGACTTCCTCCTCTACATGAGCCGGGAACCGGTTCACCGGAAGTATCACCACGGCGACGCCACTTTCTCGCTCATCTACGCGTTCCATGAACACTTCATCCTGGTGCTGAGCCATGATGAAGTGGTGCACGGCAAGGGTTCGATGATCAACAAGATGCCCGGCGACTGGTGGCAGAAGTTTGCCAACCTGCGCCTGTTCTATGCCTGGATGTATGCGCACCCCGGCAAGAAACTCCTGTTCATGGGTCAGGAATTCGCCCAATGGCAGGAATGGAACCATAATCGCAGCCTCGACTGGCACCTGCTGGATTCTCCGATGCACCGGGGTTTGGTCCGGCTGATCCAGCACCTCAACCACCTCTATAAAACCGAGCCGGCGTTTTTCGAACTCGACGACACGTACGAGGGCTTTGAGTGGATCGATTTCCATGACTGGGAGAACTCCGTTGTGGCGTTCATGCGGAAAGCCAGGTACGGTGCACCGTTCATCTTTGCGGTCAACGCCACCCCGGTCCCGCGCCGCCATTACCGGATCGGCGTGCCCGGAGAGGGCTGGTACGAGGAAATCCTGAATACGGACGCGGAAACCTACGGCGGCAGCAATGTCGGGAACTACGGCGGCATGCACGCTGAACCGATTGCGTGGCAAGGAAAGAGCCATTCCATCGTGATTACCTTGCCGCCGCTGGCTACCGTAGGCTTCAAGAAGCACGAGTACCGCCAGCCGGAGCCGCCCCCGGCCCCCGAACCGGAAAAGACGGCGGCGGAAGATGTCACGATCCTGGCCAGAACCCCATGATGCGGGTTCCGCCGGCCTTGAACTCCGCTAGGGAAGACGGGCTTCCGGAACGGCGGAGATGATTTCGCCGTCGCTGACCTGGGTGCGGATCGTTGCTCCGGGCCGCACTTGGGCAGTGCTGTGGATCACGCGTCCCTGGTCATCCCGGGTGATTGAGTAGCCGCGTTCGAGGGTCTGTTGCGGGCCCAGCAGGCGCAAGTGACGGACCGCCGCGAGCAGGCGCTCGTGATGGTCATCGAGCCGCGCGGCCATCGCGGTAACCAGCCGATTCTGAAGGTGTTGATGGTCACGGCGCGCCAGTTGGATCTGTTGGGCCGGGCGCAAGGCCTGTACCAACGCATCAAGTTGATGCACCCGGGCACGCATCTTTTCCAGGGTTGCCTGGGGAAAGGTCTGCAACCGGCCTTCGAGCTGATCCAGCCGCTGCTGGCGCTCCTGGAATATGCGAAGCGGTTCCCGCAGAAACACCGACACGGTATGCTGGCGCAAATGGAGCCGGCGTACCTCCAGGGCTTGCCGGGCCGCACGATCCAGGCCGGCCCGCAAACGCTGTAAATGGCTGGTGAGGGCGTTAATCTCAGGAGCGACGAGTTCGGCGGCCGCGCTTGGGGTCGGTGCGCGGACGTCAGCTACAAAATCCGCAATGGTGAAGTCGATCTCGTGGCCCACCGCCGAAATCACCGGCACCGAGCAGGCGTGAATCGCCCGAACGAGGACCTCCTCATTAAATTCCCAAAGGTCCTCAAAACTGCCGCCGCCCCGACCCACGATCACGACCTGGATCGCCAGTTGCGACGCGCGTTCGCTCAGGCATTTGATGGCCTCGGCAATCTCGACTGCCGCACCCGCGCCCTGGACACGGACCGGGTAAACCAGTACGCGCAACCAGGGGCTGCGCCGCTGCAGAATGTTCAACATGTCCTGGATGGCGGCCCCGGTCGGTGAAGTCACCACCGCCACCCGGGTCGGAAATTTCGGCAATGGACGCTTCCGGCCGGCGTCGAAAAGACCTTCCAGCTGGAGCTTCTGCTTCAAGGCCTCAAATTTTGCCTGCAGGACGCCCAGGCCCTTCGTCTGGACGAGCGTGACCACCAACTGATATTGGCCGCGCGTTTCGTAGACCGTGAGTTCGCCGTACGCCTGAACGTGCAAGCCGTCTCCCAGCGAAACCGGGTTGCCCGCCGCGCAGGCCCGCGCAAACATCACGCAACTCAGCTGGGCTCGATCGTCCTTCAGCGTGAAATAATGGTGCCCGGAGGATTGTTTGCGGTAGTTCGAGATTTCTCCTTCCACCCAAATCAGACCGAAGTTGCTTTCCAAGAGGTCGCGCACCCGGCGCGTGATCTGGCTAACGGAGAAAATCGGCACCATCGAGCCAACAGCCTAACCTAAACCGAGACAAACAAGCAATGTCCGGCACACGGCGGCCACAGCGAGGAGGGCGGGCACCACGTAAGAGTTCACACGGTCACACGGCGGCCACAGCGGGTTTGGCGGGCACCACGTAAGAGTTCACACGGCGAACACGGCGAGCCACGGCGACCACGGCGGAAGAGGAAGAGGAGTTCGGAGTTCGGAGGGGCAGCATGAGGGGTGGGTGCGAGTGTCAACCTTAGAGCTGCCGCCGGGTCCTCTTAATCTGTGTCAATTTGTGTAATCTGTGGATGATTCCTCTTTTCTGCGTTCTTCTGCGTGTTCTGCGGATGATTTAGTCTTCCCGCTGTGGTCGCCGTGGCTCGCCGTGTTCGCCGTGTGAACTCTTACGTGGTGCCCGCCCTCCTCGCTGTGGCCGCCGTGTGACCGTGTGAACTCTTACGTGGTGCCCGCCCTCCTCGCTGTGGCCGCACATTCCGGTTGCAATTCCGGCCTCCAGCCCCTAACCTCCGGTTCTCCCGTAAAATGCGCGATTAGCTCAGTGGTAGAGCACTTGCTTCACACGCAAGGGGCCGCAGGTTCAAACCCTGCATCGCGCACCATCCTAAAAGGCGAGCCGGCCCCTTTGCGCGACCCGGTGATCGCGGCGATGACCTGGTCGACGTTCAGGTCGCCGAAAACCCCGGTCCGAGGCACCAGGTTGGCGTGGTTTTTAAGCGTTGCCCTGGCGCGCGTCCGCCTAAAACGTACGTGCAATGGATTGATCTGATCCCGATTCGCGCGTATTTAGCCCGGCCGGCATTCCGGCAAACCGCCCTGTCCGGGCTGATGACTCCTTCCCGTCAACGACGGGTAATGACACATGACCGAGTTTATGCGCAGGTATTGGTTGGTGGCCCTCGGCGGGGGAATCGGAACCTTGATGCGTTTCGGGATCTCGGAGTGGGTGGCCACGATGCGGCTTTGGCCTCCACTCGCCGTTTTGGCGATCAACGTTTCCGGCTGCTTCCTCATCTCGTTCCTCAACTTTGTTTCGGACCCGTCCGGGGACATATACCTTGGGCCGATGAGCAGGTTGTTCTTGATGGTCGGCTTCTGCGGCGGTTACACCACCTTCAGCTCGTTCAGTCTGCTTTCCTTCGACGCCCTGCAGCACGCCCGCTTCGTCGACCTCTGGCTTAATATCGGCCTTTCGCATGCCCTGTGTTTGCTCGGCATTTGGCTTGGGAAGGTTGCTGCAAGGCCCGTTCCCCGCGCCTTGTTCAAGTTCCACAACCTCCTAAAAAGTTAATCGACCAATGACTCTGCTGGCGTTGATTTTGGCATTCGTCGGTGGAGCGGCCGGAAGCATGTGCCGCTTTTGGCTGTCCGGGATGGTCGCGCAGCGGTTCGGCGCAACGTTTCCTTACGGCACCCTGACCGTAAACGTGGTCGGCTCGTGGGTCATCGGGTTTGCCGCGGGGTGGCTCGTGACCCACGATGCCGCCTTCTGGGCTCCACTGGTAAAGGTTTTTGTCGCGGTTGGCTTTTGCGGCGGGTTAACGACGTTTTCCGCTTTCGGCCTTCAGACCTGGAGTCTGGTCTTGAGCGGACGCTGGGTCAGCGCGCTGGTAAACATTTTTGCGTCGACCGGCCTCTGTTTGGGGGGGGTGGCGCTCGGGTGGGGATTGGCCCAGAAGGTTTTCTGACCGGTCAAAGCTGCACCCTCAACGGCGTGACGGAACTACCCTGCTCTGGCCGCGCAGCGCCAAAAGGTGTACCCCTCCGTCGTTCCGACAGAGAGTAAGCCCGGCAAAAGGGAGGTAACCACTCCCCTTCACTTCCGCCGATTAAGGAAGGCGGTTCGCCATGGAAATCCCCGGCGACGCCGTGGCGAAGAAAACATCCATGGGTTCCTCCCCGTGCTCGACGAGATGCTCAAGGGCGGCCTGGTGCTTGGAGGGTTCGTCGTTCAGCCGTGATAGACGTCGAACGTCGTTTTAACGGAGTTGGCGTGCAAACGTGCGGTCATACCCGGGACGCGGTTGTAGCCGCCGCCGTAAAGGACGGCCAGAGGGACCTCGAACTCCCGGCAGAGCGACGCCACAAACCGGTCCCGCGTTTCCAGATCGGTGCTCGTAAGCCGCATCTGGCCGAACCGGTCGTTCTCGTGGGGGTCTGCCCCGCTGATCCAGACTGCCAGATCAGGTTCAAAATCTTCAACGACGCGCGGCAGTGTCGCCTGCAACTGCGTGAGATAACCGGCGCCATCGACCCAGCGGGGCAGCCCCACATCCAGATCGCCTGGCTCCTTGATCGTAGGATAGTTTTTCTCAACGTGAATCGAATAGGTGAAAACGCGCGGGTCGTCCCGGAAGATCGCGTGGGTGCCGTTCCCCTGGTGCGCATCGGTATCGGCCACCAGGACGCGGAGCCCGGGTTTTTCCGTGTGCAGCCGGCGAATAGCCACCGCGACGTCGTTCAAGAGACAGAACCCGAGGCCGCGCCCGGGAAAAGCGTGGTGGGTACCGCCGGCGAGGTTGGCCGCCAAACCGTCATCCAGCGCTGCCGCCAGGGTCGCCACCGTTCCGCCGGTTTCGTAACGGCACCGCACAAAGAGTTCAGGCGTCCACTCAAACCCCAGCCGGAACGCCTCGCTCGGACTCAAACCGGCATGCGAAAGCTTAACCAGGTATTCCTCGACGTGCACGCGTCGCAGATCTTCAACGGAGGCCAGCGGCGCCCGGCAAATCTCAAGGCCGGGCATTTCAGTGATCAGGAGATCATAGGCCTGGGGAAACTTCTCCATCGGGAAAGGATGGGCCGGAGGCAGCGGGTAATAATAGTCCGAAAGGTAAAAGCAACGCATACGGCCCGTGACACGAACATTACCTTTGAAACCCGCCCTCGGCGAACGACACCACGTAATCGGCAAACGCCGCCTTACCCGGCGCCCCGTGGATAAGGCCGGCTTCGGTGCAGAAACCGAGCCCCGGACCGTAGGCACGCCCGTTGACGACGCACGCGTTTAGGTGATTGGCACGCACCTGCTGTCGCGCCGTTTCGATCAATGCCGCCCGGTCGCCCTCATGCTCCAGCTTCCACCCGACCAGGTAGGCGTTACGAAAAAACTTGCGCAGGTCGGTAATGATCTTGGGTTTCGGAACCAGCAGGAGACGCACGCCTTCAGACCGGCTGGAAATCTTCGCCGCGGTCAGGGGCGCGCCCGCCGCGTCGACCGGAGTAACGGAAAAATCGGCCAGTGCCGCCGCGTGCAACACCAGGTCGACCTCATCGGCTCTGGCGATTGCGGCCAGCATGCGCGCAAGGGCCTCGTTGCGATCGAAATGCCGGGCGCCACCCCGCCCGTGGCGCGCTCCTTCTCCGAGAAGGAGCTCAACGTCGTGCCCGGCGTCAATGAACCGGTCATACAGGGTGACCGCCAGTTCGCCCGACGACGTGTTCGTCAGGATCCGGACTTCGTCAATCGGCTCACTGCTCGGGCCGCCGGTAATAACTACGCGCATATGGTTCCTCTAAATCGAATCTATACGAAGTGAAAGGCCACGGGCCGGGCCGCCGTCAAAACCTGAGGACGAAAATGCTCGGCCTTTAACCAACGGACTTTGATTCCGCAAGCCGTCCAGTAAATTGCAAGAATGACCCCCAAAGCAGTGTCCCACGTACATACAGGCTCCTACTCCGAGTCGGCTCTCATTGAGGCGACGACGGCGTTGCGGGAGCAAATGGGGACTAACGCCTCGCTGGGATTTTTCTTTGCGACGCGTGAATGGGCTGAGAACCTTGAGGACAGCCTCGAATTGATCCGGCTCCACGGGCACGTTTCGCAATTGATCGGGTGTTCCGGCTCCGGCGTCCTGGGTCGTCGGATCGAGCTTGAGCAAGCCGGCTTTAGCCTCCTGCTGCTGTCATTGCCGGCCGGCAGCTTCGAAACTTTCGCCATCACCGAAGACGACCTCGACGCCGTTGATGATGCGTCTTTTTGGCATCGGTTTACCGGAATTTCTCCGGACAAAGCCCACGCCTGGGTCGTTGTAACTAACCCTGCGTTTGACGGGCTGGAAGGCTGGCTCGCGACCTGGAATCAAGCTTACCCGGGTACACCTACCGTGGGAGGCATCGCGGGAGCGCCGGATAACGAATATTTTCTGGTGAAAGACGGAGACGTGGTCGATGCGGTATTGGTCGCCGTGGGCTTTACCGCGGGCGTGACCGTTGAGTCCCTCGTCAGCCAGGGTTGCCGCCCGATCGGCGAACCGCTGCCGATCACCAAGGCCGAGGATAATCTTATCCTTGAGATCGGGAATATTCCCGCCTATCAGGCCTTGGAGAACGCTTTTCTCAGCATCCCCGCGCTGGAGCGCACCTCGGTCCGCAACAACCTGTTCCTTGGTTTGGCCGTCTCGGAATACATCGACGAATTCAAACTAGGCGACTTTTTGATCCGTAACATTCTGGGCGCGGATCCCCAATTGGGTGCTTTGGCGGTCGGCGCGTTTCCCCGGGTCGGTCAGACGGTGCAGTTCCAACTGCGCGACATGCGCTCCGCCCATTCAGACCTCGTCGAGGCGGGTCGACGGGCCCGGCAGCGCTGCCGAGCCCCTTTGGCCATACTGCTTTTCTCGTGCGTAGGGCGCGGCCGCAACCTTTTCGGCGTGTTGAACCATGATCCCTCGGTCATCGCCGAAACCATCGGGGATTTGCCGCTCGCCGGGTTTTTCTGCAACGGTGAGATCGGCCCCGTCGGGTCCCAGACCTTCCTCCACGGGTATACTGCTTCCGCCGCCATCCTGAATGCTGAATGATCTGAAACGGGAACGTAACCATGGCGGGGGAATTGGATTCCGATTTTCATAAGACCTGGCGGGCCCTCTCTTTCGCGGCCCGCGTGCACCGGCATCAAACCCTGGCAGATGGGGTGACGCCCTACCACGCGCACGTCATTGGTGTGACCTGGGTCGTGCGGCACCTGTTCAACCTTCAGGACCCGCTCACCCTTACCGCGGCCGCCCTTCACGACGTGCTCGAAGACACCCCCGTCACAAAAGAAGAACTCGCGGCGGACTTCGGTGAAGAAGCCGCAGCCTGGGTCGCCAATCTGACCAAAGCGCAGGACCTGCCCGAAGAGGAACGGGAAGCCGATTACGTTGCCAGGCTGGCGTCCGCACCCGAACCGGTCTGCCTCGTCAAGCTGGCCGACATTTACGATAACGTGTCCCACCGGCGCGGAACTTCCAAAATGCCGAAGACGTTGCGTAACGCCCACCGTTACCTGGACGCCGTCTCCGCGCGAATCACCTCCGAAACCGGTACGCGCGCCCTGGAACACGTCCGCCGTTTACTGGCGGAAGTGGAATCACACGGCGCCACGGCGTAACACGGCGACCCCGGCGGGAAGAGGGGGAAAGGAGTTCGGAGTTCGGAAGGGTCGTAGAACCAAGTCCGATCTCCCCCGAAGGGCACGCTCACACCGCGGGAAGACAGAATCATCCGCAGAACACGCAGAAGAACGCAGAAAAGAGGATCCATCCACAGATTACACAGATTGACACAGATTGAGGACTTGGCGGCAACTCCAAGGTTGACACTCGCACCCACCCCCATGCTGCCGCTCCGAACGCCGAACGCCGAACTCCGAA
>Ga0213876_10000441_pt1 | contig 33761 bp, 40 predicted proteins | sample BarmaccomBMRX_R9_FD_160113 | JGI IMG/M metagenome (GOLD analysis project Ga0213876, IMG submission 160113) | Root-associated microbial communities from Barbacenia macrantha in rupestrian grasslands, the National Park of Serra do Cipo, Brazil - RX_R9 | ecosystem: Host-associated > Plants > Roots... | reverse complement strand
CATCTTCACCGTGTCGGGCTTCGTCCTGCTGCTGTTCTCCGTCATCCGCGACGGCGACGAGGTCCCCAGGAACCTTCCCCCCGCCTTGTTCGAGCGCTATTGGACGCTGCCCATCGAGGCGCAATGGGCGATGGTGTGGCTGGCCGCGCTCGGCTTCCTGTTCTGCTGGTGGGCGCGGCTGCATCTGGGCGCGCTGTGGTCGGGCGTCATCACCCGCAAGGAAGGCCATCATGTGGTCGACACCGGGCCTTACGGGCTGGTGCGCCATCCGATCTATACCGGGCTGCTGTTCGCGGCGCTGGCCACCATGGTCGAGAAGGGCACGCAGCACGCGATCATCGGCTTCGTGCTGATGACCGTCGGCTACTATATGAAAGGCAAGCTGGAGGAACGCTTCCTGCGCCAGGAGCTGGGCAAGGAAGCCTATGACGCCTATGCCCGGCGCGTGCCGATGCTGGTGCCCTTCGCGCCGGCATGAGCGCAATGGGGCGAAGGCCTTCCTTCGCCCGTAAATTGCGCGCCCGACACATCAGACCGCATCCAAATACTGGATGTCCGGCCGCCCGGCGAGACAGGCGCCGATCTTCGGGCCCGCGGCGCGGAAATGGTCGGACTTGCCGTGCGCCTCGATCGCGGCCTGGTCGTCATAGAGCTCCATGACCACATAGGTGTTCGCGTCGCCGCGCGACCTGCACAGCCTATAGAGCTTGTTGCCCGGCTCGTTGGCCCGGACCTGCCCGGCCAGATCGGCGAACACCGTTTCGAGCTCCGCGCCCTTGCCCTCCTGCACCCTCAAGGTCGCGATGACGCCGATGGCCATGTCCATTTCTCCCGTCATGATTGAGCTTCCCGCGACGGAATCCCGCTAGACGCGTAAATCCCTGATCGCAAAGGGTCTTTTAACCCTGGTCGGGACAGACTGCCAGCCGGGGAGCGAAGAGACCAGGATGAACGACGCGCCACAGCGCCTGCGCGCCGACAAGTTGAGGCTGGACCAGCTTCAGCTCGCGCTGCGCAATCTGGGCCCCAACCACGTCCTGATGCCGGTGTTCACCGCGATCATCTGCGTGATGTTCTATCGCTGGGTGCCGGTGGCGCGGCTCGAGGTCTGGTTCGCGCTGGTGACCCTGGGCGTGATCCCGATCGGGTTGATCTCGCACCGTTTCCGCAAAAGCGTGCCCGACGCATCCCAGGCGCCGATGTGGATGTTCCGCGCCACGCTCGCCTATCTCATCTTCGCCTGCTGCTGGGCGTCGATGGCGATCTTCCTGTGGGCGCCGCACGACGATCTGAACCACCTGCTCATCATCCTGCTTCTGGCCTGCACCATCGCGGGCAACGGCGCCCTGGTCGGCGCCAGCCGGCCGCTCGCCATCGTCGTCTTCACGGTCTACGGCACCGCGCAGTCCCTGGTGCCGCTGCGCGAGAGCGGCATCATATACAGCGGCATCGCCGTGCTCAGCGTGATCTTCGTAGGCTACCTCGTCTACATGTCGATCCAGATCTACCGCACCGCGCGCGACATGCTCCTGCTGCGCGACGACAAGAGCGAGCTGATCCTGGCGCTCGCCCAGGCCAAGACCGAATCCGACGTCGCGCGCGAACGCGCCGAGGCCGCAAGCCGCGCCAAGTCGCAGTTCCTGGCCAACATGTCCCATGAGCTGCGCACGCCCTTGAACGCGATCCTGGGCTTCTCCGAGCTGATCTCGAGCAAGGCCTTCGCCGAGAACCTCGAGAAGCACTACGAATACGCGGTTCTGATCCACGGCTCGGGCCAGCACCTGCTCACCCTGATCAACGACGTGCTCGATCTGGCCAAGATCGAGGCCGGCGGCTTCGAGCTGCGCGAGAGCGAGGTCGACCTCAAGATGCTGATCGAGGACGTCGCCCAGATGATGTCGGCGCGCGCCAGCTCCGGCGGATGCCTCTTGACCACCGACGTCGCGCGCAACCTGCCCAAGGTCGTGGCCGACGAGCGCGCGCTGAAGCAGATCCTGATCAACCTGCTCTCCAACGCGGTCAAGTTCACGCAAGGCGGCGGCTGGGTGCGCGCCTTCGCGCGGCTCGAGGCCGACGGCGAGATCGCGTTCGGCGTCGCCGACAGCGGCATCGGCATCGCGCTCGAGGACCAGATGCGCGTGTTCCAATCCTTCGGCCAGGGCCGCCACGACGTCGCCATCAGCGACAAGGGCACGGGCCTCGGCCTTCCCATCGCCAAGGGCCTGGTCGAGGCGCATGGCGGAACGATGGGCCTGGAAAGCGAGATCGGCCAGGGGACCTGCGTGACCGTGTTCCTGCCCGCCAGCCGCGCGCGAAGGAAGCTGCGCGTGGCGTCGTAGCGGGCCGCGCTTTCACCGCCCCTTGTAGTCCGGCTCGCGCTTCTCGAAGAACGCGCTGACCGCTTCCTGGTGATCCTCGGTCAGGTGCGCGAGCGACTGATACGCGGCCGACATCTCCATGATCGTGTCGAAGCTCACGCCCTGGCCTTCGCGCATCAGCCGCTTGGTCATGCGCAGCACGTCGGGCGGCTGGCGGCAGATGCGCGCGGCAAGCGCCTTCGCTTCGTGCGACAGCTGCGCCGCCGGCACGACCTTCGACACCAACCCCCAGCTCAGCGCGGTGGCGGCATCGATCGTGTCGGCGGTGAAGACGAGCTCGGCGGCGCGCTGATAGCCGACGACGCGCGGCAGGATCCACGAGCCGCCGTCGCCCGGAACCAGCCCGATGCGCAGAAAGGTGGCGCCGAAGATCGCGGTGTCGGCGGCGACGCGGATGTCGGCGAGGCACGCGACGTCGTTGCCGAGCCCGATGGCGGCACCGTTCACCGCCGCGACCAGCGGCACCTCCACGCCCCACAGCGCGCGCACGATGCGGTGGATTCCGTTCCGGTAGCGCTCGCGGATATGGACGCCCGCGCCCGAAAAGACGCCGGCGCGCTCGCGCATCGCCTTCACGTTCCCGCCCGCGGAGAAGGCCGGGCCCGCGCCGGTCAGGATGGCGCAGCGCACTTCGCGGTCGGCATTGATGGCGGCGCAGGCAGCTGCGAAGGCCTCGCCGTCGCCCTCTTCGCCCAGGGAATTGCGGCTCTCGGGACGGTCGATCGTCAGCGTCACGACGGAGCCGGATTTCTCGAATTTCAGCGCGGACACGGGGGCTCTCCGGAAGTTGCGGTTACCGCCTGTTTACCATCATGAGGCCTTGCAGCGAAAACCTCTCTTAACATGTGCCAATGCATCCTTAAGGGGCAGGCTCCTTGGGTTGACACTTGAGCGCGCGCAATTTCATCGCCGGCGTCGAAGCGTCCTTCGCGGCGCTAAGGCGCAATCTCGTCCTTTCGGTCGCGCCCGCGACCGAGGCCGAGGCGCGGCTGGTGGAAGAGCAGCTCGACGTCGCGCGCCAGGGCGCGTGGTCGACGAAATACGTTCTTCCCATGGGCGCGGTGCTGATCGCGCTGGCCTTGAGCGCCTGGGTGCCGCTGTGGCGGCTGGTGGCGTGGCCGGTGGTGATCCTTCTGGGCGTGATCGGCTTCGAGATCACCTGCCACGCGATCGATTCGCACGGCGACGGCAGCGTCGAAGGCGTGGCGCGGCGCGCGCGCATCGTCGCCGCGATCTCGCTGGCGCAGTCGATCGCCTGGGCCGGGATGGTGCCGTTCCTGTGGCCGGGCGACGACGGCGCCGCGGGACAGACGCTGCTGTTCCTGGTGATCGCCTGCACGCTGGCCGGGTGGTCGTCGATGGGCGCGATCCATTTCGCCAACGGCGCGGGCTCGCTCTGCGTCTATATCGTCATGCTCGTCGCCATGCCGTTCTTCGGGCACAATCCGCTGGCGGTTTTCTTGAGCGCCCTGTCGGCCGCCTACGGCTTCATGATGGCGGCGCTGTTCACCTCGAACTACGAGACGCGCGAGCGCATGCTGCGCCTGGTGCACGAGCGCGGCCGGCTCTACGACCAGCTCAAGACCGCCAAGCATGAATCCGACCACGCCCGCGAGCGCGCCGAGAAGGCGAGCCGCGCCAAATCGGAGTTCCTCGCCAACATGTCCCACGAGCTGCGCACGCCGCTGAACGCGATCCTGGGCTTCTCGGAGATCATCCAGACGCGCGCCGCCGGCAGCGTCGAGCGCCACGGCGAGTATGGCGGCTATATCCACAGCTCGGGCAAGCACCTGCTGGCGCTGATCAACGACATCCTCGACCTCGCCAAGATCGAGGCCGGACGTCTCACCTTGCACGAGAGCGAGATGGAGATCGCGCTGGCGATGGAGAACGCGATGATCCTGGTCTCGGGCCCGGCGGAGAGCGGCGCGGTCTCTCTCGCCATCGACATCGACGAGCGCTTCCCCGCGCTCTATGCCGACGAGCGCGCGATCCGGCAGATCCTCACCAACCTCGCCTCGAACGCGGTCAAGTTCACGCCGCCGGGCGGCCGCGTCGTGCTCTTCGCCCAGCTGGACGAGAGCGGCCAGCCGGTGATCGGCGTCGACGACGACGGCGTCGGCATCGCGCCCGAGGACCACGCCAAGGTGTTCGAGAGCTTCGGCCAGGGCCGCCACGACGCGGTGATCGACGACCGCGGCACGGGGCTCGGCCTGCCCATCGTGCGCGGGCTTGTCGAGGCGCTGGGCGGCCGCGTGGTGCTCAAGAGCGCGCCCGACCAGGGCACGCGCGTCAGCATCGTGCTGCCGGCGTCGCGGGTGCGGCCCAAGCGCGATCAGGCCGCGGCGTAACAGCGGACGAGATTGCGAGCGGCAACGCACTTATCCTCCTCCGCCCGCGGGGGAGGTGGATGCGCTGCGACAGCAGCGCAGACGGAAGGGCCTCGCGCGTGACGCTGTCGCTACGCGCCGCTGCGCTCGGCACCTCCCCCTCTTCGCAGCGAAGGATAAGATCACGCCGCTGCGAAGCGCTTCAGGTGATGGTCGACGCTGCCGTAGAGCGTGTCGAGCATGGTGAGCCGCTTGAAGTAGTGGCCAACGTTGAGCTCGTCGGTCATGCCCATGCCGCCATGGACCTGCACCGCGCCTTGGCCGACGAAACGTCCCGACTTGCCGATCTGGGCCTTGGCCGCCGACGCCGCCTTGGCGCGTTCGGCATCGCTTTCGCCGAGCTTGAGCGTGACCATCAAGGTCGCCGACATCGCCTGCTCGGCGTTGACGAACATGTCGACCATGCGGTGCTGCAGCACCTGGAACTTGCCGATCGGCACGCCGAACTGCTTGCGGGTCTTGGAATATTCGACGGTGGCGTCGACCAGCACCTTCATCGCGCCGGTGGCCTCGGCCGCATGCGCGGCGATGGCCTCGTCGACGGCACGCTCGACAAGGGCCAGGCCCTGCCCCTCGCCGCCGATGAGCCGGGCGGCCGGGACCTCGACGTTCTCGAAGGTGATCTCGCTGGCGCGGTTGCCGTCCACGGTCGGGAAATCGCGCGTCGAGATGCCTTTCGATTTCTTGTCGACCAGGAAGACGCTGATGCCGTCCGCGTCGCGCCGCCCGCCGGACGAGCGCGCGGTGACGATGAGCTGGTCGGCCCAGGGCGCGCCGAGCACGACGGACTTCTGCCCGCTCAGCACGTAATCCGCGCCGGACGTCTTCGCACTCGTCGTCAGGTCCGCGAGGTTATAGCGGCCCTGCGGCTCCGCGAAGGCAAAGGCCATGATGGTCTCGCCGCCGGCGATCTTGGGCAGCCATTCTTCCTTCATCGCGTCCGAGCCCGAGCGCTCGATCAGCCCGCCGCCGATGACGACCGTCGGCACGTAGGGCTCGACGACCAGCGCGCGGCCGAACTCCTGCATCACCACCATGGTCGAAACCGCGCCGCCGCCGAGCCCGCCATGCGCCTCCGCGATCGGCGCCGCCAACAGGCCGAGCTCGGCGAACTGCGCCCAATGCTTGGGATCGCGCCCGGTCTCGCTGCGCGTGAACTTGCGCCAGGCCTCGAAGGTGTAGTTGTCGGCGAGGTAGCGCGCGACGGAATTGCGCAGCAGCGTCTGTTCCTCGGTGAAGGAGAAATCCATCGGGAAGTCCTTGGAAAATCGATGGCCCAGTATCGCACCGCCCGGACAAAAAGAAAGACGTCACGCGCAGTTGGGGCCGCGCGTGACGCCTTCCGCGCCCGGGCGGGGATCAATCGCCAAGGCAAGCCGGCGGGCGGTACCGATGGGGAAGCTTCAGTGGAAGTCCGACATGTCCAGGTTCCCCAGATTGGTGGCGCCTTCGAGCTGGAAGACGAAGTCCTCGCCGGCCTGATAGCCCGCCATGCCGTTGGCATCGACCACCAGGAAGGTGTGGCCCGCGAGGCCGCCAGAATCCGGCGTGAACAGCACCGCATGCCCGGCCGCCAGATGCGCCGCATCCAGCGCATTGGCCAGGTTGCCGTCGAAATGCGCCTCGGTCAGGACGCCGTGGGTCAGCGCTGCGTCGATCCCGCCGACCGAGACGTCGAACGGCAGGTCGAAGCTGTCGTGCTTGGCATCGAAGCCGGTGAGGATGTCGCGCGCCGCACCCGTCGATTCCGAGACGTCGAGATAGCGGAACACGTCGGCGCCATGGCCCGCGGTCATGTGGTCCTGGCCGAGATTGCCGTAGAGCGTGTTGCCCGCCTGGCCGCCGATCAGCGTATCGTCGCCCGCGCCGCCGCCCAGATAGTATTGCCCGTCGGTCTCGGCCGAGGCGTTGGCGACGAAGCTGTCGGTAGCGCCGAGCAGATCCGCGTTGAGGCTCATCGACTGGCCGGCCGCGACGTTGCCGTCATTCATCACCAGCTTGTAGCTGTGGCCGGCGCTCATGAAGATCGTCTCGACATTGACGACGGTTGTCGCCTTCAGCGTGAGGCCGTGCGAGTAGTCGCCCCACAGATCGATCTCGTCGGTGCCGGCGCCCCCGTCTATGTGATCGGCGGCGTTGAAGTGATCCTCCATGTTGAAGACATCGGCGCCGCCCTGACCGTAGAACTTGTCGTTGCCGCCGCTGAAGGAGGTGAAATTGTCGTTCTGCTGGCCGCCGGTGAGCACGTCGTTTCCGCTGCCGTCGTAGAATTGGAAATGGCCGTCGGTCTCGTGCGCGCCGTTGAAGACCAGCGAGTCGCCGACGCTGAGATTGGAGCCGTAGACCTCCAGCGTCTGTCCCGCCGCGACGTTGGCGTCGTTCAGCGTGACCTTGTAGCTGTAGCCGTCCTGGAACGAGAGATAGTGGAAGTTGTGCATCATCGCGGCCGTGAAGGTGATGCCGGCCGAATAGTCGCCGATGAGCTGCAGCGTGTTATTGCCGCCGCCGCCGTCGAGGCGGTCGTCATGGCCGAGATTGTCGCCGAAATAGACGTAATCGTCGGCCGCGCCGCCGTGGAAGATATTGGTGCCGGTGCCGCCGGTGAAATAGGTCGTGCCGGCGCCGCCATAGACGATCAGCGTCGTGTCGGCGCTCGTACCGCTCAGATAGCTGCCGTCCACGATGAAGGTATCGTCGACGCCCAGGCCGGCGCCCTTGAAGGTCAGGCTTTCGCCGTGGGCGATGACGCCGTCGAACAGAGCGAGATAATAGCTGTGGCCCGCCATCACGGTGATGTTCTCGACGCCGGTCAGCATGCTGGACGACACGAACATCGGGTTCGAATAATCGCCGTCGAGGACCAGCGTGTCGATGCCGCTGCCGCCCGTGACGCTGTCATGGACGTCGAAGGTGGCGCCGAAGCGGAAGACGTCGTTGCCCCCGCCGCCGTCCACCGCGTCGTTGCCGCCCTGGACCATGGTGAAGACGTCGTTGCCCGACGTGCCGGTGAAGTCGTCGTTGCCGGTGGTGCCTTTGTAGTTCACGAACAATTCCCCTGTAGCCGGTGCGCGAGCTTGGTAGTCCAAAGCCGCGCGGCGTTCTTGGGGAGCGGCGCCCGCACGCTTGGACGGCGGCGACAGGATCGTCCTGGCGCGACATATTGCTTGGCTTCGCGCGCCAGCACTTTTCGGCTCCATCACTTTTCAACCAAGGTCCGGCCCGATAAAGATTCCTTGCCGTTCCATGGGGAGAACATGGCTTTCCCGCCATCCGATTTCAGGCTGCTGCGGTTCTGGTCCGACGATTTCCCGGCCCCCAAGCGCTTGAGCGCCTGGACCGAGGTCCTGTCGCGCATGCTGCTCAAGGCGCAGGTCGAGCAGCTGACCGACACGCCGTTCCAGGTCGACGCCTGCCTGCGGGCGCTGCCCGGCGTGCATTTCGGCGCAGGGCTTTGGGGCCCGTCGGTGACGCGGCGCACGCGCGAGATCGCCAGGTCGGACCCCAAGGGCTTCTACATCGTCATCAACACCGAGGGCCTGCTCAGGGTGCGCACCGCCGAGGGCGAGGTGATGCTGAGCGAGGGCGACGCCGTGTTCCTGACCTGCGCGCAGGAGGTCAGCCTGATGCGGCCCGAGGCCGGGCGGCTGACCTGCGCGCGCATCGACCAGGCGCAGTTCAAGTTCCTGGTTCCCGATGCCGAGGATTGCGGCGGCACCGTCATCCGCCACGGCAACGAGGCGCTGCGTGTACTGATGACCTATCTGCGCGATCTCGACGACAAGCAGGCGCTGACCAATGCCGAGGTGCGCGCGCTGGTGGTCAGCCACATCTTCGCGCTGATCGCGCTCATCTTGAACAGCGCGCGCGACGCGGCCCAGGCGAGCAAGGCGGCGACGCCCAATGCCGCGCGGCTTCGCGCCATCAAGCAATACGCGGCCGAGCACCTCTCGGACCAGGACCTGTCGATCGCGCGCGTCGCCTCGGCCAACCGCCTGTCGCCGCGCCAGGTGCAGCGCCTGTTCGAGGCCGACGACACGACGTTCTCGGAGTTCCTGCTGCTCAAGCGGCTGCAGAGCGTGCACGCGGTGCTGACCGACCTGCGCCAGGCGCATCGCAGCGTCAGCGACATCGCGCTCGCCTCGGGCTTCGGCGACGTCTCCTATTTCAACCGCGCCTTCCGCAACCACTACGGCGCCTCGCCGACCGCGATCCGGCAGTCGGCTGCGGCCAGGGCGAACGGGGGGTAGGGCTTCTTCTTATCCTCCCCCGCTTCGCAGGGGAGGATAAGAAGAACGGCTACAACCCCAGCACCGCCTTGGCGATGATGTTGCGCTGGATCTCGTTCGAGCCGCCGTAGATCGAAGCCTTGCGCATGTTGAAGTAGCGCCCGGCCGCGCCGACCGCATAGTCCGGCCCCACGGGATACTCGTTCGAGCCCAGTCCGCGCTCGTAGGGGAACGCGTAATAGCCCACAGCCTCCTCCGTCAGCTCGGTGATGCGCTGCTGGATCTCGGTGCCGCGGATCTTCAGGATCGAGCTTTCCGGCCCGGCCATGTGGCCCTTGGATTCCTCGGCCAGGGTGCGCAGCTCGGTATATTCGAGCGCGATGAGCTCGACCTCGAGCTCGGCGACCTTGCGGGCGAAATCCTCGGTCTCGATCAGGGGCGTGCCGTCGACGAGCTCGGCGCCGGCGATCTCCTTCAGCCGCGCGATGGCCTTCTTCGAGCGCGCGGTGCCGGCGATGCCGGTGCGCTCGTGCACCAGCAGGAACTTGGCGTAGGTCCAGCCCTTGTTCTCCTCGCCGACGCGGTTGGCGACCGGCACCTTGACGTTGTCGAAGAAGACGTCGTTCACCTCATGCGCGCCGTCGAGCACGATGATCGGCTTCACGGTGATGCCGGGCGTTTTCATGTCGATGAGCAGGAAGGTGATGCCCTCCTGCGGCTTGACGTTCGGATCGGTGCGCACGAGGCAGAAGATCCAGTCGGCATACTGCGCCAGCGTCGTCCAGGTCTTCTGGCCGTTGACGATATAGTGGTCGCCTTCCTTGACCGCGCGCGTGCGCAGGTTGGCGAGGTCGGAGCCGGCGCCGGGCTCGGAATAGCCCTGGCACCACCAGTCCTCGCCCGACAGGATGCGCGGCAGGAATTTCTTTTTCTGCTCGTCGTTGCCGTAGGTGAAGATCACCGGGCCGACCATCGACAGCCCGAACGGGAGCGTCGTCGGCATCTCGGCGTCGGCGGTCTCCTGGTTGAAGATATAGCGCTGGGTGACGTTCCAGCCCGTGCCGCCGTACTGCTTCGGCCAGATCGGCGCGACCCAGCCTTGGCTATAGAGAAGCTTGTGCCAGGCGAGGTAATCCTCCTTGGAGCGCGTCGCGGCCTCAGGCGCGCCGACATCGGTCTTGGGCAGCTTGCCTTTGGCCTCGGCGATGAAGGCGCGCACTTCGGCGCGGAAGGCTTCCTCTTCGGGCGTGAAGGTCACATCCATGGCGGTCTCCGGATAACGGCTGGGACGACGATACCACTACGGCTTGGTGTCGCGAAGCGCGACGTGATGGCGGATGACTTCCGTAACGATAAAGTTCAGGAACTTCTCGGCGAAATCGGGATCGAGCTTGGCGTTCGCGGCCAGGGCGCGCAGCCGCGCGATCTGCTGGGTCTCGCGCGCCGGATCGGCCGGCGGAAGCCCGCGCTCGGCCTTGAGCAGGCCCACGGCTTGCGTGCATTTGAAGCGCTCGGCGAGCAGATGGACCAGCGCCGCGTCGATATTGTCGATCGAGTCGCGCAACCGCAGCAGTTCGGGATCGGTCATGATCGTCAACCTTTCTTGAGCGCAGCCATGCTCAGGCCCGCCGCGATCAGGAACGAGCCCGCGACGCGCTCGGTCCATTTCGCGAAACGCGGCGCGGCGAGCACGGCGCGGAACCGGCCCGCCAGGAGCGCGTAGCCGAGCTGCACCACGATCTCGATGACGGCCGTCACTGCGGCGAGGATCGCGAGCTGGGGGACGAGCGGCGCCTTGAGCGCGATGAACTGCGGCAGGAAGGCCGCGAAGAACAGCAGCACGTTGGGGTTGGCCATCTGCAGGACGAAGCCGCCCCAGAACAGGCGGCTCGCGCGCGCCGAGCCGGCGTCGGGCGTCACGGAGCCGAGCTTCGAGGTGCGCCGGAAGGCGCTTGCGCCCAGCCAGAGCAGATAGGCCACGCCGATCCATTTGACGGCGGAAAACAGCGTATAGGACGCGGTCAGCACGGCGCCGATGCCCGTGGCCGAGAGCGCGAACCACATCGTCCCCGCCGCGGTGACGCCGAGGATCGACCACACCGCCTTGGCGCTGCCGTGGCTCAAGGCCTGGGAGACGACGAGGAGGACCGCGGGTCCGGGCACGACGCAGAGCGCGGTCATCGCCACCGCAAACGCGCTCAAGCTTGCCCAGGTCATTTCGCGTCCCCTAATCTGCGGGGAGGGTACGGGCGCAGGGGACCAGGGGCAATGGACTATTCCGAGGCTCTCAAGGACTACACCGCATTCGATTTCGACGACGGACGCTGGACGCGCAAGGTCTGGCGCCGCGGCAGCGGCCCCGCCGTCATCGTGATCCACGAGATGCCGGGGCTGCATCCTTTGGTGATCCGCTTCGCCGACCGCGTCGCGGACGCGGGCATGACCGTCTATTGCCCGAGCCTGTTCGGCGAGCCCGGGCGGCCGGTGACGCGCGGCTATGCGCTGGGCACGATGCTCAAGACGATCTGCATCCGCCGCGAGTTCAACGTCTGGTCCGGCGGCAAGTCGAGCCCCTTCGTCGACTGGCTGCGCGCGCTGGCGCGCAAGGCGCATATGGATTGCGGCGGCAAGGGCGTCGGCGCGGTCGGCATGTGCTTCACCGGCGGCTTCGCGCTGGCGATGATGACCGAGCCCTCGGTCGTCGCTGCCGTGCTGTCGCAGCCTTCGATGCCCGCAAGCCTGTTCGCCGACAAGGGCGCGATCGACGTCTCGCCCGAGGAGATGGCCTGCGCCCGGCGGCGCTTCCAGGACGAGAACCTCTCGGCCATCGGCCTGCGCTTCAAGAGCGACAAGCTGGTGCCCGACGAGCGCTTCGCGACGCTGAAGCGCGAGCTGGGCGACAAGTTCGAGGCCATCGAGCTCGACGATGCGGATTCCGCGCCGGGCTTGGTGCAGTCGCATTCGGTCTTGACCGTCAACCTGATCGACGAGCTCGGCAGCCGCACCAAGCAGGCCGAGGAACGCGTCATCCAGTTCTTCCGCGAACGCACTGCAAACGCACGTGGGGCATGACATGAAACGCATCGCATTGCTGATGGCCTGTCTCTCGCTTTCCGCTTGCGACCAGGGTCACCCGCCGCCCACGAGCAATACCGGCGCGGCTCCGACGCTGCCCAAGCCCGATCCGCAGAACATCCCGACGATCCGCGTGAACTCGGTCGCGGCCTGGGCCGACGGCGCATCCCCGACCGCGCCCGCGGGCTTCGCGGTCACGCGCTATGCTGAGAAGCTCGAGCACCCGCGCTGGCTCTATCGCCTCCCCAACGGCGACGTGCTGGTCGCCGAGGCGGCGCCGCCGCTCGCCCAGATGAATTCGCTCGAAGGCATCGTCGAGCATTGGGTCGATACCAAGAACGGCTCGGCGCCGCCCTCGGCCAACCGCATCACCTTGCTGCGCGATGCGGACGGCGACGGCAGGCCCGAGACGCGCAGCGTGTTCCTCTCCGGCCTCGACCAGAACTTCGGCATGCTGCTGCTGGACGGCTGGTTCTATGTCGCCAACACCGGCAGCGTGGTGCGCTATCCCTATAAGGACGGCGAGACCGCCATCGCGGAGAAGGGCGAGAAGATCCTCGACCTGCCCGTCGGCCATCACTGGACGCGCAACCTGATCGCAAGCCCCGACGGCCGGAAAATCTATGTCACCGTCGGCTCGGGCAGCAACATCGCCGACAAGGGCGACATCGAGAAGCGCCGCGCCGACATCCTGGAGATCGATCCCGACGGCAAGAACGAGCGCGTCCTGGCCTCGGGCCTGCGCAATCCGAACGGCTTGGGCTACGAGCCCAGGACCGGCGCGCTTTGGACCGTGGTCAACGAGCGCGACATGCTGGGCGACGACCTGGTGCCCGACTACCTGACCAGGGTGAAGGACGGCGCCTTCTATGGCTGGCCCTGGTCCTATTGGGGCCGTCACGTGGACGACCGCGTCCAGCCGCAGAATCCCGCCATGGTCGCCAAGGCCATCACACCGGACTATGCGCTGGGGGCCCATGTCGCGGCCTTGGGGCTGGCCTTCTACACCGCGGACGCCTTTCCGGCGCATTACCGGGGCGGCGCGTTCATCGGCGAGCACGGCTCGTGGAACCGGGCGATGATGACGGGCTACAAGGTCGTCTATGTCCCGTTTGCGGACGGCCGGCCTGCGGGTGCGCCCGAGGACTTCCTGACCGGCTTCCTGCCCGACGTGCAGAGCGGGGTGGCGCACGGCCGGCCGGTGGGCGTCGCCCTGGACGCCAAAGGCGCGCTTTTGGTCGCAGACGACGTCGGCAATATCGTGTGGCGGATTGCGCCCAAATCCTGACTTCAGGCGTTAGCGCTTGACATCCGTCGAAGAGGGTTAGCAGGGTTCCCCTGGTAACGTTTTTACCCTATTTCGGCGGAGAATGACCGCCATTCATGAAAGGATTTGTCATGGCGAACAGCGACACCGGCGCCTCCAGCCAGACCGAACGCAACGTCGACGCATTGGCCGGCGAGTTCAAGCAGCTGCGCGGCGAGTTCGCCCGCATCGCCACCCTGCTCGAGCAGACGGCGCGGACCGCGGGCGCCGAAGCGGCGCAACGCGCCCGGGCCGCCGGCGACTATGTGTGGTCCGAGACCCAGAGCCACGCCGACGACCTGGCGGAGCGCATCAAGGAGCAGCCGCTGGCCTCGGCCGGCGTCGCCTTCGGCGTCGGCATCCTGCTCGGGCTGATCTTCGGACGCCGCTGAACCCAATCCGATGCACCGCTTCCTGACAAGCCTGGCGATCAATTCGGTCGCGATCCTGATCGCCACGGCGGGTGCTTGCATCATGCTGTTCTTCCTGGTGTTCGCCGCCTACCTGGCGCTGTCGGAGACGATGGCGCCGTGGGCGGCGGCGCTGGTCACCGCCGGCGCGGCGCTGGTCTTCTCGATCCTGGTGCTGATCGTCGCGCGCGCGCTCTCCAAGCGCGGCCCCAGCGAGCAGGACCGCAAGCGCCAGCGCAGCGCCGCCGACCTGGGCGAACTCCTGGGCAAGAGCGCGCACGGCTTCGTCAGGGCGAACTCGCCCGGCCTCTTGGGCGGCCTCCTCGCCGTCGGCTTCGCGCTGGGCTTCAGCCCCAAGCTGCGCAAGCTGCTGATGAAGCTGCTTTAGGTCGTCCGCGCGCCGCCCCGCATTTCATTGCGCCCCGCGCCGCCCCGCATCTCACCGCGCCCGCGCGGCCTTAGGGCTCGCGCCCGTCCAGCGCTTGAAGGCGCGGCTGAAGGCGCTGGGGTCGGAGAAGCCCACCAGATAGGCGGTCTGGTGCACCGACACCTTCTTGCCGTTCAGGTAATGCAGCGCCATGCGGTGGCGCAACGCGTCGAGCAGGGCCTCGTAGCTCACGCCCTCGTCCTTGAGCTTGCGGTAGAGCGTCGGGCGGCTGAGGCCCAGGCGTCTCGCCACCTCCTCCATGCTCACCTCGCCCGTGTGCAGGATGGGGATGAGCTCGCTTTCGACCCTGCCCTTGACGGTCTTGGACTCCTTCAGGCTCCCGAGCAGCGCCTGGGCCCGCTCGCTGAAGATGCCGAAGACGTAGCGGTTGCCGGTGTTGACCGGCAGGCTGAGGAAGCTCTCGTCGATGAGCAGCGCATTGCGGTCGCTGCCGAACACGATGGGCATCGTGAAGACGCGCGCGTATTCGGCGCGGTAGGCGGGATCGTCCGGCTCGGCATGGGTCATGTGCACGCATCTCACGTAATGCGGCCGGCCCGGGAACATGCGCGCGAAAGGCGCGACGAAGCGCGTCCAGGTGCTTTCGGTGAGCTCGGGGAAGTCCTGCGGATTGCGGCGCCGGTCCTCGAGCCAGACCTCGCCGCCGCCCTTGCGCGCAATGGCGAAGCGGTCGCCGCTCTCGTGCCCTTCGACCTCGACGACGAGCCGCGCATAGCGGTTCATCTGCTCGAAAGCCTCGCCCATCGTGGCCGCGGCCTGGCACACCAGCCCCACGATCGACATCTCGACGAAATCGGAATGCTCGCCGAACCAGATCGCGAAGGAGGGATCGTTCAGCATCTCCTTCGCCGCACGCATCGCGGCCTTGAAGCGCGCGAACGGCACGCGGTTGTCGGGCTTGTCGAGCGCCGCCTCGTCGAGGCCGGCGCGTTCGAGCAGGCCGGCGCGGTCCAGCCCGCGCAGCACCGCCGCGTTCAGCAGCGAGTTCACGTAGCCGGCCGAGACCGTGGGCTCGATCATGGCGCTTTCCCCGTTGCCCGCTCGTTGAACCCTGGAGCCAAGCAATTGATCCCTCAAGTCATGTGAATGGGGAGGCGGCACCCTATTTTCAATGGGGGAGACGCCATCCATGACCATCCTTCAGATCGATCCGAACGCGCCGCAATGGGTGCACGACGCGGCCACCGCCATCCTCTATGCCCATATCGGCGGCGGGACATTGGGAATGATCGCAGGCACGGTCGCGCTGTTCTCGCGCAAGGGCGAGACCTTGCACCGCGCAGCCGGCACCGTGTTCTTCGCCGCGATGCTGACCATGGCCGGCGTCGGCGCCGCGGTCGCGCCGTTCCTCGAGGACCCGGCGTCCACGGTCGCGGGCATCATGACCTTCTACCTGGTCCTGAGCGGCTGGATGACGGTGCGGCGTCCGGAAGGCACGGTGGGCCGCTTCGAGCGGGCCGCCGTCATCGTGCCCGTGCTGGTCGCGCTGTCGGGCCTGACGCTGGCGTACCTGGCGTCGCACGGCACGCTGCATCTGCTCAAGGGGCAGCCGTACCAGGCGTTCTACGTTTTCGCCGGCGTCGGCACGATCGCCGCGCTGTCGGACCTGAAGGTGCTTTGGCGCGGCGGGATCACGGGCGCGGCGCGCCTCGCCCGCCACATCTGGCGCATGTGCACCGCGCTGACCGTCGCCACCGGCTCGTTCTTCCTAGGCCAGCAGAAGATGCTGCCCGCGGCCCTGCACCATTCCGGCATCCTGTTCCTTCCCGTCATCGTGCCGCTTCTGACGATGGCGTTCTGGCTGGTCGCTGTGCGATTCTGGGCGTCCAGACCCAAACCCGCCCTAGGAGAAGCCCGATGAGATTTGAAACAGCCTTTGCCGCCCTGCTCGTGCTCGCCGTCACCCCCGCGCTCGCCGACGACCCCATGGCCGGCTACTACGGCAACACCATCGTGTCGACCGGCGGATTGGGCGAGGTCCACTCGCACTACCGCCCCGACCACAGCTTCGACATGGTCGGCTCGGCCTTCGGCATCACCCGCACCTACAAGGGCACCTGGGCCGAGGACGGCAAGGGCAATATCTGCCGCACCTTCGCGGGCGACGTTCCGCCCAACACCGCCAATCCGCTGTGCACGCCGCTGCCGCTCCACAAGGTCGGCGACAGCTGGACGCTCAAGACGCCCGACGGCTCGACCCGCGCGCTGACGCTCAAGGCGGGAATCCAATAGCCATGCCATAGGAGGCCTCCATGCTATTGCGGCTTTTTCCCAAACAGGCCGACAACGCCTATCGCGGCCATTGGCTGGGAGCCGCGCTCCTGGCCGCGGTCGTGCTGGTCAAAGGCCTGCAAGGCGTGGTCTCGGTCGCGATGACCGCCGAGATCGCGCAAGGCGCGGACGGCATCGACGTCTCGCAGTTCAACGCCGCCGGCCTCGCCGACCTGATGCTGTCGATCGCGCTGATCGGGTTCTACATCGTCGCGGTCAACCTGATCGGCGCGATCGTTCTGATCCGCTGGCGCGCGCTGGTGCCGCTGATGCTGCTGGTGGAGCTGGTCGTGCAGGTCGGCGCGCGGGTGGTGATCGCAGCTCATCCCATCCCGCGCCTGGGCGCGCCGGAGCACGGCTTCGCCGGACAGCCGGTGGGCTTCTACGTCAACCTTGCGCTGCTCGCGCTCACGGTGCTGGGCCTCATCCTGTCGCTGACCGGAAAGCGTTATCGCGACGCCCCATGATCCAGAACGGCAGCGAGAAGACGAATACCGTGGCGGCGAGCACGACGCCGAACTCGCCGACCATGGTGATGCGGTCCGGCCCGCGCTGGGTGAGGTTGTCGAAGATCGACTGGATGAGAAGGTTGTGCGCGGCATGGAACGTCACGCAGGGCCACAGGCTCGCCGATTTCAAGCGCAGCCAGGTCATGGCCGCGGTCATCGATACGACCATGACGAAGAACGACAAGAGTTCGAAACCCACGTCGCCGCCGCCGTTGTAGGCGCTGAACACGATCAGCGGCATGTGCCACACCGCCCAGATCGCGCCGACGACAAGCGAGGTACCGGTGAAGCCGATCAGCGCCGCAAGCCGGGGCGTGAAGAAGCCGCGCCAGCCGATCTCTTCGCCGAGCGAACGCGCCATCGACTGGATCAGGCCGACCGTCAGCGACAGCGCCATGGCGACGGCGAAGCCGAGCGGCGCGCCCAGGATATCCAGATGCTGGGAATGCGCGATCATCTCGATGCGTCCCTGCGCCGGAAAGCTCGCGAGCCCGAGCGCGCCAGCCAGGCCGTAAGCCGCCGATCCGTAGCCGAGCGGCAGCGCCACCGCCATCGCGTGATAGCGGGTCGCGCCCCACGACCAGCCGAGCTCCGATAGCGATATTGCCCAAAGGCGCATCGTGACGAAGGCGGCCAGCGCCACCGACCACATCAGGCCCACGACGACCAGCATCGCGAAGCCGGACGCGATGACGAGCGCATCCATCGCGGCGCTGAACAGCACGAGCAGCGCAAGGAAAACGACCAGCGGCATGCGGTTCTGCATGACGTCCCCTCCCCTGGCGCTAACCATAGCGTGCTCGATTGACGCTTGGCGAGGGGCCGCCGTAGAACCACCCGAATGAACGCCCACCGCTTCTCGATCGCGCCGATGATGGACTGGACGGACCGGCATTGCCGCGTCCTGCACCGTCTGCTGACGCGCCGCGCGCTGCTCTATACCGAGATGGTGGTGGCGGAAGCGGTGATCCGCGGCGACCGCGAGCGGCTGATCGGCTTCGACGCGCGCGAGCACCCGGTGGCGCTTCAGCTCGGCGGCGCCGAGCCCGCGCGCCTGGCCGAGGCCGCGCGCGTCGGCGCCGAGTTCGGCTATGACGAGATCAACCTGAACGTCGGCTGCCCGTCGGACCGCGTGCAGTCCGGCCGCTTCGGCGCCTGCCTGATGCGCGAGCCGGCGCTGGTCGGCGATTGCGTCGCGGCGATGCGCGCGGCGTCCAAAGTGCCCGTCACCGTCAAATGCCGCATCGGCGTCGACGAGCAGGACCCCGAAGTCTCGCTGCGCGCCACCGTCGATGCCTGCGTCGCGGCAGGCGTGACCACCTTCGCGGTGCACGCGCGCAAGGCCTGGCTCGAAGGCCTGTCGCCGAAGGAGAACCGCGACGTGCCGCCGCTCGACTACGCGCTGGTGCATCGCCTCAAGCGCGAACGGCCGGAGCTCGCTATCGTCATCAATGGCGGCATCGCGACCCTCGACGAAGCGGCGGCGCATCTCAAGCATGTCGACGGCGTGATGCTGGGTCGCACGGCCTATCACGCGCCGGCGATGCTGGCCGAGGTCGATGCGCGCTTCTTCGGCGGCGAGCCCCGCGACGTGAATGCGGCGGTCGAGGACTATATCGCCTACATCGCAGAGCAGCTCGGCAGGGGCGTGCCGCTCAACGCCATGACCAAGCACATGCTGGGTCTGTTCAACGGCCGGCCCGGCGCGCGCTTGTTCCGCCGTCATTTGAGCGAGAACGCGACGCGGCGCGGCGCGAACGTACAGACCTTGCGCGACGCGCTGGCCTTCCTGGCGCCCGACAGCGCGGCAGCCGCATGACGCCGTTCAGCGCGCTGATCTCCACGTTGACGGACGAGTTCCGGATCGCGCTGTCCGACGACTGGCTGCAGGGCCGCACCGCCTATGGCGGGTTGTCGGCGGCGTTGTGCGTCGAGGCGGCTCTTCGGGCGATACCGGAGCTGCCGCCGCTGCGCGCCGCGCAGTTCGCCTTCATCGGGCCGGCGGCGGGCGAGTTGTCGCTGCGCACCTCGATCTTGCGCCGCGGCAAGTCGTCGGTGTTCGTGGGCGTCGATCTGATCGGCGAGGCGGGGCTGGCGACACGTGCGGTGCTGAGCTTCGCGGTCGCGCGCAAATCGGCGATCGCCTACGACGCGCTCGCCATGCCGGAAGCGAAGCGGCCCGAGGACTGCCCGCCCTTCTTTCCCGGCGACAAGCCGATCGTCAACTTCCAGGCCCATTTCGAAAGCCGGCTGGCGGGCGGCGCACGGCCGCGCACGCCGGATGCCGAGCCGCGCTATCTCATCTGGTTCCGCCATCGCGACGAGAAGGCACGCTCCGGCCTCGTGCCGCTGATCGCGCTCGCCGATGCGCCGCCGCCGGCCGCGATGGTGCTGTTCACGGAGCCCGCGCCGATCAGCACCATGACCTGGACGGTGGACATGCTGAGCGACGAGCTTGCTACACGCGACGGCTGGTGGCTCATCGAGAGCCGCGCGCAAGCGGCGGCCCAGGGCTATTCGCAGCAGACCATGACGGTGTGGAGCGCCGACGGCAAGGCCGCGATCGCGGCGCGGCAGAACGTGGCGATCTTCACATGAGCGGATTGTTGAGCGGCGAACAGGGCGTGCTCGCGCTCGGCCTCGTCATCGCGGGCGTGGTGAGCGGATTGACCGCCGGGATGCTGGGCGTCGGCGGCGGCATCGTGGTGGTGCCCGTTCTCTATCACGTGCTGAGCCTGATCGGCGTCGACGAGAGCGTGCGCATGCATATCGCCATCGGGACCTCGCTCGCCACCATCATCCCGACCGCGTTCTCTTCCGTGCGCGCGCACGACAGGAAGGGCGCGGTCGACCGGGCGCTGCTGAAGCGCTGGGCGGTGCCGATGCTGATCGGCGTCGGCATCGGCAGCGTGCTGGCGGGCATCGCGCGCGGGCAGACCTTGGCTTTGGTCTTCGCCTGCGTCGCGATCCCGGTCGCGTTGCATCTCGCTTTCGGCCGGGAAGACCGCCCCGTCGCGAGCCATCTGCCCGAAGGGGCGGGGGGCCTCGCCCTGCCGGCGTTGATCGGCGGCCTCTCCACCATGATGGGCATCGGCGGCGGCACCATCGGCGTGCCGGTGATGACGCTGTTCGGCGTGCCGATCCATCGCGCCGTCGGCACGGCTTCGGCCTTCGGCGTGATCATCTCCATTCCCGGCGCCGTCGCGATGGCGTTGAGCGGCTGGGGCGCGGCGCACCTGCCGCCCTATTCGCTCGGCTATGTGAACCTCTTGGGCTTCCTGCTGATCGCGCCGGTGTCGTTCTTCGCAGCTCCCCTGGGCGCGCAATGGGCGCATGAGATGGATCGGGGGAAGTTGCGTGCCGTCTTCGCCCTGTTCATCGCGGTCACCGCCGCGCGGATGCTCTACGACGCGCTTGCCTAGGCGACCGCAAGGATCGGGTCGATCCCGCCGGCGTTGTCGCGATGATGGCCGGGCAACGACCAAGGAACACGGCCATGATCATGCCCAAGGCAATGCATTTCTTCTCTGTCAGGACCACGGGGGTCTATTGCCGCCCCAGCTGCGGCGCGCGGCCCAAGCCCGAGAACGTCGCCTTCCATGCCACGCGCGAAGAGGCAGAGCGCGCCGGCTTCCGCCCCTGCAAGCGCTGCAGGCCCGAGCGTGAGCTGCTGTCCGTCGCCGTCGCGACGACCTCGCTCGGGCTGACCCTGGTCGCCCACAGCGGCAAGGGCGTGTGCGCGATGCTGTTCGGCACCAGCCGCGCGAGCCTGATGCGCGACCTCACGGAGCGGTTTCCCGGCGCCGTCTTCGCGAAGGAAGAGCGCGCGCTCGAGCCCTTCGTCTCGGGCGCGGATTTCGCGCTCGACCTGCGCGGCACGCCGTTCCAGGCGCGGGTATGGCAGGCGCTCCGCCAGATCCCGTCCGGCCGCACCGCGAGCTATGCCGACATCGCCAGGGCCATCGGCAGACCAAAGGCGGTGCGCGCGGTGGCGCAGGCCTGCGCGGCGAATCCGGTCGCCGTCATCGTGCCCTGCCACCGCGTGGTGAGAAGCGACGGCGCGCTGTCGGGCTATCGCTGGGGCGCGGACCGCAAACGGGCGCTGCTCGCGCGCGAGGCGGCATGAATCTCGATACATTGGATGCGCAAGGCTGGGCGGTGGTGCCGAAGCTCGTCGCTGCCGCCCAGTGCCGTGCGCTCGCCGCCTCCTACGACGACGACGCGCAGTTCCGCTCCAAGGTGGTTATGGCGCGGCACGGCTTCGGACGCGGCGAGTACAAATACTTCTCGTACCCGCTGCCGTCACTGGTCGCCGAACTGCGCGGCAGGCTCTATCCCGAGCTCGCCCCGGTCGCCAACCGCTGGAACGAAGCGATGAAGATCGACGTGCGTTTTCCGCCGACGCACAAGGCCTTCCTGAAGCGCTGTCGCGACGCCGGCCAGGTGCGCCCCACGCCGCTGCTGCTGCGCTACGGCCCCGGCGACTACAACTGCCTGCACCAGGACCTCTATGGCGAGCACGTCTTCCCGCTGCAGGCCGCGATCCTGCTGTCGCGACCCGGCGAGGATTTCACCGGCGGCGAGCTGGTGCTGACCGAGCAGCGCCCGCGCATGCAGTCGCGCGTGTCGGTCGTCCCGCTCGCCCAGGGCGACGGCGTCGTCTTCGCGGTGAACCAGCGCCCCGTGCAAGGCACGCGCGGCCCCTATCGCGTCACCATGCGCCACGGGGTGAGCGCGCTACGCACGGGCACGCGGCACACCCTGGGGATCATCTTCCACGATGCGAAATAGCCGACGCGCGCCCCACGATGCGCGTCGCCGGCCTTACGTTCCGCGACGCGGAACGATCAGCCGACGAATCCCGCCGCCTTATGGCTGCCGTCGCAGAACGGCTTGTCCTTCGAATGGCCGCAGCGGCAGAGCCACGTCTTGATCGTGCGCGCCACCGTGCGGCCGCTGGCGGCGCAGATCTCGAGCGCGCCTTCGACCTGCAGCGGGCCGTCTTTGGTCGGCGTCACTTTCAACGGTCCGTGCCTGACCGCGAGCGTCGCGGCCGCGCTGTCCTTCGCCGCCGGCTCGCCGGTGGCGCGGAACTGCGCCTCGGCGTGGCTGTGATCGCAATAGGGCTTGTTCTTCGACAACCCGCAGCGGCACAGCGTGGCGCGCAAGCTGGCGGTGTCGCCCGCGACATCGAGCTCGGCGTGGACGGCGAGCGGGCCGTCCTCCCACACGCGCACGGTGTTGACGCCGGGCGGCGCTTCCGCCGCCACGCCGTTGCTGCCCCGATAGCGCAGCGCGCCGGACGGGCACTTGCTCACCACGGCGATGACGGCTTCGGTTGCGGCGGCATCCGGCTCGATCCACGGTCCGTCGACGTTCGGCTTGAACACCGAAGGCAGGCCCAGCACGCAATAGCGCGAATGGATGCAACGCGCACCGTCGTTCACGACGGCGATGCGTTCGCCGGCATATTCGTCGATGTGCTCGCCGGTCTCGGGCATGGCTGAACCTCAAATCTTCTGGTCGTACTCTCCCACTTCGGGATGCTTCGACAGGCGCCCGTCGAGGTCCTTGAACATCGCCTTCATCTTCTCCTCGGACACCGGGCTCTCGACCACCACGACGAGCGAGGGCTTGTTCGACGAGGCGCGCACCAGGCCCCAGGTGCCGTCTTCCAGCGTCGCGCGCACGCCGTTGACGGTGACGAGGCTCTTGATCTTCTGGCCGAGGATCTCTTCGCCGTTCTTCTGCGCCCGCTGGTATTCCTTCACCATCGCATCGACGACGCCGTATTTCTTGTCGTCGGGACATTCCGGCGCCATGGTCGGCGAGCTCCAGGTCTTGGGCAGGCTGTGCACGAGCTCGGACATCTTCGCGTTCGGCCCGGCGCGGTCGAGCATCTCCAGGATCGCGATGCCGGCGACGATGCCGTCGTCATAGCCGCGGCCCAGCGGGTCGCACAGATAATAGTGGCCGCTCTTCTCGAAGCCGCACAGCGCGCCGATCTCCTTGCAGCGGCGCTTCATGTAGGAATGCCCGGTGATCCAGTAGTCGGTGGTGGCGCCGTTCTTCTTCAAGACCGGATCGATCTCGAAGATGCCGGTCGACTTCACGTCGGCGACGAACTTCGCGCCCGGCCGCGCCGTCGACATGTCGCGCGCCAGGAGCACGCCGATCTTGTCGGCGAAAATCTCCTCGCCCTTGTCGTCGACCACGCCGCAGCGGTCGCCGTCGGCGTCGAAGCCGAGCGCGATCTCCGACCCGTTCGCCCTCAGGGCCTTGGCCATGGCGTCGAGCATGTGCAGGTCTTCGGTGTTGGGATTGTAGTTGGGGAAGTTGTAGTCGGCATTGCACTCGGACTCGACGACCTCGGCGCCGATGCGGCGCAGCGCCTCGGGCGCAAACAAGCCGGCCGTGCCGTTGCCGCAGGCGACCGTCACCTTCATCGGCCGCGTGAGCTTGTGGCCCTTGGTGAGCTCTTCGAGATATTTCTCGCCGAAATTCTCGACTTTGGCGTAGCTGCCGCCGGGACGCGGCTTGAACTCTTCGCCCAGCACGATCGCCTTCAAGCGCTTGATCTCGTCGGGGCCGAAGGTGAGCGGCCTTGCCGCGCCCATCTTCACGCCGGTCCAGCCGTTCTCGTTGTGGCTGGCGGTCACCATGGCGAGGCCCGGGCAGTCGAGCGCGAACTGCGCGAAATAGCCCATCGGCGTGGTGCCCAGCCCGATGTCGACGACCTCGCAGCCCGCCTGCATCAGCCCGATGATCAGCGCCTGCTTGATCGACATCTCGTAGGAACGATAGTCGTGGCCGGTCGCGACCTTGGGCTTGATGCCGAGCTCGTGGAGATAGGTGCCCAAGCCCAGCCCCACCAGCTGCACGCCCGTCAGGTTCAGCTCTTTGCCGAACAGCCAGCGCGCGTCGTATTCGCGGAAGCCGTTCGGGGTGATGAGCGGCTGCATCTCGTATTCGAAAGTATTCGGCTTCAGGTCTGTGCGGGGCGGCATGGGGTCTCTTCGAAAATGGGAGCGCCTCTATAACGGGAGCGGCATTGAAATGTCCCGCCGCTTTCATACATTTCGTCTATGTGATACAATGGTAATTACAATACGGGTACGTTAAATGAACATCGTCGCCCTGAACCGTGAATTGGACCTCCCCGCCTTCGAAAAGGGCTCGGTATGGCTGGCGGGCGCGGGCCCGGGCGATCCCGGACTGATCACCGTGCTCGGCCTGCACGCGCTCAAGGCGGCCGATGCGGTGCTGTACGACGCGCTGGTGGACGAGCGGCTGCTGGCGCAGGCGCGGCCGGGTGCCGAGTTGATCTATGCCGGCAAGCGCGCGGGCAAGCGCTCGTGCAAGCAGAGCGACATCTCGCGCACGCTGGTGTCGCTCGCCCGCAAGGGCAAGCGCGTGCTGCGCCTGAAGGGCGGCGATCCCTTCGTCTTCGGCCGCGGTGCCGAAGAAGCGATCGTGCTCGCCGAAGCCGGCGTGCCGTTCCGCGTCGTGCCCGGCGTGACGGCCGGCATCGGCGGGCTGGCGGCCGCGAACATCCCCGTCACCCATCGCGACACCAACCACGCCGTCACCTTCGTCACCGGCCACGGCGCCGACGGCAAGCTGCCCGACCTCGATTGGACCGCCATCGCGAAGGGCGCGCCGACCCTGGTGCTCTATATGGCCAGGAGCTTCGCGGCCGAGATCGCGGCGAAGCTGATCGCCGCCGGGCGCCGCGCCGACGAGCCGGCCGCCGTGGTGAGCAATGCCTCGCTGCCGAGCCAGGACGTGCGCGTCACGACGCTTGCCGGGCTCGGCCAAGCCGCCGCCGGCACCGATGCGCCGGCGATGCTGGTGATCGGCGGGAATGTGGCCTTGCGCGACGTGCTTCAGGGCACGAAGCAGTATTCGAGCTTGAGTCCGCTGGCGTCGCTGAAGAACACCGCGTAGTAGCCTTCGCTGTATTCGGGGTAGTGCGCGGGCGGATCGAGCACCGCGGCGCCGATCTTCTGCAGCAGCGCATGCAACGCATCGACGTCGTCGCGGCTGGCCGCGTTCCAGGCGAGGTGATGCATGCCTGCGCAATAGCGGTCGTGCGCGCGCGCGGCATTCGCGCCCGAGGCGGGGCGGATGCCGATGGAAGCGAAATCGCCGCCGCGCGTGCCGAGGTCGAAATCGTAGCCGCCATGATCGTATTCCGTCGAGACGCGGTAGCCCATGAACCCCAGCACCGCCTCCCAGAACGGGCGCTCGGCTTTGGGATCGTGGATGGACAGATCTATGTGATGGATGGCGCCGCGCATGCCTGCGTCCTTTCGGCCATTCTCTCGGGAAGCTCCGCCATGACGCGCGCCCGCTCCGCTTCGCTCATGCCGCCCCAGCGCGCGATCTCGTCCAGCGTGCGGCCGCAGCCTTTGCACAGCCGCGACGCCGGATCGATCACGCAGACCTTGATGCAGGGCGTCAGCATCAGCCCATCTTGAAGACGCAGATCTTGTTGCCGTCCGGATCCCGGAAATAGGCGCCGTAGAAACCGTTGCCGCGGTCGCCCGGCGCGCCTTCGTCCTTGGAGCCCAGCGCCATCGCCTTGGCATGGACCTTGTCCACTGCCGCATGGTCCGGCGCGGTCAGCGCGAACATGGTGCCGTTGCCCGCGGTCGCGGGCTTGCCGTCGTTGGGCGTGCAGACCGCAAGCATTGCGCCACCATGGCCCGAATAGCCCTGCATGTGGTCGTTGGCGAAGCTGCGCTTGCCGCCGAGCTCGCCCAGCAACGCGTCGTAATAGGTCTTGGCCTTCTCGAAATCGTTCGTGCCGATGGTGACATAGCCGATCATGATCTTCTCCCAGATCTAACCTCCCCCTTGGGGAGGTCGAAAAATGCGTCAGCATTTCGGGTGGGGGTCTGGCGCTGCCCCCGCCCGAAGTCTCTTCGAGATTTCGACCTCCCCACAAGGGGGAGGTCAAGTCTCTATCTCCCGACAGGCACCTTGTTGAACGGCACGTCCTTGTCGACGCGCACGTCCCCAGGCAGGCCGAGCACGCGTTCGGCGATGATGTTGCGAAGGATCTCGTCGGTGCCGCCCGCGATGCGCAGGCCCGGCGCGCCGAGCCAGCCGCCCTGGAAGGCGCCGTGCATCGGCGCGTCGTCGCCGGCAAGCACGCCCGCCTCGCCCTCGAGCTCCATCGCGAAGGCCGAGAGGTCCTGGAGCTTCGAGGCCACGACGATCTTGGCGATCGAGGCTTCCGGCCCGGGTTGCTGGCCGCGCGAGAGAGCCGTCATGGTGCGCAAGGTGGTGTATTTGAGCCCCGCGGAGCGCACGTACCAGTCGGCGATCTTCTCGCGCACCGCGGCGTTCTTGATCGCCGGGCCGTCCTCGAGCTCGAGCTCGCGCGCGAGCTGCAAGAGCTGCGGCACGTCGAGGCCGCCGCCCTGGCCGCCGCCGACCGCGAGGCGCTCGTGCATCAGCGTGGTCAGCGCGACCTGCCAGCCCTGGCCGACCTCGCCGACGCGCTGGCTGTCGGGCAGCTTCACGTCGGTGAAGAAGATCTCGTTGAAGCCGCTCGCGCCGCTCGCCTGCTTGATCGGCCGGACCTCGACGCCCGGCGTCTTCATCGACAGATAGAACATGGTGAGCCCCTTGTGCTTGGGCACATTGGGATCGGTGCGGGTGAGCAACAATCCGTAGTCGGAGAATTGCGCGCCGGTGGTCCAGATCTTCGAGCCGTTGATCGTCCAGGTGTCGCCCTCCTTCACCGCGCGCGTCTTCAGCGCGGCGACGTCGGAGCCGCCCGCGGGCTCGGAGAAGAGCTGGCACCAGATCTCGCTGCCCTCGACCGCGGGCTTGACGTAGCGCTGCTTAACGTCGTCGCCGCAATAGGTCATCACGGTCGGGATGCACATGCCCAGCCCGATGGCGAAGGGCGAGCCGGCGGGCACGTCGTACTTCGCCTCTTCCTGGCCGAAGATGATCGACTGCATCGGCGTGCCGCCGATCCCGCCGAATCCCTTGGGCCAGGTGATGCGCGCATAGCCCTGATCCGCCTTGGTCTTCTGCCACTCGCGCGCGCGCTGCATCGCGCCCGCGTCGGTGCGCTCGTCCATCGGGTCGCCGTGCTCGCGGCGCAGGCGCGGCTTGGCATTGGCGTCGAGCCAGGCGCGCACTTCGCTGCGGAACTTGGCCTCTTCCGGGCTGTCTTCGAAATCCATATCGATGCTCCTCAGTGTTCGTGTTCGAATTCGAGGGCGAGCGTTCCGCCGAGCGGGGTCGCTGCCCAAAGTCTTCCCAACCGCGCCATCTCTTCGCGCAGCGCGCCGATGTCGGCCTCCGTCACCGGATAGGGCGCGACCGCGCGCGCGTCACAGGTGACGCGATACATGTCGATCAGGTCGGACGCGGGCGGAAAGCCGCTGATCGCGTCGGCCTGCATCACTTCCACGAGCCGCTCCATCTGGTCGGAGGTCACGTTCGGCGCCATGCGGAACGAAAGCGCCTCGCCGCCCGCGACGCGGCGCAGGAAGCCTTCGCCCTGCATCGTGTTCTCGACGGCGAAATGCACCATGTCGTGCGGGATGCCGCCGATCTTCGGGCAGGCGATCTCCTCGACCCCGTCCTTGCGCTCGACGCGCAGCCGGTCGTATTTGCCTTGTGCGAGCTTCTCGAAGACGAACCTCATGCGGCGTTGCTCTGCTCCAGCTCGCCGACCAGCTTCTCTTTCCACGCGCGCTGCGGGCCGAGCGCCAGGCCAAGCTGCTTGGAGCGCTTGTAATAGAAGTGGCAGTCCGCCTCCCAGGTGAAGCCGATGCCGCCATGCGTCTGGATGTTCTCTTTCGACGCGAAGTCGAAGGCCTGCGTCGCCGAGATGCGCGCGGCGGCGGCGGCCAGCGGCAGCTCGCGCGCGCCGGTCGACAGCGCCCAGGCGCCGTAATAGGCGTTGGAGCGCGCCAGCTCGTTGCCGACATACATGTCGGCGAGCTTGTGCTTGATCGCCTGGAACGAGGCGATGGGGCGGCCGAAGGCATAACGCTGCATCGCATAGTCCTTGGCCATCACCAGGCACTGGTCGGCGCCGCCGACCTGCTCGAAGGCCATCAGGATCGCGGCGCGCTCGAGCACGCGGTTGGCCGCCGACCAGCCCTCGCCCGGCTTGCCGAGAGCCTCGGCCGGCGCGTTGTCGAACACGATCTCGGCCGAGCCGCGCGACGGATCGAGCGAGTTGGCCTTGCGCCGCTTCACGCCCGCGCCGGTCAGATCGACGAGGACGAGCTGAAGCCCGCGCTCGCCCGCCTCTTCCGAACCGCGCGCGAGCACGACCGCATATTGCGCGTCCATGCCGTCGGTCACCGGCGTCTTGGCGCCGGAGAGCTTGCCGTTCCTGAAGCTGCAGCGCAGGTTCTTCGGCGTCACCGCGCCCGGGCCTTCGCTGCGCGCGAAGGTGCCGATCAACTCGCCCGACGCGACCTTGGGCAGTAGCCGCTTCTTCTGCTCGTCGGAACCGGCGGCGAGCAGCGCTTCGGCGAACAGGTAGACCGTCGAGGAGAACGGCACCGGCGCCAGAGCGCGGCCCAGCTCTTCCGCGACGACGCAGAGCTCGAGATAGCCGAGGCCCAATCCGCCGAACTCTTCCGGGATCGCGGTGCCCATCCAGCCCATCTGCGCGATCTGCTTCCACAGGCCCGCGTCATAGCCGCCGCTGCCGGTGTACAGATTGCGTACGTTCTTCGTCGTGCACTTCTCGCTCAGGAATTTCCGCGCCTGGTCCTTGATCTGCTTCTGGTCGTCGGAGAAATCGAAATTCATCGCGTCTGCCCTTTGATGCCGAAGCCCCATTTTAACTTCCGCTTAAGGGGGGAAGTCTACTGTTACCCCGGGTAAGGTAGGGTCCGGCGAATTATGGCCAAGGCAGTTTTCCATAAGAACCAGCGCGTCTTCGTGAAGCCGGTCGGAACCTGGGCTTTGGTCGAGCACGTGGTGCCCCATTGGGCGAAGGGCTTGGACGAGCCGATCCGCGTGCATTATGACGCGGGGCTGGGGCGCGAGTTCACCGCCGACGAGCTGACCGCCGAGGAGCCGCTGGCCGAGCGCAAGGACAACGGCTCGGAACATTGGCGCGTCACGCGCGCGCGCAACAAGTGGCAGTCGACCGAGGACTGCTCGCGCCATCCCATCCCCGGCACCTATCCCGTGATCATGACCGGCGAGACCGATTGGGGCGGCTGGCGCGTGCCCGGCGCCGAATACGATCTCGATCCCGCGAAGATCGAGCGCCAGGCGCAGATGATCGCCGCGGCGCCCAAGCTCGCCATCCTGGTGCGCAACCTGATCGAATGGGCGCGCAAGTCCGGCGAGGAAATGCCGGCCGAGCTCGCGGACCTGGCGCATCGCGCCCAGGACGTGATGAGCGCGCTGGAAAACAAGGCCTGATCTTCAAGGCGTCTTCGCAGGCTCCGCCTTCGCCTCGGCCGCAGGCGCCTTCTCGGGCGGCGGCACGTCGGTCTGCGCCTTGGGATGCAGCGGCGAGAACTGGATCTGCTTGAAGGTGATGGTCACGACCTTGGACGCGCCCACGATCCTGCGCGCATCGGCGACCAGCCGTTGGCCCAGCAGCTTGGTATCGACCTTGGTCGGATCGCCCGAGAGGCCGATCGGCGCCGCATTCACGTCGCGCACGAAAGCGTCCTGGATGAAAGCGAGCTTCTCGCGCACCTCGACCGAGGCCGTGGGCGTCGAGGTCGTCAGCTTCGACGAGATATAGGCATACCCCTCGAGCTTGCCGTCCACGCTCATCGGCGCGATCAGGAACGGCATCTCGACATGGGTGCCTGGCTCGTCTTTCTTTCCGCCTTCGGCGGTTGGCTTCTCGCCCGCGACGGCGGAAGCAAGCAACAACGACAGGACCGGCAGGGCGGCGAGCATGCGCATCCGCTCACGCTGCCCGAACATGGTTAGAAATGGGTAAACCCTTTGACCGGGACCGCGATCTCCTGGCCGCGCGCATCCAGCAGGACGACGCCCGCGCCCTTCTCCACCCGGCCGATGCAGGCGGCAGGCGCGTCGGGCGCCGACGACGTGAACGCGATCTGGTAGTCGTCGCCCGCCGTCACGGCGCGCAAGACGTCGTTGCCCCATAGCGCCCTGAGTGCGTCGGAGCGCGGCACGCGATCCGCCTCGACCACGATGCGCGCCCCGGAGGTTTGCGCGATATGCCCGAGATCGGCGATCAACCCGTCCGAGACGTCGATCGCCGCGCTCGCGATGCCGATGAGCTTGCGCCCCAGCGCGACCGGCGGATCGGGCACGCGATAGCGCTCGAACAGCGGGCCCTGCCGCGCCGCCAGCCCGCCGCCCGAATCGCCGATCGTGCCGGTGACATAGACGAAGTCGCCCGCGCGCGCGACGTCGCGGCGGATCATCCGTCCCGCAGGCACGTGACCGAACGCCGTGATCGCGACCGACAACGGCCCCGGTGTGCCGCTCATGTCGCCGCCGAGCAAGGTCACGCCATAATGCGCCTGGTCGTCGCCGAGACCGCGCGCGAACATGCCGAGCCATGCCTCGTCCGCGGACGCCGGCGACAGCGACAACGACAGCAGATACGCCGCCGGCTCCGCTCCCTTCGCCGCCAAGTCCGACAGGTTCACGCGCAACGCCTTCTTCGCGATCGTGTCCGGCGGATCGTCCTCGAAGAAGTCGATGCCCGCGACCACGGTGTCGGTCGTCACCACGATGTCGTGACCCGCGCGCTGCGGCACCAGCGCCGCGTCGTCCTTCAGAGCGAACGCGTTCGGACTCGTCGCGAGGGGCGCGAAGTACTTGGCGATAAGGTCGAATTCAGAACTGCAGCTCGTCATCGGGCGGGGCCTCGCCGAATTCCGTCGCGCGCTTCCGGCGCGCCAGCCTGTCGAGCGCGGCATTGACGAAGCTGGGCTCGTCGCCGGTGAAGAAGGCATGCGCGACGTCGACATATTCGTCGATCACGACCTTGGCCGGCACGTCCTTGGCCGCGATCAGCTCGTAGCCCGCGGCGCGCAGGATCGCGCGCAGGATGGAATCGATGCGGCCGAGCCGCCAGTCGGCGCTCAACACGCCGGTGACGCCGGCGTCGATCTCTTCCTGGTGCTCGGGCACGCCCCGCACCAGGCGGGCGAAGAACTCGGCATCGACCTCGCCGGCGGTGCCGGTCTCGGCCTCGCGCCCGAAGCGGTGCTCGGTGAACTCGAACACGGCTTCGTCGGCGCCGGTGCCCGTCAGCTCCATCTGATAGAGCGCCTGGACCGCGGCGAGGCGCGCGGTGCTGCGTCCTTGGCGGTCGGTCATGCGCGGGCGCTCATCGGGAATAACGCGCGCGCGTCTCGACAAGCGAGAGACACGCCCGCGCCGCGTCGCCGCCCTTGTCGCCGCCGCTGCGGCTGGCACGCGCCAGGGCCTGCGCCTCGTTCTCGACGGTCAGGATGCCGTTGCCGACGCACAGCCCGTGGTTCAGGCCCAGATCCATCAGCCCGCGCGCGCTTTCGCCGGCCACGATCTCGAAATGAAAGGTCTCGCCGCGGATGACGCAGCCGAGCGCGACATAGCCGTCATAGCCGCGGTCGCTTGTCGCCGCGAACAGGATCGCGGGCGGGATCTCGAGCGCGCCGGTCACGGTGATGCGCTCGAACTGCGCGCGCGCCGCGTCCAGCGCCGCGGTCGCGCCGTCGAGCATCATGGTGGCGATGTCGTCGTAGTAGCGCGACTCGACGATCAATATGCGTGCCATCAGCCGTTGTCCTTTGACTTGTCCGCCGCCTGGCCCCGGATCGGGTGCGTGCCCACGATGTCGAGGCCGTAGCCGTCCAGCGCCACGATCTTCTTCTCCGGCGTGTCGGTCAGCAGCACCATGTCCTTGATGCCGAGATCGAGCAGGATCTGCGCGCCGACGCCGTATTCCTTCACCCGCCTGCGGTCGATGTCGTCCTCGGTGCGGCGCGACAGCACGTCGGTGACGAAGGTGGGCCTGGTCTGGCGCAGCAGCACCACCACGCCGCGGCCGCGCTCGGCCACGATGCGCATCGCCTCGCCCAGGGTGTCGGGCGCGGCGTTTTTCCACGCCAGCATGTCGGTGAAGATGTTGATCGCATGCATGCGCACGAGCACCGGCTCGGACGTCGCGATGTCGCCCTTCACCAGCGCGATGTGCTCGGCATAGTCGAGCCGGTTGACGTAGACGACCATCTTCCAGTCGCCGCCGTTGTGGCTCTGGAACGGGACCTCGAGCGTGCGCTTGACGAAGTGGTCGTATTTGCGGCGATAGGCGATGAGGTCGGCGATGGTGCCGATCTTGAGGTTGTGGTGCTGGGCGAACTTCACCAGGTCGGGCAGCCTGGCCATGGTGCCGTCGTCGTTCATGATCTCGCAGATCACGCCGGCGGGGGCGAGGCCCGCGAGACGGGCGATATCGACCGAGGCTTCGGTATGGCCGGCGCGCACCAGCGTGCCGCCGTGGCGCGCGACCAGCGGGAAGACGTGGCCGGGCGAGACGATGTCGTCCTTGCTCTTGGTCGCGTCGATGGCGACCGAGATCGTATGCGCGCGATCGTGCGCCGAGATGCCGGTCGAGATGCCTTCCTTGGCCTCGATCGAGACGGTGAAGGCGGTCTGGTTCGGCGTGCCGTTGACCTGCGTCATCATCGGGATCTCGAGCAGTTCGGCGCGCTCCTGCGTCAGCGCCAGGCAGATCAGCCCGCGGCCGTATTTGGCCATGAAGTTCACGGCCTCGGGCGTGCACATCTGCGCCGGGATGACGAGGTCGCCTTCGTTCTCGCGGTCCTCGGCATCGATCAGGATGAACATCTTGCCGTTGCGCGCGGCCTCGATCACGTCCTCGATCTGGGCGATGTAGTCGTGGAAGACGGGGACGTTCATGGCTTCACCAGGCGGGCGACATAGCGCGCCAAAAGGTCGATCTCGAAATTGACCTTCGTGCCCGGCTTGGCGCGGCCGAAGGTCGTCACCTTCTGGGTATGCGGGATGATGTTGACGCCGAAGCGCGGGCCGTCGACGTCGTTGACGGTCAGCGACACGCCGTCGAGCGCGACCGAGCCCTTGGGCGCGACGAAGCGCGCAAGCTTCGCCGGCACCGCGAACACCATGCGCACGGATTCGCCTTCCGCCTTGACGCCCACGACCTCGGCGACCGCGTCGACATGGCCGGTGACGATGTGGCCACCGAATTCGTCGCCGACGCGCATCGGGCGTTCGAGATTGACCGCATCGCCCACCTTCCACGTGCCGAGAGTCGTCTTGGACAAGGTCTCGCCCGAGGCGGTGACGGCGAACCAGCGGTCCCTGGCCGAGCCCTTGTCGACCACGGTCATGCAGACGCCGGCGCAGGCGATGGAGGCGCCCATCTCGACCGCCGACACGTCGTAGTTCGTGGCGATCACGAGATGGGTGTCGCCGCGCTTCTCCACATGGCGCAGCTTGCCGACGTCGGTGACGATTCCGGTGAACATCCTAAAGGGATTATCAATCCGAAAACCGCGCCCAAATCAACGGCCACCGGACGCCGGGTCAGCTTGGCAGGCCGAGCCCCTCCAGCATCGCCTTGACGTAGTCGGAAGCGCTGGGGCTCGCCGGCATGCTGTCCAGCCCGATGCCCCATAGGAAGGCGCCGCCGAAGCCGCCATCCTTCAGATGGGCGCAAATCCGCGTGACCGTGGCGAGGTCGGGCTTGCCGCCGTTTCCGTCCTTTTCCGGCTTGATGCCCACGCAAA
>Ga0213876_10000440_pt1 | contig 33787 bp, 35 predicted proteins | sample BarmaccomBMRX_R9_FD_160113 | JGI IMG/M metagenome (GOLD analysis project Ga0213876, IMG submission 160113) | Root-associated microbial communities from Barbacenia macrantha in rupestrian grasslands, the National Park of Serra do Cipo, Brazil - RX_R9 | ecosystem: Host-associated > Plants > Roots... | reverse complement strand
GCATCGAATTTAGCCGAAGACTCTGCGCTTGGAATCGCTCCATCCTGGCGTCATGTCCAAGAGCCTAATCATCCCGGACAGCCGGATTTATGTGGTGGTCGCACTGGTGGCGGCCTCGTCGATCAATGCTTTCGTGCTATTGGCGATGCTATAAGATTTGTGGTGAAGGTTCGGACAGTGGATCTGAGATAATCCGCACAAGGCCCTGGGATTGTACAGAAATGAGGACCAGCAGCGATCCAAGTTGATGGGTCATTCGAGCTGCCCCGATATCTGAATTGCCCATCCGATTTCCACGCCAAGCTAGCCGGATGTCCGATGGAGAGCTCGCCACTCTTGCGTCCGCGGCTTTCTCCGTTTTGCATACCTGAGGTTGCAGCTCCACCGGAGCTGCCGCCGGCTACGACCAGCGGACCGGGTGAATTCACAGGGCTATGGAGCTCCGCATGCCGCGGCGTCCCGCCAAGGTCACACAAGCAGACATTGCCCGCGCGATCCGCGCCGCCAAAGAAACCGGCGCGGGCGAAGTCACTATCGATGGAGAAGGCGTCATTCGGATCGCCTTGGCGCCAGGCGCAGCGCCAATCAAGCCCACAAGCGGCCACGACAAGGAATGGACGCCGTCCGAAGCGTTACAGCGTTTCCTGAAACGCACCGAAAGCGGGTGAAACGCACCTTATACAATTGATGCGGAGTCACCGCATCGCTAGACTCCAAGCATTGGTCCGCGGAGAACGCCAATGCTTGAGTCAGACAAACGCAATCCTCGCGCGCCCGAGGATCGGCGAATGTATCTCTATTTCAATTACTCCGAGTCCGGCTCACTGCGCTGGTACGTGAAGGTCAGCCGCAAGGGCCGCAGGATCGGGATCAGTGGGGACTACGGAACGCCAGCGTTCGACGCGGCCTATGAGGCCGCCCTTGCGACGCTCGGAGGGGTGCTGCGCATGCGTCGCGTCAGAGGCACGGTGAAGCCGGACCAGCCCGAGCGCCGCTATCTTTACGTCGACATCAGCCAGCGCGGTCAGTTGCGCTACTACGTGCAATTGCGCAACAAGCTGCCGAAGATCCGGATCAAGGCCGAGTTCGGCACGGCAGATTTTGACACCGAGGTTGCGGGGGCAATCGCCGCGCAGATCGCGCTCTACGGCAACGAGGGTGATTACATCAATGCACAAAAACAGCGGAACGAAGAGCGCCCTGCCCTGCCAACAACGCCGGCGCAACCCGGCAGCCTGCGATGGTACTGGAACGGCTACAAGCACAGCGATCACTGGCTCGGAGATCTCAGTGTCGGCCAGGAGGGCCTGGCGGACTCAACACGGCTGCAGCGCACCGGATTGATCGAGAGCCTGATGGTGGAGAATGGAGAGAAGCCGTTCGCGGTGCTGACGCGCAAGGTGATCAAAGCGGAAATGAAGGCGCGCACACCGTCTCAGGCCGGCAACCTTCTATCGGCGCTTCGCGGGATGATCCGCTGCATGATCGACGAGGGCCACCTCAAGAGGACGACGATCCGACGATCGGCGTTCGCTCCGGCAAGGCGAAGGCCTCACGCGAGAGCGGCGGGTTCGTCCCGTGGAATGAGGACGATATGGCGATGTACCGGGCGAAATGGCCGCTCGGCACTGAGGCCCGGCTGATGTTCGACATCCTCCACTACACTTTTCTGCGGCTCGGCGACGCGCACCGCTTCGGGCCGCCGCATCTGCGCCAGATCGTGCGGAAGATGGCCGTGCAGATCGCAACCGAAAAAAGCCGAGGCAACACCACCGTCACGGTTCCGGTCCATCCCGAGTTTGCGGAAAGCCTGCGGGCGGCGCGCGCGGCCGGCATCAGCGGCGCCGAGGTCTTCACCGGCAAGAAGTTCAGAGGCCGCGTGTTACCGATGAACAAGAAGGCGCGGGCAATGAAATTCAAGAAGTACGCGGTGCTCGCCGGCGCCAACGAGCCGAAGAAGAGCTGCCATGGCGTGCGCAAGGCACGCGCTGAGGTCGCCGCTTACGCCGACTGCACCGAGAGCCAGATGATGGCGATGTTCGGCTGGACCGATCCCAAAATGCTGGCGCATTACATCGCGCAGGCAAACCGCGAGAAGCTCGGGATCAGCGGCATGGAGAAGATCGTGGCGTTCGATCAGAGCCAGTCACTGGATGATTTCATGGAAGTGCCGGAGGCGAACAGCATGGCAACGCCGACAGCGAACGGAGTGGTAACATTCCCGTGTAACATTCGGAAAAAAGCTTAGAGAAATCAACGCCAAACGTGGGTTTATGGTGCGCTCGGAGGGCGGTCGCATTTACTGCAAAATCAATGGGTTGCCAGGATCTATCAAACCATAAGGTGCATTTCAAAGCTAAAAGTATCTTTCGAAAGGCGCCCTATGCCATTGTCGGGGGTTCGAGTCACGAAAAGCCGCCTGAGGGCATTCTCTCTGGCGTCAGGCAAGTTTATAGGGGATCCCTGTCAGGCAGCCTGCGCAGCCGCCGTCTCAAGCGAGACGAATAGGACCGGACGGTCTTGGCCCGCATCGATGTAAGTAAACTCATCGCCCGGCGCGGCTTTGGCGAGCGCCTCGGCCAAGGTCGTCTTCACATGCAAAAAGCCATTGATCGGATCATTATCCGTGCTGCTGATCGTGTAAAATTCGGGCCGTGAAGGCTCCTTGTCCAAGTGCCGGATGATGACGCGGTCGCCGTGCCGGAGCTGGTACTGGGGCTCATCGCCTGCCGCGGTGCCTTGCTCCGTACCGATAAACTCCGAGATGATGTCCGCGCCCGGCACTTCATCCCCTCCGGGCGTGCGCAGGTCAGCCGCCCGGACCGTCCGGTGTTCGGAGTAGCCTCGGCCGGCAGCCGCCTGCTGAAGCGGCTTGATCTTCATGCGATCAAGGGTAGCGAATAGGTCCTCGATGACGCCTTCAGGATCAAGGCTAAAGTTCGAGCCAAAGCAACGCCAGAACATCCAACCGACCCGCTCAAGGATCCGCTGGCGGCGCATGTCATCGGCCCAGCGCTCGGGGCCGTGATATCGGTCCCCGTCACATTCGATCGCAAGCCTTCGCCCGCCCTCGCTTCCACGACCATGTCGATTGAGAAGCCAACGGAGCCAACCTGCGGCGTGACGTGATAGCCGCGATCGACAAGCGCGCGGAACACAGACTTCTCAAACTCTGACTGGCAGAGATCGATCAGCTCGGCCGTCGGGCTCCCGACCTTTGGCATGGGGTCGCGGAAATGCGCAATGACCTTGGCCTTGAGGTCGTTTGGGTTCAGCTCCTCTTCTCGAACCGAACGCACGAGGATCATGCGGTCGCGCGCGCGCGACAGGGCGACGTTATAGCGCTGCTGGTATTGCGTGGAGGTCTGTGCCTGCTTGCGCGAACGGTCGGCAACCATGGATATGAAGACAATATCTCGCTCGTCACCTTGCATTGTGGCGCCGTCGCCACACACAATGCGGTGGCGGACCATGGCTCCTTCGCCGATCCGCTCCATCAAGAGCTTCTGGATGAAAAGCGCCTGATCGGCGCCGATGAGCGAGATCACCCCTATCGAGCGCGCGGGCGACGGATGGCCCTCGGTGGCAGGCGCCGTTGCTTCGACAATCTTCTCGATCTCGGCGAGGATGACTTCGGCTTCGGCCGGATTGACCTTCGATTTCCCGCGACGCTCCCCGTCCTCCACGTACAAATCGATGAGCGGCGGATCGAGCCTCGCATGGGGCTTGGGAATCCGCAGCGGGATGAGGTTTTCATTATAGAACTGCATCGAGAACCGAATGATCGGCTCGACGCAACGGAAGTGTTCTTTGAGCATGACGAACTTGGCGGGGAACATGACGCGCGCGAGATCGTAGATCGACGCGCCCGGTTCGACCTCCGCACGGAACGGAAATTCGCTGAGGAAATTGTGGCGTAGCCTCGCGATGTTGGCGATCGACAGGAATGCCGAGCTGGGGCTCACCTGCCGGTCATCGCCCACGACGAGAACTTTCTTGCCGCGCAAGAGCGCCGGCAATTCCCGCGCATCGGACTGCGAGGCTTCGTCGAGGATGACGAGATCGAAACTTCCGAGTTTTGCTGGAAGCTGTTCCGAGACGCGCCAAGTCGGCATGATCCAGCAGGGCACAGCATCGTAGCAGCCTTGCATGGCTTGACGCGCGTTCTGCCGATGCAGAACGGCACGCTGTCCTGTCCCGGCACCAAGCCGCCGGATGATGTTCGCAAACCGGATGGCTGTGAGGTCCAAGGGGAAATCACTCGAGCCGCTTCTCGAGGAAGGCCCGCCATCGTCGGGCTCTACGGCGAACGCCGCCGCGATGTCGTGCTATCGCGATCACGTCGCTCGGGGCGTTGGGTGGCCGCGCGACGACGCCCGTCATCGATCATCCGGAGGTGGCGATCGTTGGCGTCAACCGGATTGCGATCCGTCCTCAAAGCGAACAGGATCGCAGTTTGGCGTGCAAATCGTAGTTTTGGCAGGGGAGAGAATCGAACCGCCGACCCGAACAATCGGTTCTGGTTCTGCAGTATGCCATCTTGCGTCTGATCCCGTCAAGCAGGCCGCCACGAAGATTTCAGACCGCCTGGCCTTGGCCCAGTTCAGTAACGTTGAAGAGGCCAGCGCCAAGGAACCCCAGCCGTCTCACCGGCCGACTGACGACACCGAGGATAAGTCAGAAGCGGCTTCATCTACGAGGCGCCTCGCCGCGAGTCGCGCGCCGCGCCATGTTGGCTTCCTTATTCACCGAACGTTCAACTGCCCCGTCTTTTGCTAGGACAACAAGCCTTCTACAGATGGTCCAAGTGTGAGCATGCTCGACACAATCGGATCTGAGCTTCATGTTTGCCTGGGAACGTCGCGCCTCTGTTGCGCAGTCGCGACGTTACTGCTTCTGCTGGCCGCCGGATTGGAAACGACAGCTTTGGCCCAGGCTAAACCACCTTGATCGGAGAGTCCGATGTCCCGCCCCTTCGCTCCTCCGCACATATGGCAGCTGCTTGTGATCGCACTCACAAGCCTTTCGTCGTCGCTGTGGGATCACGCTTCGGCGGCGCCGCCACCACAGGCAGGGCACGTGATTGGCGTCATCGACGACGTCCGTTACGAAGGTGACCAATATTACGCCTTCGGCTGGGCGTGCCAGCAAGGCAGCGGAGCGTCGATCGCCGTACACATCTATGCCGGGGGCGCGGCGGGCGGCAAACCGCCGGGCATCTTCGTGACGCCGGGCACCGCCGATCTTGCCAATGAGCCGGCGGTGGACCGCGAGTGCCACGATGCCGACGGCGGGAAGCATCGGTTCAAGATCGCGCTGCCCAACCAGCTGCTGCGAAGCTCTCAAAACAAGAAGATGTGGGCGCATGGGATTGCAGCCGTCGGCAATGTGGAGAATGCCGCGCTGGCCGGATCGGGCAAGTTTCAATTGCCGAGCCCGAAATGGCCGCCCGATCCGCCGACCCCGGCATTTCTCGATGGCCCGGCCGTGGCCGCCTTCGATACCAGAAAGGACTCTTGCGAGCTGACCGATATTCCCGATGCCGCCGCGCGCGCCTTTCGCGACTATAAGGGAACAGTCCATTTGATAGCGTCACATTCCGTGACGCGCCCCGGACTCGGGCCGACGCTCGATACGGCGAAGCACGATTGCCAGGTGGTCTACAAATCGCGCCACGATGGCAACCCGGCGAATTTCGACGACTATACCTGGCTCACTCAGTTCTACACGGCTGATGGCAAACAGATCGTGGCGCTCGGCCACATGGAATATCATGGCTGGGAACATGCCGGCATGTGCGCGGCAAAGACCGACACCGCCACCTGCTGGTACAACGCCGACACTTTTTTATTGTCCAACGACGGCGGCTATCATTTTGGCGAGGCCAAACCACCGTCCAACTACCTGCTCAGCCTTCCCTATAAATATCGGCCGAACAAGGGACCGGAAGGTTACAGCGTCGACAACAACATTCTAAAGGTCGGCGCGTGGTATTACGCGACGGCGTTCTCCTGGCCGTGGCCGCCGAACTGCGGCCAAGGCAAAGGCGAGACGCCCTGCCTCGTTCAGGACGGCACGTGCCCCATTCGCACCGCTGACATCATGGACCCGAGCTCATGGCGCGGCTTCGACGGTAAGGATTTTACGATCACCTTCGCCGACCCGTACAAAAGCGCGGTGACGAATCCGCAGGCCCATGTTTGCGTACCGGTGCCGTACCTCGATTTTGCCAATGGGATCAATTATCACGAACCATCGCATCTCTTTGTCGCGACGTTATGGAACCAGGGTTCAGGTGGCTTTGGGCCTGAAGGCGTTTATTTTTCCACTTCGGCCGATTTCATCCACTGGAGCAAGCCGGCGCTCGCCATCACCCGCAACCAGATGCTACGCCGCGAGCCGGAGGGGAGCTGGTCCTATATGTATTTCTCGCTCATCGATCCCAGCGCGAGCGATCCAAGCTTTGCGACGATCACCGATCATCCGTATCTGTATTACGTGCGCTTCGATGATAATCATGGTCCGTACCAGCGGGTCTTGTTCAGACAGAAGATCAAATTGGACTGGCTCATGAAAGCGGCCGCCGCACATCCGTCGCCGCCACGGCAATGAGGACCGCCCGATGGGCCGTCGCACGAGCACAGCTCCGAAATCAGCCGCTCAGCTGCGGCGCTTGGTTCTCTCCGCTCCCCTTCCCGGGCAATGATTCCGGATCGCGGGCAATCGGCAGCCGGACCGTGGCACGCAGTCCTGACCGGTCGATGCCCACCATGTTCTCCAGCGCAATTTTGCCACTCAGGCTGTCTACAATCCGCTTCACGATCGACAAGCCAAGACCCGTCCCTTCCCCCTCCGGGCACGAGCCGCGGAAGAACGGTTCGAAAATCTGATCCATGTCGGTCGATGCGATGCCGGGGCCGCCGTCCTCAACCTGCAGGATCGCCATGCCGCCTTCTCGATAGATTCCGATATCGATTGTTCCACCCGGAGGCGTGAAACGAAGCGCGTTCTCGAGCAAATTGCGGATGATTGCTGCGAGCATGCCCGGCTCGCTGCGCACCATGACTGGATCGACCAGCGCAAAGCCGAGGTCGATACTCCGTTCAGTCGCCTCGGGCAGCAGATCGGCCACGACGTCCTTCGCCACACAATCCAACGCTGCAACAGGCATTTCGGGGGGCTCCGATTGGCCTGCTTCATGCCGCGCCAGCGCGAGCAACTGTTCGAGGAGATGCTTGGTCCGGTGCATGCCCTGCTTGAGCGCGGCAGCGCGCTCTCGCGCGGGCTTCGGAAGCTCGACCGAGTCGAGATTCTCCGCCTGCAGGCTGAGCGCGGTAATCGGCGTCCGCAGCTCATGGGCGGCATCGGCGACGAAGCGCCGCTGCTGATCCATCAAGAGACCTGTTCGCCGCAAGAGCCGATTGATCGAGTTTATGAATGGATGCAATTCGCTCGGCATGTGCGAACGCGGCAGCGCGGTCATGTCGTCGGCGCGTCTCGCGTCGAGCTCTCCAGCGAGCCGAACCATCGAGCGCAGTGAGTGCGCGATGACGAGCGCCGTGACCAGCATCAGGCAGGGAATCAGCGCGGCTATCGGAAGCAGTGTGCGAAACGCCACGTCGCGCGCAGTTTCGTCACGAACAGCGGTCGGCTGCGCCACGGCGAACCGGCTGCCGTCGGATCGCGTTCGTAGCAGCACTCGGATTGTCTGATTGTTCCATGTCGCCAGTTGGAGACCATCCCTCAGCCTGAAGAGTTGTCGGTCGTCTGACGAGCCCCGCGACGTCTCTCCCAACTCGATGAGCCAGACCTCGGTGTCTTCCTCGACCCCTTGAAGCGGCTGGCCGCCCTTGAAGCTGCCAGCCTGGGCCAGGCTCGCGAGCTGGATGAGAATCGAGTCCTGCATTTCGATGGCCTCGCCGAAAGCCCAGCGGTAGGCGAACACGCCCCCGGTTGCACCGGTCAGGAGGATGATTGCGGTCATCCCGACGAAGAGCCGTCCGCGCAGCGACCTGATCATGACGAGCGGTCCACCATCCAGCCGACGCCGCGCACGTTGCGGATCGCCGTAGCTCCAAGCTTCCTGCGGATGGTGTGGATGAGGTATTCGATGGCGTTGCTCTCGACCTCTTCGTTCCAGCCGTAGATCTGCCGTTCGAGTTCGCCGCGTGACAGCACCATGCCCGGCCGCGTCAGTAGGGCCTGCAGCAGGGCAAATTCGCGCGCCGTGAGCGGTGCGCTCGTGCCGAGGAACGACGCTTCCCGTGTCGCCGGGTCGAGGCTCAGTTTGCCATTGCTCAAGAGCGTCGGAGAGCCGCTCCCCTCCCGCCGGAGCACGGCGCGCATCCGCGCCAGCAGCTCGCGGATCTCGAATGGTTTCACCAGATAGTCGTCCCCGCCGAGATCGAGGCCATCGATCCGGTCGTCGATGCCGTCGCGCGCGGTTACGATAATGACGGGGAGCCTCCGGCCCATCGCGCGCAATCGCCCAAGCACCTCGCGGCCGTCGGCCTTCGGTAGCCCAAGGTCGAGCAGGGCCAACTCGTAGGATTCGGTCTCCGCCGCGCGGATCGCGGTCTCACCGTCCGCAACCCAATCAACGGCATAGGCTGCATCTCTGAGCGCCTGCTGCATGGCCGCGCCGATCATCCTGTCGTCTTCGATCAGCAGAACTCGCATCGTCCCTTCCTTACCCGGCAGGCGCAGGCAAAGCCAGCAGTTATCGTGCTCCAAACTTAGCGCAGACTTAGGGCGATGCGGCGGCCGGCCTGAAGCCGCGCGCCGCCGCGGAGTGGCACACCGTCGACAAAGCGATCGATTCGCGCGCTCAAGGCTCTGCGCGCCGCGACGCCGGATGACAGTCAGCGAATTGTTGTGCTGATGGACTCGATCGGAAAATCGCGTGGCAAAGGGGACAGCAATCCGTTCTCAATCAATCCGTCTCCGCTTCGAATTGATCGGCATAGCCCCACATTGGAGCGGCCGGCGCCCGCTCCGAGATCAACTGAATTTGCCACGGTCCGTATTCGGCGAGAGGCATGGAAACGACATGCACTCTGCTGCCGGCCCCCGGTCGGGTACACGCAAGACTACGAATGCGGGCTCCGTCGTCCTGAGCCATGGCGACGATTGCCTTTCGGATTTGGAATGGCGTCTCACAGATCACAGTGCCGGGCTTCGTCCGATAGAAGGACGGCTTGAAGTCTGCCGTTTGAAGCGGTTCGCAATGGAGCCAAGCAGCTCCAACAACTGCAACCGCGATGCAAATCCCGAGTCGGCGCATGGCACACTCGCGGGCCGGGCCGGCGGCTCCGGCGGCGGACGGCCCAAGGAGCTACTTTACATCAAATTCAGAGGGGTACAGCCGATTTTTGTTGACGATGCCCGCGCAAACGCTCGGGGTTTGCTGCGCGATTTAGAACGTGAACAGGACGGAAGTGTACCAGGAGTAACGATTGGTCTCGTCCGCGTTCTCGATTCCACGCCCGAGATAGCCGAGCAGATGGACATTCTTGTTGAGGTCATAGCGCCAACCAGCGCCGACACTGGATGAGGCGGGGGTACCGTGGGCGTCGGCGGTCCGATGGAAAAGCTCGGCGCCGATCTGCAGTTCGGGTGTCAGCTGATACGTCAGAACAGCACCGGTCAAACAGAAATCCGCCCTGCGGATCGCACTGAACACGCATCCGCCGCCTCTGAAAGCCGACCATCCCGACTTCCAATCCTTCTCCACCCGCACGGGGAGCAGCAGCGAAGCGCTGTTGTCGCCTGTGATGTTCGAACCGCTGGGAAGGAAGAGACGTGGGAAGAAGGCGACGTCGAGACCGAATGTATCCTGATGCAGGAACCGGTATTTCGCCGCGAGTTCGACGTTGCTGGGGCCGAAACTGGCGCCGCCACCGGTACGCTGGGCAAATCCGCCGGGCAAGGTCGCCGTGAGTTGAAGGTCCGGCGCCGCACCGTAGTTGAAATCGATTCCGGTCTCGCCTGCCGTACCGTGACGGGTATTCGTCCCGTTGTTGAACGCATAGATTTCAAACTGGCCGGACGGCGTCGGCTCGGGATCGTCGGAGATGAAGGGCGGACCGGCATGCGCCGGCTCCGCCAGGGCGACCATTGCCAGAGCCGCACCGGCCCAGCCCAGGCGGAACCGAAAGTAATTCATCATAAGTCGTCCATCCGTTTGCCTGCGCCAAGTCCCCGAACGCGCTCGGCAGGGTTACAAGCATACGCTTGAGAGTCACCGCGCCGGCGCTGCCGCGCTGGATCCGGGGTGGCGCCCCGGCCGTTGCGGCAACAGCCAAATGAGCACTACGATGAGAGCGAGGATCACTGCCGACGCCAAAGGGCGGCTAAGGGCCAAGCCGCCATGGCTCATCGGCTTGTCCAGAAAATCTCCCGCCGTCGCGCCGAGCGGCCGAGTCAATATGAACGCCGCCCAGAACAGGAACACGCGGGAGATCGCGGTCCAGTAATACAAGCCCGCCAGCAAGGCGAGGCCCGCACCGAACACGAGAGCGCCTCCGTCATATCCCAAGCCGGTGCTGTCCGCCGTCCAGTCTCCGAGCGCCGTGCCGAGGGTCTGCGAAAACGTAATCGTCACCCAATAGAAGGTTTCCACCTTCGGGGTGGCAACGGTCTGCACGTTGATCGAGCCGAGAGTGAAGTACCAGATCGCGAGCGAGCCCAACACGCACGCCAGCAGGATCGAGGAGCCTCCGGTGTAGCCGATGCCCAATGAGCGATCGAAGAAATCGGCCATGGCGGTGCCGACGGTGGTCGAGGCCACGATCGCCAGCCAGTAAATCCAGGCGTTGAACTTTTTCGTCACTATCTGAGCGAGCACGGCCGCAACGAACACGGCAAGAAATATGCCGGTCCCGATTAGATAACCGCCGTTGTCGGGATTTGCGTCAGCGTGCAGCCAGGTCATCGTCACTGCGTCGCCGCCCGTTTCACCGAGCGTCGTGGCAAGGATTTTGATCACCCAGAAGCCGAGCGTCACCTCGGGGACCTTGCTCAGGATTTCGTGATCGTTTCGCATTGTGCCTCTCGATACGTTTACGCGGCGTGACGGTGAGATTTACCAATCAACGGCGACGCCTGTAGTTGCGAATCCCAACGCGGGAACCGCGAGAAAGAACCATATATTTTGGCCACCACGCGGCTCGGCGCGCGCGTCAAGCCGTTCTCCGCAGATTCGAGCATCGTGGCGCGAGACCTTCTCCCGCCCGGATCGGGCAAATCGCGGCGCGTCTACTCTGTCTGAGCGCCCAGACTTAGCTGACACTTAGGAGCCACGTGGATATTGGATGATGATCACGTTCGAGATTCCCGCCACCGTTGGAACGGCACCAGCCTGATCCGTTTTCCAAGGAAACTCGCAAGCCCGCTGGCACCGCGCAAGACGACGCCCAGCATCGCCGCGAGTTCAACGAGTTGGGCATAGATCCCGGATTTCACCGGCATTCAGCGCGGCCAAGAAGGCCACCAGTTTCTCTCCAAGGCTCGCCGCCGCGTAGCGCCGGAAGCTCAGGACGGCTCCACTCGTGCCATCGATAGAGATAAGAGCGTGCTTCCGCATGCGGCGCATCCGGCTCAATCATGTAGATGTCGACCGGGGCGCGCGGCTTCGCGGAGTAGCGGATGACCGTCATCACCGGATCGGGCACAAGCACGCGCGCCTGCTGCCACGCGGCCTCCATAGTGAGGCGTTGCACGCCGTCGGCCGCGGCCGCAAGCGGCACCGGCTCACGCTGCGGCGAGCCGCCGACCCAGCGGACTGCGGCTTCAGCCCAATCGAAAGCCCGCGACACGCCGGTTGCCGCAACGACAAGCACGACAATGCTCGTGTAAACGCCCGCGGTCAGATGCAGGTTGCGCACCCAGGCAAGGCCGCCGAGCCGCCGATCGAGGCGCAGGGCTCGCGCCCAGCTCGCCCGGCGACGTGGCCAGAACGCCACGATGCCTCCGACCACCAGCATAACGGCAAGCGTCAGCGCACACGTGCCGGGAACGGTGTCGATGGGCCGCTCGCCTTGCGCAAACGCCCACTTGTGGAGCTGTTCGAGCGTACCGAAGGTGCCGCCATAGCGGTCCTGCTCGCCGAGAACTGCGCCCCGTACAGGGATCGAGATAGAGCGAGGCGTTGTCGTCGAACCTGATCATGGTCGAGCGGTCGGCCGCGGACCAGATCGAGGCCTGCGAGACCCGGCCAGTCGGATGACGCGCCCGAGCTCTCTCGGCAAGCTCGTCGAGCGACAGTCGCGCCAGACACGATGGAACGACCATCAGATCGTGTTGCACTAACGGCTCCAGCTGCGGACGGAAGATCAGGCCGATGCCGCTTGCCGCCATCAGCATGACCAGCGGCCCCAGGATCACGCCGCACCAGCGGTGCAGCTCAAGGATGCGTCGGCGCACGGACATGGTAGCTCTAAGCTGCGGGTTCCATCTTATTCAGTCGAGCTTCAGCCGCTGCGCGCGTACGACGCTCGCCGGCAATGGCAGGTAGTTGCCATTTTCCGCCACCGCCTGCTGCCCCTCCCGGCTCAGCACGTAGCGCAGGAACTCACTGAGCTTGGGATCGAGTGCCGCGCCGGGCTTGCGATTGAGATAGATGTACAGGCTGCGCACGAGGGGATAGCTGCGGCTCTCGAAGCTTTCCCGGCTCGGCGTTCCACTTGAAGCCCTGCAGGGCGCCGGATCGCTCGGCGCCAAAAATGCTGTCGAGCTGATCGAGAGTGAGCCGGGAGATCGGATTGTCCGGGTGGACGAGGATGACGATGCCGGGCGAGCGGCCCTCCACGTCATAGGTGCCGGATGCGACCGTGATCTCGGTCGCGTGATCACCAAAGGTCTCGAAGAACGACAGCATCTCCGTGAGCGCCGGTTCGCCGCCATCTGGTGCAAGGTCGGTCACTCCGGTCACCAGCGCCGGGAATGCGGCATCGCTCGTCGGCAGCTTGTCGTCGAAATTCACCGCCGGCTGATAGCGGCGGAACCCCTCCTCCCACAGCCGCAGCAGTCCGCCGAACCCGAAGCCGAAATTGCGGATCGTGCCGGATACCATCTGCTCCGGCTGGGCCGAGGTCATCCAGCATCTGCTGGCCGGCTATATAGAGGCTGCCGTCGGGATTGGTCTTGTTGGCGTACTCGCGCAGCTTTTCATTCCACTTGAAGCCGCCCGTGAATACGCGCGTGTGAAATTCGTCCGGAAAATTGTACTTGAGCGTGTAGCCGAGGATATGGATCGGCTTGTCTTTCCAGTCGCCGGTGAGACCCAGTTCGCCCCAGGTGCGGATGTTCTTTTCGGGTCCGCGGGCAACGGACTCGTCCCATCGCAATTCTGTCCAGCCGCCGGAGCGTTCGGCCCCGAAGATACCGTCGAGCTGTTCGAGCGACAGCTTGCTGATCGGATTGCTCTTGTTGAGATAGGCGCCGATCGCCGGATTACGAGTAGCTGCCCGTCACGGCGACGATGCCCAAGGGCTGGTAGTTGAACTCGCGCTGGAAGGCGAGACGCTCGGCATTGGTAATCTGCCGGCCCAACGGGCTCACGTCAGACACGCCGAACATGAGCGACTGGATCGCGTGCTGACTGCTCTTCAGGTGGAAGTCGAACTTGACGTCCGGGTGCCACTGCCGGAACTGGCTCGCCCAGTACTCGGCGAGCGGGCTGTCGGTGAAGTAGTTGGCGCCCCACATGCGGATGGTTCCCGACACGGTGCTGTCGGGCGTGTAGTGCGGCAGCCCCTCGAGATCGAACTTGTTGGTGTAGTAGACCTTGTCGCGTTTGGCGGCGATCATCTGGTCGCGCGCAACATCGATCGCGGTCTTCTCCTGGGCCGACGCGGCGTTGCAAGAGATCGGCACTGTCAGCAAGGCAAGTATCACTGCGCGGGCAACATCGCGCAACGCAAACACCCGGATCTCCCTTGTGCGCATTTGTCTATTCCCAATTGCGTTCAATTCGTCAAAGCGCTGCGATCGGCCGCTGTTTCGATCAGGATCGAACGGCAGGACAATTTCACAATTTGAGGGCAGAACCTGCAATGTTGTGGAGCAACACCTTCGTGCCGAATTCAAGATCCTCCCCGACAATACCCGTCCGGTAGTCGATCTAGTCACGCATCTGAATTGCCGCTGAATGCCACCTAAACGCAAATTCAGCTAGTCAGCGCGAGTTCGCCTGTGGCGATGCACAAGAACACGGCGGCGGTGGCATGCCACTGCTGGATTTGCGCCGATGTGGCGGAGCTCGCGAAGCTGCACCTCGCGGACCCATGCCTCAGTACGAGGAACCTGAGCCAATCGCGCTTGATGATCGCATCGAGAACCTCGAAGCCGATCGGCTTCGTTACGTGGTCGTCTGTGGCGACCCCTTGCTCTCCAACCGCTACCACTAACGTCCCAACTGGCTACCGATCTCTCGGCTCTTGCCCCTACGCCGCGGATGGAGCGCTACGACTTTGTGCGTCGACCCATCGCGACATATTGCATGGCCGCACAATCTCGGTCGTATTGTGGGCAAAGCGCACTGGCATCGTCGTGCCACCAAGTTTATGGGTACACGGCCTAGAAAGACCTCGACTCCTAAGTGGAGTTATGTTGTAGGACGGCTGCGGGCGTTTCGGCGATCTCAGCGAAATCGCAAGGCTCATTGGGCGCCGCTGCTATCCCAATTGAGTAATCAGATTTAGGCTAATTCTGGCAGGTATTGATCTGTAGTGTGGTTCAGAAATCACTGAAAGCGAGCAAGGAAACTTAACCGCCGCGAGACCGTGAACTCGAGTGGAGCGAGCCGGCGGAACTCCGTATGGTCAATCGAAAATCACAACCCTGGTTTCGGGCCAGTAGAACTAAGGGGTCTGCTTGCAAGAATTTATCGAAATGGCCGAATGGCTACTCCACCAAAATCTCCGGGATGGCGATCCAGTTGAATCCTTGCCCACTCCGGCTTTTCAGGCCAATGGAAAAAAATACGTCTCCTTCAGCACCAACAATTACTTGTCAATCGCGACAAGTCCTCGTTTTACCGCCGCAGCGAGTCGAGGTTTGGAAACCTACGGCGTGGGAAACTGCGAGTCACGGCTGCTGAGTGGAAACCTTGCAGTTTACGGTGAGCTTGAGCACAAGCTCGCAGTCTGCAAAAAGAAAGACGCGGCTGTACTATTCGCGACAGGATATATGGCCAACTTGGGGGTGTTGTCGTCTCTCCCGCAGACGTCCAAATACGCGCGCATTTACGGATTTACCAGCGCTAGGGAATATACCTATGCTTATTTTAGCGATGAATTGAATCATGTCAGTATCCGCGAAGGCATCCGCATGTCCGGAGCCGCGCGGGCGACGTATCGTCACCTTGATCTCAATCATCTTGAAGGGCTTCTCAAGAAATCGACCGCGACAACCAAAATCATCGTCACTGATGGGGTCTTCAGCCAAGATGGCGATATTGCCCCCCTACCCGACTTACTGCAGCTCGCTGAGCTCTACGACGCGACGCTTTATGTAGACGATGCTCACGGGACTGGAATTCTCGGTGAAAACGGCGGTGGAATTTGCGAGCATTTCGGCATCACGAGCGCACGCATCATTTACATGGGCACGCTTAGTAAAGCCTATGGCGGGATCGGTGGCTTCATTGCCACGGAGGCACATATCGCCAAGATCATTCGTCTAGCCTGCTCGGCGTATGGATTCACGTCAGCATTGCCTCCGGATCAAGCGGTCGCCCTCAGCGAAGCGGTGGACATGGTCGTGGACGAACCTGAACGCCGTGCCCGCTTGTGGGAAAATCAGCGTTACTTCGTTACAAGGATGTCTGAACTGCCGTATCCGCTCGTCTCGACAGAGTCGCCGATTATCCCAATTCTGGTCGGAGATGAGGATGCCGCGGACGCCCTCGCACTGTCGCTTGGCGAATCGGGCATCCACGTCGATGCCGTTCGCTTCCCGGCGGTCCCCCTACGTAAAGCACGCCTTCGCATTCAACTAAATGCAGGGCATACCAGTCAGGATATTGACCAGCTCATCGACACGTTACGGGCGCACCAGCATGGCGCATCCACAGCCATTATGTCAACGCTAGGCATGACAAAAACAAAGCGTGACGAACTTGCAGGAAACGAGGCGCTCCACTAACTGCGCATAGATTATTTGCCGGACACGGCATTTCGCTCCTTCGGTCGAGAAGCGGATGCTCTATCGCGACCCCTACGGTGGTAGTTATCCGTATTGCAGCAGTGTCCGAAGTTGATTTTGGCGGTGTCTCAAGTTCATGGTTTACAGTTTGTGAATAAGTTTTGCGCAGACTGGTGCCCAAAGCGGAATCAACTCAACATGGGTTCCATGCCGGTCCCGACAGCACAGACGCTTGAGCAGATCGTCAGGTTGCAGCGAAGCTGGTGGCTGCAATATCTGATCGAATTCGCAAGGCTCCTTCTAAAGCAGTAAGGCTGCCTCGTCTGACAGCAGAGGCAGGGAACGCCGGTTTTCAGAGAAGAGGCAGATGGGGAACAGCGTCAAACCAGAGTGTCTAGTCTCCCACTGCGAGCATCCCCAAAAAGTAACCCCGCCGCACTGAGAACGCGACGGGGTTAAAGCGAGGCATGCGGTTGAAGGGCCCGCATGAAGCGGTCATAGCTGCCAATCGTAAAAGTTTCCACAAGTCGGTTGCTCCAATTTATCTGAGTATTCTAAGCGGACAGCGGGCAGAAGCTGAAGCGTCACGGCCTCAGCTTCGCGTCCGGCGGAAGGGCAAGCAGCATATCCACACGGTCAAATCGGAAAACAGTGCGCAGTTCGGCCCAGATGAATCGGAGGTCAAGAACAGCACCGCCCGATCTCGAAGGTGGCCGACGGAAGCCGAGCTCGATTTGCGATCAAAGGCCCAGCGGGGTACGATCTTGCAGACGGCACTCACGAGTGAGATGGCCGCGGGAAGGGCATTTCAGGCGATTGCCCGCGCGACCGTTCGGCACTTCTCGGAAAACTCGGACGCTGTGCGCAACGGCGATTCGGAAGGCATACACCGGATGCGGGTGGATCGCGCCGGTTGCGCGCCGCCATCTTTAGCCTGGGTTTTCGAGGCTGGACGTCTCCGATTGTTCGTCGTAGGCGAACAACTCGGCATAGCGGCCCCAGGACACAGCCGTTCGAAGTGTTTCGTCAGCGTCCTCTTCCGACATGTAGTCCTCAAGTTCGTTGCGGAAGCGCGCGGCAGGAGCGCTGTGCGATGGTCGCTCGTCGAGCACGCGGCGGATCAGCGCCGCGACCGGCACGTAGTTGAGGACATGCTCGGCAAACAAATTTTTTGCGCGCATCTGTTTCGAGATGCGCGAAGCGTTTGCCGGCCTCGGTCAGCACGAGGTCGCCTTCGCTCAACTGGGCAAACCGCAGTAGCTGGAGCGACTCGCCAAGGTGAAGGATCTCGTCCGCCTCTAGTCTAGTTGCAGGCTGCCAGCCAGCACAGGCAGATCGGCATGGCCGCTATAGGGCGGCCCCGCGAGTGTCTCGATCAAACCCGAAAGCACGTTCGATGAAACATGGTTGAGAGCCATGCCAATGCCTGTGCCTGGAATCCCCTCGATGGCCGGGGCTCTGGCCTGTGGGCGCTGCGTCATGCGTGCGTAGAGTTGATCAACGAGTTGCCGAAACGTTGGATCGAGCCGGTTGCGTGGATGCGGCAAATCAATTTTGACCTCGGCGGCGACCCGGCCGGGATTTGACGAGAAGACCAGGATGCGATCGCACATGAGCACCGCCTCCTCTATGTTATGTGTCACTATCAGGATCGACTTGATCGGCAGCCGGCCATCAATCCAGAGATCGATCAGGTCCGTGCGCAGCGTCTCGGCGGTCAACACGTCGAGCGCCGAAAACGCCTCGTCCATCAAAAGCAGGTCGGGATGCACGACGAGCGCCCGCGCAAAGCCGACGCGCTGGCGCATGCCGCCGGACAGCTCCTTCGGATAGGCCGATTCGAAGCCGTCCAGGCCGATCAGGTCGATCGCGGCGAGCGCGCGCTTGCGCCGCACCTCGGCATCGGTTCCGAGCGCTTCAAGGCCGAGTTCGACGTTCTGCAACACGGTGAGCCAGGGGAATAGCGCAAACGACTGAAACACGATGGCGACGCCGTTTGGCGGACCCAGAATGGCCTCACCGCGGCATCTGGCGTCGCCCGAGGTGGGAGCGACCAGGCCTGCAATGATGCGCAACAGCGTCGACTTGCCCGAGCCCGAGCGGCCGAGCAGGCCGACAATTTCGCCGGAGCGAATGGTCAGATCGACCTTTTCGAGCACCAGCAAATCCTCGCCGCGGCCTTTCGGAAACGAGCGGCACACCCCGTGGAGATCGATGAGGGTCGGGGGCTGCCTGGTCTCGAGCATTGCTTTCTCCTGTCACCCGAGGCGAAGACGGCGTTCGCCAAAAGCATAGAGCGGTCGCCAGAGCAGCCGGTTGAATAGCGTCACCAAGATGCACATGATGGCGATCCCAAGTACCACACGCGGGAAGTCGCCGGCTTCTGTCGCCTTGGCGATGTAGGCACCGAGCCCCTTTGCGGATAGATGAGTGTCGCCCCAGCTTGCGACTTCGGCAACGATTGAGGCGTTCCAGGAGCCGCCCGAAGCGGTGATGGCGCCGGTGATGTAATACGGAAAGATGCCCGGCAGAATGACCTTGATCCACCAACGCCATCCCTTGAGATGGAAGCTGCCGGCGGCCTCGCGCAAGTCAGTTGGGAAGGCGCTGGCGCCGGCGATGACGTTGAACAGGATGTACCACTGCGTGCCCAGGATCATCAGCGGGCTGAGCCAGACATCGGAGTTGAGCCCGTAGCGCACGATGATCACGACAATAATGGGAAAGGCAAGGTTGGCCGGGAGCGCCGCCAGGAATTGCACCAGCGGCTGCACGGGCTCGGCGAGTTTCGGGCGAAGCCCAATCCAGACGCCCACCGGCACCCAGATCAACGTGGCGAGCGCGATCAGCACGACCACCCGCAACAGTGTGATCAAGCCATCCCCGATCGCGTCATAAACGTCTGAAGGCCCCAGGGTGACTGAGAGATAGGTATAGATCTTGAATGCCGCGTACCCGGTGCCGATCCCGATCACGGCGAACCACAGCGCATCGACCACGCGCGAGGGCGGCCGGTTCTTGATGGACGGTCGAAGGCCGTTGGGCCATTCGATATTCAGGTTCGAGAACGCGCGGTTCAGCCCCGCGAACGGTTGGGTGAGCGCACGCAGTGCGCGGGTGCGGCGAAACAGGTCGAGCATCCAGGATATTGGCGCGTCACCGGACGCCGTCTGCTCGAAGCGGAACTTGTCGGCCCACGCCACGATCGGGCGGAACAGGAGCTGGTCATAGGCGATGATGACGAGCAACATGGTCAAGATAGCGTAGCCGATCGCAATGAGGTCACGTTTCTCGATCGCCATCGCCACGTAGGAGCCGACGCCGGGCAGCGTGACGGTGGTGTTGCCGACAGTGATTGCCTCCGACGCCACGACGAAGAACCAACCGCCCGACATCGACATCATGGCGTTCCAGATCAGGCCGGGCATCGCGAAAGGCACGTCCAGCCGCCAGAAGCGCTGCCAGCCGCTCAGGTGGAAGCTCTGCGAGGCTTCGTCCAGGTCCTTCGGCACATTGCGCATCGACTGGTACATGCTGAACGTCATGTTCCAGGCTTGGCTCGTAAAGATCGCGAACACGCACGCGAGTTCGGCCCCCAACACCTTCCCCGGAAATAGATTAAGGAAGAAGACAACCGTGAAGGTGAGGAAACCGAGGATCGGCACTGATTGCAGAATGTCCAGGATCGGAACCAGCACCATCTCGGCGCGCCGGCTTTTTGCGGCGATGGCCGCGTAAATAAAGGTGAAGATGGTCGAGCAGACAATCGCCAGCAGCATCCGCATCGTGGTTCGCAGGGCATAGACCGGCAAATTGAACGGTTCGAGCGATACCGGAGCGGTATCCAGCGCCGACAGCGGCAGCGTGGTCTGCTCGCCGCCATACACGATCAGCACCAGGGCGCCGATCACGAGAATCAGGGCCACCACGTCCCGGATGTTGGGCCGTGGCGCGCGCCAGCATGGCGATGCGAAGATCCTGCAACGTCATCGGATAGCCCCCAACCTAGTATTGCGAATGCACGCGCACGCCGAACACCGAAGCCGGGCCGCGATCGCGGTTATAAGCAGGATTGACGATCAGCTGATAGTCCAGCGTGATCTTCGATGCAAACCAGGGAAAGCTGTAATAGGTTTCCAGAATCCCTTCGTCGCCGGGATGAGGCAGCTGGCCATCACCAACCAGGATGCCGAGCCCGCCTGCATTCAGGAAGGCCTGGTGCACGTTGGAGATGCCGTTGACGACGCCGGCAATGCCGAAGACGTCGTCATCGCGTCCCCACAGCTTCCCGGAAAGCGAGAACCCGGCAGCAACGGTGTGATCGATGTCGGTGAACTCGTAGGGCTCCTTATGGCCGTCGGCCCAGCCGGCGCGTGCGAAGAAGCCGACATTGTCCATGAGCTGCTGCTCGAGATTCATGCTGATGCCGCCGCGGCTCTGGTACTTGCGCACGGCGGCGATGTCGGCAGGCGCTCCCGTGATGGCCGCCAGCTGGATCGCGTCCTCTCCCGCCGCGGGTCAGGAATCCGGTGATCGCCACCTTGCCCGGCTGTCCGAAAACGGAGTAGCGCCGTTCGATTTCGCCGTCCCACTGGAATTGTCCGAACCGAGAATCCAGCGAAGTCGTGTTGGGCGCGATTGACAGATCGAACATGCCACCGCGGAAGGTCCAAGGGCCGGTGTACCATTCAATCGCGCCGCCGACGGTATAGCCCCAGGCATCCGCCGCATAGTCGAACTGCTGGTGTCGACCACCGACCAGTTCATGAAATCGCCGCGGGGATCGTGGGCATATTTGTTGGTATCGAAGATATCGACCACGCCAATTTTACCGGCCGTAATCACCAGCCTGTCCGACGTCTGCGACCCCGAGAACTGGTTGAAGACGCCGTCGACCTTTTGCGTGTCGCCGCCGAGGTCGATTGTCTGCCTGAAAAACGCCCGATGCAGACGCGTATAGGGATAGCTCGCCCCGACCTTGTAAGCTTCGCCGCTCGGGAACCCTGCCGCGCCGACCGAACTGCTCAAACCGAAGCCTTGATCGATTTCCGGGTTGATCCAGACTTCGGCACCGTCCCAGAGGCGCATTCCGGCATAGAGCGTCACGTCGAAGGTCTCGCGACCCTGGTTCGGATTTAGACTATTGGTGCCGACATAGGGCGACCGGAATGGCGGCGTGTATTGTTCGAGCAAGGTCGACTGGGCGTGGAAAGCGAAGCGATCCGTCTCAAGCGCCGACGGGGTCTTGGTTATAAGCTCCAGTACGGGATTGATATCGCCGATCTTGTAATTCAATCCGAGCCGGATGCTCTGCATGGCAAGGTCGGATTGAAACGTGTCTACGGAGGCTGCGAAGAAGGCGCCCTTGCGTCCAAATCCGGTTTCCAGAAATTCCGCCTTGGCCGACCAATTGCCAGCGATGGGAATCTCCATCCCGATGCCTGCGACCCATCCGAGCCGCCACAGCAGCGCCGTTTCGACGGTCCCCGGCGCGGCAAAGCCGCCAACCAGAGGAGTGGCATCCTGGCTCCTCGTCACCTGATTATAGGTCCATGCGAAGCCGCCCGTTCCGTAAAGGAGCAAGCTATCGAACGCATAGCCGACGCGGCCACGGACGCTGCCGTAATGGATGGCAGCCTCACCATAAGTCACCTGGCCAATCGATGGCGAGGCCACAGTTTGGCTGCCCTTCACCGAATAGGGCATCACCACGTCCGAGTTCGGGAAGCTGACGTCGCCTTCCACGCCCAACATCCATCGCGACGGCAACACGTAATTGTAGCCGCCCTGCAGGCCCGCAACGTAGCTGCCTGTCCCGGCCATGAAATCGAAATTGAAGGGAAGATCGAACGACCCAGCGACCGGGGGCCCAGCCGGACCGAGCGGTGTCGCGGTCCAGTTCGAAGAACCCCTGATCACCCCTGCATGGGCGCCGATATACCAGCCGGTCCAATCATAGGCCGTCGACGTGTAGGGCGCCGGCGCCTGGGCCGGCAGATCCGCTGCGACTGCGGAATCAGCGAAGGCCAGCATGAGGCCAATCCCGACACCGACCAACGCGCGTGAGCGGTTGCGACTGCAGCTGTAGCGAGACTTCTCCCGCGCAAACATATTCAATTGCCCCTTTTCCATGACGCCGAGCCGCTCGACCAGCTGACGCCCATATAAACAGCCCAATTCCGCAGCTTCGCCCAACAAGGAAAGCAGTTTCCGATGCAGTTCACGCAGAACCGCTCGCAATTGCGACGACCAGCCATCGCTTCACGATGAAATGGCATCGGCGAGTGACGTGCACGCCAGGCTGCCGGAGAAGCGAGTTGCGCACCTTTCGCCAGAGGCTGTGGGGCTTCCGCAGGGTGAACTGGTCGGATCGCGTCCGCCCGACACGACCGTTCGAAATCCTGCAAGCGGCGGCGGATCGCGCAAAGCCGTCGACGTGGCCCATCGTGCATCCGGAACAAGAGCGTCGTTTTGGTGGGAGGCAAAAGGTTGCCGCGCCATTTCCGAATCTGTTTTGCGACACGAACGCAATAAGGTCATTTTTGTCTCCGACCGTGTACGGCTGACGGAACTCTGCTTTGCAGGAACTTCAATGTGCCGTGTCAGCTTTCTGGTGTTAGTGGCGGCGTTAGCGTCCGTGCGATGCTCCTCTAGCCAGGCCGCCGGATCGTTTCAAACCAGGCAAGCCTTCCAGAGTGTGGTGACGGTCGGAATGGCAGCTACGGCACCCCACGTTTCCGTGCCCAGCGCCACTGACGGCGATCTCGTTGGTGGCTGCGGTCGGGGACGTATCCGTGATTCCCAAACACACATGTGCCGCGGTCCTGCCGATGTCAGATGACCGGCGCGGATGAGAAATCCGTCGCCCATCGCGAATTCGGAGCCCAGAAGGGCGGAAGATATCGCCGCCGTCGGCCAAGAGAGTCGCCGATCAACTGCTCGCCAAAATTCGACTTCATCAGCGGTTCGACACGCACCAATTCGTACTGGGGCTGTTACATTTTGGCGGCTCCTATTCCAGCATTGGCCCAACGCTCCAGCTCGCCGCCGAAACGGTCGATTCAAGACTGAGACGGCCTACAATCTGTTCAAGCACCGCATCACTGTTCGCGTGGGCGGTGAGCTGCGCAATGACTTCGACGCGTCCGCCCTCCTCAAGGTGCTGTCAAGCTGCCGTAGGCTGAGCTGGGCGTTGCTTGTGCTGTGCAGAAGCAGGGCCCGCACGTGCGCCTCTTCCGGATTGCTGCAGACAACCCGGATGCGATATTGCAGGTCCGTTTCAGCTTGCGAGATCGGCTGTCGATTGATGAGACGGACCAGCGGCCTCAAGGTCAGATTGACCAGAACGACAAAGCCGGTCGCCAGTGCCGCATGCTGCGGATGGCCACTTCCTGCCAGCAATCCTACCGCGGCCGAGCACCATAAGGTCGCGGCGGTGTTGAGGCCGCTGACCTGAAGCCCCTCGCGAAAGATGATGCCCGCCCCCAGGAAGCCGATGCCGGAAACGACCTGCGCAGCCACGCGTGTAGGACTTCCGTCATCAGGGAACAGGCCCTCGAAGATCACAAAGCTCGCCGCGCCGATTGCGACCAAGGTATTGGTGCGCAAGCCCGCCATTCGCTGACGCCACTGACGTTCGAATCCGATGCACGCCCCCATCAACGTGGCGCTACCGAGGCAGATCGCGGCCTGATCGATCGATGTGCTCACTTCAAGAATCCTGTCCTCTTTTCGGGTGCCTTCGCCGATGGCCCAAAGCGAGCGTGCCCCCAAGCCGTTCCATCCACCGCGTTCCGGATAAGACAGTCCGAAGACAGTTATGTGAAATCTTGTGCTGCCGATGCAGGATGATCGCGAAGCGCAAGCTCATGCTCGCCAGGCGGAATGCGCCAACTGCTATCCAACGTCGGCCCAATCTGATGGCCGCTCCGATCACGGTCTACCCATCGGGGCCACATCTAGATTTGGCAACAAAGGCAAATCGCCGCTCTTGCGCTGGACGCAAGAGCCGATCGTGCCCGGGTCGCCTAAAGGCTGCTTGTCCGAAGGCCATTTGAATATCGAACACCAATCCGGGCGTCGTCCGTCACTGCTGCTTCCAGCAGTCCGAAAGCAGGGGCGCGGTCGCCGCGTTCGCACCTGCCGCAAACCTACCGATGTAACGAAAGAACACGACTATACCGGGGTATAGCCACCCTCACGAGATCACGTGATGTGGCTCTCCCGGCACAGCCAGACCGGCTGAACGTCGCTGCGCTGAATGTCCGCACAGGCTGTGAGTGAGCCCCGCAACTCGTTCTAGTGGATCGCCCCTCGATCGATCGTGCGCGACAGAATATCGGTCTTTCTGACGAGATCAATCAATGACCGCGCCTGCATCTTCCGCATCAGCTGTCCTCGATGGAGCTTGACCGTGATTACGCTCAAGCCGAGCCGGGCCGCAATCTGCTTATTCTGTTGCCCAGCGACAACCAGCCAAAGAATCTCTTTCTCACGCATCGTCAGAGATTCATATCGCTCCTTCAATGTCGCCATGGCGGCCAGGCTCGCTCGCCGCAGGCGATCTCTCGCAAATCCTACGCGAACGGCGTCCAGCAGCTCCTGATCTTGGAAGGGCTTGATCAGGAAATCGACCGCACCAGCCCGCATCGCGCGCACGGACATCGGCACATCACCATGAGCGGTTATGAAAACGACGGGTACGCGGATGCCAAGCTCGTCCATCTCGCCATGGAAATCCAAGCCGTTCAATCCGGGCAGGCGCACGTCCAGCACAAGGCAGGCTGGAGCATCGGGGCGCTCGCTACCGAGGAAGTCGGCGACGGAAGCGAAAGACATGGCCCGTACTCCCGCTGAGCGGAAGAGACTGTCCAGGGCCTCCCGAATGGCCTGTTCATCGTCGATCACAAACACGATCGAATCGTCCTGCATGGCCTTAACTCACGATGACTGAGGCCGTGATTCGACAACGTCCTGTTTCTCCAGAACGGAAGAATATCGCTTCGGCGAAACAGGAAGAAGAAATTGAATTGTTGCGCCGCGCGGAGCATTGACCTCCGCCCAGATACGCCCGCCATGAGCTTCAATGATGGATCGCGCTATTGAGAGCCCCATTCCAAGCCCGTCAGGCTTTGTCGTGTAGAAAGCGTTGAACACCTGGTCAAGCTCCGCACCCAGGCCAGCACCGGTATCTCGTACCGCCACCACGACACCGCCCCGGCCTCTGCTCGTCGCCAGCCGCAGTTCTCTGCATTCGTATCCGACCTTTGCCAGCGACTCGATCGCGTTGACCAGCAGATTAAGCAAGACTTGCTGCAACTGGACCTGATCGCAATGAACGGCGGGCAGGTCCGTTCCAAGTTCGGTCTGCAGCAGGATGCGATCAGCTTTCAGCTGATTTTGCACCGGAGGGATGGTTGCGAGCACAGTCTCGTTGATGTCGAACCAGTCCGGAGCCGCAGGCGCTCTCCTTGCAAGATGTCTGACCCGACCGATAATTTCGCTGGCCCGCTTTGCCTCATTAACGATTCGTCCGATCACCTGCTTGGCCTCTGCGATATTGGGAGGGGCGGCAGCAAGCCACCGCAGGCCGGCATTGCCGTTTGTGACCACAGCAGTGAGTGGCTGATTGACCTCGTGAGCGATCGACGCCGTTAGTTCACCGAGCGTCGTGACCCTCGCGATATGGGCAAGCTGCGCACGCGCCGCGTAGGTTGCCGCTTGTGCCGATTCGATCTTGAGGACGAGGTAGGTTGTCGCCGCGATTGCCGCGATGCTGATTGCGCCGTTAATGCTACCCGAATAAGGGGATCCCGATCGCGTCAACAGCAAGCTAACCACCGTCAGCACAACGCACGTTCCGCCGAACAGCAACACACCGCGCCTTTGGCAAAAGCGAACCGAAAGCAGGATCACGATCACATACGGCTATCTCGAGGTCCGTCACGGTATCGAGGATGAAGATCGCAATGGTCAGGATGACGGCGGTCGCTGGTAGCAATGAATTGCGTCCAACGGACCAAAGATGATGAATGCGCTGCATGAACGCGCGCCTGCTGCTTGCTTTCGCACCCGACCAGCCCCCGGATGGCAGCTGGCCGGTGGTAAGGCTTCAGCCGTACGCCGGTGGTAAGGCTTCAGCCGTATGAAGACTGCGGATGCTGGACCTCGACAGTGACATGCGACAAATCGGTGAGCTTGACCAGTCTCCGCCGGTAATGCGCTGAGTCACGCGCTGTTGTGGTTGCGACCGAGATAATGGCGCCGAGATGTCCCGGCCCAAGACGCCAGAGGTGCAGATCGGTGACGTCGTCGCCTTCGCTTTCCACGATCGTTCGCACTTTCTCGATAATGCGCGTATCGGGCGTGCGATCGGGCAGGATGCCACCAGTATCGCGTAGCAACCCGACCGACCAGTTTGCGATGACCAGTGCGCCGATCAAACCGGCGAGTGGGTCCATCCAGAGCCAGCCGAACGCGCGGGCCAGCAACAAGCCGGCAATGACGAGAACCGAAACGGCGGCATCCGCCATCACATGGACGACCGCGGCTCGCATGTTGTTGTCGCGGTAGTGCGCGCCGTGACCGGCGTCGTGACTGTGCTCCTCGAGTCCCATCTCACTCTCGTATTGCTGGCCGTGCTGCGCAAGACGGACCTTCACTAGAAAGGCATGCGGTTCGGGAATTTCGTCGCGCGACTCCAGGAACTCGCCCTGCTTTCGAATGAAAAGAGCTGGTGCCGGCCATCCGGCCTGACGGTCTCGATCGTCAAGGCTGAGGCATTCGGCAGGACATGCGTAGCCGTTCTGATGCGAAAGCGCGGCGGTACATCTTTTTCGAAGACTTCGATTTGGTAGGCGTTCCCGCCCAACTCGATTCGGCGCGGCTCGTCATCATGATCATGACTGTTATGGGCATGACCGTGACCGTGGCTGTGGCCATGAGCGTGATCATGCCCGCCGGACAGCAGCCATGCGCTCGCGACGTTGACTGCAAGGCCGACAACAGCGATCGGGATCGCCTCACGGAAGTGGATCGGAAGCGGATTCAGGAAACGGTCAATGGCCTCGTAGCCGATCAGGAGCGCGATCATCGCGAGCACGATGGCGCTGCTGTAGCCTGCCAGATCGCCAAACTTGCCGGTGCCGAACGTGAAACTGCGATCGTATGCGTATCTGCGTGCAAAAGTGTAGGCCAGCGCAGCCAGAAGCAACGCGCCGGCATGTGTCGACATGTGCAATCCGTCGGCAATCAGGGCTAGGGAGCCGAACAGGGCGCCGCCGACGATCTCGACGATCATCATGGCGCTGCAAAGGATGATGACAGCCTAGGTCCGGCGTTCGGCGCGCTCATGATCGGCGCCCAGGAAGACGTGTTCGTGCGGCTCGAACTGAAGTAGTGAGCTGGCTTCCGGCATGACATGCCTCACTTCAAATAGGTATGGACGACTTCGATCAGTTCATCCGCGGCCTGGCTGTTGAGCGCACCGGGGTTCTTCTGTGGGTCAACAAGATGGGTGCGGATGTGGTCCTCGACGACCTCCGCCATCAGGCCCGCGACACTCCCACGAACGCCGGCGATCATATGCATGATGCGGTCGCACCCTGCTTCTTCCGCCAATGCCCGCTCGATCGCTTCGACCTGTCCCCGGATCCGACCGACCCGAGCGATGAGCTTCTTCTTTTCTCTGATGGTGTGTGTCATGGCGAAACACATAGGGTACCCCCCTATGCCATGTTAAGCGATTAGCATCGAAGGAGCCAATGGCCCCGCAGGCGCGCCGGCCCTATCCTCCCAGGAGGATCACTGGTATTTTGCTTGCAGGAGACTCAGATGCCGGATCACCCGCACTGGGCTATCGCGCGCCGTCTCAAGCGCGCCAATGGCCACCTCGAAACAATCATCGAAATGGTCGAGAATGATCGGCCTTGCACGGAGATCGCCCAGCAGCTGCAGGCGGTCGAGAGCGCCATCGGGAGCGCGAAGAAAGCCTTGATTCATGACCACATCAGCCAGAGCCTCGAGCGGTCCTTCAAAGCGCACGGGCTGAAGGGCCATGTTGCCCTGAGGGATTTCAAGCTCATTTCAAAATACCTGTGATGAGACTGAGGACGTGCGGAGCAACTTACCGAGTAGACGCTGCCGGGTAAGACGCGGCCGACATTCTTCGAACCAATATCGAGCGTGAACTCTCTCGCTGGCCGGCTCCACATTCCGGACCAATCCAGAGCCCGAGATCGACACAATCACAGTCAGCAGACGAACCCTGTGGTTGAGAGCCCGCATCTCTTCCATCCACCGGGGAGGATCAAGCCTATCCTCCATGGAGGATAGGTGAATCAGCTTGACTGGTTTCGAAAACGGGCGTACGGCCGATCTGCGGGGTGAAACCATTGGTTTCCAACCGCATTGAGAACCTGAAGACAATCTGAGTGGGGTCGAGAGGCTCCAGAAGGAACATGGGCAGTAGCATCTCTGGCATGACCCGCTCCGCGGCTTTGGGGCGCGTGATGCCGCAGAAATTGAAAATCGATCGCGTCGGCTGCGGCCGCGTGAGAGCTGCTGGTCGCGCCTAGCGCTGCCTCATCCTCACCGACCTGCCGCTGAACGCGGAAGTGGAGGTGAGCGATGTTCGAAAGACTCGCACAGATCCGGGATGTCGTGCCGTGGCTGAAGGGGCTGCTGAGCGAACCGGTCTGTTCTCAGCCCATCCAGTCCAATGACGATCGGCCGGGATTTCGCCACCCGGAGGGCCGACGCCTGCGTCCCCATCGGCCGCTGGCATGTCATTGGGTTCCCGCCCCCGATGGGCGACTGGAGTGCTGGTGGGAACCAGCAGCGGCTGACGACCAGCCGAACGGCAATCAAGACTGGCCGCCGCCATGGGTCAGTCCTCCGCTCGTTCCGGGCATGGGTCAAATGACTGCGCTCGAGCAAATCGCCGTCTAGCCGGAGAGCCGGTATTGGGTCGTAGAGGTGCGCTATGAACATGATCAATCCAATCCACCAAGAGGTCAGCCGGGCCGCCGTGCTGGACGAGGCCCACATTGGCGATATCCACGGGGCGCTCGGCACTATCCGGCACCACGATCATGGGCCGCGGAAGGGCATCTGGGCACGATGGAAGACGCTGGTCGCGATCCTCGGACCGGGCCTGATCGTCATGGTGGGAGACAATGATGCCGGCGCGTTCGGCACCTACACCCAGGCCGGCCAGAACTACGGCACGACGCTCCTGTGGACGCTGATGCTGCTGATCCCGGTGCTCTATGTGAACCAGGAGATGGTCGTTCGGCTGGGCGCGGTGACCGGGGTCGGCCACGCACGGTTGATCTTCGAACGCTTCGGCCGGTTCTGGGGCGCGTTCAGCGTGATCGACCTGTTCCTGCTCAATGCGCTGACCCTGGTGACCGAGTTCATCGGGATCAGCCTGGCGCTGCGCTATCTCGGCTTGCCGCAGTTCTGGGGTGTGCTGGCTTCTGCCCTGATCGTGATGCTCGCTGTAAGTACCGGGAATTTCCGCGGTTTCGAACGCATCGCCATCTTCCTGGTGTTCGGCAGTCTGCTGCTGGTGCCCGTCGTTCTCATGGTGCATCCGCCCGTGGAGCAGATTGCGGCCGATTTCCTGGTGCCGAAACTTCCAACGGATAGCAATGTCAGCGAGGTGATGCTGCTGATCATTGCGATCGTTGGGACCACGATCGCGCCCTGGCAGCTGTTTTTTCAGCAGAGCTATATCATCGACAAGCGGATTACGCCGCGCTTCATTCATTACGAGCGCTGGGACCTTTGCCTCGGCATTGCGCTGGTCGTCCTCGGCGCCGTGGCAATGATCAGCTTCTCGGCCTGTATCTTCGCTGGACGACCAGAGTTCGGCAACTATACTGATGCGCTTGGGACGGCCGTGGGACTGGAAAGGTACGCTGGTCGGCTGCCGGCGGTGCTGTTCTCGCTCGCTCTGCTTGATGCCAGCATTGTAGGAGCCGCCGCCGTCTCGCTATCCACCGCTTACGCGATTGGCGACGTATTCTCCTTGAAGCACTCACTGCATCGCAAGCCGTCCGATGCAAAAGGCTTTTACGGCGTTTACTTCGCGCTGATCGTTCTGGCCGCTGCACTTGTGCTAACGCCGGGAACGCCGCTCGGCCTGCTGACCAATGCAGTGCAGACGTTGGCTGGCGTGTTGTTGCCGAGCGCGACGGTGTTTCTGCTTCTCTTGTGCAATGACAAGGCGGTACTTGGGCCCTGGGCGAATTCACGGATGCTCAACCTCTTCACGGGAGCCGTTGTGGCGGCGCTGGTGATGCTGTCGATCATCCTCACAGCCTCGGTAATGTTTCCGGATATGGGCGAGCAATGGATCGTTGGAATCCTGGTCGGTGGCAGCCTTCTGGGTATCGTGCTCACGGCCGGCATAAAGCTGCTGGAGCTTTCTCGCCCCCCCACCCTCGCCCCGCACAACCCGGCGAGGCAAAAGATTGACGTCTATGACAACTGGCGGATGCCGCCGCTTGCCGAACTGCCCCCGGCGCGGCTCAGCACGCTCAGCCGCGTATGGATGATCATCTTGCGAAGCTACCTCGTGATTGCCGGTGGTCTCGTGCTGGCACGGATCTTTCAGCTCGCGACGGCCGGCGCGTGAACGACCGGGTCACCCGCGCAGGCCGCTGAGAGGCGGTTGATCGTGTCGCCGGGTTGGCGTTGCTGAAGTTTCGCCGCCGTCATGCGCCTGTATCCGCGAGATGCAAATATCCCCCGCTACCGATGCATTGCGCCTGTCCCTTACCTGGAAGGGTCTGGGCGGAACGACATGAGAAGCGGCATCGTTCACGCCGGGTGAGAGAGCGACCAAGTGGCATCGATTGAATAGACACTGATTAATCTGGCGGTTGCAACACTGCTCGTGGCTGGTATTGGCTTCGCGCGCCAACGCCGTCAGCGAATGGCTGGTCTCCGCACCAACACGCGGTCGCGATCGGGGCCGCTAGTTTCGTCGTCTTCGCGAGCCTTATCCCAGGAAAGGCAAGCGCCACGCGCGTTGCGGCCCAGGTCGTATCCAGAATCGGCTTCCTTGGTGACGGCATCATCTTCAGAGAGAGTTTGCATGTCACAGGCTTGAACACGGCCGCGACGCTCTGGTGTTCGGCGGCGGTCGGCCTACTGGCGGGCTCTGGCCACCCCCTGCACGCCGGTGCAGCCACCGGCTTCGCCACGCCCAAAGCGACACGGTTCTCGAGCAGATCGTGGCCCGGCTCAGCCGCCTGAAGCCGACAGTTTCAGCCGCGAGCTGGAGCTTCGAAGCCCTCGTCGAATAGCTTGCCAATCCAAGCGTTCTCCATGGCCGCATCGAGCTAAGCCCGGCGCTACGCGCAATGGAGCTGAACTGCCGGCCAAAGATGGTGACGGGAGAAGCGCTTTCTCCGAGCGTTATCAGTATTCGAAGTGGAGGAATCCTTCCTTGCTGAGCACTGAGCACATGAGCAGACTTCCACCGTTGGCGTTGAGAATGCTTCTCAACTAGCGCCCATCGCGTAAGCGTCAGTCGAGCGGAGTCCATTTTGGGCTGAGCGGTCGTCACAGAACTTGCGGTCGATGGGCATTGGATGCTCGTCTACAAGAAAGGCGCTGTACGGAAATTCTTGAAACCGTGGCGGAGAGCGAGATGGCTGGCAGAATCCCGGTACAACGAACCGCGCTAGCCACAACCATAGTCTTGAGCTTGATCGGTCAGTCAGCGAGGGCCGCCGACGAAATTCAGGTCTACAATGCCGGGATCGCTGCAGTTGGCCAGTTCACTTTTCAGCAGCATCTCAACTACTCCCCGCTCGGGGTGAAGGAGCCGCCTCTTCCGGGAGGTCTCATCTCCAACGGCGCAATCAACGGCACGCCGGAGTTCGCCTACGGCGTGACAGATTGGTGGGAAGTCGGACTATATCTGCCATTTGCAATCCAAAACGAGAGATTTTACTCCAATGCATTCAAGCTGCGGACGCTGTTCGTGTCGCCCCATGCGGAGCAGCGCGACTTCTTTTACGGCGTCAATTTCGAGTTATCAAACCAGACGCCGCCTTTCGCGCAAACCCGCTTCGCCATGGAAATCCGTCCCATCATCGGCATGCGCAACGCCGATTACGAATTTATCGTCAATCCTATCGTGGACGTCGGCTTCGGACGGTTTGGCGAGACGCATTTCGCCCCCGTCGCACGCGTAGCACACAGAATCGGCCAGGAACTGTATGCAGGCTTCGAATATTATTCCGATTGGGGCAAGATCGGAGATTTCAAGGCGTTTCCGGAACAGGAGCATACGCTGTTCGCGGTCACTGATTTCAAGATTGGCGTTTTGGGTGTAAATGTTGGTGTCGGCTACGGACTAACGCCCGCCTCCGACCGCTGGGTTATCAAGACCATTCTCGGATATGCCTTTCCCGTGCCAGGCAGGTCACGCAAGTGCATCTGACCGCGCCGTGACGGGACCGATCAATCCGATGGCGCACGTGTTTCAGCGAACGCTGGCCCCCTGACGAAAAGCCGCGGTCTTCAAAAATTCACGTTGAAACGAACCTTTGCCTGCTGTCGCTCGAAGTGGGTGAGATCAAGCAAGCCCCCACTCGCGCTGCGCCCGGAGACCTGGGAGCGAGACGAACCCGCAGCAATGATGCGCGGAGTCCGCGCCCCGCTTGACCGGATTGTCGCGGCTGTCGCTGTCGCGGTGATGAAAATGCGGCACCCGCATGCCACCATGGGATTCGCTCACCACTGCTCAACAGACGCGCGATCAGCGCGGGCAAACCCAATCGCGGGCGCAAGTATGCCCAGTACATAGGCTACAGCGATCAGGGCCGCTCCCAAACGCAGACTCTTTATTGGGTAGGTTCTCATCTTCAGGCATCAAGACCGCTAAAGCGGCTGGTTCGGAAGAAGATGTTCGAGCGGGACGAAAAATCCACAGATGACCATGCCACGACTAGACCTATTGCAGCGCAGGATAAGTGCCTCGCTCGCAACAATTCCGCACAGTTTCATTTGGCAATCCTAGCACGCTTCAAAATGGAATATTGTTGGCTCGTTTGGGGGCGGCGCGCGATGACCGCTTGGAATTCGCACTCATTTGCGAGGTTATCTGCAGCCTGCTTTCTGTTGCTGGCCCTTTGCGCTCAATCGAGCGCGCTTGCACGCGGTGGCGGATTGCCACACGACGAGCCGTGGAATTCGGAACATATCGATCGTCTCCCGCCGGAAGTGCGAGATTCCGTCCTACACAAGTGCAGAGCGAGACCGAAGGCCGCGCATTATTTCGCGACCTACCTCGACAATGCCAGAATAATCAAACTGCATTTTGAACACTTCAATTGCGAAGGAAGGCAAATGTTGCGCGACGCGGGGCTTTGCCTTCGCGAGGAGTTTGCGTTGTCAGGTTCGCGCTACCGGCTAGAGCAAGTTGGGGACGATTTGAATCGCGAGGGGTTCCCAAATCGGGCGAAACATCATTCATCCTCAAGGCCGGGAGGAGGCCGGCAGGGATGGCGCATGGGGAGGCTCTTCGCGTTCGGGTGGTCAAGGCCGTTGTTGAGGACGGTCTTTCGCGGAACGAGGCGGCGCGGATTTTCCGGGTCGGGATCGCAAGCGCGATCCGTTGGGT
>Ga0213876_10000439_pt1 | contig 33868 bp, 23 predicted proteins | sample BarmaccomBMRX_R9_FD_160113 | JGI IMG/M metagenome (GOLD analysis project Ga0213876, IMG submission 160113) | Root-associated microbial communities from Barbacenia macrantha in rupestrian grasslands, the National Park of Serra do Cipo, Brazil - RX_R9 | ecosystem: Host-associated > Plants > Roots... | reverse complement strand
TTGTCCTCATCGCCCCGCGCCTTCGCTTCGACCGCAAACGAAATCGCGGCCTCGGGATAGTGAATGTGCTCGAGCACGATCGGATGCTGGTTCGTGGCCAGCGTGTCGCCGGTGTGTACGTCCTTCAGTTTCGCGACCGCGCCGATGTCGCCGGCGCGCAACTCCGGAACCGGAACCTGCTGCTTGCCCTGAATGAGCTGCAGCTTGCCGACGCGTTCTTCGTGATCCTTGGTCGTGTTCCAGTACGGATGATCTGAGGTGAACGTGCCGGAGTAGACGCGGAACAGCGAGACCCGGCCGGAGAAGGGATCGGAAAAGGTTTTGAACACGAGCGCCGATGGAAAGGCCTCGGCGCGGCGATCGAATGTGGTGGGCTCGCCCTTTTTGTTCTTGCCGTCGACCGTCTTGAATTCGTCCGCCGGAGGCAGAAGCGCCACGATGCAGTCGAGGATGGCGTGGCCGCCGATGTTGTGCGCCGCGGAGTCGAGGACGACAGGAAAGATCTCGTGATGTCCAACTTCGCGCTTCAATCCATCGAGCAGCTCTTCCTGCGAGAGACCGCCCTGATCGAAGAAACGCTCCATCAGCGTGTCGTCGCCTTCGGCTACTTTCTCGATCAGTTGCGCGCGGTAGTCGTCGGCCTCGGCTTTCAACTCCGCGGGGATATCGATCTTCTCGTATTTGCCGGAACCGTCGGTCGCGTACTTCCACGCTTTCATCGAGACGAGGTCGATGACACCCGAGAAGTCTTTCTCCTCGCCGATCGGCAGCTGGATGGGGACGACGTTCTTCCCGAACTTCTTCTGCACCGCTTCGAGCGTGCGCGCGAACGAAGCCCGCTCGCGATCCATCTTGTTGATGACGATGAGTCGCGGCAGCTCGAATTCTTCAGCGAACTTCCACACGCGCTCGGTCGAAACTTCCACGCCCGTCACGCCGCTGACGACGATCGCGGCAGAGTCAGCCACACGCATGGCCGTGCGCGCTTCCATGACGAAGATGCCGAAGCCGGGAGTGTCGATGAAATTGATTTTCGTGTTCTGCCACTCCGCGAACGCGACGGCCGTGGAGATGGAATGCTTGCGATCGATTTCGTCCTGATCGAAGTCGGTGACCGTAGTCCCGTCGTCGATCCGTCCCAACCGCGTGATGGCGCCGGCGTTGAACAGCAGCTGCGTAACCAGCGTCGTTTTTCCGGTGTCGTTGTGGCCGACAACGGCCACATTCCGGATCTCAGAACCCGAATAGACCTTCATGTTGGCTGCCCTCGCTTGGGGATTTCACAAAAGGAGGTGAATCATAATTTAAAATGCCGCGCCTCAAGCAGAATCGAACAGCCCCGAAGCAACGCGCCGGACGGCCGGAGCGAGGGAGTTATGATTGACGGCTCACGCACCTCCCGGATCGGGAGCTGACGCGGGGGGAGAGCGGAACCAGGTGAAGCTCGGCCGGTATGAGATCGTTCGTGAGCTCGGCAAGGGCGCGATGGGGATCGTCTATCTGGCGAAGGACCCGCTCATCGGCCGGCTCGTCGCTCTAAAAACAATCCGCCCCTCGGCACACGCCGACGACGAAGACACGCGTGAGTTCCAGCTCCGATTCCAGCGCGAGGCGCAGGCCGCAGGAATCCTCAATCATCCGTCGATCGTCACCGTCCACGACATCGGCCAGGACGAGCCTTCGGGCATGTCGTTCATCGCCATGGAGTACGTCGAAGGCCAGAACCTGAAAGAGATGCTGGCGCAGGGACGTCCGCTATCGTTCGAGCAGGCGGGCGACATCTGCGCGCAGGTCGCCGAGGGCCTCGATTTCGCGCACGCAAAAGGGATCGTGCACCGCGATGTGAAGCCGGCAAACATCATCCTGCTCGAAGGCAACCGCGCCAAGATCACCGACTTCGGCATCGCGAAGATCACGTCGGGCGTCGCGAACCTGACGACGACCGGCCAGTTTCTCGGCACGCCCAACTACATGGCGCCGGAGCAAATCAAAGGGACGCCCGTCGATGGCCGCAGCGACATTTTCTCGCTCGGTATCTGCCTCTACGAATGCCTCACGCATCGCAAACCGTTCGGCGGCGACTCGCTGACGTCGATCTCGTACAAGATCGTTCACGAGCCGTTTCCGCCGCTGCACGACATCAATCCGACGATCCCGGAAGGATTCGCCGACGTCGTCACGCATTGCCTGGAGAAAGATCCGGCCAAGCGCTACCAGCGCGGCAGGGACCTGGCCAATGCGCTGCGCGCCGTGCTGCGCGGCGAGAAGCCGATGCGTTCGAACGAGCCGATGTTCGCCGACGTGACAGTGGCCACGCGCGGCGAACACGAGCGCGTACCGACGATGGAGATCCCATTCCCCGACGCGGAGCACGGAACGACCGTGCAGCCGCCGCAGCCGCTCGATACGAATCCGAGTCCCGGCAACGCTCGGCAAGCAGTGCCTTCGTCCGCGGTGAAACCAGTGAAGGCGGTGAAAGCGCCGAAAGCACCGTCGAAGCCTTTCCTGAAGCCGCTGCTGATGACGCGCATTCATCCGATCGTCTTCATCGCCATCCCCTGCCTCCTCCTGGCGATCCTCGGCGTGGCGATGCTGGTGATGAACTCGAAAAAAGTGAAGGTCCCTGCGGTCGACACCCGCGCCGAGGCGAGAGTGGCGAAGGAGCGGCAGCTGCGGGAAGAGGCCAACCGCCTGCTCCACGAAGGCCGCGTGACGGACTCGTATGACCGCTACGGTCAGCTTCTGAAACTCGCGCCGCGCTCACCCGCGATCAATGAAATCGTGCGGAAGTTGTCGCAGATACGGACGCGCGATGAAGCGGGCAAACAGCAGCTCGCGGTCGCACAGCAGAACTTCGATCAGGGACTGGCGCTTTACAACGCGAAAAAGTTCGCGGAGTCGATTCCGTTCTTCGAAACCGCGTTCCACATCAATCCCAGCTCCGACGCAGCCGCGCAGTATCTGAAACTCGCGCAGCAGGAAGACGAGCGCGTGAAGTCGCAGCGGGCGGCGGCCCGCGCGGCGCGAACGTCGACACCGCTCCGTCAGACGCAGACGGCCGCACCGGTCGTCTCGACGACGACCCATCCGGCCGCTACCTCGCATCCCGGCCCACCGCCGATCACCGCGGCCGGAACCGCGTCGATTACGACCATCGTCAACAGCACGGTAAACGACGGCTACATCGTCGTCCGCGCCGGCGCCGATGAGGTGGCTCGAGAAAACCTTTGGTCCGAGCGCCGCTTCATCCACACCCACATCCCGCGTCAGGTGAACGTGACCAAGGAGTTTCCTGCGAAGAACGCCGATCTGGACGTCTGGGTGGTGATCCCGTCACTCGCAATCAACGATCACAAAACGATGCGCGCGCAGAGTTTCGATCCGGGCGTAAATCGCAAGCTCATCATCAGCATCGATCCGAAAGCCAAGCGGATCGACTACCAGTTCAATTGATCACGCGGAGACGCGGGGACGCGGAGGGGACGCTTTTCTCCGCGTCCCCGCGCCTCCGCGTGAAAAACTTCTCACGATGACGACATTCGCAATCGCCTCTCGCGATGAGCTGTGGCTTCGCGGCGCGCTGACGGAGTCACGGCTGATGCACGGCGCGGCGACGCAGACCGGTGACGCGATCGAGGCGAGCGACGCACGCGATGAGCGGCTCGTGCATCTGTGCGAATCGGCGCTCGATGAGGCGCATGCGACCGTCGGCCTGCTGCGCGACGCACGCGTGCGCGTGGTCGTGCGCGCGATGCGCGAGAACGACGTCGAGTCAGTTGAGACGACGATGACGATCGCGGTTGACGGCGTGTCTGTCGTGACGACGCCATCGAACGCGCCGGCCGATTACGAATTGCTGCATAGGGCTCGGAATGGATCCGCGCCGCTTCGAGGACCGATTGTCTGGTGGAACGGATCCGCCGCCGTGCTGCTGCATGAGGCGTTCGGTCACGCCAGCGAACACGACGCCGCTCCGGAGGTGTGGCCGCAGTGGTTATCGATCGATGCGCCGTTGGTGTCGCGGCGCGAGACGTTTCGCGACGTTCCCTTGCTACGGATGAAGCACTTGATCGCGCAGCAGAACGACGCGCCGTTTGCGCTTCCCGATGAACGCGTCGACGTACAGCTCATCGCGGGCGGTGCGTACGATCCGCTCACCGACGTCGTGACCGTCGATGTGGCCGTATCGTCCGCCGGTCCCTTCACGATTCGGCGTTCGCGCGCGGAGATCGCGGCATCGCTGGCTGGAGCATCCGAAGAACCCGTCCGCTACCCCGGCGTGATCTGTTCGCGCGAAGGGCAGGAGTTGTACGTCGCTTCGCTTGCGCCGGTCATGATCACGGATGGACTTCTATGACCGAGGTCTATCGGAAGTCGGGACGCGTCGTTCGGTATGAGAACGGGACCTTCCTCTCCGTTTCGGAGACCGGCGAAGCGGTCGAAGAGGGCGGCGTGTTTCAAGCTCGGCCGTCGGCAGAGGTACCAGCACAGACAGGAGTGTCTGTGCCACACGCGGCCGCCGATGTTGAGGGCTATGTGGCACAGACACTCTTGTCTGTGCGGTCCGGCAGAATTGAGCGCTTCATCGCCTCAGCCGGTACCGCGACGCATGAAACGAACGGCATCACGTGGACGGAGGAGTCGCGCCGCGTTCACATCTCCCTTGTTAATTCGCCGCTGCGAGCACTCATCGACCTCGCATCGTTTGATCGTGAAATCGTTCAAACAGTTGCGCACGCGCTTGCCCGTGCCGGCGACGAGCGCAACGCGCCAAAACGCATTCGTCTCGCTCCGAACGTTTCCGCCGCGATACTGCCGCCGCTCATCGGCGAGCTGGCGATGGAGCAGACCGGTGGCGGTTTTGACGGACGCGGCCAGGCGATCGAAACGCGTGTGGTGACGCACGATGCGCCGCCGAACTGGTATCGGCCCGGGTACGCCGTCCGTCCCGTTCGCGCGTGGCTCAACATCCGCGCGCTGCCGTTTGGACGCATCGATCCGGATGCGCCGCTCGGCATCGCGCTGCTGGAACCTGTTCACGGCACGATGCTTCGCGTCCTCTGCGTCGATGGCGCCGATGTTTTCCCCACGACCGTCGACGCCTCGCACATCGCTGCCGTCTCGCGCGCGGCGCCGGTCTGGTACCCGTATGCAGCCGGTTCGTTCGGCGCCGAGATGATGCTTTAGAATCGCGGCGCTTATGCCGACGAGCATCCGACAGATCGAGTTCCTGGCGCGGTCGATCGTGAACCGGCTGGAAGACCGCGGCCTGGTCGAGTTCGGCGACGCGGAGATCGGCATCGACGTCGTCACAAAAACGCTCGAGGACAACTTCGCCGCGTATGACGCCATCGAAGCCGAGGCGCGCATCCGGCTCGCGAAAACGATTGGTACCCGCGAGCCGTCCGAGGCCGAGGTGACCGAGGCGATGCGGCGCGTCGCTGCCGAACGGAACGTGACGTTATGAAGGGGTGTCGGGTGTCGGGTGTCGGGTGTCGGGAAAACCAAATCCCGGACGTTTTACGCCGGACGCGCGACATCCTGAATGTACCGGCTCCTCGCCGTGGGGATGCCGAAGTCATCGCGCTGCTTCCCTCCCGACACCCGACACCCGACATCCGACACCCGTAAAACCATGCCCACCGACAAACACACCGATAACGAACTGGAACGCCGCAAACGCGAGAGCGAGCTTGGCGGCGGCGAGAAGCGTATCGAGCGCCAGCACGCCGAGGGGAAGAAGACCGCGCGCGAACGCATCGCGCTGCTCTTCGACGCCGGCTCGTTTCAGGAGCTCGACCAACTCGTCGTGCACCGCTCCACCGACTTCGGGATGGAGAAGCAGCGCATCTCGGGCGATGGCGTGGTCACCGGCTACGGCACGATCGGCGGCCGGCTCGTCTACGCCTTCGCGCAGGACTTCACCGTCTTCGGCGGCTCGCTGTCGGAAACGCACGCCGCAAAGATCGTGAAGGTGATGGATTTGGCCATGAAAAACGGCGCGCCCATCGTCGGCCTGAACGACTCCGGCGGCGCGCGCATCCAGGAAGGGGTCGTCTCCCTCGGCGGCTACGCGGATATCTTTCTCCGCAACACCCTCGCGTCGGGTGTCGTCCCGCAGATCTCCGCGATCATGGGGCCGTGCGCCGGCGGCGCCGTCTACTCCCCCGCCATCACCGACTTCATCCTGATGGTGAAAAAAACCAGCTACATGTTCGTGACCGGCCCGGACGTGATCCGGACGGTGACGCACGAAGAGGTGACGAAGGAAAAACTCGGCGGCGCGGACACGCACAATCAAACCTCGGGCGTTGCGCACTTTGCGGCGGATTCAGACGAAGACTGCATCGCCACAATCCGCGAGCTGCTTTCGTACTTGCCGTCGAACAATATGGAAGAGCCGCCGCGCGCGGCGACGACGGACGACGTGAACCGCGTCGACGAGCAGCTCGACACGTTCATCCCCGACTCTCCGAACCAGCCGTATGAAATCCGCGACCTGATCCGCACCATTGCCGACGAAGATCATTTCCTCGAAGTCCACCAGCATTTCGCGCGCAACCTCGTGGTCGGGTTCATCCGACTGAACGGCCATCCGGTCGGTGTGGTCGCGAATCAGCCGGCGTTCCTGGCCGGTGTGCTCGACATTAACGCGTCGCGAAAAGGGGCGCGTTTCGTCCGCTTCTGCGACGCCTTCAACGTTCCGCTGCTGGTGCTCGAAGACGTTCCCGGGTTTCTGCCGGGTACCGATCAGGAGTACGGCGGCATCATCATTCACGGCGCGAAGCTGCTGTACGCGCTGGCCGAGGCCACGGTGCCGAAGATCACGGTGATCACGCGCAAGGCGTACGGCGGCGCGTATTGCGTGATGAACTCGAAGCACATCCGGGCGGACATGAACTACGCGTATCCAACGGCCGAGATCGCGGTCATGGGCGCCGAGGGGGCGGTCAACATTCTGTACAAAGGGGCGAAGGACCGCGACGCCAAGATCGCCGAGTACAAGGACAAATTCGCGAACCCGTACATCGCCGCGGAGCGCGGCTACGTCGACGAGATCATCGAGCCGCGTTTCACCCGGCGTAAGCTGATCACCGCGTTTGCAATGCTGCGCAACAAGCGCGATCGCAATCCGCCGAAAAAGCACGGCAACATCCCGCTGTAGATCGGGCCGTGCCCGCGCCGCACGAAGCTGTTACGGCTTACGGAACAGCTCGCCCGCACCGTCACGCCCGGACGTACAATTCGTCACTGCACTTCAGGGAGGATTTATGCGCCGGTTGCTGACCGCGGTCGTGTCGTTTGCACTCTTGGTTGTCCCGTCCATTTCCGCACAGAACTTCGGACCGCTGCCGCCGCTCACCGCGCATGTCGACGTCAACGTGGTCAACGTGGACGTGACCGTCACGGACCGCCACGGGAAACCGGTCATGGACCTGACCAGGAATGACTTCGAGGTTTTCGAAGACGGCAAGCCGGTGAAGGTCACGAACTTTTCCGTGATCGAGAAAGCGCTGGTCCGGCAAGCGCCCGCTCCGGCAAACGAAGCATCGCGGACCCTGCCACCGGAGGCGGAAAAAGTCCGGCGCCGGATCGTCCTGCTGGTCGACAACAACTATGTCGGGAACCTCGAGCGCAACGCGGCGCTCCGGGTCTTCGAAAAGCAACTCGACACCATCTATGCAGGCGACTACGACTGGGCGGTCGCCACGATCGGACATGCGCTTGAAGTTGTGCAGCCCTTCACGAACGACAAAGCGCTGATTCACGCCGCCATCGGCAGGGTGGAGCACTCGCCGACCTTCATGAACACGCACGACATGGACCGCTCCATCCTGTCGGACAGGACGCGCAAGCAGCTCGACTTCCAAACGGACGGCTACGACTACGGGCAGACGGTGCGGTTCCAATCGCGCGAGCAGACGTTTCAGAGCATCGCCTCGCTGCAGAACACCGCGCGTGCGGTGGCGGAGATGGCGCGCGCGAACTCCGCTGACGACAGCAAGAAGTACATGATTCTTGTGACAGGCGGAATCGAGAACAACACCACGTACACCGCGTACGACAAGGGAAACGATCAGTACATGCGCGCCCTGGAGCTGGAGAAAGCGAAAATCGTCGACGCCATCGTTCAGGAAGCGAACGCCGCGAACTTCACGATCCACATCGTGAACGCACGCGCCCGCGGCATGCAGGCGCCGCAGCACGACGTCGAGAACAAGTCCTCGGGGATCGACATGTCGTCGCCGAACTTCTTTCAACGCGGCGGCGGCTCGGATCCGATCGACGTCTCGAATGTCGACTCCATCCCGCTCTCCATCGCTCTGAGCACCGGCGGTTCGTACATGCCGTCCACCGATGTGGGCCATTCGTTCGCCGTAATCGACGCGCAGACGTCCAACTTCTACTCCCTCGGCTATTCGCCTAACCACACCGGCGACCGTCAATATCACCACATCCGCGTACACGTGAAACGTGCGGGCGTACTCGTCGCGAATCGCGTTGGCTACTACGATCTGACTTCGGACGACCGTCTCGAGCAGACATTGCGTGCGCGCATGACTTTCGATCTTCCGACAGGTCCGCTCCCCGTTCAGGTGAACATGGGCCAGCCTCACTCACTGGAAGCAAAGATCGTCCTGCCGATGACGGCTGCGGTGCCTATCGCCAAACTGACGATGCTTCCGCGCGAGGGCACCTACGTCGGCCGCGTCCACATCTACGTGTCGGTGTTCAACGCGCAGGGGCAGAACGTCGGGTTCTCCCACCAGCTGCAGGAAGTCACGATGTCGACCGCCCAGTACCAGGCAGCGGCCGACCCGTTCCGCTACACCCTGAACGTCCGCCTTTCGAAGGGCGACTTCACCGTCGTGGTCACGCTTCGCGACGACCTCTCCAATGAACTGGGGAGCTCCGTGAAAGAGGTGCGGCTGTAGACGGTCAGGGCCGCAGCATCTTCTGAAGCATCGGCTGATTCGGATCGAGTTGCAGCGAGCGCTCGATGCTCGCTCGCGCGCCTGCGTCATCGCCGAGACACATCTGCGCGAGCGCTGCCGATGCATAGGAGAGCGGATCGTTCGGGTGGCCTGCCTGCGCGGCGCGAAAGTCGTCCAATGCGCCGGCGCAGTCGTGAGCGTCCATCCGATACCTGCCGCGGAACATCCGCAACTCCGGTTCATTGGCGTTGACCGCGACCGCGCCGTTGAGCAAACGGAGACTGCGATCGCTTCGTTGCTGCTTCTCATAGGCGATCGAACGCGTGATGACGTAGCTCACCGCGTCGGCCATCCCGTTTTGCAGCGCTGCGATCAGAAGCGCATCGGCGCGATCGAGGTCGCGGCCGGCGTTGAACAATGTCTCGCTCTCGTTCCACATGGCCGAGGCATAGTGCGGATCGAGAGCGAGCGAGCGTTCGAACGCGGCAAGCGCCTCATCGATGCGATGTTCATTGCGCAGGATGAGTCCCTCGTTGTTGAACGCGCCCGCCGTCTTCGTATCGTTCGTACCGTTGGCAGCGCGCGTTGACTCACCCGACCCGATATAGCCGAGCGCCTTCAGCTTCGCGATGTCTTCAGAGGTGCCTCCCGATGACGGTGGCGGCGGTGACGCCGCACGAACGAAGATCCGGGCGTAGTCGTACGGTGCATAGGATTTCGGCGCGCCGGGCAACGGTGAGCCGGCGATCGGCAAGGATGGGCTGCCGGTGAGCGCGAGAAGCGTCGCACAGACTTGTCGAACACTTCCAAGCAGCGGATGGCCGGGTGCCGGGCCGATACCAGCACCCTGGATGACGTAGATCCCCTGTTTGCGATGCCACTTGGCTGCGGTGGCTGTAGCCGTGCTCGAGATCTGCGTAGGCCGGCCTTCACGCCAGAAGAATCCATGGTCGGAAGCGATCATGAGCATCGCGCCATTGCGGGCGGCGATCTCCGCGTAGCGGCCGAGCAGCCGGTCGATGTCGCGGAAGTAGTGAGCCGGGACGGCGTTGTAGCGATCGTAGTCGGACTGCGAGGCCTGCGGTTGTTTTGGCGGCGCGAACGGCGCGAAGACATGGCCGATCGTGTCAGTTCCCTGCAGATAGATGATCGTCAGGTCGGGCAGCGCCGCCAGTCCGTGAAGATAGCTCTCCGCCAGCCGGTCGTAGACCTCGGTCTCGACGAGGATGCGACGAAGCGCGGCCGCCGGATCAGCGTACGGGTTCTCGCGTTTTGAAAGAGCCGCGAACTCGTCGTCGGTCAGCGACGGAAGATACTCGCGCATGCGGACGACATCGATATTGCGCTCAGCATCGGCAAGCATTCGATCGGACCACTGTTGGCGCGATGGCGGCCAGATAACGCCTGCAGGTTTATGCGTATCTGAATAAAGAAAGGTGAATAGGCGATCCGAGACGTTGAGGCCGTGCACCGGTTCCGCGGCGTAGGTGGCCCAGAGTCCGAAAACGGCGGTCCGCTTCCCTGCGGAGGTCAGCATGTTCCACACCGCCGGCGCCCGGCGCTCGTCGCTGGTGATCGGCTCTTTGTCGTGCGTGAACGGATTGAAGCGTGTGAAATCGAGAATGGCGTGATCGAGCGGCCCGACGCCGGTCATCATCGTCGTCCAGACAAGCGGTGAGAGCGGCGGATAGTCGGTCTCGAGGACCCCGCCAGCGCCGGTGGCGGCGAGGCGCTTGAGGTTGGGCATCGATCCGTCGGCGATGTATTCGTCGAGAAGCTGCCAATCGGCGCCGTCCAGACCGATGAAGATGACCGGCCGCGCGGCGTGTGCCTCTTTCGCAAGCTCGGGAACGGCGCGAAGCCGTTCAAAGCCGGGCGGCAGATCGACACGGGCTGAAACCGCATCGGCGCGAACGCCGGCGCGCGTCAACTCGGCGGCGATCCCAGCGGCGATGCGGTCGCCGGCGGCTCGGCGATCGGAGAGAAGAGTCTCGGCCGTCTCCGCCGCAGACGCGCGCGAAGCGCTCGCCGCGACGCGGGCACGGAGTGCGCCGCACCAGTCGCCGGCGGGCCAGTCGGACGGAAGTGTGGTTGGCGCAACGTAGGTGAAACGGACACGGAGCGGCACCTCGTCGGCCGTGGCGCTCATGGCGATCACGGACTGGTCGAACTCCAACCGCCCATCAGCGGTCTTCGTGCAGCAGCGAATCCCCGTGAGAAGCGGGCGGAGATAGACGCGTTGCGATCGGACCACGACGGAGTCGCCGCGTCGAAAGACCATTGCGCAACCGGCGGGTTGAACGCGAACGAAGATCGCCGCCAGAATCGCCACGGCCACGGACAAGGTAGCGATCAGCAGGGATTTAGCGCGCATAAAAAAGAGGGCCCCGCGAACGGGGCCCTCAGGATACAACGAGGAAACGGACTGCTTAGAACGTCCAGCGCGCGCCGAGACGGATGCTGCGAACGCCGGTGAAGCTCGTGCCTGCCTTCAGGAACGACGGGTTCGTCGCCTGCGTGCGGGCGTTGCCGAGCTGACCGATTGCGTTGGTCGTACCCGGAGCGTTGAGGATGCCGCCGAAGCCCTGGCAGATGTTCTTGCCCGAAGCGTCGACGATGTTCTGGCACGAACCATCCGTGGCCAGGTTGAAGCGGTTGTCCAGCGCGGTGATCGACTGGCGGTTGAAGATGTTGAACACATCAAAGAGAAGGTTCAGGTGCGAACCGCCGAGCGGAATCGGATAGCCGAGGTGGACGTCAGCTTCGTAATCCGAAGGACCGCGGCCGAGGGCGCCGCGCGTGGTCAGGTAGTACTCCCAGTTGCGGTAGCCGGCGTGCTCGTAGCCATAGGCGGTGAGCGGAAGACCGGATTCCCAATGGGCGGCCAGACCGATGTCGAGACCCTTGGCCATCGAGCTGCCGAGCGTGTACGAACCGTAGAACTTCAGGACGTGCGTACGGTCGCTGCTGAGCAGGCCGTTGTTGTTGACGAGGAAGTCAGCGTAATCGAACGCGGAGTTGATGTTCGGATCGTTCTGACCGGTCGAGTTCTGGAAGGTACCGTCGTAGTTGCCCTTCAGACGCGACCACACGTAGCTGGTGAAGAACTGATAGTTGTTGCTGAAGCGCTTCTCGGCGTGAAGTTCGACGCCCGTGTACGTGCGCTTCGCCTTCGGTGTCGCCGCGATGAAAGGATTATTAGCGCTAGTGGTGCCATCCCAGTTGATGAAGGCTGTGGTCGAGCCGATGCCGGTGCCGGGGTTGGCGACGAAGTACTCGCCGGTCTGCGGATCGAGCATGTCCTCGATGACGCGACCGAGATTGCGGTACGTGCCCTTGATGCCGACGCCGAGGTTGGAGGCCATTTCGTAGTCGTAGCCGACGAGGAACTCGTCGATGTACTGGCCCTTGAGGTTCGGGTCAACCGGGGTAGCCGCGGTGTTTCCGAGGAAGGTGAACTGACCCTTCGCCGAGAGCGCCGGAGCGGCCGCGTTCGGAACGAAGTTGCGCGGGGTTGGGTCGAGGTTCGCGACCTGCAGCGAGAGCTCGCCGCCGAACGTGCGCAGGTTGATGTCCATCGGAATCGACTCGTAGAAACGGCCGAAGTTCGCGTAGACCTTGCTGCGGCCGTTGTTGGCCGGATCGAAGATGACGCCGAGGCGCGGGGCCAGGTTGTGCTTCAGATCGATGTGGAAGGCGTTATCGAGACCGCCGACTTTCTGCTCTTCCCAGCGCACGCCGAGGTTGAGGGTCAGGTTCGGCATGACTTTCCACTGGTCCTGCAGATACAGCGAGGTGTTTTCCGTCTTCGGGCTGGAGACCAGCGCGTCAAGCAGATTGGACGAGAACGTCGAAGGATCGTTCTTGTTCAACGACGCCGAACGCGTGTTCACGTAGCCTTCGTGGATGTAATAGGTGAAGCCGTTCGACCACGCAACGCCGCTCTTGACGCCGCTGGCGGCGCACTGGTTGTTGACCGGGCTGACGCTGATCGGCGCGCCGGTGTCGTTACGCTTGCCACCGCACTGCTTGCGGAGACGGTCGCCGCCGCTTTCCTGGTTGGCGTTGAGCGCAAGAAGCTTCTCTTCGTCGCCACCGAACTTGATCTGGTGGTTGCCCCAGAACGAGCTGATGTCGAGTTTGCCGGTGTCGCGCTTGAAGTTCTGGGTCTGGAAGAAGCCGAAACCGCCCGTGTTCTGGGCCGGGCTCTGCGTGTTGTCGATCGTGCGCGGAATGCTCGCTCCGGCGCCGCCGAGAACGTTCTTCTCTTTGTGACGGCCGAGCTGGGCGTTGACGTTCCAGTTCGTACCGAAGACGCCGGAGTAACGGCCGACGAAGTCGTTACCACCGACTTTCTGGACACCCTGCCACGTGCTGGGCGGACCGGCCAGTGCCAACACGGCACCGGTGAACGACGACGGATCGCCGAGGATCGAGAGGTTGAAGAGCTGGCTGGACGTCAGCGCCAAGCTCAGTTTCCCGGCATAGAGGTCGCGCTTGACCGTCGTCGACTGGCTGCCGCCGACGGGGATGGTGCACGACGGGCAGCCGTTGACGACCAGCGGCGTATTGATACGCGTGCTGAGATCGGTCTCGCTGACCTTGTCGTAGGCGCCGAAGAACCAGAGGCGGTCCTTCATGATGTAGCCGCCGCCGTCAACGCCGTAGTCGAACTGCTTATCGATGCTGCCGACCGTGGTGGCGCTGGTCGGGAACTGCGCGACCTGCTTGTTCGGGTCGGAGTTGAAGCTGCCACCGCTGTCATAACCGAAAAGGTCGCCGTGGAACTCGTTCGAACCGCTCTTGGTGACGGCCACGATGGCGCCACCGGTGAGACGGCCGTATTCCGCGGGAAGACCGCCGGTCAGCGTGTCGACTTCCTGAATGAAGTCCTGGTTGAGACGCTTGCCCTGAAGGCCCTTCTCAACACCGGTGACGTTCAGGCCGTCGATGATGTACTGGTTCTCACCACCGGACGAACCGTACACGGTCGTGCCCGCGGCATCGGCAGAGGTGCCGGGAGCGACCTGCGCGGCGGCGACGAAGTTGCGGCCCAGGGGCAGCGAGTGCATCGTCTCCGAGGTGACGTTCGCGCCGGAAATGTTCGACGTGACGTCGACGACCGGAGCGGCGCCCGTGACCGTGATCTGTTCCGAAGCGGCCGGGCTCAGGCCGACTTCGAGCGTGACCGTCTTGTTCAGAGACACGGCCACGTTGTTCTGCGTCACGGTGTTGAAGCCCGACAGGGCTGCCGACACCGTGTACTGGCCCGGAGGCAACAGGGTGAAGCGGAAATTGCCGCCTGCGTCCGTCGTTGCGCTGCGGACACCCTGCAGCGCCGGCGAGCGAACTTCAACGGTGACGCCCGGAAGCGGCGTACCGGCCTGTTTGACTGTGCCCGCGATCGCGCCCGTTTCGCCCGTCTGCGCGAAAACGCCGACAGCGACGAGAAGCACCATCGCAAACAGCATGGCTACTCGAAACTTTTGTAAATGCATTGCGTTCATTCTCCTAACGATTCACTGGACTGCGGTTTGACTGCGTTCGACCTGACTAGTCACTCTGAGGCTGGCGTACCTCCCTGTGATTGATTGAAATGCTTACTGGCCGCGAGTCGCCCTGCCTCCCGGCCGCTGACCGTAAAAGGCGTGCATGCTCGCTGCCGCTGATAACCTTGGACCCCAAGGCGGCGCGAGGGTAGTATTTTTAAGCGGTTAGCGCAAGTCTGCCTTGGTCGCCGACCGGTCACTCCTTCAATAATTCGGATTTTCGATTCGAATGATTGGTGTCCCACCCAATTGCCAACTCCCCTCATGCAGAATGGCGCCGTGTTCCGCAAACCCGCTGCGATCCTCATCCTTGCCCTCCTCATCGCCGCGTGCCGCGAGAAACCGCGCCGTCCGCTCAACGTGCTCCTGATCACCGTCGACACGTTCCGCGCGGATCGCCTCGGCAACAACACTCCCGCGCTGGCCGGCCTGGCGCGGCAAGCCATCCGCTTCGATGCCGCCGATTCGCCGGTGCCACTCACCCTCCCCGCACACGCGTCATTGATGTCCGGACTGTTGCCACTGCATCACGGGCTCCGCAACAACGGCCTCGGTGCCTTTCCGGCGGAGCGCCAAACGCTGGCGAAGACCTTCGCGGCCAACAGCTACCGCACCGGCGCGTTCGTCGGATCGTTCATCCTTGATCATCGCTTCGGCCTCGATCGCGGCTTCGAGCGCTACGACGACGAGATCGTCCGCAACGTGACCGACAGCAGCGGAACGTTCGAGGCCGAGCGGCGAGGCGGCGAAGTCGCCGACCGCGCGTTGTCGTGGCTGCGGCAGAACGATGCGCGGCCGTTCTTCGCGTGGGTGCACCTCTACGACGCGCACGCGCCGTACGCGCCGCCGCCGCCGTATCCGCAGACATACGACGGCGAAGTCGCCTATGTCGACGCCCAGGTCGCGCGGCTGCTCGCGGCGGTCGATCGCGGCAACACGATCATCGTGGTCGTTGGCGATCATGGCGAAGCGCTCGGCGAGCACGGCGAGCTGACGCACGGCTTGCTGCTTTACGAACCGACGCTGCACGTGCCGATGATCATCGCCGCGCCGTCGCTTGCGGCGCGCGTGATCCAGACTCCCGTGAGTACTGTCGATCTCGCGCCGACGATCGCGTCGCTTGCGGGCGTTGCGTTCGCGCCGGTCGACGGACGCGATCTCTCCGCAGATCTCATCAACCGTCGCGAGCCCCAAGCGGCGCCGATGTATGCGGAGACGCAGTATCCAGCCACATTCGGCTGGAGCGAGCTGTCCTCGCTGCGTCTTGCGTCTACGAAGTTGATCGCCGCGCCGGCGCCCGAGCTTTACGACTTGCAGCACGATCCGGGCGAGGCAGTCAACGTGTTGACCAATCAGCGCCGCGCGTATCGCGACCTCTCCGCACGCCTCGATCAACTCCGCGCCACCGCCGTCGCGTCATTACCCGCAACCGTCGACGCCGAGACCCGCGCGAAGCTGGCCAGCCTCGGCTACGTCGCTCCGACACAAGCGGCCGCCAGCACGAAGCGCGATCCGAAAACGGTCGCGCCTCTGTTCCGCGCGTTCGAAGAAGCGACGGCGATGCTCAACGCCGGCCGTGCGCGCGACGCCGCCGCATCGCTCGAGCAACTCGTGCGCGACGATCCCGCCAACCACGTCTTTCGCGAAACGCTCGCCCGCGCGCTGCGGCAAAGCGGCGATGTTGGCCGCGCGATCGCGCTCTACCGGCAGTCCGTCGCGCTCGCGCCGAACGACGCTGACGCCTGGTACAACCTTGCGGCCGCGCTCCAGGAAAGCGGCAACGCGCGCGAAGGCGCCATCGCGCTCGCCGAGGCGGCGAAACGGGATCCGAACCGTCCGGAGATTCACAACATCCGCGGAACCGCGCTCGCGGAAGCGGGCAATCTCGCCGAGGCGGAGAGAGAGTTCCGCGCCACGATCGCCGCCGATCCGCGCAACGCACGCGCCTACAACAACCTCGGCAACGTACTTGCCGCGATGAATCGCCACGATGAGGCGGCAGGCGCGTATCAGAAATCGATCGAGCTCGCACCGCGCTACGCCGATCCGCTGAACGGACTCGGTGCAATGCTCGTGAGCGACGGCCACGCCCGCGATGCCATGCCGTATTTCGACAGAGCGCTTCAGTTCGCGCCCGGCTACTACGAAGCGCAGCTCAACCGCGCCGTAGCATTGCAGATGTCCGGCGACTCCGCGGCCGCGGCCGTGGAGGTTCAGCGCCTTCTGGCGCGCTTGCCGGCAGATCCTCAATACGCGTCAGAGCGCAACGCCGCGCGAACTTTCCTGCAACGCTTGCCTCCGCAGTTCCGTCGTTAAAGGCTTTGCGGTATCCTCGCGCAAATTCAAACGGTCCTAACAGGAGGTACACCGTGCGCTCTCGTTACCTGCTCCTGGTCGGTTTCCTCATCCTTCTTCTTCCCAACCTTGTTTTCGCACAGACCAACGCCGGTTCACTTTCGGGCCGCGTCGCCGACAACACCGGTGCGGCGCTTCCCGGCGTCACCGTCACGGCGACGAACTCCAGCACCGGCTTCAACCGGACGGTGATCACCGAGACGGACGGAACGTACCGATTCCAGTCGCTGCCGGTCGGCACGTATGAAGTCCTGGCCGACCTGGCCGGCTTCGGCTCCGTGGCGACGCGCAATGTCGAAGTCAACGTTTCGACGGACCGCACCCTCAACGTCACGCTCAAGCAGGCCAGCGTGAAGGAACAGATCACGGTCACAGCCGCGTCACCGCTGATCGAGACGACGCCGGCCATCGGCACCGTCGTCAGCCAGCGGGAGATCTCCAACCTGCCGCTGAACGGCCGCCAGTTTGCGAACCTCGGCTCACTCGCACCGGGAACGACCCTCTCGGTCAACAGCGATCCGACAAAACCCGGCCAGCTCACCATCGCGCTCAACGGCGGCAGCGGACGGAACGTCAACTTCCTGGTCGACGGCGGCGACAACACCGACGACACCATCGGAGGCGCATTACAGAACTTCAATATCGACGCCGTCCAGGAATTCAACATTCAGACACAGCAGTACAAAGCCGAATATGGCCGTACCACCGGCGGCGTATTGACGGTCGTCACAAAGACCGGAACAAATGACTTCGAAGGAAGCGCCTACGAGTTCTATCGCGCCAAGGGCCTCAATTCGGAGACTGAGAGCGAGAAACTTTCCGGCGCAGGCAAGTCGCCCTATAGCCGCAATCAGTACGGCTTGACGATCGGCGGACCGATCATCAAAGACCGCGTCCATTTCTTTGCCACAGGCGAGCGGCTCGAGCGGCCGACAAACTACGTCATCAATACGGGAAAGATTTATCCCGAATTCGATGGACAGGCCGTTCCGACGCCATTCAAAGACAACCTATTGACTGCGAAAGTCAGCGCCGACCCGACCGCAACCCAGTTCCTGCAGGTGCGTTACGGCTACCAGCGCAACTCCGACATCTATGGCGCCAGCCCCATTATTCTTCCCAGCGCGCTTGGAACGCTGACGAACGATTACCACTCCATGCTGATCGGACATACGTGGCAGATCGGCTCGAACAAAGTCAACGATTTCCTTTTCCAGGATACTCATTTCAAGAACGCCATCCTGGCCACTTCCAGCGACGCTGCGCTTATTTACCCGAGCGGCGTCAGCGTCGGACAGAGCGTTAACACCCCACAGACCACCACGCAGATCAAGCGTCAATACAAAGACGACTTCGCATGGTCGCAGACCCTGGGACAGAGGCGCCACGACTTCAAAGTCGGCGTGAACTACATCGATGAACCTCTTCTCGGCGGCGATTTCTCCACAGGAACCGCGGGTCAGTACACACTGAAGAATAACGTGAAGGGCTCGCCCGTCATCGACATCGCCATCTTCAGCGGCTTCGCCGGCTATAACACGCCAATCAAACAATACAATTACTACGCGCAGGACGACATCTCGTTCAACAAGAACCTGACACTGAACGTCGGCCTTCGCTATGACTTCTGGAAAGGATTCGATCTCAATCAGACGTCGAACCCGATCTGGAAGGCCTTATCGACGCAGACGAAATACAACGACCCATATCTGAAGGATTTCCAGGGCGGCAAGGGCGGACAGCTGAAGAACGACACCAACAACTTCGCGCCGCGCCTCGGCTTCACGTACGACCTGCGCGGCGACGCCAAGAATATCCTGCGCGGCGGTGTCGGCCGTTACTTCGACTTCCCTTATACCAACGCCACGATCCTCTTCCCGGCGGTTTCCGTGCAGTCCACTTATGGACAGAGCTATGCGTACCACGACGGAAACGGCATCAAGAACGCCAACGGCTCCTTTTTCCAGCCTGGCCAGCCGCTGCCGCCCAATCAGCTCGCTACGTCCGCCGTCAATCCTCCGAACGAAGTGGCGTCGCCGACTCTGGCCACGCCGTATTCGGATCAGATCTCGCTCGGATACTCATGGCAGGTTAATCCATGGCTGGGCCTGAACGCCGACGCATCCCATGTGAGCTACAAAGACATTCCGTTCCGGTTCCGCGGCAATCCGATCGATCCGGCCACCGGCAAGCGCCGTTTCCCTGACTTTGCCAGCTTCCGCATCTGGTATGGCAACGGTTTCGCCAAGTACAACGGCATTAACCTGGGTGGACATGCGCGGCTCGGAAACCAGTTCGAGCTGCAGGGCTTCTATACGTACTCGCATACCACCGGCAACGTGCTGGCAGGCGCAGACGAGTTCCGCATTACCGACGCCGGCCATCAGGGCGATCTGCGCGCCGTTCGCGATCAGTCCATCGATCCGTATGACCCTCTTTGCAGCGCTTGCGAAGGACCGCTCAATACCGACCAGAGGCACCGCGTCACGCTCAGCGCTCTCTATCGCGCGCCCTTCGGCATCAACGCCTCCGGCATCTTCCGCTATCACTCCGGTACGCCTTATACCGAGTGGGCCGGCGCGGACATCAGTTGCGGACCGACCGGGACCGTATTGAAGTGCGCGGATGGCTACAACTTCGACCTCGCTCCGGGCGTCGCTCACGTCAACACCCTGCGCGGCGGATCGTTCTCACAATTCGACGTCCGGCTGGCGAAGGAGTTCAAGTTCTATCGCAATTACGGCGTGGAAATCATCGGCGAGGTTTTCAATCTGTTTAACTCGAAGAATCCGGCGAACTTCAATGGGAATTGCAGCGTCGACGCTACGGGCAAGTGCACGTTCCCTGCAGGCTTCGGTCAGGCCGGCACGTTCGCGGGTGATCCGGGCCAGGGCGAGCAGCGCCTGGCGCAGCTCGGAGTCCGCGTCACATTCTGATTCGCATTTCACGACTCGTCCGACTACGGGGCGCCGCGAGGCGCCCCGTAGCTTTTTCGGGACGGCTTGTCCTCAGGCGGGGAGATTCGCGACGGTGCACACCGGCCGGCGACTCGCTAAGTCTTTGAAACGACAACAGGAATATCTTTGCGTTCGTGGCACGCCTACGGCACAGCGAGCCGATGTTCGAGGAGAGAAACCCAATGCATAAACCGCTGGTTCTTTCATTCCTGGTTGCCGCCGCGCCTTCGCTGTTCGCACAATCGCTCACCGAAAAAATCGATGTATCGCTCGTCAACGTCGACGTCACCGTCACCTCGCATGGTGCGCCGGCGCGCGGCCTGACCCGCGACGATTTCGAAGTGCTTGAAGACGGCGTCGCGCAAAACGTGACGCACTTCTACGCGATCGAGAACGCGCGAGAAAAAACGGCCGCTTTGCCGGAAGTTGCGGCCACCCAGGCCGCGCCGCCCTCTCCTCCCGACGAGCGCTTTCGCCGCAAGGTACTGGTCATCATCGACAACCGGCATATGTCCGTTCACACCCGCGACGTGGCGCTGCGCAACCTCGAGAAGTTCATCAATGAGAGTTTCGCCACCGGAAGCTACGACTTCTCGATCGCCATGATCGGCGACGGGCCGCACATGCTTCTCCCGCTTACCTCCGACAAAGAACGAATCCACGGCGCATTGGCTCAAATCCGAGACGTCGTCGCGGGCCGCGCCATGCGCGACACCTACAAGCTCGAAAATCGTACGGCTCGCATCATGGATGCGGTGGGGTCGTCGTCGGGTCGAATCGGCTCGGTCGGCTCGACGACCAATCCCTCGCTCGACTCCCTCGTCCAGCAGTCCAACCGGATGCAGTCTTCGATCGACGCGCAGACCACGTACCAGGGCATCCTCGAAATCGCACGTTCGTTTGCGAACACCTCCGGCCGCAAGATCATGCTGCTGATGACGGGTGGTTTTGGTTACGAGGAGAGCCCGCTGACGTCGTCGGACCCCGCTCTCTCCATGCAGCAGAACGCGGGACAGACCAGGATCCGCAGCTTGCTCGTGCGCGAGGCGAATGCGTCCGACGTCAGCATCTCCGTGATCGATACCGAAGGCCTTACGCCCTCGAACTTTGGCGCCGACGTCATGACGAACGATCTTCCGCAGAGCGGCTTTGGCGGGGCGACGTTTGGCTCACTCAATACCGGCAGCTCGCCTGCCGGCTTCTACTGGGTGGCGCGGCATACCGGCGGCCAGAACTTCACGGGGAACTTCGTCGACAAGTCACTGCGCGACTTCGACCTCGCATCGTCAAACTTCTATTCGCTTGCCTACAAGCCGGGCCACGCCGATGACGGCAAATACCACAGCATCACGGTCCGCCTGAAGAAGCCCGGCCCGTACAAGCTCTCCTATCGCAGCGGCTACAGCAGCCTTCCCATCGAGGAGCAGCTCGATCGGGCCATGCACTCGGCCATGTCTGTCGAGATGCAGCCGTCGTCGATCCCCGTCAACCTCACTACTGGACCGGTCAAGGCCGGCGATGCAGCCGGGTCCGTGCTCGTGCCGCTCTACGCCCAGGTGGCGGCGAAAGAGCTGCAGTTCGTGCCCGGCAACGACGGAGCGATCGCCCGCGTCGACTTCTTCCTCTCTCTGTTTACGGAAAGCGGCCATCTCGTGCGCACGTTCCGCACCGTACGCGAAGCGCGCGCGAAGAACGGCACGGAGAACGACGGCAACTTCATCGAGTCGCATGCCCTGCAGCTCAAAAAGGGTGCGCCGTATCGCGTCGTCGTGGCCGTTCATGACCAGGTCAGCGACGCAGTCGGCATCCGTTCGACGACAGTCCGCTTCTAGGCGTGGGCCGCAATGCCGTCCCGATTTAAGAGAGAGAAAGAGACCTCCATGAAAAGCCTTTACGCAGCATCCGTAGTCCTTTGTGCATCGGCGCTCACTGCACAGGTGAACGAGAGCATCGAAGTTCGTGTCGTCAACGTCGACGTCACCGTCACCTCGAAAGGCGCGCCGGTTCGCGGCCTGACGGCAGCCGACTTCGAGATCTTCGAAGATGGCAAGCGGCAGGCGATCTCCAACTTCTACACATCCGACGAAACGCGCACCGTCGCCGCGACCACTGTACCCGCCGTCGCCGGTGCCCCGGCCGAAGTGCCGAAGCCGGACGAGCGCTTCCGCAAGCGGGTGCTGGTCCTCGTCGATAACAACCACACCACCAGGCACGCGCGCGACGGCGCGCTCCTCCAACTCGAAGCAATGATCAATGACCGCTTTCATGGCGACTACGAGTGGTCCATCGGCGTCATCGGCCGCGGGGTCGCGCTCGTACTGCCGTTGTCGTCGAACAAGGCGGCCATTCACGAAGCGCTGGAGATCATCCGGAACCAGGGAACGCGCAGCGAAGGTGCGTCGACGTTCGCCGGCGCCACGGGCCGCGAAGGCGCGATGCTTCCGCAGACGACGACAAAGCCGACGACATGGTCGATATTCGATCGCGACTTCAACAATCGCCTGGTGCAGGCCGGTACCAGCGATGACGCGGAGCGTGCCATCGCATCGAGATATACAACTCCTGCCATCATCGACGCCGCCCGCGGATTTGCCAGTACTCCCGGCCGCAAGATCGTTTTCCTTCTCACGGGCGATCCCGGCCTCAATGACATCGAGAAGGTCGTTCAGTCCGGAGACCGCTTCATTGTGCGCGGCGTCTCCATGGGCAAAGCGGACAAATCGAATGAGGTCTGGGCCGCACAGAAGATCATCGAAGACGCCCGCAGAGCGATCATTCATGAGGCCAACGCATCCGACGTCAGCTTCTACATCTGGAACGTGCAGGGATTGAGTCCCGCCGGTGACGTCGGCGTCTACGCCCAGCCGGTCACCAATACTTCTGCAGTGTTCTGGCTTTCGAATCAGACGGGTGGGCAGCTCGTTACCGGCAACGATCCCGCGCAGGCCGTGAAAACATTCGATACCGTCTCATCCAATTTCTACTCCCTCGGCTACAAACCTACCCATCCCGACGACGGGAAGTACCACGCGATCAGCGTTCGCGTGATCGGGAAAGGCAACTACACGCTTGCCTACCGCTCCGGCTACAGCGACAACTCCACGGCGACGCAGCTCGAGCGCGCCATGACCTCGCCTACTGCCGCGGCGATGCAGACCGGTGCGATGCCGGTGTCGCTCGGCCTCGGCACTCCGGCAACCGCCAACGATCTGGTCACGGTACCGATCGAGATCAAGGTACCCTTCCGCGCATTGCAGTTCCTGCCATCCAAAAGCGGCGTTGCCGCCAACGTCGTCGTCTACGTTTCGGTTTTCAACGAGGTCGGCAAGAACCTGGTGGCGACGAGGTTTCCGCTGACTCCTGGCTTCAAGTCGGGTTCGCCTGACGCCAACGGGATGCTCGTGTACCGCAACGCCATTCAGATTCGGAAAGGGGAGCGTCATCGGGTGGTGGTCGCCGTTCGCGACGCGATCACGGACAGCGTCGGAATGGCCACCGAAGAGGTGAAGTTCTGAGGGGAACCGCAGAGGAATAAGGTCTCTCTCGGCTGCGGTTTACCCGATTCCACGCCGTTTGACCCTCTGGTCTACGTGTGCTAAAAAGCGTGGTCTTTTTCCTGGAGGTCTATTTTTCGTGTACGCCATCATCCGTTCCGGTGGAAAACAGTATCGGGTCGCACAGGGCGAGACTCTCTTCGTCGAGCGCGACGTGCTCAGCAATGCTGACCAGGAAAAGGTCACGTTCAACGAAGTGCTGATGGTCGGCGGCGACAAGCCGCAGGTCGGCATCCCGATGGTCAGCGGCGCATCCGTCAACGCAACGGTCGTCCGCGAGACCCGCGGCCAGCGCATCATCGTCTTCAAGAAGAAGCGCCGCAAGAACCACACGAAGCGCAAGCACGGGCATCGTCAGGATCTCGTCCAGCTTCGCATCGACAGCATCAATCTCTAAGGGAGACAGCCATGGCTCATAAAAAAGGACAGGGCTCGTCGCGCAACGGCCGCGATTCGCAGCCGAAAATGCTCGGCGTGAAGCGCTTCGCCGGCCAGTTCGTCACCGGCGGTTCGATTCTCGTCCGTCAGCGCGGGACGCGGTTTTATCCCGGCGTGAACGTCGGCATCGGCCGCGACCACACGCTCTTCGCCAAGATCGACGGCATCGTGAACTTCCACGACAAAGGCGAGCGCGGGCGCTTCATCAGCGTTACCCCCGCCGAGTAATCCGACTCCGACGTTGTGATGACGCCGCTCTTCGGAGCGGCGTTTTTGTTTGTGGCGTACGCTTCGCAAAATCAAAAAGCATGTTCATCGACCAGGCCACCATTCGCGTCAAAGCCGGAGACGGCGGGAAAGGCTGCATCGCCTTTCGACGCGAGAAATTTGTCCCGAAGGGCGGCCCGTCCGGCGGCGACGGCGGCGCGGGCGGATCGGTCTGGATCGTCGCCTCGGGACGCCTGAACACGCTCTACCACCTGCAGTTTCAACGCGAGTGGAAGGCTGGCCGCGGCCAGCACGGCATGGGCTCGAACTGCTCCGGCTACGACGGCGATGACGTCACCATCGAGTTGCCGATCGGTTCCGTGATTCGCGACAAAGCGACGAACGAAGTCATCGCCGACCTCGCGCACGAAGGCGAGCGCATCCTGGTTGCGAAGGGCGGCCGCGGCGGTTGGGGCAACCAGCACTTCGCCACCGCCACCCGCCAGGCGCCGCGCTTTGCGCAGGACGGCAACGCCGGCGATGAGCGCGAGCTGTTCATCGAGTTGAAGCTGATCGCCGACGTCGGCCTGGTCGGACTTCCGAACGCCGGCAAGTCGACGTTGATCTCCGTAATCAGCGCGGCCAAGCCGAAGATCGCCGACTACCCTTTCACCACGCTCATCCCCAACCTCGGCGTCGTCAGTGCCGACAACAACGAGACCTTCGTCGTCGCCGACATCCCCGGGCTCATCGAAGGCGCGCACGAAGGTCACGGCCTCGGCGACCGCTTCCTCCGTCACGTCGAACGTTGTTCCGTGCTGGTCCATCTCGTCGATCTCTCCGCGAACGAAACGCCGGATGTCGATGCAGAGGTCGTCGCGCACGAGTTGGAGCGCTATTCGGAACTGCTGGCGAACAAGCCGCGCATCGTCTGCGGATCCAAACTTGATTCCGCCGTTCCGGAGAACTCCGAGAAGCTACGCGCCTACGCAGAAAAGAACGGCTACGACTACTTCGAGATCTCGGCAGTCACCGGCGATCATGTGCGCGAGCTCGTGCGCAAACTCGCCCGCTTCGTCCGCGAGAATCGCCTCGTGCCTGAACTTCATGATGCCGAGGAGGCAGCGATCCTCCAGCATCCAGCGATATGAGAATCGGCATCGTCGGCGGCACCTTCGATCCTTTCCATCGCGGACATCTCGATCCCGTCCTCGCGGCCCGCGAGAAACTGCAATGGGATCGCGTGCTCTACATCCCCGCCTGGCGCCAGCCGTTCAAAACGGATCACGACGCCGCGCCGGGACCGCATCGATTCGCAATGACCGCGCTGGCGATTCGCGATCACGAAGCGCTCTACGTTTCGCCGATCGAGCTGGAACGCGGTGGCATCTCGTACAGCGTCGACACGCTCGAGGAGCTGCATCGCCAGTTTGCCGGCGCGGATTTCGACTGGATCATCGGCGACGACAACCTGAAGGATCTCGATCGCTGGAAAGATCCCGAGCGTTTGTACAAGCTCGCCAGGTTCGTGGTGCTGACGCGGTTGTCAGCCGGGAGCCGGGAGTCGGGAGTCGGAGAAGCCAACGCAGACGCTTTATCGCCGACACTCGACACCCGACACCCGACACCCGCACGCGCCACGATCGTTTTTGCCGACAACAACACCGTCCCCATCTCCTCCACCGAAATCCGGCGCCGCGTCCGCGCCGGCGAGCCGATCGACGGTTTGGTCGATCCGCTCGTCTCGCGTTACATTCATCATTACGGCTTGTACAAAGAGGGCCAACATTGACCGATCCCATTCAACACCGCGTGCACACCGCGGTTTCCGCGGCTCTGGATAAGAAAGCATTCGACCTCGACGTCCTCGCAGTCGCAGGCCTAACCTCGATCGCTGATTACTTCCTCATGTGTTCGGCCACCTCCGAACGCCAGGCCGTCGCTATCGCGGACAGCGTCGTCGACAGGCTGCGCGAAGAAGACCGCGTCAAGCCGCGGCTCGTCGAGGGCACCACGCCCGGCCGCTGGATCCTGCTCGATTACGGCGACTTCATCTTCCACATCTTCACCGAGGACTGCCGCCGGTTTTACGGGCTGGAGCGGCTGTGGGGCGATGCGCCGAACGTTACTGCCGACTTCAGCGAGGAAGCAGCACCGGCGAATGTCCGCCGCACGAAGACATCGTGACCTTGTCCTGAAGGACTTCGTCCGCACGAGGAGCGCCTCGATGCGAACGCTCCTGCAGACGGTCGAAAAAGTCCTCGACCACGATGTCAATCTTCTCCTTCTCGGCGAGTCCGGCAGCGGCAAGGACTTTTTCGCGGAAGCGATCCACGCGTGCGGAAATCGCCGCGACAAGCCGATGGTGAAGATCGACTGCGCCGCGATCCCCGCAGAGCTTTTCGAGTCAGAGCTCTTCGGCTACGAGAAGGGCACCTTCACCGACGCGCAGACACGCAAGCTCGGAAAACTCGAGACAGCGTCAGGCGGCACGATCTACTTCGACGACATCGCCGCTCTCTCCTCATCACTGCAAGCTAAGCTGCTGCGCGCAATTCAGGAGAAGCGCTTCACGCGCCTCGGAGGCAATCAGTCGGTCGCGCTCGACGGCCGCGTTGTCTCCTCGTCTAGTATGCCGGCTGAGGAACTGCTGAGCGGATTGCGACGCGACCTCTTCTACCGCATCAACGTCGTCACGCTCACCATTCCTCCGCTGCGCGAGCGCCGCGAAGACATCCCACGGCTCGCGAAGTCGTTCCTGGCGCGACGCAAACGCGGCATCGACGCCGAGGCGATGCGGATGCTGACCGACTACGACTGGCCCGGCAACGTACGCGAGCTGCGCAACGTGATCGAACGTGCCGCGCTGCTCGAAGCGAGCGATGTGATCACACCGTCATCGTTGCCCCCACTAAGCGCCGGCATCGTCGAAGCCGCAGTGCGGCAGCAGTGGACGCTCGAAGACCTCGAATCGCGCTACATCCGCGAAATCCTGCGCGACACGAAGTCGAACTACAGCAACGCCGCCAGGATCCTCGGCATCAATCGGAAAACGCTGCTCGAGAAGAGGAAGAAGTATGGGATCGATTGAGGGAGTCGGGAGCCGGAAGTCGGAGGTCGGAGCAGAGGCGGCCAACGAGTTCCAATCTGCCGCATCTCCGACACCCGACACCGGACTCCCGACACCCGCATGAAAATCCACATCATCTGGCCGCGGTCTTCCGCCGACGCCGAGCTCGCATCCGTCGCCGATCGTTACCTCAATCGGATCAAGCACTTCTTTCCGATCGAGATCGTCGAAACGGCGCCGCAGCGCGGTAGACAGAGCGAGAACGATGTGGCTATCATGCGCGCCGATTCGGCGCGGCTGCTCGCCGCCATTCCCGCACAAGGTCACGTGGTTGCCCTCGATGAGCGGGGCAGACCGATCGATTCTTTGAAGTTCGCGAAGTGGCTGGAGCGACTCACCATCGATCAGCCGCACGGCGTCATTTTCGTGATGGGAGGGGACGTTGGGCTCGACCAGTCCGTCCGGCAGCGCGCCGGTGACGTCCTCAGCCTTTCGGCCATGACGCTGCCGCACCAACTGGCCCGCGTCGTCCTGCTGGAACAGATCTACCGCGCCTGCACGTTGATGCGGAACATTCCGTACCACAAGTAAGGAGAGCCGGGCTCGAATGGCAAAAGCAATGGCAAAGACAAAAGAAAAAGCGCACCCGTATCAGGAGCACATCGACGCGTTGCGCAAGAAGCAGAGCGAGATTCTCAACGCGTTCAAACGCGACAAGCAAGCTGTCAACATGCAGTCCGATGACGGCATCCAGGACCTGGCCGACAAGGCCGCCAGCGCCTACTCGAAAGAGCTGAACCTCTCGCTCTCCGACGGCGAGCGCAATCTGATCGTCCTCATCGAAGAATCCTTCACGCGCCTCGACAATGGCTCCTACGGCACCTGCACGAACTGCGGTGCCACGATCGGCGACAAACGCCTCGCCGCCGTCCCCTGGACGCCGTTCTGCATCGACTGCCAGGAACTGCAGGAGAAGGGGCTTCTTTCGTAGTTTTGCATTTCGCAGTTCTTCCGAGGGAGCGCGGTCGCGCTCCCTTTTTTGTGTTCAATCTGCGTGAATCTGCGTAATCTGCGGATTCGCTTCTCCCATGCCCAAACCACTCGCCACAATCCTCGCTCAAATCGCTGAGAAAAAGATTCCGCCGGTGATTCTCGTCGGCGGATCGAGCGACTTTCTCGTCGAGGACGCCTTTCGCGATCTGCGCAATGCGATCGCCGCCGCGAAACCTGGCATCGCGATCGAGGGATACGAAGCCGGCAGCGAGCTCGCCGCGATCCTCGACTCGTACCGCACCTCCTCTCTCTTCGCCGCGGCGCGGCTGATCGTCGTCTCCGAGGTCAACGCGTTCGTTTCGGCGAAAGAGCTTTCGTCGCTGTACGACAAATCCGTCGCCGATTGGAAATCCGCGAAGACGGACAAGAAGCGCTCCTCGTCCGCCGCGAAATTGCTCCACGTCCTCGGCCTCGTCGGCGCCGACTTCGACATGACCGACAAGCAGATCGCCACGGCCCTCGGCGTCTCGCTCGATCCCGTGCTCACCGACATGCTCGCCTTCTGCCGCACCACGGGAAAGAAGGCGTCGCGCGGCGAGGACGACGCGGCCCTGCTCATCGAAGCCGTGACCCGAGGCGGCGCGCCCAACACCTACCTGCTCATGCGCAGCGGCGAGATTCCGCGCGAATCCGCCACGGTCGATCTCATCGACCGCAACGGCGCCGTCGTGGTCATGGACCTCACGCGCGATACGTACGCCGGCGCGCTCGAACGCGCGATCGCCGATGTCGCCGAAGAGGCGCAAGTCCGTTTCGATGGGCGCGCGCTCAACGTTCTGCGGCAGCGCCTCGGCATCGAGCGCCTGCTCGCCGACAAGTTCTCGAAGGAAGTCCCCGATCTCCGCATTGCCGTTTCCGAGGCCGGGCGCCTGGCGACTCTCGCCGGTACGGGAGGACGCGTGACCGTCGAGATGGTCGAGCGCGAAGTCGCCACCGTCGAAGGCGGCGCGCGCTACGAATTCGGCTCGCTCTTCACCGAGGGAAAGATCGTCGAAGCGATCGCCAAGCTGCGAGACCTCGTGGCCCAGGCTCGTCGCGAAGATCCGAAAGCGCCGATCGAGATCCAGTACGGCAAGTTCCTCTTCCCGCTCGCCGACGAAGTCCGCCAGATGATCGGCATCGTCTCCTTTGCGCGCACACAGCGCATCGATCTGAAGGCGCCAATGAACTACAACCGTTTCAAAGACACTCTCGCCGACCGCCTGGGCGACTATCTAAAAACGAATGGGCTCGTGCGCCAAAGACCGCATCCGTTTCCGCTGCACAAAAAATGGGAAGCGGCGCGCAATCAGACCGAGGCCAGTCTCTTTCGCGCGCTGGCCGCGCTCGCCGATCTGGAAATCAAGCGCAAGTCCGGCGGAATCCCCGTCGACCTCGGCATCGAGACCTTCCTGCTCTCGCGCCTCCGCGCGTAGCCGCGTCGGAGCGCTGGCGTCTCGCCGGCTGGCCTGGCTGCGTCTCGCTGCCAGCCCGGCAAACCCTCGAATGTCACTTGTAACTCGTACCTGCGCAAGCTCCCCTTTCGGCAGCGAGGACGCAGCCGGGCCAGCCGGCGAGGACGCCAGCGTTCCGATTTGCACATCGTCGGCGTAGCCTTCGTAAGAACCCTAGCCCACGGTTTCAACCGTGGGGGATCGAGCGTCAGTGAGGTTGGGAGTCCGCTTCAGCGGGCGAAAGAAAGCTTCTTTCGCCCGTCAAGACGGGCTCACAAAACGGACGACACTGCCGACCCACCGGTGAACCGGTGGGCTACTGTCCTTACGCCGACTACGTCGACGGGAAAGCGGTGCGGGCGAAACTACGCCTCACTCGCTTTGCGCATCTGCCAGAGCAGGTGACTGAGATGCGAGCGCCGCGATTCTCCGGTCGTGACAATCAGCAGCTTGGTGATTTTCAACTCGAGCGGATCCGTCAACAGCAGGATCAGCATCTCACGGATGAAGTTCGTGTTGAGCGTGACGTCGTTGTCGGTGCCGACGCCGAGCCGCAATCCTTTTTTCTCCCACCACGAAAACGGGTGGTCTTTATAGTCTGACAATGCGCCGGTCAGCTTCTTGTTCGACGACGGCAGCGACACGAGCGTCAGCCGCTTGTCGATCATCCGATTCAAAACGTCGTGCTGGTAGTGCTCGACTTCGCGCGCGTGATGGAACTTCGTCTTCGTCGCGAGCGTGGCCTCGCCGTCTGTGAGCGGCTGTCCGCGCAGCAGCTTGTCGAGAATCTGATCGCGGCCCGTCCAATCCATATCGAGGATTTCGTCGCGCTCGCGGCCGAGGGGATCGCCGTTGCGGTTCGCGATGAGCACTCGCTGCAGCATCCGGTGAAAGTAGAAGTTGGGATTGATACCGAGCGAGAGGCCGTGCTCGATCGCGTCGACGTACCAGATGTTCATCGCGTTATCGACCGCCTGGATGCCCTGCCGCAGCGTGTTCCACGTCTCGCCGTGATGGCTGCGCGTGCGGAAGCCGTAGGCCTGCAGCTTGCGGAAGCCGACACGCATCTCCTGAAAATGCGCCTTGCGATAGAAGCCGCGCTCGTTGCCGACGGTATCGACCTCGGTCACGACATCGCGCAGCTCAGGATGCTGTTTCAACAGCGCGATGATCTGCCGCACCTGATCGTCGAAGCTGGCGCGTTTCGACGGATAACGCGTCGCGTCGTAGAACCCCGGCTCTTTGCGAAAACTCGGAGAGAGGATGAAGTGAAACGCCGGGACCTCTTCTTGAAAGGCTCGAAAACCTTCGTACAGCCCGAGCATCACATCCTCGGCTGTGAGCTCGTTTATCCCCGGTATCTGCTCGGAGGAGTCGGAGGTCTCGCGAAACAGCGTGAACTTCAGCCGGATCGAGCCGACGTTCGCGCCGCGATACAGCCGGCTGGCCATGTGATACGCGGCCTCGCGATGCGCATTCCGCGACGTGAGCACGAGCTTGGCGAGGTACAGGATCTTCAGATAGCGGTCGAAGCGATCGTCATCGCCGAGGCGGATCAGGCGATTGACATCAGCCGCGCTTTCGATCGGCAACGCGTCCGGCCCATACACTTCCGCGATCTTCGACTCGTACAGCGCACGCTGCGGGCCGTCGAGCAGCTTCGCAAGCCGCGGCCAGATGAAATCAGCGTCGAGCGAGCCGGTGAGGTGGATGTGCTCATCGCGAAACGGAATCGGAAAGGCGCGAAAGAAAGCGGCCAACGCGTGGGCCACGTCATGATCGAGCAGCGATTCGATCGGCGCCGCGTCCACCCGAAAGCGCCCAAGGAGTTCGCGAAACTCGCGGATCGCGTGCGCAGCCTCGGCGTCGGCAGCAATCTGAGGAGCGTGCGCGGCCAGCGACAGCGTGTCGGCGAGCGATAAGCCGCTCGTCTCGCTGATCAGCTGCGTGAAGAATTTCGTAAGGCGGGAAACCAGGAGCATGCGCCGAATGCTATCGCGGCGCAGAACGGACGACCGCGTAAACATCCGAGAACGGCGTCGGCGCAATCCGCCCTTGAGCGAGCAGGCGATCGAAACATCCCGCGACGATCGGAAGACGTTCGTAATGCAAGCGCGCGGCGAGAAAGCGAAGGTTGGGATCCAGCCCGCGTTCGAGCCGGCACGGCGGCAGATCCTCTTCCCGCAATGGCGGCAGGATCTTCGCGCCTGCCGGCGTCTGCGCGTACCGAAGCGCGGCCGGAACGACGTCGCGGAATCCGAACCAGTAGTAGCTCGCTCGGCGGGCGCCGAGGGGATAGCGGGTCATGTCAATCCAGACGGTGTCGTGCGGGCCGAGGCGCGACCGCAAGTAGGGCGACGAAACGCGAGAGACGTCGGAAGGGTTCCAGTCGACAGGAACTGAATTCGTAGCCGTTAGAAGCGCGATCATTGTCACGATCACAATCGCAGGTCTTCCGGCCGCCATAGCAGCCGGCGCCACACGTTCGATCACCGCAAGGCACACTTGCGGAACAAGCGCGATGATCATCGCCGCCAGAATGCCCCACAGGATGAAGTACTGAATCCAAAGAGCGGGATACGGATAGACGAACCGGATCTCGATCAGAGCTGCGGCCGCGAGCGCCAGGATTGACCAGACCAGTCGAGAGTCGCGTAATGCATTGCGGCGCGCCCATAGGGCGAACATCACGACGGCGACAGCGGGGACGACATAGGTCAATCGGAAGAGAGCCGGACAGTGCGCCCACGCGTACGCGGGATGCGAACTCACAGCCTGAACCGCGCGCGACCATTGCACGAGTGCCGAGGTAAAGCCGAATGTGTGATCGGCGAAACTGCGAAGTCCCGTCGTCGCCGCGATCACCGCCAAACCCGCCGCCGCGACGGCGATGGCCGTAATCACAGCAGCGATCCCATTGCTGCGGATTACGCGGGAATCGCGTCGAAGCGCCAATAGAAAAATGACTCCGAGGACGACGCTGGCCACCGGCCATTTGGGATTCCACATGCACGCCTGCGCTACGAGTCCGATTCCGAGTCCGCGAAGAATCGCATTCTTGCGGCTGCCGCTGTCCGGGAGAAGAACAAGCGCCGCGCCGGCCCACCACAAGGCCAGGGATGGAGGCTCGCTCCGCACTTCCGCGAATGCGCGGCCCCAGAGCGGAGGCCGCGACAGGATCAGCGCGACGAAAATCAGGACGGCGTACGCACGGCCTGAGGCCTTCCAAACGATCCAGGCAGCTACCGCGAAGGCGATCGTCCCGAAAACGGCGGCCAGGGCGCGGGCGCGAACGAGATAGAGATCGAGCGCCGCCTCGCCGCTGCTGACAGGCGCAAAGGTCGACAAGAGCTCGAAGAAGAAAGGGGGGTGGTGCTCGGCAAAATCGGTATAGATCCGCTCGCCGCGCGCGAGCATGATCGAGCCTTGCAGTTGCTCGGTTTCGTCGACGTGGGCCGCGCGCCGGATCGCGCCGGCGATGACACCGAAGTGGATGGCAGCGAGAAAGAGGAACGCGAGTGCGATCGCCGCCCGATGGAGCCGCGGGCGTGGAGGTGGCAGGTTCATCGGCAGACGGGAGTATACAAATGCCGATGGTGAAAAAAGAAAAGGCCCTCGAGTTTCCCCGAGGGCCTTTCATAAAATTTATCCCGGCGGCGTCCTACTTTCCCACACAGTTGCCCGCGCAGTATCATTGGCGATGAGAGGCTTAACTGCCGTGTTCGGAATGGGAACGGGTGTGACCCTCTCTCTATGACCACCGGAAACTTAATTTCGGTGTATCGGGTACAGCATTGAATACGGGTTGCAGGGATGCACACTGCAGACAACATCAAATCAAGGCATTTATGGTCAAGTCAAACGACCGATTAGTACTGGTCAGCTACGAGCATCGCTGCTCTTCCACATCCAGCCTATCAACGTGGTCATCTACCACGGGTCTTCAGGGAGAACTCATCTTGTGGTTGGCTTCTCGCTTATATGCTTTCAGCGATTATCCTTTCCCGACGTAGCTACCGAGCGATGCCCCTGGCGGGACAACTCGTACACTAGAGGTCAGTGCTTCCCGGTCCTCTCGTACTAAGGAAACCTCCACTCAATTCTCCTCCGCCCACAACAGATAGGGACCGAACTGTCTCGCGACGTTCTAAACCCAGCTCACGTACCGCTTTAATCGGCGAACAGCCGAACCCTTGGGACCTGCTCCAGCCCCAGGATGCGATGAGCCGACATCGAGGTGCCAAACCCTGACGTCGATGTGAACTCTTGGTCAGGATCAGCCTGTTATCCCCGGCGTACCTTTTATCCTTTGAGCG
>Ga0213876_10000438_pt1 | contig 33948 bp, 24 predicted proteins | sample BarmaccomBMRX_R9_FD_160113 | JGI IMG/M metagenome (GOLD analysis project Ga0213876, IMG submission 160113) | Root-associated microbial communities from Barbacenia macrantha in rupestrian grasslands, the National Park of Serra do Cipo, Brazil - RX_R9 | ecosystem: Host-associated > Plants > Roots... | reverse complement strand
TCCCTGCCCGCCATGAGCGCGAAAGCGCGAAAGCTGTGAGACTTTATGTCTCAACGTTGAGGTGAAGCGAAAGGCGGGAAGCGTGCCGGGGCACGCTTTGGCGGGCAGGGATGCCCGCGCTCCCAGCTTGAGGAGCCTTATTCTATTTCGCAAGTTGGTATAAGCGGTCTGGCGAGCGGGTCTGCGATATTCTCCGGTCGCCGGGATAGAGTCCACACCCGCCGAAGTCATTTCTACAGCCGCCGGAATAACCTCAACACCTGCCGGGGCCGTTTCCACAGCCGCCGGAACAATCTCTACACTCGTCGGGGGCGATTTGTGCATTAATTTTATTTATGCTGCGGCTGTTTGTATAAATCCTACAGTTGTCGGGATGAACTCTACGTCCGCCGGCGTACACTCTGCATAAGTTTTATTTATCCTGCACGCATTTGTATAAATCCTACAGTTGTCGAGGTCATCTCTACACTTGTCGGAGCCATCTCCACAGCCGCCGGAATGAACTCTACACGCGCCGGGACGACCTCGACAGCCGCCGAAGTCGTCTCTACACGCGTCGAGGGAGTCTCGACAGGGGTCGGCGGGGTTTCGACGGGCGGCGGGTGGAGCGCGGCGCCCACGTCACTTGACTTCGCCCGGGTCGATGTCGGCCGGCTTGATGTCGGCGGGGATGAAGCTGCGGTCGATCAGCTCGCTCATCGGGACGGGCTTTTCGAGCAGGCCGAGCTTGAGGGCGAGGTCTTCAATCTTCTGGAGGTCTTCGTCCGAGGGCGTCAGCATGCGGTAGCTCACGCGGTCGGGCGGCTGCGTGAGCACGTACCTGACGACCTTCTCGTCCTGCCGGAAGTAGGGCGCGGCGACGCGCGCGGCCTCGGGGCGGTGCGTCTCGGCCCACTCGCCCGACTCGGCGATGCCGCGCACCAAATCCCTGACCACCTCGGGGCGCTCGCGGATGAGCTTCTCGGTGACGACGAGGCAGCAGGAGATGAAGTGCGGCCAGATGTCCTTGACGTGGTAGAGGACGCGCCCCGTGCCGTCCAGCTCGGCCTTCGCCGCGTGCGGCTCGCCGACGAAGTAGGCGTCGATGGCGCCGGCCGCCAGCGCGCCGGGCATGTCGGGCGGCGGTATCTCGACGAAGTTGATCTCGTCGGGCGCGATGCCGCTGTCCTCCATCAGCTTGCGGATGACGAGGTGCTGGTTGCTGAAGCGGCTGGGGATGGCGAAGGTCTTGCCGCGCAGGTCGCGCAGGGATTGGGCGGGGCTGTCCTTGCGCACGATGACGGTCGAGCCGTCGCGGTGGCCGAGGTAGACGATCTTAATCGGCACCCCCTGCTCGCGCAGCTTCATCGCGAGCGGCACGACCATGAAGGTCGCGTCCAAGCGCCCCGCCTTGACCGACTCGACGACCGTCGGGAAGTCCGTGAACCTTTGCGACTCGAACCGAGTCGTCGTGCTAGTCCGTGACGCGAAGTCCGTGACGGGGCACGTCAGGTGTCAGGTGACGGGCAGGAAGCCCACGGCCAGATGCTCGCGCGCCGAGTCGCCCCCGCCGACGCCCGCGCCGCGCCGCCGCAGCCCCGAGAAGCGCAGCAGGCCGAGCCCGCCGATCAAAACCAAAACCCCCAGCGCGACGAGTGCGATCCTGGTGCGTGTCATCGAATCCAATCCTCTGGTTCTGTTCCGGTTCTGACCACTATCCTTATCAGCCGGGCCACGCAGACGCCTCGGGCGCGCCGACCGATTCCCCCTCGCCTTTGGGGCCTTCGCCGTCGAAGTCGTGCGGGAGCGAGAGGCGTTCGAGGATGCTCTTCATCGTGGCGCGCAGGGCCGGGGAGGTCACGTCCCGCGGGCGCTCGCCTTCGGGGCGCAGCTCGCAGAGGACGTGCGCCGGGCGCTCCGAGAGGACGAGGACGCGGTCGGCCAGCAGCACCGCCTCCTCGATGTCGTGCGTGACGAGGACGACCGCGACGGGCCGCTCCGAGAGCACCCGCGTCAGCTCGGCGCGCATGCGCGCGCGCGTCTGGTAGTCGAGCGAAGAGAACGGCTCGTCCATCAGCAGGACGCTCGTGTCGCCCGCGAGCGCGCGCGCCAACTCGACGCGCTGGCGCATCCCGCCCGAGAGCTGGTGCGGGTAGTGGCGCGCGAAGCCTTGCAGGCGGATGAGCTGTAAGAGGCGCGCCAGGCGCTCTTCGCGCGAAGCCTTCTCGGCGACGTGGCGCAGCCCGAGCGCGATGTTCTCCGAGACCGTGAGCCAGGGCAGGAGCCCGTCCTGCTGATAGATCATGCGCGTCGAGCCGCGCCGCTCGACCGCGCCGGCCTCGGGCCGGTAGAAGCCCGAGAGCAGGCGCAGCAGCGTCGTCTTCCCGCAGCCCGAAGGCCCGACGAACGCGACCACCTCGCCGGGCGCGACCTCGAAGCCGATGCGGTCGAGGACGGGCGCGCCGCCGAAGGAGTGCGACACCTCTCTGACGGCCAGGACGCTAGTGCTCATAACCCCACCGCACGCCGGGCAGCTTCGAGAGCAGAGAGAGGAGCCAGTCGAGGAGCGCGCCGGTCAGGCCGATGACGATCATCCCGCAGACCAAGAGGTCGAGCCGCAGGCCGTTGCGCGCGTCCCAGATGGCGAACCCGAGCCCGTCGCGCCCGGCGATCATCTCGGCCGCCACCAGCACGAGCCAGGCCACCCCGCCCGCCACCCTCAAGGCCGTGATGACCTGCGGCATGACGGCCGGCAGCGTGATGCGCGTCAGCAGCTCCGTCCCGCGGAAGCCGTACTCGTGCGCGACCTGGAAGTAGACGGCCGGCACCTCGGCCACGGCCGCCAGCGTGGCGAGCACGAGCGGGAAGAAGGTCGCCATGAAGATGAGGAAGACGACCGGCGCGTCGCCGATGCCGAACCAGAGGATGGCGAAAGGTATCCAGGCCAGCGGCGAGAGGCTGCGGAAGAAGTTGACGGTCGGGAGCAGCGCCGCGCGCCAGCGCGGGCTGTGGCCCAGCGCCAGCCCCAAAGGGATGCTCGTCACCACGGCGAGCGTGTAGCCCGCGGCGACGCGGAAGAGCGACGCGACGAGGTCGTCGGCCAGACGGCCCGTCCTCACCTCCTCGCCGAGCCCCGCCGCCACCTCCCCCGGCGTGGGCAGCGCCGAGGGCGGGAAGAGCCCCGCCCTGGAGAGCAGCCACCACAGCCCCAGCCCCCCGACGAGGCAGGCGGCCGCGAGCAGCGAGGCTTGTGCGTAAGAGACCGGCCGCGCGTTCTTCATCCCGTCGTCCACTCTTCGTCCCCTGTTCGTCCCCCGGCCGCCCCAGACCCCTACGCCGTGACCGTGACCGGCGCCGGCTCCGGCTTGGCGGCCGGCGCGATCAGGTTGTACGCGGCGATGGCGGCGCCGCGGACGGCACAGACCAGCATCACGCTGTAGAACATCGTGTACTGCACGTGCAGCACCAGCAGCAGAGAGTAGGCGCAGGCGATCCCGGCCCCGAAGAGGATTTGACTCCTGAGCCGGCCGGGCGAGGTCTGCGGGTCGGTAATCATGTAGAGCGTGAAGAGCACCATCGGGATGCCGGTCAGGATCACCAGCTCCGCCGCGATAGGCCCGTTGAAGAGCCACGCCCGGAAGACGCCGAGGGCGATGAAAGTGACGAGCCACGACCCGACCGTCGGCAGCCGCCCCGTGAAGAGCAGGTTCAGGCGGAACCCGAGCACGACGATGACGAGCGGCAGGATGATGTCCCAGGGCCCGTGGATGTCGATGGTGAAGCTCCAGGGGAGCACGCCCGTCCACTGGTAGGCGATGAGCACCACCGCGATGGCGAAGTTCGAGGGGTTCATGAAGTGCTGGAGCCGTCCGTTCTGGCGCACCCGCAGGACGTACTTCGACCCGATGGCGAGCGCGACCGTGAAGGCCATGATCCAGAGCCGACGGTTGAAGTACATCAGGAAGGAGAGCGTGATCGAGGTCATGTGCGCCGAGAGCAGGAAATCCACGAGCTTGAGTTTGCCGCCGCCCGCGAAGCCCGGCTTGACGCCGTTGGCCCGCGCGTCAACCCACTCGAAGAAGAGCGCGCACGCGTAGCCCGTGCCCAGCGCGACGAAGACCTGCGCCAAAGGCTGCTCGAAGCCGAGCACCGTGTGGCCGAGAATCGTAAAGATGGTGGCGAACGTGGCGGACATCCTCAGTCCGTTCCGCGGGTCGCGTTTCTGACGCGGGGCGCTCATTGGTTCCCTCCCTGAGAAGCTGCCAGTACGACGGTGTGGTAGCCGGGCGCGAGCTTGAGCGCGTCCTGGTGGAGAGCGCCCTTCAGGTCGCGCCACGTGACGCGCACCGTGATCGCGGCGTTGGCGTCGGTGCGGCCCAGCCCGAAGAGGACTTCCGGGCTCCGCTGACCCGAGTGGCCGTTGCCGCCGTCCACCTGCCGAATCTGTTTGTGCCCGTCCGGCGTCTCGATTTCGACGAACGCCCCGATGGCGGGCGTGCCCTCGCGCCAGGCAGGGTGCCCGTCGTGGGCGGTGGTGGCCGCGGGGGCCGGCGCGCCGCCCGCCGCGGGGAGCAGCAGGTGCAGGCCGAGGAAGCTGTTGCCCGAAGCCTTGTTCTTGATGTAGTCCGAGTCCTCCCAGAAGTTGGCGTAGACCATCTCGGGGTAGCCGTCGCCGTCCACGTCCGCGACCGCGATGCCGCGCGTGGCCGGCTTGAGGTCTGGGAAGAGCGTCGCCGAGAGGTCTGCGTAGAGCCCGCCGCGGCTGCGCACCCAGAAGGGGTTCGGGAACGAGCCGTCAACGTCCGAGCCGACGTAGAACGTCGGCCAGGACTTCTGGTACCTCACGAAGGCGTCGTTGCCGCCGCCGACCTGCGCGAGGTCGGGCCAGCGGTTCTTCGTGCCCTTGACCAGCCCCGTGGCCTGCACGATCTCCAGCACGCCGTCGTTGTCGAAGTCTTCGAAGCGCGCGTCCCAGGCCCACGCGCTGTGCGCGACGCCCACGTCGCTGGCGCGGTCTTCGTAGGGCGCGATGCCCGACTTGAGTTTGTCCTGCTGCCCCGTGCTGACCCAGAGGAAGTGGCTCTCCTGGAGGGCGAAGGGCGAGCCGATGTTGCTGACGAACATGTCGAAGACGCCGTCGTCGTTGATGTCGCCGAAGTCGATGCTCATGCCCTTGAACGAGTCGTGCCCCAAGACCATCGACGACGGGCGGAAGAAGCCGCTCTCGCCGTGCAACTCCTGAAACCTGACGACGCCGGGGCGCGAGTGGTTCAGGAGGAGTTGGTCGGGGCCGAAGTCGTTGGCGACGTAGATGTCGGAGAGCCCGTCGCGGTCGAGGTCGGCCGCGCCGACCGCGAGCGTCCAGGCCCGCGCGCTGTCGTCCGGGAACACGTCGCCCGCGTCGCGGTAGGCGGCCGAGGGCGCCGCGCCGGTCTCGCTGCGTGTGTAGAGGAAGATGCGATTCTTGCCGCCGTTGCGCGCGCGCGTGAAGTCGCTGTTCATCTCGAAGTGGCGATCCGAGTTGGCGTCGGTGATCTCGGCGCCGTCGGGGTAGTAGTTGCCGACGAAGATGTCCTGGTGGCCGTCGCCGTCGATGTCGGCGAACGTCGCGGTGGCCGTCCACCAGCGCTCCTTGAGGCCGGGGACGAGTTCCGTCACGGCGTAGGAGGCCATCGAGGGCGGCGCGTGCGGGCTGAGTCCGGGGTCGGCGCGGCGCAGGAGCAGGAGCGGCGGCCGGCCGTAGAAGGCAACGAAGATGTCTTCGAGCCCGTCCTCGTTCATGTCGGCGATGCGGCAGACGCTCGGGTGCTCGGTCACGCGGTCGAAGAGCGGCCCGAAGTCCACCTCGAAGGGCGCGTAGCGGTCGCCCGTGCCCGGCACCGGCCCGACCGTCATGCTCTTGGTGCGCACGTCGGTCAGGCAGAGGTCGTTGGGCAGCCCGTCGCCGTCGAGGTCGCCGAGCGCGGCCGAGGCGCCGACCTGGTAGAAGTAGAAAGGCATGTGCGCGGCCGTCTTGTTGACCGGGAAGACGACCCCGCCGGGCGGCATCGGCGCCTCCGGGAGCGTCTGCACGCTGAACCGGAACGTGGTCGCGAGCCGCGCCGCCTCGTCCGCCGAGACGCCCGGCAGGCGCGCCAGGAAAGCCAGGACGCCCACCACGCCGATGACGGCGGCCAATATTTGAATGTTCTGTTTTCTCGGCCCGGGTTTTTTGTCAGACATAATACTTCGTTCTTCCCGGCCTCCTGCGGAGGCTTTCGTGTGTCAGCTCTGCGCCCGGAAGGGGCCGCCCGTCCGCCGGGGCCGCGCCCATTCCATCTTCCAACGCGAACCCCGTACGCCCGCCGCCCGGCGGACGCCGCGCAGTCGCCGAAGTCCCCGCCCCACGGCGGAGGCTACCCGGCGACCAGGCGAGAAAAATTCGTAGCCAGGCCCCAGCCCGTGAGGGTCGTCCAAAAGAGCAATAGCAGGAACATGGTGCCGCCGGTAAAGAGGAACACGGTTCGGACTGCCTCTCTGGGCACGGGCGACTGAACGTCCAGGGGCGGATCAGCGGCCGCCCGGCGCCGGGCCAGCCCCTCAAGTATCGCGGTTATCCGCGTGTCGCAAGCGAGCATGTGATTACGAATGTAGTAGGTGGAGGCTGTCGCCATCAGATCGAGCACGATGAAGACGCCGAACAGCAAGGGCGCGAAAGGCGGCAGGGGGCCGTTGTGCGTAAAGAGCCAGCCCACGCCCAGGCCGTTGACGGTGAGCATCAGGGTGAACCACCCGAAGTACACTTGCCCCCCTGACCGCGCCCAGTTGTTGATCTCATCCATCTCCTTGAGTTGCAGCGGATTCGGTGACTCCGTGCGTTGCGCCGGGTTCGGGCTGTCGGGCTCGGACGCGCGCCCCGGGCCGCAGGGCAGCGGGTCGCCGCCGCGCTCCGTTTCCTGACGCCGCCCGGGCTTCTTGTCCGACAAGATGCCTCGCTCTTCTCCACCTCGTTCGGAGGCTCTCAAGGTTTCACCATCACTTCGTCGGGGATGAGGCCGCAGGCGTCGGTGTCGGCGTCGGCGTCGGCGTCGCAGTTGGTGTTAGCGTCGCAGTCGGAACCGCGGATGCCGGAGACTGCCCCGCCGCGCGAGAAATTGCGGCCATGCCCCAGCCCATGAGATACACCCAGAAGAGGATCAGCATGAACAGGGCGGCAAGGGAAAAATAGAAGACGGTGTTGATCGCCAGCACGGGCATGGGAGATTGCACGTTCTGGCCGCTCCCGTTCTGCTCATTCAGCGCCTTAAGCACGTCTGCCATCCGCTCGCCGGAAGCGAGCATGTAGGAGCGGACGAAGATGACGACGACCGCCGACGCGAGGTTGAGCATGATGAAGAATATGAAGATCACGTTGGCGAAGTCGGGTATGCCCCCGTTGCGCGTGAAGAGCCAGCTCATGCCGAGGCCGTTGAAGACGAGCATCAGCATGAACCAGCCGAAGTAAAGTTTGGCCCCCAGCCGCGCCCAGTTGTTGGCCTCTTCCAACTCGCTCATGGCTACCTGGTTTGGTCTGGCGGCCCCGGCCATCTGCACGGAGCCGAGGAGCACCAGGTGGCCGCGCGTCAGATCAAAACGCTGCGCGGGCAGTGTCATCGTGGCCGGGCGGTGTTTGTTACGCATGCTTGGTTACCGTTCTGCGGCCTTCAGACTTTCCCGCCCCCCGACAGGGACGCTTTGCGGACGGCCTCCGGGCTCGGGACGTAGACGTTACGGGCCAGGCCGAGCGCCTGAAGCACCCGGATGCTGTACCACGCGGGATCCCACTGGTACCAGCGGAGCCCGTGGCGGGCGGAGTGCGGGTGCGCGTGGTGGTTGTTGTGCCAGCCCTCCCCGTGGATGACGAGCGAGACGAGGACGTTATTCACCGAGCCGTCTGTCCCCGGCGTCTTGAACGGCCGCGTCCCCCACCGGTGGCAGACCGAGTTGATGAAGCCGAACGCGTGCAGCAGCGCGACACGGTTCAGCAACCCGACCCAGACCAGAAAGCACGTGGCGTTGTACCAGTCGAACCGGAAGGGCGCCCCCCCGAGCCCGCCGACCACGCCCCCCACGGCGAAAGAGCCGGCCAGCAGCCCGAGGCAGGCGGCGTAGTCGAGCCTTTCGTCGTCAAGGAATTGGTAGAATTTGTCGTGGACGAGTTCCGGCGTCCACTTCCTGTAAATCTCCTTGTCCCACACGTCGCGGCGGCGGCGCTGGTTCCAGCCGAAGTGGACGTGCCAGAGCCCCTCGCGCGGGGTGTGTGGGTCGCGGCCCGGCGCGTCGCTGTACCGGTGGTGCAGGCGGTGCATCGCCACCCAGAAGATGGGGCCGCGCTGGATGGCGAGGTAGCCGCAGCTCGCGATCACGTACGCGAGCCACCGGGGCACCTCGAAGGAGCGGTGCGCGAACAGGCGGTGGTATCCCAGCGTCAGCCCCAGGCTCGTGACCATGTAGAAGGCCAGGAAGGCGGCGATGGCCGAGCGCGAGTAGAAGTAGAAGGGGAGGACGCAGGCCAGCACCGTCGTGGTCAGGTTGACCACCGTGAACGGGATGTCCAGCCGCGTCTCCTTCAGTTCGACGGGCGCCGCGCCGATGCTCGATGTGATTGTGTTGCTCATAATGCTTGCGAATGGCTGTCCGCCCCTCGGGTCGTCGCCCCTACGGCCGGACGCGTCGGTAGACTAAGAAGGACGCGATCAGGAAGAAGAGCCCCGAGAAGAACTTGGTCGCGTTCCCGCTGTAGGACGCGGTCGGGGTGTTGCGCGCCGGCGTGCCGGACGGCGCGGGACTCGCCCTGGGAGACGCCCCGGGAGATGCCCCGGGAGTCGCCCCGGGAGTCGCCCCGGAGTTCGGCTCGGGGGTCGGCGCGTAGGTCGGCGCCAACTCCTCCCTGTAGTCGGGGCTCACCTGCTTCTCGAAGAAAGGCTCCATCGACTTCAAGAGACTCCGCCGCCGGGCGTTCTCCTCCGGCGTCAGGTTGGGAACGTCGTCGATCACCTTCATGTACTCGACGATGGCCCGGCGGTCGTCCTCGGACAGCAGCGGCCCGATGACGCCCGGCTTGGCCGGGTCGCCCTGCTTGGCGCTGAATTCGTGCCCCGCGTTCGAGTTGCCCGCCTTGCTCACGTCGTACTTGAAGCCGCGGTCGAACCACCCGGACTCGAAGCCGAGCTTGTCGGGCTCGAACTCGGTGTTGCCGATGTAGAAGGAGGTGCTCCGCTCGCTCACCGGGCTCAGCAGTTGGTGCATGTTCAGCACCGAGTGGTTGTGGAGGTACGGGGCCGTCGCCCAGTAGCCGGCCATGGGCCTGGCGGGGTAGGCGAGCGGCGCCCTGAATTTGTTCGCCCGGAAGCCTTCCATCGTGCGCCGGCCGAGTTCGGCGTTCGGGAAGACGCCGGCCTTGACCCACTCGTCCATCAGGGGTTGGTTCCGCTGGAACCACCAGTTCATCGTGTTCGTCGTCACGAACTCAAGGCCGTTGCCGATGCCGAAGCCGAGGTTCGACTTGGTCGGGTCGGCGAACGGGCTCCGCGCGAACGCGTCGCGGAAGGTGCCGTTGCCGGGCGACATCGTCCCGACCCGCGCGGCGAAATCCCTCGCGTCGTTCGGGTCGGTTCCCATCACGTCCTGCTTGTAGAGCGGGAGCTGGTAGAGCGGCGCGTCGTTCTTGCAGTTCGCGTCCTTCGTCGGGTCGCAGGGCGTGGTGCCGGGGGGCGGCACCTCCTTCACGGGCGAATGGCAGCGCGCGCACAGCCCCTTCTGGTTGGCGATCCGCTCCTCGTTGCAGGTCACGCCGGTGTCGCCGCCGCAGTAGAGTTCGTCGCCCGGTTTGCGCGGGTTGGCCCAGGTCGCCTCCTCGTACAGGTAACGGCCCCGCTCGACCAGCTTCGGGTCAACGTCCCCGAAAATCTCTTTCGGCCAGCGCGGGTGCTGCAAGACGGAGAGCAGGGTCTCGATCCAGAACAGCTTCTCCATCGGGTGCGTCGAGCGGAACAGCTTCGTCGGGTCGGGGTTCGTGATGTCAACGATCACGTTCACGCCCCACGACTCGGTGACGTTGCGGCCGAGCGGCTGGCGGATGGCGGTGGTGGACTGCACCCAGTCGTAGTCGTGCGTGTACCAGAGCGGCGGGAAGCTCACCGGGCCGCTGCTCTTCCGCGTGTTCGAAGGGTCGAGCACCGAGAACTGGCCGTTGCCGCCCCGGCCCAGCGCGTCGGTTCGGCCCGGGCCTTCCACGGTCCCGTACGTCTGATTCTTGATGGCCTTGATCGCGTCACTAATCAGGGGCCACTTCGAGTAGTCGTCGATCTCCTTCTTTAACTTCTCCCTCTCCTCGGAAGTGTCCGGCCTCCCCTCGGCCTTCAGCACCTTGGCGGCGAACCGGTCGAATTTCGTCGGCAGCAGGCGGGTCGCCGCCAGGGCGCCGGTCATGTTCGAGCTGAAATAGCTGAAGTCCCACATCGCGGGCATGCCGTCGATGCGGACGGCCAGCCCCTTGTAGGTGAGCTGCCCCGTGTGGCAGGCCGCGCACGAGAAGCTCAGCCACTCCTTGTGGCCGAGGCTGAGGTCGAGCAGGTCGTCCGGCACGACCGTCTTGGTCACGCCGATGGGGAGGCCGTCGGGGTTGTACTTGGGGCGCGGGTCGGGGAGCAGCCGGTAGCGGCTGATGTTGTCGTTGCTGCGGAACGGCTCGAAGTTGTCGCGGATGTCGAGGGCGCTCGGGGGCATCTCCAGCGCCATGAACCAACTGTAAGGCATGATCAGCGTGCCCTGGTCGGTCTGGTAATACTTGTGGCGCTGGTCGTCATTCCACCCCTGATCCAGCCAGACCACGTCGTAGGTCTTGATGGGCGCGGGGAGTCTTCCGTAGAAGATGTACCAGCCGACCACGGCGAGGACGATCAGCAGCAGCACCGAATACCGGAGCCACTTGATCCTCCAGATCGCGATGGGAATCACGGCCAGCATCGACAGCAGCGTCCGGAACACCAGGTAGATGTGTTTCAGTAAGGACATCTCTCTCTCCTCCTGTCTCAGTTCTAGTCCGACCCCCGTTCGCTCATAGGATTCTGTATTTCTTCAAAGGCGGGTGGCGGTACTTCAAGCGGTGGTCGCACGAGTCCGACCTGACGCTCTCGTCCAGGGTGATCTGCCCGATGCGCTTGTAGTCCCTGTCCCCCGTCCGGAGTTTCTCGTCGGCGGTGTAGACTTGAAACACCAGCTTGCCGTCCTTGTATTTCTCCACCATCAGCTCGTCGCGGTAGTCCTGGGCATCGACCTGCCCCGAGCCGCCCCACCCTTTCACCATCATCCACCTCGGCGTCCGGGCCAGCTTCTCGTCCGGCACGCCGTACTCCCCGAGCTGGTAGAGGGGTCGCATCACGGGGTTCCAGTTGGCGCGGATGAAGGCGGCGAAGGTCGCGTTGATCAGCCAGAACAGCTTGAGCAGGCCGCGGTTGAAGCCGAGCGGCGGGTGGTTCGACAGCTCGACGCCGGTAAAGTACTTGGCCTGCGTCCCCGCCAGGACGTCAATCGTGAAGAAGTCTGCCGTCTTGACGCGCTCGTCGGGGTCGAGCGTCGGGAAGAGCTTCCCCGCGAACGCGAAGCCGCGGTACTGCCCTTGAAGGGTCTGGTCGAGGAGCGTGGAGCAGCGCACGATGATGCGGCACCGGGTGCCCGTCCTGAACAGCCCCGTGTAAGGGGTGTCCTCCGTGACCTCCCAGATGCCGGTCAGCGAGATTCCGAGCGGGTGGACGAGCCGCTGGAAGTGTTCGACGATGTCCTGCTTGTTGGTCAGCGCCCGCCGGCACGCCTCCAGCAGCGCGTTGTGGACGCCATGGTAAAGCGAGCCGAGCGTGATCTTGTACTGGGGCAGGGTGTCGTAGGGGTCGCTGAACACCTGATCCCGCACCTCGCGGAACGTCGAGCCCTCGTACTCGTCCGCCTGCCGCCCGCGCATGTAGTCGTGTTGTTCTTTGCTCATGTCTCTACCCCCGCCTGGCGGAGTCTATGCCGGCGCGACGGCCCCCGCCTTCTCGACCTGAAACACGTGCCGGGTGAAGTCGTTGAGGAACAGCCCTTCCGGGTCCATCCGCTGGCGTATCCGGTTGAACGCGTCCCAATTGCTGCCGTAGAGGGCTCGGAAGTCGAGGTCGGGGTTGTAGGTCTTGCCCCAGTGCGGCCGGCCGCCGAGCGCCAGCCAGTGCGCCTCGACCTCCTCGTAGTACTGCTTGGACGGCGTGCCGACGTAGGTGACGGCCTCGAACATGCACGTGTAATGGTTCCCCACGGCCGGGGCCAGGAACGCGTCGCTGTTCCTGATGAAGCGGCAGTGCATGATGAAGTTCTGGACGAACTGGCGGCCGCGCTTGTATTCGAAGCCCCAGGGCGACGTGCAGGAGCGCTTCGGCTTGGCGTACTCGCAGACCTTCGCGGTGACGAACTCGAAGGCGCTCCTGAAGTTGGAGAAGTCCTCGCCGGTGTCGATGGCGTAGGACAGGTCGTAGAGCCGGCGGGGGAAGTAGTTCTGGTAGTGGAAGACCTCGTACGCGGGGGCGACCATGGTCTGCTCGGGCGTCGCCGCCATGAGGGTCTTTTGCATGATCGGCGTGAAGAACGGGAGGTTGGTCGCGACCTTCAGGATGGCGTCGGACGTGACCCCCAGCATCCGCTGCTTGAAGTCTTCGAGGCGCCCGGGCGCTTTCACATTCTTGACTTCGCCGCTCACGCGATCCCAGGTCTTGACCCAGACTTTATCGCAGAAGGGGTACCAGAAGTACTCCAGGTAGTCGTGCGTCTCGTAGAGGTGCTGCGCCCGGTCGAGCGCCTCCCGCACGCTCACCTTCCCGGTGTCGGTGGCGACCAGTTTGAACTCCGGCTCGCACTGGAAGGTGACGTTGATGATGATCCCCAACGCCCCGAGGTTGACCCGGGCCGCCCGCAGCAGCTCCGGGTCGTCCTCCCCGATTTCGACGAGCCGCCCCTCGCCGTCGAGGATCGTCATGCCGACGACGAGGTCCGAGAGCGTGCCGGTGTGCTTGCCGCAGCCGTGACAACTGAGCGCCACCGCCCCGGCCACGGTGATGAAATTCGGGGCCGTCGAGGTGAGCAGGCTGAGGCGGTTCCGGTGCAGAACCGCGTCCAGCTCTTTGAGCGTCGCGCCGCCTTCGGCCGTGACGCGGTTGCTGCCGTCGTCGAGAGTCCAGACCCGGTTGAGGAGCGGCGTCCTGACGATGACGTTCTCCGCATTCTTCACGATGGGGCTGCCCGAGAACGACGCCGAGTACGCTTCGGGCCGGCCGCCGCCGGAGACGCGGATGGTCTTCCCCTCGGCCCGCGCCTTCTCGATCACCAGGCGGAGGTCTTCGACGGTGTTCGCGGTGACGACCTCGGCGACGCACTGGTAGCTGTCTTCCCAGTTCCGCCAGATCTTGCGTTTCCATTCCATGGGCGGTTCTCCTCGACGCTTTACTTACAGCAGATCGTCCGGCACCAGGTCGTCGTACACGTCCGCCCGCGCGCGCCACATCACGATGCCGAGGTAGGCCATCCAGGCGTAGGAGATGTACCAGAACAGGCCCGAGACGTTGAACAGGGACTTCATGTCGATGCCGGGGATGACGCTGCCCAGCGGCCCCAGGTTGCCGATGAACTCGCCGATCGCCGTGAGGATGGCGACGTACCCCATCCACGGCTTGAAGAGCGGCGACTTCTTAATGGCGATCCCGACCAGCAGAATCCAGAGGGCCGTCAGGTGGATGCCTATCGTCTGCCCCAGCGCGTAGCCCGCGTAGTTGTTGATGAGGTTGAAGACTATCGTCAGGGTCTCCCTCGTCCGCGGGTCGTTCGTCGCGTACCACTGGTCGGCGAGGTAGGGGTAGACGAAGATCCAACGCACCAGCCCGAAAAACTGGACGGCCCACGCCACGACCCCCATCGCCGTGGCGACGCCGAACCAACGAATCCGCTCGGGCTCAAGCACCTTGTGCAGCATCACGGTGGAGGCGATGTAGAGGACGCCCGGGATGATGTAGATGTACCAGGCGATGATGCCCGTCGTGCCGCTGTCGTGCACCCGCCTGAACAGCTCGGCGGGGCCGGCGAACTGGACGTCGGGAAAGCCCGACACGACGCCCAACACGCGCGAGTTGGCGAAGAGCCACACGGGCGTGAGGATGAACATGAATCCGGTCAGCTTCCGGAAGGCGGCCGCGCTCATTCGCATTGGTCTTCTCCTTCTTTTTTGCTGGGCCTCTTTTAACGGCCGTGATGGCGCCGGCGGCCGCGAGCGGGGGGCCGACGCACGCGTCTCGAACGTTTCGCTGCGCGGCGGCGCAGCGGCAACCATACCCGCGCCCGGAGATGACTTCCCACCCTGGGTCTGTTCGTGAAGCCGGCGGCGGCCCCGAGCCTGAGACACGTCCCGGACGTGGCCGCGCTCGGGGGCGACGCGCCTGCGGTTAGAAAACTTCGTCGGCGGCAGGCTCCTTCAGCGGAGCGGCGTTTCGGTAATGTCGAAAGCTCGAAATCGCCGGGTAGACCTCCCTCCGGGCGCGGTTAATGGCGCCCAGGGGCCGGTGCTCCGGCAGGGTGCGCCAGGGGTTGAAGGAGAGGTTTTCGCAGAACAGCCTCCGCGCGGGCGTGTCGCAGGTCTGCGACGGAATCTTGAGGGTAGCCAGCTTCACGCACGGCGACAGCGCCTCGTCCCACACGACCGTGGGGTCTTCGATGGGCATCTTCTCGGCGTCGGTCTGAAACTGGATCATGAAGTCGAAGGAGGCGTCCCCGCGCGCCAGGTCTTCCACCAGGCGTTGGCGCAGGTAGTTCTTCGGGGCGTCGCTCGGCACCCGGCTGGCCGCGGGCCGGCGCGGCCTGAGGTGATACTGGACGGCCCTCGTCCCGAACAGGTAGGCGGTCTGGCTGTAGTAGGGCACCTCCAGGAGGTTCGCGCACTTCTTGAACGAAGTCAGGATGATCATCGCGATCTGGGGGTGCGTCAGGAAGAACCACACCCGGCTCAGCCCGCCCTTGCCGAGGGCGACCTCCATCTCGTAGAACTGTTCGAGGTTCGGGGCCAGGAACTTCGGCGCGTCCTGCATGATGATGTCGAGGGTCTGCGCGCCCGCCTCGCTCTGCCACAGCCTCGGGCCTTCGACTCCCATGAGCTTGAGCGCCATGGCCCGCACGTCGCCTTTTCCGTCCGCCTGCGGGTTCGCGCTCAGGTTGGCGAAGCGTATCCAGCACGGGTAGCTGCGCGCCTCTCGGAAGAGCCCGACGCGCAGCCCCGCGGGCAGGTCGGGGTCGATGACGAACTCGCCCCGGACGGCGGCGTGCCCCTTCGCGTGCGTGTCGCGGTAGGTCGTGCCGGCGAGGTAGTTCTTCTCCAACGTCTCCTTGATGAGCGAGACGAGCCGCGCCGTGAGCGCCTCCTCGCCCGGCACGGGGTACTCTCGGTTGAGTTCCAGTTGTCCGCCGCTCCTCATGGTGCCGCCCCCGCTAACGATGCCCATCGCTTACACGCACCCTCCGCTCAGACCTCGCTCGCCTTCGACTCCTTCCAGTCCATGTTCCAGGCCCGGAACACGTCGCGCACGTACATGCGGTTCCGCCGCCGGGAGAGGTGACGGTCTTCGAGGATGGAGTTGAGGATGTACTTGTAGGCCGTGAACGAACTCCAGCCGAAGAGCGGCTTGCGCAGCTCCTTGGGGGAGTAGAAGAGGAACCAGAAGTACATCTTGGTCATGCCCCAGATGGTGAAGGCGGGCGTCGTGCGCACCCCGGCCTCGTGCCAGCGCCAGTAGTCGGGCAGGTACTTGAGCCCCTTGAAGAGGCCGCGGATGTTGGCCGCCGCCTCCTTCGGCTCTTTGAGCCCGTCGCGCACCGCGTCCATCTCGGCCAGCGCCTGCCGGTAGAGCTTCTGGAACTCCTCGAACTTCCCGCCGAGGAGGACGGAGTGCGGCTCCTTCCCCGAGCCTTCGAGGACGCGCTCGTCCTTCGTCTCGAGGTATTGCAGGTAGAGGCTCGCGTTGAGGCAGGTGCCGATGAAGAGCGCCACCACCCAGACGCGGAACCACGCGTCCCACAGCTCGAAGTCGCGGAAGGCGACGAAGGAGCTGCTCACCACCTCGTCGGCGTAGGAGATGTTGTTGACGAAGAACGTGTTCAGGTGCTCGAAGCTCTCGACCGAGAAGTCGTTCGTCTTGAAAGCCTTCAACAACTGGCCGCCGAGCAGGTCAACCCACGCGGTCGTCAGGGCGAGCCCCGTCGAGTAGAGCGGGTCGATGAAGAAGGCGGCGTGCGAAAGCAGGCTGTAGCGGTGCCCCGTGACGCGCGTCGCGCCGTACTGGAGCCGCCCCGAAGAGACCCAGCCGCGGACGGCCTGCGCCTTCTCAAACTGCCTTTGCATGTCGGGGAACTTGTTGACGAAAGACCAGAACTCCTCCTCCGCGTCCATCCCGGTCTCGGGGTGAATCCGGCGGTTGAGCACGAGCCCGACGCTGCACAGGGGGTTGGTGCTGTCGATGTGGTTGTTGAAGGGGATGATCCAGAACCAGCCGCCCTCGAAGACGTGGTGCAGCGTGCTCTGCGAGTGCGGGTACTTGTGCCCGTGATCCTTCTGCGGCGGGCCGACCTGGTCGTAGAGCTTGACGCCGATCATGTGGGTGAAGATGGCGCGGGTGTTGGTGCGGAACTTCTCGGGGTCGTCGCGCAGGCCGAACTTGTTCGCCAGCACCGACTTCATGCCCGTCCCGTCCACGAGGTACTTGCCGCGGAAGGTCTCGCCCTTCTCGGTCGTCAGCGTGACGTGGTCTTCCCGGATGTCGAACTCGGCGACGCGCCTTTGCTGGCGCACCTTGGCCCCGTAGCTGACGGCCACCGCCATCATGTAGGCGTCGGTGTCCTGCCGGAAGAAGTGGCAGTCCGGCCCCATCGGCGGCGCGAGCGTCGGGTACTGGTGCGTCTCGGTGGCGAGTTGGTCGCGCCCCTCCCGCTGGTAGAGGAAGCTGAAGGCGCGCTTGATGCCGCACGCCGGGCTCACGAAGTCGCGCGTGTGGTGGAAGTCGCTCAGGTGCCCGATCTCCGGGATGCCGTACTTGAGCGAGAGCAGCTTGATGCGGAAGTTGGTGTCGGGCGTCGTCGCCTCGCCGATGGTGAAGCGGGGGTGGGTCTCGGAGTCGAGCATCAGCACCTTGAGCCCGTGCTTGGCGAGGATGGCCCCCAGCATCGTCCCGCCGATGCCGGTGCCCATGATGATTACGTCGTACTCGGTGTTGTCTGTCATCTCTCCTCACAATCCCCTTCCGCGAGGGCGAAAGGAATCCGGTTTTAAAAAGTCACTTACTCAAGCCGCCGCCTGATGCGCCCGCGCAGGGCCACGTAACAGCCGGCCCACTTCTCCGCCTCGGGGCCGCGCCACGAGTCGAGGTAGTCCGAGAGGTCTGCGACGACCGACGCCGAAGCCTCCGCTGGCGTCTGCCCCAGCAGCCCCGTGCAGACTTCGTCAGTCCACTCGGCGGGGTTCCCTCCCCTCTCGCGCATGTGCGCGGCGAGGGGGACGCCGCTGAGCAGGTCGGGCCGGTACGCTCCGGCCAGTTCGTTCAAGTGTTGCGCCGCCCGGGGCGGCCCGCCGCCGGCGTAGGCGAGGGCGGTGCCGACGCCGACCCACATCTCCGCCCGGCGGCCTTCGTCGAAGCGCGAGATGGCCGAAGCAATCGCGGCGGGGTCGGCGCCGAAGACCCACCACATCGAGCGCCCGACGCCCGCGTCGAAGAGCAGGCGGTTCTGCGCGTTGAGCGAAGCGGGCGCCGCCTCGCGCGCCTCGACGAACCGCCGCCAGTGGAAGAAGCCCTGGTGGAACCCGTAGCCGTCGGCCAGGCACCACGCGCTCATCGGGTCGAGCGCCTTCTGGTAAGACTCAAGGCGGCGCAGGCCCAGGGGCGCGCGCGCCACGGCGAACCCGGCCCCGACCGCGACGATGTAGTCGTGGCCCGGGTTGGCCCGGATGAAGGCCGCGAGCCGGCTCTCCGAGCGCGGGAGCAGCAGGTCGGCCAGGGCGAAGTAGAGGCCCGCGCCCTCGTACGCGAAACCGACGAAGGCCGGGGAGAAGGACGAGTCGAGCCGCCCGGCCAGCTCGCCCGTGTCGGCGGTGCGCAGCGAGAGGTTGTAGCCTTCGATGAAGGTGCGCAGGATGGACTCCAGGTGCGCGCGGCTCGAAGAGCCAACGCCCGGCAGGCCGCGCCGCGCGAAGGAGGCGTCCTCCGGCGAGAGGCCGAGCAGGCGGCCCTTGAGCCGTCCGAGCAGAGGGAGGTCTTGCTTCTTCTGTACAACCGTCGCCATGCGCTTCTACCAGCCCTGGGACGAGATGCCCCCGTCCATGATGAGGACGCTGCCCGTGAACAGCTTCACCGGCTCGCTCAAAAGGTAAGCGACGAAGTGCGACACGTCGCGCGCCTCGCACAGACGCTCGTAGGCGGTGTTGTCCTCCCACTGGCGGATGAGGCGTTCGCTCTCGGGCCACTTGTTGAGCAGGTCGCCGTAGACCGGGCCGGGCGACACGCAGTTGACCTGTATGTTGTCGGGCGCGAACTCGATTGCCATGCTCTTAGTCAAAGACTCGACTGCCGCCTTGACGGCCCCCATGCAGCCGAAGTAGTCCACGTAGCCGTGCGAGGCGGGCGTCGAGAGCGTGATGATCTTGCCGCCGCCGCGCCGCTTCATCATCTCTACGGCGCGGAGCGCGCTCTGGTGGAGCCCGACGACGTTCGTGCGGAAGCCCTTCTCCCAGTGCTCCGGCGTGATCTCGTTCAGCCGCGCCAGCATCCCGTTCGAGGCGTTGCTGATGAAGAAGTCGAGGCCGCCGTAGTTCTCCTCGACCGCGTCGAAGATCGTCTTGACGTGCTCGGGGTTCGCCACCGAGCCCCAGGCGTGGACGGCCGTGCCGCCCTTCTCTTTAATCTCCGCGACCGTCCGGTCGCCCTCCCCGCGCGAGTGGAAGGAGTTGACGACGACGGAGGCGCCCAGCTCGGCGATGTAGCTGACGATGTCCTTGCCCAGCCCGCGCCCCGAGCCGGTCACGAGGGCGACCTTGCCGGCGAAGGGCTTCCGCTCCGGCGTCAGCGCGGCGAAAGACTCCGCGACCACGGACGAGGCGTGCGACCCGTTTCCGTTGCCGTTCCCGTTCGGGGCGGCGGGCGAAGGCGACGGGCCACGCAGCTCGACGGCGGGCTGGACGACGGCGGGCGCCGGCGCCTTGTGCAAAGAGATGTAGTCGAAGAGCGCCTCGGCGACGCCGCCGATGGTCTGGAGCTGCTCGCGCGGCAAGTCCATCTTCTCGGGCAGGTCGTACTTCTCGCGCAGCACGGCGAAGACCTCGCCGAGCTTGACCGAGTCGATGCCCAAATCCTCTTCGAGATTGGCGTCGGGGTCTAAGACCTCAAGCGGGTAGCGCGTCACCTGCGCGAAGATGTCGAGCACGCCGGCCTTCAGCGCGGCCGGGTCTCCGAAGCCGTTCCCGTGGCCGTGGCCGTTGCCGTTGCCGTTGGCGGGCCGTGCGGGCTCGGCGACGGTTTCGGCGAGCGCGGCGTCGGAAGGGCTACGCAGGTAAGCCTTGAGCGCCTCGGCGATGCCCCCGATGGTCTGGAGCTGTTCGCGCGGGAGGTCGAGCTTCTCGGGCAGGTTGAACTTCTCGCGCAGCACGGCGAAGACTTCGCCGAGCTTGACCGAGTCGATCCCGAGGTCTTCCTCCAGGCTGGCCGAAGGGTCTAAGACCTCCATCGGGTAGCGCGTGACCTGCGCGAAGATTTCAAGGACGCCGTGCTGGTGCCCGTTGGCGACAGCAATCGTGGATGTCGTACTCATTCGAAGCCTCCGATCAGAGGGCTCATCGTAGTTAGAACCAGGCCGCGCGTGCCCGCGGCCGTCACCCGCGCGTGCGTCACGCGGGAGTCTTCTTCAACCCTCGCCGTGAACGACGCGCAGGCGTCGCCCAACGCGCCCGTCCAACAGAACGGCCCGACGCGGTCGAGGTCGGGCAGGCCGCCGATCTGTATCCGCGGGAAACTCCAGACGCTCGATTGACTCAACCAACCCAATTTCAACGCGGACTCCTTCAAGGCCCACAGGAGCGTGAAGCACCAATCCGGGCCGGCGGCCCCCCCGCCGGCCCGGCCGGCGGCCCAGCGCCTCTCCGCCTCGGTGAAGTTCTTTCTGTAAAAAGCGCCGTGCCTCGGCGCCACCGTCTCGACGTCGATGGCGGCGGGCGCGCCCGCCGTCAGGCACGCGCCGGCGACGCCGCGCGTGTGGGAGAGGGAGAGCCTTTCCGTTCGCTCCCCGCCGCACCAGAAGAGGCGCGGCGCCCCGCCGTCCGAGAGCACCTCGGCCGCCCTGTACATCCAGGGCGAATAAGCGCCGAGGGCTTCCGCGGAGAGCTTCAAGAGGGGCGCCTCACCCCGCGGCCGGCAGGCCCCTTCCAGGCGACTCAAGAAGAGATACTTGGCCGCCAGCCTGCCGGCCAGCCACTCGCCCTTTCGCCCCCCGCCGGGGAGGCGCACGTACTTCGCACGCTCGCGCGCCGACAGGTGCCCGGCGTACTCCCCGCCGCGCAGCTCGCACACCTCAAGCAGTCCGACGACGCGTTCGTCGGCGCGGGCCGCGCTCGGTGCCGTGTCAGTTCGAGGCCCCATTGCCTCCCTTTCCGTACCTCAGACAGATTCCGTCTTCGACGAGCAGCAGCGTGTTGCCCGCGGCATCGGCCGCGAAGACGGGGCCGATGGTCAGCCGGTCGCCGTCGAGCCGCGGGTTCGCGCCGCTGAAGGTCAGCGTGCCGGGGAGCGTCGAGAGGTCGAAGTCGGAGAAGTCGAAGAAGACCTTCATCACCCTGCACTCTTCGGGGACGAAGACGGTCGTCGCCTTGTCGGGGACTGGGTGGATCACGCCGAAGCGCCACAGCGAATCCATCAGCACGACCTTCGATAAGACCGGCTCGTACTCCGTGCCGGCGTGGTCGGTGTCGCCCATCTTGAACTCGGCCCGGCGGCGGGTCTCGCCGATGACGATGTTCTCCATCGCGTTGAACGGCCCGCTCAGGCGGACGGGCGAGCCGATGCTCAGGTAAGGGTCGTAGAGCGTCCGCCCGGCGAAGCCGTTCGGGTCGGGAGACCTGGGCGCGGGTTCGAGCGCCGGCGACATGCGGATGATGATCTCGTGCTGGACGATGTCCTTCTGCAAGACGAGCCCGCTGCTGTGGACGAAGTCCGACAGGATGCGCACCCGGACGACCGTCTGCCGCTCGTCCTCGGAGACGATCTCGGCTTCGACGCGGAGGTGCGTCTTCCGGTTCCTGAAGACTTTGACGAATCGGCGGAAGTGCGCCTGCTCGAAGGAGACGATCTTCAACGCCGGCCGGAGCTGCTGCGCCGCCTCTGCGAAGAGGGCGATGACGAGCGCGCCGGGCAGAGTCGGAATCCCGTCCACGAGGTGGTTGAGCAGGTACGGCGCGCTCTCAACCGTGATGTCGCGCTCGACGACGTGAAAGTCTTTCCTGCCGTTCGCGGGGCCGTGCCCGTTCGCGGCCGCGGGCGGCGGCACGTAAGGCGCGGCCTGAATCGCCACCTTGTAGTATTCGATCTCGCCGTCCGCCAGCAGGACGTTAACGGGCGTCGTCGGCGTGCCCTTCATCAACTCCGAAAATATCTGCTGCCCCTCCTCCTTCGTGACGCCGCGCAGGCGCCGCGAGGCGGCGAGCGCCGCGAACTCCGAGTCGCGCGTCATGCCAATGCCGGCCCAGCCGAGCCAGGCCATCGAAGACCAACGCCCTTCCTGCGCGTCGAGGCAGTCGGCCAGGCGAGCCATCGCCTCGTTGGCCGCGCCGTAGTCGGGCTGGCCGTCGTTGCCGAGGTAGCTGAAGGCAGAGGTCAGGATGTGGAAGTCGGGCGCGCGCCCGCGGCCGTGCTTCTTGCACGCCCTGTAGAGGTGGCCGAGGCCGCTCAGCTTGGTGTTGACGATCCTGCGGAAGTCGGCGAGCGACTTCTTCGGGAGCGCGTTGGAGATTTGGACGCCCGCGCCGTGCAGCACCAGGTCAACGCGGCCGTACTTGCGGTAGACATCTGCGACGGTCTCTTCAACCGCCGCCGCGTTGTTGATGTCGATGCTCCGGTATTCGTACTGGCCGGGGAGGGCTTGCAAAGAGTTCGTGACTTCGTAGACCTCGTGGGCCGCGCGGAGCGCGAGGTACTCACGTTTCAGTTCGGGTATCTTCTTCTTGCCCTTACCCTGCGCCAGCCCTTCGCGGTAGAACTGCGGCTCGTAGTCTTTCAGAGCCTGCTCGTCCATCCGCCTGACCTCTTCCGGCAGCGAGGAGGCGTCGCTCCGGCCGAGCGCGATGACCCGGCACCCGTAGCTCCGCAGCAGCTCTTCCGAAAGCACCGCCGTCACCCCACGCGCCCCGCCCGTGGCGACGACCACCGAGTCGGGGCCGAGCCGCGCGTGTTCGTCCCTCGAAAGTTTTTCGACGGGGGCGAGCGTGACCACACTCCGCGCGCCGCCTCTGTAACAGACCTCGACCTCGGCGCCCGCGTGCCCGAGTTCAAACTCCAGCTGCCGAAGTGTCTTGTAGAGGCCGACCTCGTCCGTGTTCACGGCGCGGCAGACGGGGCCGTCCAACTCCCTGGCGAGCGACTTCAGGAAACCTGCGGCCAGCCCCGTGTACGGGTCGAGCTGCGCGCCGAGGTAGGCGCCCTGGCAGGCGGTGACGACCGCGACGCCCTTGCTCTTGATCCTCTCGTAACTGTGGCGGCAGACCGCGAAGAGCAGGTCGAGCCAGGCAAGCTCGCCCGCCGCGTTGTCGAGGAGGAGCGTCTCCTGCGCACGGCCTTCCAACCACTTGAGGGCGATGATCGTGTCGAACTCCACGCCGGCCAGCCCGGCCAGTGAACTCTGTATGCTCTCCTCGGACGTGAGGTCGGCAGTCAGAGAGTTGGCGAGGCCCGCGCCGTTCGTGCAGACGACCGTGTAGTTCAACGCCGCGAGGGCGCCGGAGCTTTCGAGCGCCGACCAGCGCCCGGGCTCGTCGGTCAGGAAAAGGATGCGCCGCCCCTCCAAGCTCACCGGCTCGCCCTTGGCCGCGGCCGGAACTGCCTGCGGCGTGTAATAGCGTATCGGCGTCCCTTGAACGAAGGCGTAAGCGCGAGACTCCTCGACTTGCGGCGCGGGCTTCGCGGGAGGCTGCGGCTCAGACTTCGCAGCCGGTCGCGGCTCGGGCGCGGCGTGCGCCGACTGCTCCGTGGCGGCCGTCGGGGCGAAGAGCACGCGGACTCCGGCCAGAGGGCCGCCGGGCCGCCTGAACTCGGAGGGCGAGTTCTCTTCGCGGACGCGGCGCACGGCCTTCAGGATTTCGGGCGCGCCCTGTGCCCCCCTGTAGCCGCGGGCATGGCTCGGCGCGGCGACCTCCGCAGCCGCTTCGGCTTCCGAGAAGCTGACGTGGCTCAGGACGTTGAAGCCCTCTTTGCGCGCCGTCTCGGGCGTCGTGAGGGCCAGCAGGAAGGCGGCCTCCGCCCCGCCGCCCTCGCCTTCGCCGTGGGCGTTGATGCCACCGGCGAGGACTATCTTGCAAGCGTCGTGGGCCAGGAGTTGGCGCGCGACCAGGAGAGATTGCAGCAGCGAGTCGTCGCCCATGTCGATGACGATGTTCGGCCCGTTGAGGTCGAACATGTTCGCCACGCGGCCCGCCGTCACGTTCGGCATCAGCCCGGGCAGCGTGTAAGGCCCGGAGGGGATGTTGCGCGCGCGGATGGACTCGACCAGCTTGTCCAGGATGCGTCGGAGGTCGGCGTCCGCGAGTGTGCCGCTGCCGCCGCGCCCGAGGAGTTGCCGCCGCAGGCGGTCGCTGAACACACGTTCGTTGGCGCGCATCCCGCGCTCGGTCTTCGAGGTCAGCCCCAGCACGACGCCCGTCGAATTCTTGAAGCCCGCCCAACTGTCGGGCATGCTCTTGAAGGTCTGCTCCGCGGCCAGCGCGGCCAGATACTGGCTGGCGTCCATGTGCTCTCGCACGTCAGGCAGCAGCATCTTCTTGGCCGGCAGACGGAGCGCGTCCCTGCGGAAGCGCGAGGCGGGCGAAGGCTCCGCGGCCGCAAGCTCTTCGGCCGCGGGGAACAGCCCGCCGACGCCGACGACGGCCAGACTTTGAAGCGGCTCTTTCCTCTCCTTCAAATTGCCGCAGAGGTTCCGGTGATACTCTTCGTCGAACTCTTCAAGAATCAGGTGCGCGTTGGTGCCCCCGAACCCGAAGCCGTTGATGGCCGCGCGGCGCGGGTAGGGCGCGGCGTTCGCGGGCCAGGGGCGGGAGGTCTTCGGGATGTTGAAGGGCGAGCCGGCCAGGTCGATCTCCGGGCTCGGCGCTTCGAAGTTGTATTGGCGTGGGACGACGCCGGCCTCGAAGGCTTTGCAGATTTTGATGACGGACGCCATGCCCGCCGCCCAGCCCGTGTGCCCGACCAGGGCCTTGACGCTCCCCAGCTCGACGGGCGGCGCGGCCGGGTCTCTCTCCGACATCGTCTGCTTCAGCGCCTTGAACTCGACCGCGTCGCCGACGATGGTCGCCGTGGCGTGGGCCTCGACGTATTGGATGGTGTTCACGTCAACGCCGGACTGTTCATAAGCCTGCCGGATGGCGAGGGCCTGGCCCTGCGCCTGGGGCACGTTGATGGCGGGGCTCTTGCCGTCGCTCGACAGGCCCACGGCCCTGATGACGCCGAGGACTCGGTCGCCGTCGGCGAGGGCGTCGGGCAGGCGCTTGAGGACGACGATGCCCGCCCCGTCGCTGAAGACCACGCCGTCGGCGTCGGCGTCGAAGGGGCGGCTCTGCCTGTGCGTCAGCCCGCGGAACTGCGCGAAGAGTGTGTTGTTGGCCGGCCCCGGCGCGAAGACGCCGCCCGCCAGCGCCACGTCGCACTCGCCGTCCTGCAAAGCCCTGATGCCGAGGTAGGTCGAGTAGAGTGACGAGGAGCAGGCGGTATCGACCACGTAAGTCCGTGCGCCGCCGCCCAACAGCCTCTCGGCCACGTCCGCGTAGACCTTGTGCTGCGTCAGCCTCTCGGTGTCGCCGCGCCGGTAGCCCGTCACCTCTTCGAGCAGGCCGGCGAAGGCGCGGCGTAAGTTTTCCGGCTCGTCGATGCCCTCAAGCAAAGTGTGGACGCTCTCGACGAAGAGCGCGTCGTCATACTCCTTCGAGCCGTCGGCCGTCGCGCCGAGGATGCACTGCACACGGCTCGTCGCGCCGGGCCGGGCCTTCATCCTCGAAAGGCTCTGCGCCAGCGCGAGCGCGAGGAGCCGCTGCCCCTTGGTTAGGGCTTCGAACTGCTCCCTGTCGTAAACGCCCGCGAGCAGTTCCGCGTCGAAGGGCACGCTGTTGATGGCGCCGTGGAGCAGGGTGTAGGTCTTGTCGGGGACGACCTTGACCTGAGAGCCGTCGCTCTCGACGAGGAAGTCCTGCCCGGTCGTGGGGTCGTCCTCGGCCAGGTTCGAGATGCCCGAGACGCCGTTCAAGACGTTCGACCAATACTCTTCAGGATTCCGCGCCCCCGGCAGGACGCAGCCCAGCGACACGATGGCGACGGGCGTCTCGGCACACTCTTCGAGGGGGAACTCTCTGCGCGGCGCGCGCGCCGCCTCTTGCCGCGCGGCGTGCCCGTTGTTGCCGTTCGCCGCCGGTTGAACCGGCGCGGGAGCAGGCGGAAGGGCGCGGCCTTCGTCGGCCTTCGCCTCCGCCCGCGGGGAGTCCGCCGGGGTCTGTGCCGCGAGCGAGGCGGAGACCTGCCCGACCAGGCGGGAGGTGTTTTCGACGAGCCGCGACATGTCGTTGACGACGAGAGTCAGGCTCTCCAACATCTGCGCCGCAGACGTGGCCTCGCGCTGCCCGCGTGCGAGGCCGAGCACCCTGGGCAGCCCTTCACGCAGCCCTCCCTCCTGCGGCGCGGCGGGCAGCAACACCACGTCGTCCGCGGCCGGCCCGAGGTTCTGCCTGATGAGTTTGGTGACGATCTCCCCGGCGCCGCACTCGACGAACGTCCGGTAGCCGCCCCCGTAGAGCGTGTGCACCACGTCCTGAAAATTGAGCTGGCGGACGAACTGCGAGGAGAGGAGTTGGGCCAGGTCGGCGCCCGGCGAATAGAGCACGCCCTCCATGCAGAGGTAGGCGGGGACGGCGGCCGGCCTGTAGCGGCACGCTTGCAGCGCGTCGCGGAACGGCGCGACGGCGTCGGCCAGCAGCGAAGAGTGGTACGGGTACCTGCTCTTGAGCGGCGTCAAAGAGACGCCCTGCTGGTTCACGAGCGCGCTCAGCTCCTCCAAACGCGCCGGCTCGCCCGAGAGCACCGTCTGCCGCGGGTGGTTGAGGACGGAGATTTCGACGGCGCCGCCCCCGAGTTTTTCAAGGAAGAGCCGCGCGCGCGCGGCGTCGCACGAGAGCGCGGCCATGACTCCGGGCCGCGCGTGGGAGCGCAACGCCTGCACGCGGTGGCAGACGATCCTCAAGCCGGTCTCGAACGAGTAGGCCCCGGCCGTCGCCAGCGCCGCCAGCTCGCCGAAGCTGTGCCCCACGAGGAGGGCGGGCCTCACGCCGGCCTCCGTCAGGAGCTTCGCGATCAGAATCTCGGACAGGTAAATCCCGACCTGGTCGAGGTCGGGGCAGGCGTGCAAACGCTCGTCGTGCTCCGCGGCGGAGGCGGCCGTGACCAGCGAGAGGAGGTCCCCGCCGAGCAGCTCGCGCGCGATGTCGTGGGCCTGCTCGAAGTAGGGCGCGGTCTGCCGGTGGGCGGTGTACAGCTCGCGCAGCACCGCGTAGGAGTAAGCGCCTTGGCCGGGGAAAGTGAAGACTACGCCCGGGGAGGCATCGCCGTCAGGGAGAGTACTGCTCATAACGCCACACGTCCTTACGTCAAGACTGCACTCACGACTTAAAGAATGTATTCGTGCCCGGCTTCGTCAACGATCCTCGGGTAAGACTCTTTGCGCGGCGCGTTCGCGATCTCCGCGCCCAGCCGGCGCACCGAGTCGGTGAAGATGTTCTTGAGTTCCCGGCTGCCGCTCCGCGTCCGCTCGGCGAAGCCGGGGTTCCCGAGGTCTTCGAGGAGGCTCAACCCCTTCTGAGCGCCGAGGAAGTTGGTGAGCAGGGGCGGCGCGGGCACCATCTCGTGCGTGTCCTTGTGCAGCAGGATCATGGTCTGGTACCCGCAGGAGACGGGCTCGCCGCGCTGGTCTACGACCCGGAAGCAGAGCCGCACGGTGCAGAGGGTCGGGTCTTCGAAGGTCATCAGGATCGCCACCTTGCCGCCGAGGCCGACGGGCGCGAGGTTGAGGCTGTACGCCTCGCGCGTGAGCACCAGGATGTCCTTCAACTGCTCCTGCCAGGGCGGCTGCCCCTCGACCCTCGACTCGAAGAGGACGGTCTCGCGGGCGACGTTCTGGAACTTGAAGTTGACCATGTGGTGGTGCGAGCCGTAGGCCATCGTGTCGTGGAAGAGCACCTGGTACTGCATCGCGAAGTAGGACATAAGTAGCTCCGAGCCGTCACAACATTCTTCGGCTCACGCACGGTCGTTGTTAGTCGTCCACGTCCCCGAAGCGCAGGTAGATGCGCCGCGCGTAGGCGAAGATGAAGACCACGTTGAAGACGACCCAGACGACGCCCACGAACTCTACGGTGTAGAGGTAATAAGCCTGATTCTGGGCCCAATTGACCGGGTTTAATAACGTCGCCCAGTTGAAGTTCGGGTAGTTCTTCCAGATGCTGAACACGTAAATCGCCCCGGCCACGACGGCCGCCGCCGCCGCCGCGATGGCGCTGAGCCCGATCATCCTGACGATCTCCCGGATGGCGGAGTAGATCTTCCCGGGCAGCTCCTGGAAGACGAAATCCTGGTTGTCGAAGAACCTGCGCATGAAGGCCAGGATGTCGTTCCCGAGGTCCCAGACCTGCTGCATCCGGAGGTAGTTCTCGTTGTCCGGCCCGAGCAGCAGCTGCCGGACGGCGGACTCCTGAATCTCGCGGCGGACGCGCTTGGCGACGCCCCGCTCGTACTTCTGAAATTCCCTGAAGATGTTGACCTTGCTGTAGAGCCGGGCGGCGACCGTGTCGTACAGGAGCGTGGCGCGAATCATGCGCACCATGTTGCGCGGGATGGGGAGCTGGTACTTCCGGATCAGCTCGTAGAACCGCAGCCAGAGCCGCAGCGAGGAGCGCTCCCACCACTGCGCGTGCTTGCTCTTGATGCCGTAGAAGCCCGTCCACCACGCGTCCTGCAACTCCCGCTTGAAGGGGTGGATGTTGATGGGGTGGATCGGCTCCATCAGGAGGAGCACCATGTTCACCATCCCCGCCACGTCCTCGCGCGCGTAGTAGTAATTCATCTGCCACATCAGGTTCCGGTCGCGGTTCGAGAAGACGCCGCACGCGCCGAAGTCCAGCATGACGACGTGGCTGCCGGGCTGCACGATGATGTTGTTGGGGTGCGGGTCGCCGTGAAACAGCGGGCACTCGTGGAACGAGTAGTAGCGCGAGCGCACCAGCCGCTGGGCCACCTTCTTCGGGCAGATGTTGTCGCGCCGGAGTTCCTCAAGGTAGACCTCGTCGTTCGCGTCTATCGCCTCGATGATCTCCTGAACCTTGCGCCCCTCGACCAACTCGCTGACCATCACCTCCTCGCCCGACAGGCCGTAGTAGACCTTCGGGGCCGTGACCCTCAGCTTCTTCCGGCGCTTGTGGTAGCGGCGGAAAAGCTCCTGGTAGCGCGCCTCGCGGCGGAAGTCCAGCTCTTCGAGCAGCAAGTCCTTCAGCTCGACGGCGATGTGCCGGGTCGTCCCGGGCCGCCAGATGGTCAGGAACTCGAAGGTGAAGAAGAGCCAGTCGATTGCTTCGAGGTCGGCCGTGAAAGCCCTCTGGATGCCCGGGCGCCTGACCTTGACGGCCACCTCCTCCCCCGTCTGGAGAACCGCCCGGTAGACGCAGGCGACCGAGGCCGAGCCGACGACGGGGTCGAACCGGAACTCGGCGAAGACGTCCCACAGCCCCCGGCCCAACTGGCGCTCGATGGTGTCGATGACCGTCTTCCTGGGGATGAGAGTCTTCAACTCGTCCAGGAGGGTCTTCAACTCGTCGCAGTAGGCCGCCGGCAGGATGTCCGGCCGCTGCGAGAGCTGCTGCCCGACCTTGATCATGACCCCGCCGAGATTCTCCAGCAGCGCGCGGAACTTTTTGGCGTTCGCCTTCACGCGCTCTTCGGGCTCCTGCCTGTTCAGGCGGCGCAGGAGGACGCCGGCCCAGAAGTAAAGCCCGTGGAAGAGCAGCCTGAGGAGCCGCAGAAGGACTACCGTGCGGCCGACGTTGACCTCGCCGGGGCGCAGGACGGCCCGGTACTCCACGTCCGACGGTTCCATCGAAAGACGCGGGGTGTGGGTCGGGTCGAGCTGCGACCCGTACGCGCGGCGCCCGTTCTTGCGGCGCGGCCTCGCCTCGGGGCCGAACGCCCTTTCGAGGTCGTGGCCGGCCGCAAACAGCTCGTGCCCGCTCTCCTGGTACAGCCGATTCATTCCTGGGCTCGCCTCAGATTGTCCGTGCCTCGCTCCGGGCCGCGCTCACGACCGCCGCGGCCCGGAGCGCCCGCCCCTCTTCGACCAAGGGCCGGCGAGCCGTCTCACCGGCCCGCCCCCGCGCCCCCTCCTAGCGAATGAGGTTGAAGGGGAAGGTGAAAGGGTTCATGGAGAAGCTGGCGGACGCCTTCTTCCCCTTCCCCTTCTTCTTCTTGTAGATGAAGATCACGGGGAGGATGTTCTTGTCCCGCTCGTCTTCGGGCAGGGTGGCGCGGTACTGCTCGACGGCGATCCCCACCTCGGCCATCAACTCCCCGCGCCCGTTCTTGAGCCGCTTGATGTACTTCTTCTTCCTGCTGCCGAGGTCGTAGATGACCGGCCTGACCTGCGGGACGATCACGGCGACGGCGGTCTGCCGGTCGTCTCCCTTGGATTGCGGGTTGTCTTTGCTCGTCTGATTGTTGTCTGCAGCCATCGTTTTCCTCCGAGTCTCCTCGATGCCGAACACCGGTAATGTTGATTAGCTTCACCCGCCGGCTTCCGCCGACTGAAAGCCAACTGATCCCGCGCTGTCTGCGCGGGGCCCTGAGCGGGACTGAAAGCCCTGCCCTTCCAGGGGGGGCGGCGCGGCCACTGCCGCCGCCCCATCCCGGGAAGCGCCCCTTGTACTTTTCTCAGCTTAGTGAATGCCTTCGAGGTGGTACCAAGTGTGCGGCGGGAGTGGCCTCCGTCAGCCGTGCCCGCGGGCAGCGCACCTTTGATACCGACAGTTGAATGAGCGAGGGCTCTTAGATACTCCCCCGAAATGTGTCCGAGCGTGCCTGGCAGTCCGGAGCGTTCTCCTTCTTGCCGCCACGCGTCCCGCAGGATATGAAAGGCTGCCAGTTAATGATGGCGGCCGAAAGGTGCTTGGCTCTCTAGCCCGGTTGGGCGATGAAGTTGCCTTAGAGGAACACCTTTTGCCGCTAGCGTTGGTTACGTGAGTAACTGTTGAACAGGGGCGTAACTAAGGTGGAAGTCACCGCGCCGGGTCTTGTGCTCCCGTCACCACAAGTGATGCTGCCTGCACGACACCGAGACTCCCAGAACCGCCGACGTACGTCCGTGGTCAAAACTTATGGAAGCGAGGTTAAGAAACGCCCGTTAAATTAGAGTGAAGTCAAGCGCGTCAACGGGCGCGCTAGTTGGGACAAGGGCAAATCGAACGAGCAGGAGGCTTATACCCTAATACTGAAAAGGTGGCAAGAAAAACTTTTCGTCCCGGCCCGGCGCGGCAGCGAGCCCGTGCTCACACACGATGCCTGAACGCCGCGCGGGCGCAGATTGCTCACCACTCACGGGCACGGGCAGTGCCTGAAGAAGTGAACTCTCCCGACGTTTAGTGGCGCGCCACCGGCGCCATTGAAATGTTGGCTACACCGCGACTTATGCCGAGACTGCTCGTCGCGCTTGCCTGTCGTTCGGCGCTCCCGAAGGAGTCGCCGGCTTTCGGCCTGCACCGCCGACTAAGTGAACATCGGCAGGGGGCGCAGCGCCTTCCTGATCTGCTTCCGCAGCCGTTTCGAGTTGAACGCCTTGGCGATGTCGGTCAGCGCGGGGCTGCCCTCGGAGATCGCCCGGGAGGCGCCTTTCGCCATGTTCACATAGTAGTCAACCAGGGCGCCGTCGCGTCTGTTGCGCTGCGACTTTCTGCGCTGGTTGAGGTACTCGTCCCACCCGTTCTCGCAGCCCTTGCTGATTCGACGGGCGGCCTTGCTGAACTGCAGCTCGAAGTTCGCGAGGCGTCTCGAAGTGCGCGAGGAGCCCTTCATCTTCTTCCTTTTTCCGTCCTTCTTCACCCTGATCACGATGGGCTCGCCGAGCACTATGACCGGCTGGGCCTGCTCAGCACCCTGGGTGTCATCAGCCGCGACTCTCTTTGCCATTATGTGAGCCTCCAATCCCGAGATTCAGCGCCAGAGGATAGACGCCTTATACTCCCCTTCACCAAGCCTGTCAATGCTTATGTACGGCACCATCCATAAATCATCTTTATGGCCGCCGGCCGCGCCGAAGAACTCTCCGACGTGTCCCGCCGCCCGCGCCCGCGCGCCGTGGAGCCGGGTTCACACGCTCAAGTATTTTCTTATTGCGGAAAGCGCGAACTTATAGCATAAGAGTGGCGCACGGTTCGACCAGGAGCTTGCAGGCCCCAACTCTCAGCAGGTGACCGAGAGGTAAGCTGCCCTTAACCTCACGGATTCCCTTCCACCCGTCAGTCTCACATGTGAGGGTATCAACCATGCCCGACGTTAAGACTTTGGTCGTTCAAATCTCCGTCATCCTCGTCGTGTCCCTCTCGGTGAGCTGGCTGCTGCGCAAGGTCAGCCAGCCGCGGGTCGTCGGCGAGATGGTCGCGGGGATTCTGCTCGGCCCCTCGCTGCTGGGGTGGGTCGCGCCCGGCCTGTCCAAAGCGATCTTCCCGCCCGAGAGCCTCGGCCCCCTCTACTCGCTAAGCCAGATCGGGCTGCTGCTCTTCATGTTCATGGTCGGCCTGGAGCTGGACACGAAGAAGCTGCGGCGGCTGGGCCACGTCGCCGTCGTCATCAGCCACACGAGCATCATCGTGCCGTTCGCCCTGGGCGCGCTGCTCGCCTCCCAAATCTACGAAAGGGTGGCGGCCGGAGAGGTGCCGTATACGGGGTTCCTGCTGTTCATGGGGGCGGCGATGAGCGTCACGGCCTTCCCCGTGCTGGCCCGCATCCTGTCCGAACAGAACATGCTCGGGACGCGGCTCGGGGCGCTCACGATCACCTGCGCGGCCGTGGACGACGTGACCGCGTGGTGCATCCTGGCGGCCATCATCGGGGTCGTGAGGTCGGAGGTCAACCACCTCGGGCTGTGGCAGATGCTGGTGGGCCTCGCCGCCTATTTCGCCTTCATGCTGCTGGCGCTGCGGCCCGCCGTCAGGCGGCTGGCCGCGGGGGGCGGAGACGCGCGGCTGACGGACACGGTGATCGCCTTCCTCGTCCTGTGCGCGCTCGCTTCGAGCTGGGCGACGGAGTGGCTGGGGATACACGCGCTCTTCGGGGCCTTCTTCGCCGGGGTCATCATGCCGAAGGAGGGGGGCTTCGCCGAAGACGTGGTGCGGAGACTCCGCCCGCTGGTCGTGGTCGTGCTGCTCCCACTGTTCTTCGCCTTCACGGGGCTGCGCACCGACATGCGGCTGGCCGTCGGGCCGGCGATGCTTCTCTACTCGGTGCTGGTCTTCGCCGCGGCCGTGGCCGGCAAGTTCGGCGGCTCGGCGGTCGCGGCGCGGGTCATGGGGGTGCCGTGGCGCGACGCGTCGGCCATCGGAATCCTGATGAACACCCGCGGGTTGATGGAGCTGGTCATTCTGAACATCGGCCTCGACATAGGGGTCTTGAACCGCTCCCTGTTTTCGATGATGGTGTTGATGGCGGTCGGGACGACGCTGATGACGACGCCGCTGCTCTCTTTAGTCCGCGCGGACGAGCGTGCGGAGGCGGCCGCGGAGGCCGAGAAGGTCGAAGTCGCGCCGGCCGGGTGAGGGGCGCGACCTCCCGGGAGGGGCTTTCGGCGGCCGTGCCTTTTCCACCCATGCTTCACAAAGACGCTTCCCGATGACGAAGGCGGTCAGGAAATTTAAGGGCGGCAGGCGCGCGCGCGAGGGGGCCGCGGCGCAGTCCCCCGTGCCGGCGGAGCTGCTCTTCAACCGCGAGCTGAGCTGGATTGAGTTCAACCGCCGCGTGCTCGAAGAGGCGCTCGACGAGTCGCACCCGCTGCTGGAGCGGCTGAAGTTCCTCTCGATCTTCTCGACCAACCTCGACGAGTTCTTCATGATCCGCGTCTCGGGTCTGAAAGAAGAGCTGGAGGAGGAGGTCGTCGCGCCGTCGCCCGACGGCAAGACGCCCGCCGAGCAGTTGCAGGAGATCGGCGCGCGGCTCCGGCCCATGCTCGAAACGCAGACGCGCTGCCTGCGGGAGGAGATTCTGCCGCGGCTCGAACGCAGCGGCGTCTGCCTCGCGTCCTACAAAGACCTCGACCCGCGCGAGCGGCAGGCGGCCGACGCCTACTTCATGAAGAGCGTCTTCCCGATCCTTACGCCGCAGGCCGTAGACCCCGGCCACCCCTTCCCCTACGTCTCGAACCTCAGCCTCAACCTCGGCCTGTTGGTCGAGCCGGCCGCGAATCCCGAGGGGAAGACCAAACAGAAGGGCGCCAAGCGCTTCGCGCGCATCAAGCTGCCGCCGGTCGTCCCCCGCCTCGTCCCCGTGGGCGAGTCGGGCCGGAAGTTCACCTTCCTCGGGAGCATCATCGCGGCCAACGCCGACGCGCTCTTCCCCGAGATGCGCCACGGCAAGTCGC
>Ga0213876_10000437_pt1 | contig 34037 bp, 29 predicted proteins | sample BarmaccomBMRX_R9_FD_160113 | JGI IMG/M metagenome (GOLD analysis project Ga0213876, IMG submission 160113) | Root-associated microbial communities from Barbacenia macrantha in rupestrian grasslands, the National Park of Serra do Cipo, Brazil - RX_R9 | ecosystem: Host-associated > Plants > Roots... | reverse complement strand
CCGGTCTTCCCCACGATCAACGTGGAGTTGGCGCAGGCGATGTTCGTCAGCGTGTAAACACCCGAGCCGTTGGTCGTGGCACTGGAAGCTCCGAACGCCACGGACGCTCCGGAGATCGTTGCGTTTGTTGCGGCATCGAACACCGTGCCGGTCAGCGTCCCGGTGCTGCTGTTGTACGTGAAGCCATTGACCGACGTAGCCGTCCCGAATCCACCGTTCACGACGACGTTGACTGATCCGGCCGCGTGCGCGGGCGTCGTCACCTGAAGTACTCCGGACACGTACCCGATATTCGTGCCGGCCGTTCCTCCGAACGTCACCGATGTCGCATTCGTGAGCCCCGTTCCGTTGATCGCGACCACCGTTCCGCCAGTTGCCGGCCCGCTGCTCGGCGAAATGCTGGTGATCGCCATCGGCGTCATGAAGACGTTTTGCGTGCTGGTGCCGGGGCAGTTCGACGGCGTGTAGTTGATCGACGCGTTCAGGTACCCGGTCTTCCCCACGATCAACGTGGAGTTGGCGCAGGCGATGTTCGTCAGCGTGTAAACACCCGAGCCGTTGGTCGTGGCACTGGAAGCTCCGAACGCCACGGACGCTCCGGAGATCGTTGCGTTTGTTGCGGCATCGAACACCGTGCCGGTCAGCGTCCCGGCGCTTGGCGTCATGAACAGGTTTTGGGTGCTCGTGCCGGGGCAGGAGGTCGGAGTGTAGCTGATCGAGATGTTCTGGTATCCGCTTTTCCCCACAATCAACGTAGAGGTGCCACAGGCGATGTTCGTCAGCGTGTAACCACCCGAGCTGTTGGTCGTGGTACTTGAACTGCCAAAGGCAACTGACGCTCCGGAGATCGTCGCGTTTGTCGCGGCATCGAACACTGTTCCGGTCAGCGTGCCAGTGTTTGGCGTCATAAACAGGTTTTGAGTGCTCGTGCCGGGGCAAGAGGTCGGGGTGTAGCTGATCGAGATGTTCTGGTATCCGCTCTTCCCCACGATCAACGTAGAGGTGCTACAAGCGATGTTCGTCAGCGTGTAAACACCCGAACCATTGGTCGTGGTACTTGAACTGCCGAATGCGACGGACGCTCCGGAGATGGTCGCGTTTGTTGCGGCATTGAACACCGTGCCGGTCAGCGTTCCGGTGTTCGGAGTCATGAACAGGTTTTGAGTGCTCGTGCCGGGGCAGGTGGGCGGAGTGTAGCTGATCGAGATGTTCTGATATCCACTCTTCCCCACGATCAGCGTGGAGGTGGTACAAGCGATGTTCGTCAGCGTGTAGGCACCCGAACTATTGGTTGTGGTACTGGAACTGCCGAACGCCACGGACGCTCCGGAGATTGTCGCGTGGGTCGCCGCATCGAATACCGTGCCGGTTAGCGTACCGGAGGCAAGCACCGGCAGCGCCGAAGAGATCAGAATCGTCGATAGGAGTGCACGGCGGAATCTCTGCATGACAGTCATTCGAATCTCCGGGACTAAATGAGGAGTAGAGCAAGAGGCTCGTACTCCGGTAAGCAATTCAACACCAGCCGAATGCCTGAATTCCGCCCGTTGGCGATCTAGCCAAGGAGAATCTCTCGTAGTTGCTTGTGTTGCTCTTCTAACAACGGCGCTTGAGAGAACACGGCATCTTTTTTCGATCTCTCCAGCTCAAGTTCCCAGAACGCGGCGTTCGAGATGTAAAGGCTTGGTGATCGGCTCGACAAAGGTGAGCGGCCGTTCCGAAATTGAATGGCGACCGGCGCGCTAGCTAACTAACTCTCCGTTCATCGTCCGCTGGGCACGGCGGGCTGTCCGAACATTGCGTCGCTCGACTGGGAAATTGAAAATACGGGCGACGTCTCGTTCGTCGCATCCCACAGCAATTCCTACAACTTGTGTCGGCTTCCGGCCTTTCGCGATTGAAAGCCGGGCGAGGAATGGCTCGGAGAGTGCCGGAAATGCCGCGTGAGCGCCGACCGGCAAGATTCTGGAGGTTTGGGAGCTTTGGGCGCGGCGCGCGACGCTGTAGCAGCCACCGATGCTTCTAGGGCGGCGACATGGTCTCTATCATCGTGTTCGTGCGGACGAGCGTCCGTCCCTCCTCTTCGCTTATTTCGATGAGTCGGGCGCGGTTGCTCGTCGCCGTGGGACGCATGCCTGCGCGGACGAAACAAGCCTTGTCTGGACCGCACATCAGGGTGATGTTTTCTTGGCTCGTCGCGTTGAACAGTGAGACGGTGTGACTTCCCGGCGGGAGAACAGTCGCAAGGAAGGCTTCCGCCGGCAGGCTCCCGATGATGCGGCCATCGATGGAGACTTGATACAGAACGGCCAAACCGAAACTGGACGGTCGGACAACGTACAACTTCGCTTTTCCGGGCGGCACCGTAAACGCCTTCGCCTCGGCCTCGATGTCTGGCCGTGCTCTTGGTGCAGAAACGCATGCAAACAGCCCGATGAGTGCCATCACGAACCCCAGCGTTAGCCAAACCCGAAGAGAGAAACGCATGATGGTGAGTCTCCTTGGAAACGCACTCTTCACAGCGCTGTTCGCGTGAAGGCCGTTGTCTTTTCGAGATCTGTCTGAGAGGTTGCGCGCACTTTCGTGGCCGTCACGGTGAAGACGAGCGTGTATTCGCGAATGGCTCCGCCGATCTCGATCGGCAGTAGTACACGCAGTTCCTTTCCAACAAGTCGCGATGCAACCCTCGCATCGACAATCTCCGGCGTCATTCCCGGAGCGAGCACGGCCCGTCCGGAGGTTTGATCGAACGTCTCCTCCAGCGGAAACAAGGGGATGTGTATCCATCGGCCGCGCAACTGAACGATCGCGTCGGAAGGCATCACCACCTGCGTAACGCGGCTCCGCCCGGCGATGACCGTCGGAAGCTGCGGCTTCGAACGCTCCGCGAACTCCACGCCGGAGTGCGTCACGCGATTCGCCACACCTTTATCGACGTAGCTTGCCTCGTCCCACACGATCCTCGCGGAGGCGTCGGTCTTGTTCGCGACTTCGACGTTTGCCTCGTTGCCATGAGCCGGCAAGCTCCCTCCCACCTCCACGAATTCATCAGCGAACATCCCGCCGTCGCTGATCGGGAGCGGCACGGCTGGTGCCGTATCTCCTCGGTTCGTCCGCAACACGGCTCCGAGTTTGGTTTCCCACTCGATGAAGTAAATCGGCGACTGCTGCATGGCGCGCAGTTCCGATTCCTTCACCTTTTGCCAGCCCTTGTCCACGAGGCACTGATTCGTGTCCGAGGCGATCGAGAAGATGTTTCCCTTCATCCCCCAGTTCGCCGCGTTCTGAGCCGCTTTCTGCTGGCACTCGTTGTAGTCGCGCTGGAATTCGCCTTCTTGCTTGGTCGGATGCACCCATACGGCTCGGCTGAGGCCCCACGCGAACGCGCAAGGTGCGACTAGGCCAAATGCCACTCCGATAACCCAACGCCCCCCACGATGCGTCCTCATGCTTCTCCTCCTACCTGAGTGACACCGGACGCGCGCGAAAGTAGCGGCCCGCATCCACAGACAATTCCAAAATAGGTTAGCAGAAACATTCCATCTTGGGTTTGCTATCGCACGATCCGTACGCTCCGGTGACGACTGCCGGATGCGCAAATCAGCACGCCAAAACAAGGACTACCGCACGTTCGTTGACCTTCTCATCGAAGCGCGGACGCAGGTCGGGCTGAGTCAATCGGCGCTGGGGACTCGGCTCGATCGGCCTCAGAGTTTCGTCAGCAAGTACGAGACGATTGAACGGCGGCTCGATTTTGTTGAAGCGGTTCACGTCGCCGAGGCGATCGGATTAACCGCTGAGGAGTTGCTACGGCGCTTTCGCCGCCGGCGCGGAGAGCACGAACGCCGGACACCGCGTTCCTCAAGAATTCGAACATAGGATGCCGTGAAGCCATGAAAAGCACGGTGAGGTAGGGAATTCTTCTCCGCCGTCACTCCTACAGTAGTCGGTCGGACGACAGAGAGAAGGATTTGCCCCTGATGAATAGAATCGCCGCACTGCTGCTCCTGTTGTGGCCGTCCGTCGCGAGCGCCGCCACGCGCGTTGTTGTCCCGGTCGCCACGGCCAAGTACAAGGATCGCGTCTACTCCACTACGGTTGCATTCAAGAACATGAGTAGCGTCCCGGTGACGTGCAACATGCAGCACACGCCGGTCAATCGGCGGGACCCACTGGTGTCCCGAGTGGATGTGCAGGCGAGGCAGACGCTCGTCCTCGAAGACTTCCTGAAGGCCGTTGGAGCGATCGGGAGCGCGTCCATCGATTGCGAGGGAGATGTTCTTGTTGCCGCTCGTATTCAGGACTCGTTCGATGAGGGAAAGTCCTTCCGAGCAGGCCACGTCTACGCCGGCCTCACCGCCGACCGTACGATCACCGCAGAAGCGCCGCAGACGATCACAACGCAGTCAGACGTCGCGCTGGTTGACGTCTCGGGAACGCACTCGGCACTTCACGTTCGCGTGCGGGACAACGCCGGCGCGCTCGTCGGCGTGAGAACGTACGACATGCCCCCTCGCGCGCTTCAGATCGTGAACGTCGAGGAACTGATCGGACGCGGCGATCTTCGCGTCGAAGTCACCGTCGACGGTCCCGGAAGGATCGCGTATGAGCGCGCTACGGATGACGCTGTGCTCGCAGGGATGGCGGTGCGAATGCCTGACGCGAGCCGGCCGGCTGCCGAGGCGCACTTCGACCGACAGGAGCGACTGCGAGCGCATGCTGAAGCCGCAGCGTTACAAGGCTCCGCCTCCATCGGCGGCAGCGTGATCGCGCCGCTCGCGTCGTTCAAGGCCGCTCCATTCCAAGAGCCAATGACCGGACTGATTCTCATGAGGCGCCGTTGGTACGACCCGAGAACCGGGACGTTCCTGACGCCGGACCCAATGGGCTACCACGACTCCCCGAACCTCTACTCATACACAAAAGGTGATCCGGTCAACAACTCCGACCCGACCGGCGAATTGATCAAGCTGACCGGACATGACCCGTGGGGGGACCTGTTCTGGATTCGGCGCGGTCTGAGCAACCCGGCAGCGGCGAACATGCTCACCGTGCAGGGAGACGAGAAGAAGGGATATTGGCTTGGTCTGGCGCCCGGCCGAACGATCAAGGACTTCATCGCCGCTGGCCTACCCGATCCCAAAGGGTATCGACAGCAGATGATCGCACGTGGCTTTCCAATGTCTCGTGATCAACGGATGATCGAAGAGAAGATCGCCGATATGATCACAAGCATGCAGATCGTCGAGTTCCGGTCTGATCAGAAGAATGTCTCGATGTTCGGAGCTTGGCCGTTCAAAGGGCCGTTCTCACAGCCGACCACGATATGGGGCGGCGGAGTGACAATCGAGCCGCACGAATCGCTGACGGGCAACACACAGGTCTACATCGATCCGACCGCAATCATCGGCGGCAGCGCGCACATGGCGGAGATGGCGTTCAACATCGCGTACGACGATCCTGGGCTCGTCACGATGCACGAATTCGGTCATGCGCTCGCATACGTCGATCGAAATCGGCCGTGTTTCCAGATGTGGTCTGTGTTCCTTGAGAATCAGGTACGCGCGCGCCGGGGCGAAACGACGTTCAGGCTGTCAGAAGGTCTACTCAACAAGCAGCCGAAGACGCTCATTTGCGAGCCGGGCCAGTAGGATGCTTCGGGACGTTGTCGCGGCGGCGCTCATTGCGATTGCGACGATCGCCGTCGCGTGGCAACTCGACCGCCACAATCTCGTGGTTGCAGTTGCCGTCGCAGTCATCGCGATCATCGCCGGAAACGCCGTCAGCGGGAACACCTGCGCCCCTTCTGCGGCGCTCACGATGGCGGGGGGGATCGTAGGCGTCGCAATCGGGCCGCTTGTTCGAGGCGGAGCCAGTGGGTACTTATCGATGCCTGCCGTGCTCGTGGCGGGTGTGATGCTCGTCGCCGCGATGGCATCGCCACGCTTCATTACGCGTGTCCTCGCCGGCGTGATCGCGGTAAATCTGTACCCGATGTCCGACACAATCCCCTTCCGCATGTGGCCGCCGTTTCTGATCCAGTTTCTCATCCTCACCCTGCCGGCCCTACGTAACGCGATCAGGGATGCACGCTGGTCGCGATGGACGCGATTGGGGACGGACGTGGCGGAACCGCTCCTTCTCTCGCTCGTGACTTGGTTGCTGATCGTACCGATGCTGAAGGAGCGCGGCGACGCTCTTCCATTGCTCACCAACTACTACCTGCCGGTGTTCGGAGTGCCTGCGGCCTTTGCAGCAGCGGCCGTCGCGCTGTCGCGCAAGAGCGCTGGACGCGAGACCGCAGGGTGAGCTCGCCAACGGCGAATCGTTCTCATCCCTGCGGCGGAAACAAGTCGGCTTCCGTGATGGAGTCGTCCTCAGCGAGTTGACGCACCACCTTCAAGATTTCCTCGCGGAGCGCGCGTCGAGCAGGGGCGATGCCGCGTTGAAGCCTGTTGATCCGCATCCGATTCAATCCAGTGAGTCGGGCGACGGTCAGCGGCTTGATGCCGTACCTGATGAACGCGGCCTCAAGAAGCGTGCGAGGTTTCTTATCTTGGACTGTCATCGTCGTCCAGCGTAAACAGGTCGTTCGCTTTGATGGAGGGATCATTCGTCAGGAGGCGGGCGGCCTTCACGTATCGAGGGACAGCCTTGGCCGTAGGTTCCGCCTCACCGAAACGAACACGGCGCACCTGTTGCGAGCTGTAGCCGGTCGCTTTGGCGAACGCTAACCGTCCGATCCCCTTCGCCGCCAAGAAGCGGTCGAGGCGTGTATCACCTTCAGTTCGCGGATTCTTCTTATTCATCGTCAAGAGGGAAGAGATCGTTTGCTTTGATTTGCCTATCGCCCGTGAGTTCTCGGAGACCGTGAAGGAGCTTGCGCACGTTCGCAAGCATCGGCGAGTCCTCATCGATGCACCATCGACGGAGGCGCTGCCGGGGGATGCCCGTGGCCCTTGCCACGTCAAGCTGATACAACCCGCGCGCACGAATGAACGCCTCCAGCCTCGTTTGCGCTGGCTTGCCGCCTCGGAAGTTCTTACGTATTCGGTTCACGACCATGCGACGTGTTTTTCCTTCTCGCCCTGAAGTCGAAATCCAGATCGAACACCTCGGCGACTTGGACCTTGCGCCCGACGACGCGCGACGCGCCGAGCGCGATCTTCTTTGCGATCCTGATCCGCACGTCCGTTCTCGCGTACCGCGCGCGCGTCACGTGCTGGCGGCTCACCTCTGCCGCGTCCGCGAGCTTGGGCGTCGTGATGTTGTTGGCGATGCAGAAGGCATCCAGCATCGACACGGCTGCGCGGTCTTTGCTCATTCCGTCCAGTTCCTCTCGGGATAGAATCCTGTGTCGCGAGCGGGCGCGAAACGACTAACGCGCGGAAGGGTGCCCCCAACGTATTCACGACTGCTCGCGAGCAAAAAGTCAGGCGCGGCGCACCGCTTCGTCCCCCGTCGGCGAGGCGGCGCGTCGTTGCCGTTGACTCAGGATCGTATCAGCCGACTTTAACGATCGCAACACAATCGTTAAACAACGATGGCTCTTGCTTTACTGAACGTACTTCCGTAGATTAACGAGCCATGCCGCTACCGAACTTCGGAGGGTTGATCCGTCAGCTCCGCGACCAACGCGGATGGACGCAGGAGCACCTCGCGCGGGAGGCCGGGATCACGATCACGTGCCTCTCCAACTTGGAACGCGGCGCGACGAAAGAGCCGAACACCGAAACGATCTCCGGCCTCGCCGCCGCGTTTGGCCTTCAGCCGAGTGAGCTTGATTCCCGCCGCCTCGCCGAGGAAGTGGCGGAGATGGCGCGGACGTTCGCGCAGCGTCAGGCGATCACGCGGCTGCTCGCGTTGCCTGACCGTGACGTGGAGGCAGTCATCAGTTTCCTCGACGAACGTTCCAACAAGCGGAAGAGGGTGCGGTGACCGACAAAGACACGTGCCCGCTCCGCGTGACCTTGCTCAACATGATCGTCGCGGGCGAGCACTCGCCGCACCTAGATGTCTGTGAGGAGTGCGCGGCCTTCGTCGCAGCCGCCACCGACGCGGTGACCGCGTTCACTGATCGCGAGGACGTTGAGCGCGCAGTGGAGGCCAGAATCGACGCGGTTCTCGGCGATACTCCGGCGCGGCACTGGAGTTCCGTCATCGTTGCGACACCTGAGTTGCGCCGATCAATCGTCATCCGCGACTTGCTGCGTCGCGCGGATGAGTTCTACGGCCGCGACTCACGCGCCGCTCTCGACCTCACGACCGCCGCCGTCACGGTCTCCGACGTGATGGTCGCGAGCGGCGAGTCGCCTTCGATGGAACTGCGGTTCTTGGCGCTGAAAGAGCACGCGACCGCGCTTCACCGCATGGGCAAATTTGACGAGTCAATCGCCGTGCTTGGGCGCGCGTGGCCGATCGCATCACGGACGAAGGACAGCGAACGGGATCGCGCCGTCCTCTCGCTTTGCGCCGCGATCGTGTACGCAGAGCCGGACATCGCGGACTTCGATGCGGCGATGGAGTTCGCCGAAACCGCCGCGTCCGTGCTGGAGGTTTGCGGCGACGAACGAAGGGCCATCGTCGCGCGGCAGACGAAGGCGTACGTGCTTCTCGTCATGCACCGTTTCGCTGAAGCGTTGCCGCTGCTCCAAAGCGTGGCGACTGATCTCGACGAGGCTACCGGAGAGTCCCGCGACGCGGCGCTGGCGCACGCCAACCTTGCGGAATGCCTCGTGGAACTCGGAGCGCACGATGAAGCGGCAGAGCACGCGAGCACGGCCGAACGGCTACACGCGATGTGCGGCGGCGTAGTGGACTTGGCGCGCGCCGCGCACATCCGCGCTCGCGCCGTTTCCGCGCTCGGGCAGTTCGCCGACGTTCAATTCGAATTCACCCACGCGGCTGACGTGATGTTCGAAGCGAAGCAGTTCAACACGTGGGCGATCATGCGTCTCGAATACGTCGCCGCCGCTCTCGCCGACGACGAAGGCGCGGATGTGCGCGCCGAGTTGGAATCGGTGATGCGCGTCTGCATGACGCTCAACGCGAAGGAGTCAACGCAGCGGCAGGCGTTCGCGGCGGAAGCGTTGGACTATCTGCGCCAGCTCGCGATTCGCGACGCGCTTACCTGCGAGGCCGTGGATCGCGTTCGCGCGTTCGTCATACGCAACAACTCTCAGGCCCCGGTGAAGTTCGCTCGCCCGCCCGGCGCGTTCCTCATGTAGAAGCGATCCGGTCCGTGGCAGGCGCCCGTCACGCCTGCCACGGATCGAAAAGGCTCAGGGCTTTGGCGGACCCGAAACGATGTCCTCCAGCGCCCGCACGATCCGCGCGATGCGGCCGAAGAAACCTCGCTGACCGATGGAATCGTCGTTGCGCTGTGCGGCCATCGCCGGAGCCGCGAGCACCACCAAAAGGAAAAAGACCGACAGGTTCTTTCGCATGCAAATCCTCCGTTGTCGCGGAGGGTGTCCCGTCGCTCATTCTGCGCCCGCCGGGAACGATTTCTTTACCGATCGTGAGAGCTGCTACCCGAGCGGATCGAGGTCCCAGCGCGCGTCCGTTTATTCCCCTGTAACGTCTCTCTCCTTTTAGAGGTCCGGGCTGCGCCTCGACCGGTCACAAATTGGCTCTTTTTCGCAGTACGCGGATCGGCGTTCCATCGGCATAACTTACCGGAAGTCTTACAGTTGCGCCTCTCGCGCGCTGTCACCGGACCTGTCACATTGGGAACGGCTCCGGGAACGGCTTCGGTCTGATTTTTCACGCCCGCGCGACATCTCCAATTCTTCTTCTGTATTCGTAGGAGAGAGGCGTTACAGGGGGAGAATTGGAACGCGCCTAATTACAGGAGATTGGGGGAGTGCGACCCCGAGCCGGTTGCTGCCGTCGAGCAGCGTCTGTGATTTCTCAGACCGCCCCGGTCATCGGTTCCCGTCTCGACCTTGTTTCTTTGAAAGGGGGACAGATGATGAAAATACCATCTCCGCTTTACCGGCGTGTCGTGGCAATTCTCAAGCGTGACGGTCGGCGTTAAGGGTTCGTGGCGAGCAGGAGAATCTTCTGCTCGCCGTGTCTCAACCGACCGGCCCCGGCGTGGTCACGTGGTCCCGTCCAGACGCGCGTCGCCGGGAAGAATAGAAACCACCGTCGCTGATCCGAAACAGCTGAGAACAGGTGCCATATCGCCACATGGCTTTCTTCCGCTTGGAAGTTTGACGGCGAGAAACAGACAGCCCCAAACCAAATACAGGAGAAAAAGTGGACAACGCCGGTCACTTCTTGGTGATCGCCATCGCGAGTTGCTTCCGACGCGCGCAGATCGTCGATTTTTTGTAGCCGGTCTTGGCGATGATTTCGGGCGTCGCGGAGCCAGCGCGAATCAATTCGTCAAGCGCTGTACGGCCGGCCTGACGCTTGGCGCGCTGAGCATTCTTCTTGGCTTCGCGCTGAGCAGCGAGCCGAGGGGGGACGGTTGAGCGAAGGCCGAGCGCGAGGACCTCGGCCTCGGTCACATCGAGCATTTTTGCGACGGTCACGTTCGTATGTCGCAGCTTGGTACTCGCATCGGCTCGACACAGGCTCCGCACGTCGTAGTTTTCGAGTGGAACCGGGAACGTCGCGTTGATCTTGTTCGCGGCATCCATCGCCTGTTGCAGCGCGACGAACGCCGGTACGCCTTCCTTCCGAAGCAACCGCCGCAGATCGGTTGTGTAGCAGAGGAGGAAATTGTGCCGATGGCCTTCTGAGATGCCTCCGCGAAGTTCCGCCAGCTGCGCAAGCTCTTTAAGACGACACTTTTCGGGCCGGGCCGGATCGAACTTTCCAGATGGCGCGCGGCGGCGAGTAGATGGCTGCGAATTCGGAGCAGGCTTCATCTCGGCAACAGGCAGGGCAACTTCGAGATCATCCAGCGTCCAATACCGAATGTCCGAAACGTCGGCGACGACGGCGACGTGGCCGGGTCGCGGTCTTTTCCCGGTGCTTTGAAGGCATGAGCCGGTGTCACAGTGCTCTTCTCGTCGCATGCGAGATCGGCTGTGACCTTCGCGAGCGCGGCGGCGATGCGCCGCCACCGCGTCTGTGCCTGTGCGCCATTCGGAATTGGCGTGCGTGTCACCTGATCGTTCGCGGCGAGAAGATAGATCAGGTAGACGCCACGCCCGGATTCCGCGATGAGCGAGGGCGAGGGCAGGGAGCCGCCGGCAACGAGCTGCCGCAACCTCACGATCGCTTCGTCGGCAGTCATGTTGGCGCCGGCCCGCTCGCCGTCGTCGCGTCCGACGTCCAGATCGACCACGATCGAACACAACTCAGATAGCGCCGCCGTCTTAGGCGAAAAGAAAATCGGGCTACCCGACCATTCCGGGGACTTGCCGCTGCGCCGGCCGAGACAAGTCGGCGAGAACAGTTGCAGAAACCAATACCGACGCCCTTCGATGGAGTCGATGATTCCTCGCAGCTCATGCAGTCGCGCGACCGGAAGGGGCGCATACCAATGAAGATACGGGGCCGGTCGCGCGCGTCCCGCACGAATCGACTCCAGACCGATGATGCTCTGAGTAGCGGCGCCCGCGAAGATCGCTCGCGCCGCCTCTTCCAGCGATATTGGAAGTAGCGGGAGGATGTCCGGTGCGATCCTCCGCTCCGCGTTCCCGCGCGTCGGGTTTGTCATCGAACGGAGCCTCTCGTGGGGGAGGCTTACGAACGACGGCGAGCAGTGGCTGGACGACGCTCGACCGACGAGAGATAGGCGTGAAGGTGTTCAGGCGAGTACAGAACTCGGCCACCGATGCAGTAATAGCCGATCGCTCCCGTCCGCCGGAGGCGGAACAGTGAGACGCGGCTGATCCCGAGAGTGCGTGCGGCTTCCTTCTCGCTGAGGTTTTCGTTAACTGCCAGTTGAGGGGCTGCTGATGTCATCTCCGTGCTCCTTGCCGAAAGCCGTGGATACTTTCAGCTCACGCGAGACACAATAGGAACAGCTCAGATGACAAGAAAAGGGGGGCCTCGTGTCATCCGCGCTGGGCGCTTTCAGGGCTTGATGGTTTTCACCGCGTCGTCGTACAGCCGCTGAAGCGTCCGAATGCTCCCGCTGAGCCCCATCACGTTCGCCGCGAAGCGCAGGCCGAGCTTCTTCGGCTGAATCTCAACGCCCGTGATTCGTTGATGCCGAAGTGCCTTCAGAACATCCTCCGCCGCCGCTCGTTCTCGCCGGTCTGAGAGTCGGGCGCGAAGCTCTCCCGCTACGGCCGTCAGTACGTCGCCTTCCAACGGACGGCGCACTGCGCCGAATAGTGCGCGACCGATGTCACTGAGCCGGACGAACTCCGCCGCCTCTTCGGGCAACGGCGGCTGCGACCTTGGGCGTCCGACGGTCAACCACTTGCCCAGCATCTTCGATGCATGCTCGATGGGGAACTCGCGGGCCTCGCGCCGCGTCTGCGGGCCGAAGGAGTCCGGCATGCGATCCATCGCCGCAGCCGCCAAAAACTCTCCGGTCATCTCGATTGCTTCACGCATCAACGGCTCGAACGCTTCACGCGTGAGCTGTCGGAGTTCCCGCCGCGCGCGTTGAAAAGCATGGTCAGCGTGCCGGCGCAACACACGTTTGAGCTCGTCCGCAGACATGTTCTCTTCCGATGCCTTCTGCGCGACAAACTTATCGGCTAGTGGACCCTTCGCCGCCTCTACGAGCGCGCGGATGTTATCGAGCGCCGATTCAACAACTGCTTCAACGTCGTACTGCACGCGCGCGACGCGCCACCACTCGGGAGTAGCGCCATCCTCCGCGATCAGAAAAACGTCTATGTCGAACTGCCGCAGGCGACCTCGGTCCCCCGCTTTCGCCCGCGCTTCGGCGGCTCTGCTCTTCGGGCTCAATTCGCTACGTCCGAAGCGCCGTCGCTGACGAACACTTCGGCATTGAGGCCATCGAGGATCAGCGCACCTCGGCGCGCTGTCTCTGCGTCTGCGTTGACGTAGCGATACGTCGTCGAGGGCTGAACGTGACCGAGGATTCGCCCGACCTGCGGCAGCGGCAGCCCCTGACAGAGCCGCGTCGCGGCCGTGTGCCGGAGGTCGTGGAAGCGAACTTCCGGGATGCCGGCCTCCGTGCGAGAGGCGACGAAGGACCGCTTCACATTCGTCATCACTCCGAACACCAGCTCCTCGTGAACGCGATTGGTCGAAAGGAGGAGCATTTCGCGCTGAAGCCGTTCCGTCATCGCAATCGTGCGCTCGCGCAGCGTCTTCGAATTCATCGCGCGGATGAGGATCGTTTTCTCGAAAAGGTCAACGTCGTCCCACCGCAGTTTCACGATCTCTCCGAACCGCATCCCTGTATCGAGAGCGCAGATAAGGATCGGGCGCAGGTGACGCCGTCGCGGATGATCGGCAGCCGCCAGCAAGCGTGTTTCCTCTTCTCGCGTGATGATCCGTTCGCGTTGTTTTTCGTCAGCGTGGGAAATCAGCCCCTTTGCCGCGACGAATGGATTCACGGTGATCCATCCCTCGCGTAGCGCGAACGAGAACATCGCTCGCATCATCTCCAGTTCGCGATGAACCGCAGCGATCGAGCGCTCGCGTCCTCGAGTCGTCGGAACCTTCAATCGCGTCTCTTTGAAATGCGTCAGGTCGCCGAACGTGATGGAACGAAGTTGACGTGCGCCGAAGTTCGCGCGCAACGTCGCGAGCCGGTTCTTTGCAGCGGCGAGGCCACGCAACCCGGCGATCTTCCGGCCGGCATGGTACTCGGCAGGCCGGACATGCCGCTTCGCATACTCGTCTGCCAAGTCGTCAAACGTCGCCCGTTCCCGGTTGGCACTCCTACCGTTCGTCAGCGACAGGTCACGGACGAGCCTCGCGCCGATGTCGGCAGCCTCGCTTCGAGTCCGCGCCGCCCGCGTCAGCTCCCGGCGCTTCCCGGTTGCCGGGTCATCGAACACCACGCGCGCCCACCAGCATCCGCGCCGCTTGACCACGAACGATGTTGCCTGTTTCATCCGCCTACCCCCGTGATTAACCCCGTAACGGGGTTAGCAAAGAGATATTCGCAGAAACATGGAGAAAAGGGAAGATAGTCACAACTATCAGTGGCTCAGTCGTTTGCGTTCACCATGAAACAGCCTGAAACAACATAGCCAGATAGTAAATTTGGACTCATAACCCAAAGGTCGCGGGTTCAAATCCCGCCCCCGCAACCAATTCAAGTATCTTGGGAGAACGGACTTAGCCGACCGAGGGGTCTGTCGTCGCGTGCTTGTGCTTGGGACGCCGCGGCGCTGTCCGTCGCAAAGAATCCGCTTTCCGTCGCAACGCGGCGCCGCAACGCGATTCGGCCGTATCCTCACTCACGATGTCCGCTCTGGCTAAGGCTTCGCGACGCCTTGCAGTCGCGCTGGCGATTTCGACCGGCGGAGCTCTTCTTCTCATGCACGGGTGGAGGGATCCGGGCGCCCTGTTTCTTCGCACCACAATCGTCGGTCTCGTAGCCGCGGGCGCGTTCACGTTCTTCGAAGTCCGGCCTCGCACGTTGCCGCCGTGGTTCCAGCGATGGGTACTGCAGGTCGCCGCGGTCGGATTGTGTATCCCCATCACCACTCTGATGATGTACGTCCTCTCCACTCCCCGCGGTGGTGTTCCATTCTGGGCAGACACGAGCCGCATGAATGGCTGGATGATGGTCACATTCCTCGGCCTCCTCATCGCGCCGTGGACCGCATTGGCCGCGATCGTGCGCCAGAAGGAAGCATTCGCGCGCGAACAGAAGCTCGCCTTCGCACTCGAACGCAGTGAGCTCGAGCGCGAAGCGCTCGATGGGCGTCTTCATCTGCTACAGGCCCAGGTCGCGCCGCACTTCCTCTTCAACACGCTTGCGAACGTGCAGGAGCTCGTGGATTCCGGATCGCCGCATGCGTCGGCCGTTCTGCGTAGCCTGGTCGTGTACCTGCGCGCCGCCGTGCCACTCCTCAACGAGCCGGCGGCGACGATCGAGCGCGAACTGCAGCTCGTGCGACCGTATCTGGAACTGATGCAGATGCGCATGCCGGATCGCCTGCAGTACGCGATGAAGGTCGATCCGCGGGCAGTGACCACTCGCTGTCCGCCGACGACTCTACTCACTTTGGTCGAGAATGCGATCCGCCATGGAATCGATCCGAGTGAAGAGGGAGGCCGTATCGACATCGAGATCGAACACCGCGGCGTTCATTGCCTCGTCCGCGTCATCGACACCGGCGCCGGACTTCGCGAGTCGGTGCATGGACTCGGCACGGGACTGACGACGCTGCGGGAGCGGCTGCGGATGATTTATGGCGATGAAGCGCAGCTGCGCCTCACGAACGCGGCGCCCCACGGCGTCAGTGTCGAAGTCGAACTGCCGATACGCACATGAGCGATCGACCGACAGCGTTGATCGCGGAGGACGAGCCGCTGCTGCGCGCCAGTCTTCGGCGCCAGCTCGCCGTTGTGTGGCCGGAAATCGAGGTCGTGGCCGAGGCACGGAACGGTCGCGAAGCGGTGCAGTTCTTTGATGAGCATCATCCCGATGTTTGCTTCCTCGACGTGCATATGCCCGGGCTCTCCGGCGTGGATGCCGCGCAACACATCGGACGTCGCGCGCACGTCGTTTTCGTGACAGCGTACGACCACTACGCGGTGCAGGCGTTCGCAGAGGGCGCGCTCGATTACCTCCTCAAGCCGGTGGAACAGGACCGGCTCGCCGAAACGGTGAGCCGGCTCAAGGAGCGCATGCAGTCGTCGCGACCTGCTGTCGACAGCCAGCGGCTTCTGCACGATCTCGCAGCCCAGCTCGTGCACCTGCAGGGCGGCCGCCGGCCCGAAACGCTGCGCTGGATCCGGGCGCAGGTGGGGAAGACCCTGCGCCTCATCGCCGTCGATGACGTCGATTACCTCCGGTCGGATGCGAAATACACCGTCGTCGGCTGGCGTGATGGATCAAAGCCTGCCGAAGCGGTGGTGCGGACGCCCATCAAGGAACTCCTCGAACAGCTCGATCCCGACCAATTCGTGCAAGTCCACCGCTCGGTGGTGGTGAATTTCCGCGCCATCAGCCACGTGCAACGACATGACAACGAGACGGCGGAGATCCACCTCAAGGGCCGTAGTGACGTGCTGCCGGTGAGCCGCAACTTCGTCCACCTCTTCCGGCAGATGTGACGCGCGACCGCCGTTCGTCTCATGCCTTCCGCCGTCCGTCGCAATCCGCTGGAGCGAACCGGACGACTGGGCGATCGTGGAGAACATGACAACACCGCTCGCGTCCACCCACCACCTTCACGACCAGGCAGCCGGCGAGGTCCAGCCGCGACCGGCGACCTGTGCCAACCCGCGCCTCACTGCACGCCTTACCGGCATCCTCTTCCTCTTGACGATCCTCGGCGGCATCTTCGCGCAAGCGTTCGTCAGCAACCGGCTGATATCGTTTTCCGACGCATCGCTCACCGCCAACAATATTCTCGCGAACCGGGCGCTCTTCGAAGCGGGGTTCACGGTGTACCTGATCGAGATGGCGTGCGCGGTCGCCTCGGTCGCGCTTTTTTACCGGCTCGTGCGCGTGGTCAACACGGACATCGCGCTCGCGGCAGCGTTTCTGGCGCTCACCGGCAACGTGATCAAGACGCTGAGCCGTGTCTTCTTCATCGCGCCACTCTTCGTCCTGACAGGCACGAAGGCGTTGAACGCGTTCAACCCGGACCAGCTTCGCGCGCTGGCGTTGCTGCTACTTAAGATCAATGACCGAGGAGCAGGGCTGGCGCTGGCGTTCTTTGGTGTGAGCGGAGTGCTCAATGGTTATCTCCTCTTCCGCTCCGGTTTCTTCCCTCGCATCCTCGGCATTCTGGCGATGATCGGCAGCGCGGGGTGGCTGCGCTTCTTCATTCCATCGCTCCGCTTCCCATCGTTCATGTTCATCGTTGTATTCGCCCTCTTCTCCGCGGCGCTGCAGATCTTCTGGCTGATCGTCTACGGGGTCGATGAAGTTGCCTGGAAGAAAGCGTCGGGAGACCAGCGATAGCTCGCGTCAGCGCCTTCGCCGTAAATGAAAAGGAAAGTCAATGAACCGACTGATTGCGATCCTCTGCGTAACCTTATCCATCCACGCCGCTGAGCCGAAGAAGACGCAGGAAACTTACGAACTCGGGCGGGCTGCCATGGCACACGGCGACCACGTCAGGGCAGTCGAATACTTCGAGCAGTCGACCGCGCTCAGCCCGCGAAACGCCCTGTACCAGCTGCAGCTCGGTCGCGCCTACAGCATGTCCGCGATGGCGAGCGGCATGTTCAGCGCCATGTCCCTGGCGAAGAAGGCCAAGTCGGCATTCGAACGCGCGGTCGAGCTCGACCCGAAGTTCGTCCCTGCCCGTCTGTCGCTGCTCGAGTTCCTTATCGGCGCTCCCGCGATCCTCGGCGGAAGCGACTCAGCGGCACTTGAACAGGCGAAGGCCATCCGCGAGATCGATCCCATCGAAGGACACGACGCGTTCGCGCGCATCCATATCGCGGCCAAGAGGGCCGATCTGGCGCGCGGCGAGTACGCCACGATGGTCAAGACGTTCCCACGATCCGCACAAGCTCATTACCTCTACGGCGTCTATCTCCTGACGACAGAGAAGAATTACAAGAGCGCGGCGGACCAATTCGAGTCGGCCGTGAGCATCGATCCTAATCACATGGCGTCCTACTTCCGCATCGGGCATACCGCAGCAGTCGGATCAGCGAACTTTGCGCGCGGCGAAGAGGCCTTGAAAAAGTACATCTCGTATCGACCGAGCGAGGAAGAGCCCGGAACCTCTCGCGCATGGTTCTGGCTCGGCGCAATCTATGAGAAGGAGGGCCGGCCTGCCGACGCAAAATCGTGTTACGCCACGTCGCTGAAACTGAATCCCACACAAAAAGACGTCATTGAGGCGCTTAAGCGCGTCTCATGAAACGTCCCCGTCCGCATCGGCGCTACGTTATCTTTCCACCTACCGTAACCTTTCCAACATCTGGGCGACCCGGTCGCGGCGCTCGTCGATGCTCATGCGATGCAGCGTGGCCTGCATGCTTTCTTTGATCATGGTGCGGGTCGGCGGGTCGGCTTGGCGGTATTTGGCGGTGATGACGTAGGAGACCAGGGAGACCTTCGTCGCCGGAAGGCTGGCCAGGTCGGGAAGATCCTTCAGCAGGCGTTCGATGGGACGGCCTTCGAGATCTTTGACGAATCCCTCCATTTCCGTGAAGGTCGTGGCATCGATTGCTTTCATGACGACGGATGACGCGGGAGGGAGTGCCATGTCCGGATCGTTCTTGCCCGCCATCGGTCAGTTTTCCTTTTTTTCCGTGTGCCTCGCGGTGACGCCCGGGACGCCGTCGATGGCCATGAGACTGAAGAGCTGCTCCCAGCCGGCGACGGCGATGGTCCTGCCGTCTCGCGAAATGCCGAACGATTCGGTGGCGCGCTCCGGGTCGAACGCTGCAAGTTTCCTGCGTGTGGAGCTCGTGTCCTTGTCGGCGATGAAGTCCTGCTGGAAGATGCCGTTGACACCATGCTCGTCGACGTAGAGAAAGGCGATCGACTTGCCGTCCGGCAACCAGCGCATGCGTCCCAGGATTGCTGTCGTATGCGGAGGCGCCGGAACGGGGATGATGAAGTGCGTCATCGCGCCATCGGCAATGCGGACAACGCGCACGGTCGCCCTCGTCGTCCGGCCATCGGCGAGGTAGGCGACGTACTTGCCGTCGGGCGAGACGTCGGGGACAACATCGCGGCCGGCGACGACGGACGAGGCGCCGGTTCCGTCCGGATGGACTCGCCAGATGCCGAGGTGTTTTTGGTTGAACGAGTTGTAAAGGATCCACTGGCCGTCGGCAGTGGCCGTCGGATTCTCGGCATCGACGCCGTCATGCGAGACTTGGTGCGCCTCGCTGCCGTCGGCGTTCGCCATCCAGATCTCGAGGTTGCCGGTTCGCCCCGAACTCCAGACGATTTTCTTGCCGTCCGGTGTGAAGGCCGGATCCCAGTCTTCGGCGGCATCGTCGGTGATCTTGCGGACGGATCCGCCGGCGAGGTTCATCTGCCAGAGATCGAGGTTGCCGCTCCGGTTGGAGGAGAAGAGGATCGACTGCCCATCCGACGAATACACCGGCTGGCGATCGCTGCTGTTGCCTCGGGTTATCCAACGCTCGACCGGCGCAGTCGAAGGCGTATTCGCGCCGGAACCACTCGGACGCGCCAGAGCGATTTCCCGCAGATTATCGCGTGGCGAACGGACATCGAGAATGATGCGTCCATCCCCCAGAACGTCAACCAGCGTTCCGTTGTGCGAGCTCCATCCGATCACTTGTGTCGTGTCGCTGGCCACGTCGTGACGAATGATCTGCGCGGTCGAGCCGACGACGGCTTCCACGGATGCGGCACGAACGTAGATGAGAGCGCGGCTGTCCGCCGTCCAGACCGGGACCGAAACCTCGCCTGACTTCGGCGGCGTCGCGAGCGTTTTCGCAACCTTCGTGTCCGGATCGAGGATGACGATGGTCTGCGCGACGCGGCCCGAGGCGCCGATGAGCGCGATCCGTTTCTGATCGGGCGACCAGCGCGGCTGCGAAAGCGCGACGATGTCGGATCGAAACAGCTCGTGAGCGCCGGTGCCGTTGGCGTTCGCCGCAAGAATGACGCTCGTTACGCGACCGGTGGCATCGACGTCATTCCTGCTGAACGCCAGCTGTTTGCCGTCGGGCGAAAACTCGCCTGTCGTCGCGCCTTCGAGAATGCGCCGCGCTTCACCGCCCACCACCGGAATGCGGTAGAGCGACGAGGAGCCGTCCGGCAGGATGTGGACGTAGAGCACCGAGGCGCCATCGGGTGAGAAGCGCGGAAAATCATCCGAACCTTCACTGAGCGCAACTTCGCTCCCGCCGTCGATCTGTTTGAGCCAGATACGCTGCCTGCCGTCCCGGCGCGAGCTGAAGGCGACCAGCTTCCCGTCGGGCGACACCGCCGGCGAGAAGTCGTTGCCCGAATAGGTGAGGTATTGCTCGGAGGTGATCGTCGGCGGCGGCGAACGATGCAGCCATGTCGTCAGTAGCGCGCCGATGAGCAGCGCAACGAGAGCGGTTGCCGCGAGCAGCGGCCAGCGGCGGCGCGAGACGACTGCAACCGCCGCCGCCTCTTTCTCCCCTTCCCGCACGGGCTGTATCCCCGCCTCGGACAAATGATCACGCAGATGTTGAAGGTCGCGCGCCACATCGCGGGTCGAGGCGTAGCGCTCATCCGGATCCTTGGCCAGGCAACGTTCGACGATCCAGCGCAGCAGCGCAGGAACGTGCGGCGCAACCTGCGACAGCGCAACCGGCTCGTCGCGGATGACCATGAACATCGTCTCGACCGCGCTCGCTCCTGCGAACGCGGGGCTGCCGGTGAGCATCTCGTACAGGATGGAGCCGAACGAAAACTGGTCCGAGCGATAGTCGACGTGCTCGGCACGCGCCTGCTCGGGCGACATGTAGCCGAACGTTCCGACGATGGTGCCGGGGTCGGTCTTCCGCTGGCTGGTTCCTGCGTCGCCGGACGCAACGCTTCGCGCCAGGCCGAAGTCGAGAATCTTTACGACCCCTTCGCGCGTCAGCATGATGTTTTCGGGCTTCAGGTCGCGGTGCACGAGGCCGCGCTTGTGCGCCGCGGCCAGACCATCGGCGATCTGCGACGCGATCTGCAGCGTCTTGCGGATCGGGATCGGACCTCCCGCCATCGCGTCCCGCAGCGTCTGGCCATCGATGTACTCCATGCCGATGAAGGCGCTGCCGTCGTGCTGGCCGATTTCGTAGATCGTGATGATGTTGGGGTGATTCAGCGAGGAGGCAGTGCGGGCCTCCTGCTTCAGCCGCGCCAGATGCTCGTCGTCGCCGGCTAGATGATGCGGCAGGAGCTTGATGGCGATGGAGCGGTCGAGCTCGTCGTCGTGCGCCAGGAAGACGACCCCCATTCCTCCTTCGCCCAGCTTGCGGATGGTCTTGTACGGCCCAATGTTTTCGTCCACAAGTGCCGCGGTCATGGAGTGCCTTGTTACGGATCGTAGCGAAAGCTGTTTCCGGCGTTGCAACATACCTGCAAGTGTTGGGAGCGCTGACTTACATCGCTTTGCTGATCGCGTTCGCTGGGCGTGATGACGGTTCGTCGTTGCACTAGTGAAAGGAGCGCGGGCCTCACGCCGCGACTACCACGCAACCGACCCCGCAACTCGACGTACGCGCGCGTTCGGACTTACCCTCTCCTCGCAAATGACACTGCGCCGTCTGCGTCTGCTGACGTTCGTCACGCCTGTCGTGATCGTCCTCACCCTCGAGGTGTTGCGGATCCTGACGGTCGGCGAGACGTCGTTTCGGACGCGATTGATCCTCGACGGCATCGTCGCGGTCGCGTTCATCGTCTTCGGCGCGGTGATGGTCAGGGCGATCAGCCAGGCCAGCAAACGGCAGCGTCGTCAGAACGCGGAGTTGCTCGCGCTTCACGGCGCGGGTGTTGACGTAACGGCGGAGCTTTCGCTCGATGCCGTGCTGAACAAAGTGGTGGATCGGGCACGTACGCTTGTCGGCGCGCGCTACGGGGCGCTGTCGGTCGTCAACGACGATGGCTCGATCCAGGCGTTTCTCACGTCGGGAGTGACGCCCGAACAGCGCGCGAAAATCGGTCCGCCTCCCGTCGGTCACGGCCTCCTCGGCGTGGTCCTTCACAAAGGCGAGCGGCTGCGGCTTCCCGACATCGGCACCGATCCTCGCTCGCACGGTTTCCCGCCCAACCATCCGGTCATGCACTCGCTGCTGGCCGTCCCGGTCACCTGCAAGGGGCCGTTCGTCGGCAACCTCTACCTCAGCGAAAAACTGCACGGCGGCGCATTCACCACAGACGACGAAGAGACGCTGGAGCGCTTCGCCGTACAGGCCGCCATCGCCATCGACAATGCCCACCTGCATCGCCAGGTTGCCGATCTGGCCGTGGCCCAGGAACGCCTCCGCATCGCGCACGAGATGCACGACGGCATCGCCCAGGTCCTCGGTTACGTCAACACAAAGGTTCAGGCGGCCACCGAATACATCCGCCGCGGCAACACCGACGAGGGCCTTGATCAGTTGCGGCAATTAGCCGAGGCCGCGCGCGAGGCGTATAGCGACGTGCGCGAGTCGATCGTCGATCTGCGCGCGCTGCCGGGACCGGCCAGGTCGTTCCGCGACGTACTCGAGGAGTACATCGATCGCTGGCAGGAACAGACCGGCATCACGTCGCAGCTCTCTGTAGATCCTGACATCACGCTTGCGCCAGGCAATGAGCTGCAACTCGTCCGCATCATTCAGGAATCGTTGACGAACGTTCGCAAGCATTCGCGTGCGACCTCCGTCTCGGTCGGCATTCGCAAGCGCGACGGAAAGCTGCGCGTGGCCGTCACCGACAACGGCATCGGCTTCTCGGAGGGGACGCTCAGCCGCGGCGTCTTTCCGCGCTTCGGCCTTTCGACGATGCGCGAACGGGCCGAGTCGATGGGAGCGGCGTTCACAGTGGAAAGCGCGCCGGCCGGCGGCACGTCCGTGTTCGTCGACATCCCCCTTACGTGATCGCGATTAAACTTTCGTCGTGCGCGTCCTGATCGCCGACGATCATCCGCTCTTCCGCGACGGCCTCCGCAGCCTGCTGCAGGCACAAGGCCACGAAGTCGTGGGCGAGGCGCACAACGGCCGCGAGGCAGTCGAACTGGCGCGCAAGCTCCGGCCCGAATTCGTGCTCATGGACGTCTCGATGCCGGAGCTGGACGGCGTCTCCGCCACGCGGCTGATCGCAGCGGAAATGCCCGAAGTGAAAGTCGTCATCCTCACCGCCTCGGATCAGGACGAGACGCTCTTCGAAGCGATCAAAGCCGGTGCGCAGGGCTACCTCCTCAAGAATCTCGAAGCCGGCGACTTCTTCGCCCTCCTCGATCGCGCCGCCGCGGGCGAACCGGCATTGACGCCGCTGCTCGCGCGCAAGCTGATGCAGGAATTCGCCAAGCCGCACGAGCAGCCGAAGACCTCTGAAACCGATCCCGACTCCCTCACGGCCCGCGAGCTCGAAGTCCTGCAACTGATGGTCGAAGGCGTCACGTCAAACCGCAAACTGGCCAAACGCCTCGACCTGAGCGAAAACACCGTCAAGTTCCACGTCCGCAACATCCTCGACAAGTTGCGGCTGCACAACCGCGCGGAGGTGGTGGGCTACGCGCTGCGGAAGAAGATCAAGGGATAGGCCCCTCGGTTCGCTGGTCGTGATTGCTGCGTTCGATAGAATCGCGCGCCAGTGTTCGTTCCGAAGTCGGTGGTCTGTTTCCGGGAAGGCTATACACGTGAAGCGCTGACGCGCGACGTCATCGCCGGCCTCGTCGTAGGAATCGTGGCGCTCCCGCTTGCGCTGGCCTTTGCCATTGCTTCCGGAGTGCAGCCCGAACGCGGTCTCTACACCGCCATCATCGCCGGATTCATCATTTCCGCCTTCGGCGGCAGCCGCGTCCAGATCGGCGGTCCTACCGGCGCCTTCGTTGTCATCGTCTACGGCATCGTCACGAAGTACGGCTACGAAGGTCTGGTCCTCTCCACAATGCTCGCCGGCGTCATCCTCATCGTGATGGGACTGGCGCGTATGGGCGCGCTGATCAAATTCATCCCATACCCCGTCATCACCGGCTTCACCTCGGGCATCGCCGTCATCATTTTCTCGAGTCAGGTGAAGGACTTCCTCGGGCTGAAGATGGGCGCCGTGCCGCCCGACTTCGTCGCGAAGTGGACTGCGTTCGCGGAACACATCGGCACCATCAACTGGACGGCCGGCGGCGTTGCGGTGGGCACGCTCATCGTGCTCATCGTCTGGCCGAAGATTTCGAGGATGGTTCCCGCGCCATTCGTGGCGATGATCCTGGCGACGCTGGCAGTACAGATCTTCGCGCTGCCGGTCGAGACGATCGGATCCCGTTTCGGCGCTGTACCGTCGTCACTGCGGGCGCCGCATCTGCCGAACATCCCGTGGCAGAACATGCGCGAACTAATCTCGCCATCGATCACCATCGCGCTGCTGGCCGCGATCGAGTCTCTCCTTTCCGCGGTCGTCGCGGACGGCATGATCGGGACGCGCCACAAGTCGAACATGGAGCTGGTCGCGCAAGGCGTCGCCAACATCGCCTCGCCGGTTTTCGGCGGCATCCCCGCGACTGGCGCGATCGCGCGCACGGCGACGAACATCCGCAGCGGCGGACGCACACCTCTCGCGGGAATGGTCCACGCCTTGACGCTGATGCTGATCCTCGTTTTCGCCGGACAGTGGGCCGCGAAGGTGCCGCTGGCGGCGCTTGCAGCGATTCTCGTCCTGGTCGCGTACCACATGAGCGAGTGGCGCTCGTTCGCCGGACTACTGCGCGCACCGAAGAGCGACGTCTTCGTTCTCGTCGTTACGTTCGCGCTGACGCTGTTCGTCGACCTCACCGTTGCCGTGCAGGTTGGCGTCGTGGCGGCGTCGCTGTTGTTCATGAGGCGGATGGCCGAGGTGACGAACATCGAAGGGGTGAGCGGAGAGTTGAGCGACACGAGCGCGATCGACGACCCCGAGTCGATCACGCAAGTCCGCAAGCGCAAACGGACCCTATCCGGCCGCGTGATTCCGAAAGATGTCGAGATCTACGAAGTCAACGGACCGTTTTTCTTCGGCGCAGCGGACAAGATTCGCGAAGTCGTCAGCGAGATCGAAAAGCCGCCGCGGGTGTTGATCCTCCGGATGCGCAACGTCCCCGCCATCGACGCCACCGGCATCCACGCGCTCGGTCAGCTCGCGCTGAAGTGCAAGTCCCAGTCGACGCTGCTGATCCTCTCCGAAGTGCGCGAGCAACCGCGCTCTGCTCTGGCGCGTTCGAAGAACGTGGAACTCTTCGCGAACCGCGTAACGACGCTCGACGACGCCCTCGACCGCGCTGCAGCCGTGGAATCCACCGCGAACGGCCTTCCGAGCTAACTTTCCGCGCTGCGCCTCAGTCGTTCGTACCGGAGAAGGACGACTCCGTTCCCGAACGTTCGCGTCTCTGCGAGACGCAGCAGCACCTTCTCCTTCGAAGGAGGAAAAAGGCGCTTTCCCTCCCCGATCTGGATCGGGTGAACGTAGATGCGGTACTCGTCGATCAGGTCCTGCTCCATGAAGGCCGCTCCCAAGTCCCCTCCTCCAACCACGAGATCCCCTCGGGCCTGAAGCTTGAGCTCCTCAACCTCTTCCCGCACGACGTTCCTCGCGATCGTGGTGTTCCACCCCGCTGAAGTGAGCGTCTTCGAATAAACCACCTTGGGCATGTCGCGCCAGATCCGCGCGAACTCTTTCACGGGAGGAGTGCTCGCGGGGTCAGCGTCGGCCGTCGGCCAGTATCCGGCCATGAGCTCCCAGGTGACTCGGCCGCTCAGAAAGGCTCCCATTGACTTGAGCTCCTCGTTGACATGAGCGTGAAGCTCATCATCGACCATGTGCCAGTCGATCTCCTTCTTCGGCCCTTCGAAGAAGCCGTCCAGCGAAATCTGGACGAAGAGGATCACCTTTCTCATCGCGAGTTTCCGCTCATCGCGGCTTCATTCCGCGCAGCCTCCCGGTAAATCTCCCACCGCTCAGCCGGAGTGAGGATTCCGCAGAAAGGATCGTTCTGACGCAGGCGTCTTCCTTCCTCGGAATCATCTAGCAGAATGCTTCGAATCTCGGGCCAGGGGCGCTGCAGGATCGCCAGCCATTCTTTCGCCGGGACGTTCCCCTTCTGAACCCATCGCGCACAAACCTCCCGAGCATGCGCGAGCCCTCCGCGGTTCGGATCGCTGTCGATCTTCGCCGCGATACGACGAGACATCATGAGGCTGCGACGGTCGATACCTGCGTGGGTCTTCACGACCTCGGATTCTATAGAACGAATGCGTGCTTCGGTAAGCGTCCGGCCCGACTGCGACGTTTATGTCAACGGCGATTTCTCAGTACGCGATGCGCCGCGAGGGTGGCGCGGGGACGATTCGCTCTACGCGAATCCGGGCGTCGAGGGCGATGGCTCCGTGTTCGAGCACTTTTAGCGGGTTGATGTCGAGGTCGCGGATTTCGGGGCAGATCGTAATCAGTGCCGACAGACGGAGGATCGCTTCGCGCAGCGCGGGGACGTCGCTCGGGGCGGCGCCGCGGACTCCGGTCAGGAGTTTGGCGACGCGGGGTTGCTGGATGATGTCGTCCGCGTCGGTTTCCGTGAGCGGATGGATGCGGAACGCGACGTCCGCGAGGAGCTCGACGAGGGTGCCGCCGGCGCCGAAGGCCATCACGTGGCCGAAGGTGGGGTCATCCGTCGCGCCGAGCATCACTTCGATGCCGCCGGGGATCATCGGCTGGACGTAGGCGGCGGTCATGTCGTCGCCGAGGCGCGACTTCATTTCGAGGAAGGCGTCGCGGGCGTCGCATTCGGTTTCGAGTCCGAGGCGGACGCCGCCGCGGTCGCTCTTGTGAAGCAGGTTGGGGCCGATCGCTTTCAGCGCCACCGGTTGGCCGACGCACATGGCTGCTGCAACGGCTTCGACGGCGTCTATGGCGATCACGCCGCGGGGCGTTTTGATGCCGGCGGCGTTGAGCAGGCGATCGACTTCGGCGGGATCGAGCCAGCCGCCGCCGCGCTCGATCGCGTTCTCGACGACATTGCGCAGCTTTCTTTCGTCGACGGTCAGCGGCGCGCTTTCCTTCTCGGGACGGCGGCGCCACTCGGCGTAGTTCGCGGCGCGGGCCAGGGCGCCGACGGCGCGCTCGGGGAAGGCGAACGACGGCACCGGCGCGAGCGGCTCGGGGACGCCGTGCGCACTCATGAACGTGGCCAGGATGGTCTTGCCGTCAGCATGCGCGGCGATGTCGCGGATCGCCCCGGCAACCTCGGGGGCATCCGTCGGCTGCACGGGGATGTAGATGACGAGCACGTCGTCGATCGAGTCGTCGTCGATGAGCGCTTCGAGCGATCGGCGATAGTGCTCGGGCGATGCCGAGGCGATCATGTCGACCGGATTGCCAACGCTGGCCGCGGCGGGGAGGAACGAGCGCAGGCGCTCGACGGTCGCATCGCCGAGGGGCGCGAGCGTCAGCCCGTGCGCTTCGCAGGCGTCGGCGGCGAGGATGCCGGGGCCGCCGGCGTTGGTGAGGATCGCCACGCGGCGTCCTCGCGGAAGCGGCTGATTGGCGAGCAGCGAGGCGACGTCGAACAGCTCTTCGAGCGTGTCGGTGCGGATCACGCCGGCCTGGCGGAGAAGATCGGCGACGATGACGTCGCTCGACGCCAGCGCACCGGTGTGCGACGCGGCGGCGCGTGCGCCCGAAGCCGAGCGGCCGGCTTTCACGAGGACGATCGGCTTCGACTTGCCGACGCGGCGCGCGATTTCGGCGAACTTGCGCGGGTTTCCGAAGCTCTCCAGGTACAGCAGGATGACGTCGGTGCGCTGGTCCTCGGCCCAGTATTGAATGAGGTCGTTGCCGGAAACGTCGGCCTTGTTGCCGACGGAGAGGAAGGTGGAGAAGCCGATGTTGAGCGAGCGCGCGTAATCGAGAATGGCTACGCCGAGGGCGCCGCTCTGGCTGGACATCGCCACGTTGCCGGCCGGCGGATAGGTCGCGGCAAACGTGCCGTGCATGCGAACGGCTGGATCGGTGTTGATGACGCCCATGCAGTTCGGGCCAACCATGCGCATTCCGGCAGCGCGGACTTTGTCGAGCAGCCGGCGTTCGGCGTCGCGTCCGGCCTGGCCGGTCTCGGCAAAGCCCGCGGTAATGACGACCACGCCGCGAACGCCTTTCGTCACGCAATCATCGATGACGCGTTCCACTTCGTGCGCTGGCACGACGAGGATGGCCAGATCGACCGCGACCGGGATTTCGGTCAGCGACGGATACGAGCGCACGCCGTCGATTTCTTTCGCGTGAGGGTTGACAGCGAAGAGCTCGCCGTTGAAGCCGGAGCGCCGCAGATTCGAAAGGATCTCGTGACCCAACTGTCCCGAACGCCGGCCCACGCCAACGACTGCGATCGAGTGCGGCGCGAAGATCGGCTTCATCGATTCGTGCGCGGCGTGTTGTGCGCGGCTCGCGGTGTGAGAGCGCGACGCCGGCGTCGATCCGATGGCGAACGAAACGTGAATGGTTCCTTCATCGGAGCGGCGGAGGACGTCGAAGCCGGACGACAAGAACACGTCAAGCATCCGCGCGTTTTCGGCGAGCAGTTCGGCCTCGAAGCGCTCGATGTGGTTCATGCGCCCCGCCGCTGCGAGTTTTTCCAGGAGCAGCGTCCCGATCCCACATCCCTGCTGGTCGTCTGCGATCGCAAACGCGACCTCGGCGACGCTGGGATGGCGCGGCGAAGCGAAGTAATGCGCGACGGCAACGATGCGATCGCCCACTTCACCGACTACGCCGAATTCGTGGACGTAGTCGACGGACGCCGGCGCGTAGAGCAGCGCCTGATCGGCCGTACACATGGCGAAGAAACGCGCGTGCAAGGTTTCCGGCGAGAGCGTCATGAAGAACGCGCGCAGGCGCTCCTGGTCGTCGGCGCGTACGGGACGGATGCGCAGCGTGCGGCCGTTACGGAGAACGACGTCGGCTTCGAGGTGGACGGGATACGCGACTTCGTGTTCGGCGATGGTCATGGCAGGATCAGGCGACGATGAGAGAACGTCCGGTCAGCTCGGTGAAGAAGCCCGCGAGCTCTTCGTTGGAGAAGTCGTCCCAGCCGCGGCAGGAGTCGTGCTCTTTCTGCTGCACGTCGCACGCGAGCGGAAGCTCGTCGACGATCTGCCGGGCGAGCTGCCAACGGTTGGCGAGGTCTTCGAGCTCCTCGCGCGACATGCCGGGCCGGCGCTTGTCGAGCCAGGAGTAGCAGCGGCGCAGGCCGCCGTCGCTGTTGCGATGGAATCCCTTGCAGAAGATGCCGCGCTCCGATGCGACCTTGCAGATGGAGTTGTCGTCGTCGGTCAGCTTCACGAGCTCGGCGCGGAGAAGAGCGATCATTTCGGTCCGCGGAATGGCTTCCTGTTTCGGCAATATGCGGGACATGGGCAACCTCCCACGACAGGATCGCGCCGCGGCTCAATGGAAGCCGTGGGGGTGCTCACAGGAGGGTGTGTCGTGTGTCACAGTCGGCACGGCCGATGGCGGTGGTTGCCTAAGGCTCGGCCACCACTAGCGAGTCAATCAGCGGCGCCGCAGGCTGATTGGAAGGCTCAATGTTGAATGTTCAATGTTGAATGGGGAGTCGAAGGAGGTTGTCGACTGCGGCAATCAGTCATTCAACATTCAACATTCAACATTGAACATTCAACATTCAACATATCGGCTAACCCTTCCTGTGATTTTCGCGCCGCCGCCGCGCACGCCGGCCGTCACACACTCGTGTGACGCGAATCATGGGATGCGACTTCCCTCGCGCCTCTAATCAGCCGATGCTGAAACCCGTAGAGCTCGAGATCGAACTTTTCTGCCGCGGGATGCGCATCGCCGAGTCGTGTCACACCGCCGAGGATGGGCGGCGCATCAGCCGCACGCGGGCCGGACTCGGCTCCGGACTCGAGATCGTCATCCCGGCGCCGAAGCCGATCTGGGTGAACGTTCCGGTCGTCGAGCCGTTTGCGTTGCGCTCGCCCTTTGTTCTCGACATCTCGGCCGGGCGCTACTTCGTGAACGACACTCGCGACGGTGCTGACTACGACGTGACAATTCCGCCCGAGCCGGCTTGGTACTCGCGCAATACGAGCGCCGACGTCCCGATGAGCCGCGTCGGCGTCCTCCAGGGCAACTACCTCGGCATCTACATTTCGAACCGCTGTCTGTACTGGAGCTGGTCGCCGTCGCTGGCGTGCAAGTTCTGCACGACCGGGAAAAACGTCGGCGCCGCCGAGGAGTCGCGCAAGCGGATCACCGACGTCGTCGAGGTGGCCATGGCTGCACGCGACGAATCGAACTGCATCTTCACGCACTTCAATACCGGCTATCACTACGAAGACAAGGCAGACCGCGAAGTCATTCACGGCCTGCGTCAGGCGCAACCGTTCGTGCGCGCCGTGCGCACGCACGTCGGCGGTTTCATCGGCGTTCAGGCTGTTCCCGTTCCGCGAAACAGCTATTACGAATACGACGAGCTGATCGCCGCCGGGACGGATCATTTTTCGTTCTGCTACGAGTTCGAGGATCCCGAGGTCTTCGCACGGCTCTGCCCCGGCAAAGCGCAGACGGTCGGACAGCACGCGTTCTTCGAGGCGATGGAGTACACGTCGCGCAAGTTGGGACGTGGGCGCGTGTCCGGCGAGATCATCGCGGGCGTGGAGCCGATCGAAGCGACCAAGCGTGGCATCGATCGGATCGTCAACGCCGGCGCATTTCCGACGGTCTGCATCTTCCGGCCGACATTGGGAAGCGAGATGGAAGAGGTCGCGCCGCCCGATCCCGACGCGATGAAAGAGGTCTTCACGCATCTCCACCAGACCTGCCGCCGCGCCGGTCTGCCGGTGGGCATCCTGCCGATCGAAGTCTCACTCGTGGTGCAACCCGAAGAGACGGCGGACCTGATGTCGCCGAACATCGCCAGCGATCTGTACGCGCTCAAGAACAGCGCTCTGCGCCAGCTCGCGCGTCCGTACGTCGCCTGGAAACGGCGTCCGCGCGGCTCGCGGGCTGCGGCGATGGCGTAAATCCCTCCGCGTCTCCGCGGCTCCGCGTGAAACCCTTCTCACGCGGAGCCGCGAAGCTCTAAAACTTCACGCGGTAGCTGACCTTCAGCGTCCGTCCGGGCTCAGGCCGGAAGAAGGTGGCGTTGGAGAACTCGGCGTAGAGCTGGTTCGTCAGGTTCTCGGCCCAGAGCGACACTTCATTGGAGACGCCGGCCGTTTCAAAGAGCCGAACTCCTACGCCGGCGCCGTGAACTGTAAATGACGGAAGCGTGCGGCCTACCGGCGGCACGGGCTCGTTCGGAGCGATATTCGCGTCCGCGGCGCCATTGTGGCGAACGTGGTACTCGACCCAATAGCGTGTTGTCTGCGGCTCGTAGCGCGCATAGGCGTAAATCTTGTTTGAATAGCTGTCGCCCGTGGGCGGATTGATCGAATCGATGCGGTTACCGTCGATCCACGTGTAATTGCCGCCCACTGTAATGCCGCGATGCGAGTGCCAGCCGAGGGCCAGCTCGACGCCTTGATAACGGAGACGCTCCGTATTGCGGTCCTGCACGGTGAATTGCGCGCCGCTGGCTTTGATGGCGGCCTGCGTTGCCGGGTCAAGCTGCGCGATTTCGCTCGGTGACAGATAGGCTTGAATGATTCCGCCGCTGATGTCATTGCGGAATGCGACGGCCTCCATGAACGCGTCCCAGCGGCGATATTTCACGCCGAGGTCGAAATTGTTGCTAGTTTCGGACTTGAGGGCGGGATTGAGAAGCTGATAGCCGCTGCCTTCCGGCGTCGGCCCATTGAAGAGACGCTCGATGATATTGGGCGCGCGGAATCCGCGGCCGTACGACGCGAGCAGGTTCATGTAGTCGGTGACCTGGTACGTCGTCGTCAACGCGCCGACGACATTGTGATCGGCAAATCCGAGTCCGGCCACATTCCAGCCGGGAGTGGCAATGGCCTCTGTCTTGACATTGTGATAGCGCAGGCCCCCGGTCACTTTGAATTTCGCCGTCAGTGATATCTCGTCCTGGCCGAACACGCCATAACTGAGGTTTGTGGCGTTCGGCGCATTGGCGAGCGTGTCTGGCGAAATGTCGACGAAATTGCCGTGCGGCGTGCGGATCGTTGTCGTCGTCAGCGAGGAATCCGTATTGTCGCTATGGTCGCGCGTTCCCTCAGCGCCATACGTGATGATGTGGCGGCCATTGCCGAAAATCTTCACTGCGTCGGAGCGGAATCCGATCGTGCGCACGTCGGAATGATTGAGCGTATCGGCGTGCACCGTGGAATGCGGAAATCCCGGACCGACCGGACCGATATCGATGTCGATGTCATTGGCAAGCTGACGGGCATTGCGCTGGTAATAGACCTGAACGTTGGTGGAGTCGGCCCACGCGCGGTCCAGTGGCGAGCCCAAATACGACAGCATGTAACGATCGAAATCCTGGCTGGGATAGGTGATGCGGATCTTGGCGTCTTCCGTGACGCCGTACAGATTCGCCGGCACATAGCCGAATCCGGCCTGACCGGCGCGGTAGCGATTGAAGCGGAAACCGATCTTGTCGCGATCGCTGGCGGCGTACGAGAGATTGCCCCACACGGTGGAATCGTGCACGCCGGAATCGAGAACGGTTGCGCTGTTCTGCAGGCGAATCGCTCCGAAGGTTCCGGACGGAGCGTCGTACTCATCGACTTGCCGTTTCGTTCCGCCGAGTTGCATCGTCAGTGCGCCGAAACGCGCATTGACGCCCGCGCTGCCGCTGGCCAGGCTGCCGCTGTTCGAATAACGCCCTTCGACGAAGCCGGTGAAATTCGTGTTCGTTGGGAACGACGGATCCTTGCTCACGAGGTTGAGCACGCCGCCGATGGCGTCGGTGCCGTAGAGGACGGACGCCGGTCCGCGCACGACTTCGATCGTCGCGACGCTGTTGAGATCGACGAGGCCTGTGACTTCGCCGAAGTCGGTCTGGCGGCGCGGGTTGTTGAGGCGCAGGCCGTTTTCGAGGAACAGGACGCGGAGTCCGCGCTGGCCGCGGATGACCGGCCGTCCCTGATTCGGTCCGACGCCGTTGATGTCCACGCCCGGCTGTTCGCGCAGCAATTCAGCCGCGTTCTGCGGCGATTTCTGCTCGATCGTCTCCTCGCGGATGACGGTGACCGGCGTAGCGATCTCGAAGACGTCGCGCTTCGAGCCGGTGGCAGTGACGGTGGTTTCGGCAAAGAACGACGGCATCGGCGTTTCTGCTTTGGGTGTGTCCGCTGCATTCGTTTCCGCTGGCTTCGTGGGCGTGTCGTCTGCCATCGCAGCGAGTGGAAGGAGAAGGAGCAGCGCAACGAGCGCGCTCCGAAGAAGTTTATTAGTCATTGATCAGTCCTCATTCGTATCGGAAAGTGTCGCGAGTGGGCACCTAGAACGAAGGAGGAGCGCGGCCGGCCTGAAACGGATCGAGGCGCAGCGTCACGAACGCGATCGGTGCGGCGCGGCGAAGCATCGAAGCCGGCCACGGTGCGTGCCGCGCGTCTGCGTTCGTACCGAGAACGATGAGCGCCGGCAACGTGGCAATGAGGAACGCCGCGTTGTTGACGCTGCCACCCGCCGGAACGGCGAGGTGCAGAACCGCGACGAGCAGCCAGAAGATGATGACGACCCGGCGGCCGGAGAAAAATCTCCGGGCAATGAATGCGGTGGCCAACAAGGCGATCGCGAACGCCCATCGTCCGAGAACCATCGGCCGCGTGATCGACGCATCGCCGAAGCGGCGCAGCAACAGCGCGCCGTGAAACGCGGCCAGGAATACGACCGGCACGCTGAAAGCGATCCAGCGTAGCCGCGCCGATGCTGTTCCCGTCCTCATGCCGGTCAGGTTAGGGCGCGGTCGCGAATGCGCCGGTACACGTGATCACGCCGGGTGGTGATGACTGTCACCCGAGGCGTAGTGCGGGCGTCCCGCCTGCATCCTATGGGCGTCCTCGCCCAGCGGTGGTTTCTGGGATTCAACTGCAGATTGGTATTCATCACGGAAACCCCCGTCGAGCGAGACGCCACGCCGGATGCGGGCGAGGACGCCCACACTACGCTTCCCACCTCGGCATGTTTGCCGTCCTACCCCGCGGGGTGGGGCGCGCGTCACGCCGCGGAGTGATAGTGCTCACAACGCGGCGGTGATGATCCCGCCGCATGGAGGAAACGATGCGGACCCCTTACAACGTTGACACTCAGAACAACTGCACGACTTGCACGTTCCGCACGGAACGCCAGTTCTGCAACATGGCCACGCCGGCAGTGAAAGCACTCGACACGATCAAGTTCACCGCTGTCTATC
>Ga0213876_10000436_pt1 | contig 34060 bp, 31 predicted proteins | sample BarmaccomBMRX_R9_FD_160113 | JGI IMG/M metagenome (GOLD analysis project Ga0213876, IMG submission 160113) | Root-associated microbial communities from Barbacenia macrantha in rupestrian grasslands, the National Park of Serra do Cipo, Brazil - RX_R9 | ecosystem: Host-associated > Plants > Roots... | reverse complement strand
GTTCGGAGTTCGGAGTTCGGAGTTCGGAGTTCGGAGTTCGGAGTTCGGAGTTCGGAGTTCGGAGTTCGGAGTTCGGAGTTCGGAGTTCGGAGCGGCATCATGGGCGCCGCCTGCCGGTGTCAAGCTCCGGTTTCGTGGATCTTTTTCTGCGTTCTTCTGCGTGTTCTGCGGATAATTCTCTGTATTCCCGCGCCGCCTGAGCCCGGTGACGCCTTTGCCTCAAACGCATAATAAAACATTAATATATAGTGTTGTACAGATGCCTGCATCCGGTATGCTCGTCCGGTGCCAGAGCCGCCGCCGTCACCCCGGGCGAGAGTCCGCCTGCCGTGCCTGGGCCTGTTTCTCGCCCTCGCCGCCGGCGTCTGCGCCGCCGAGGGCCGGCCTGACTTTTGGCCGCTCTGGGCCGGGGCGTTTCTCACCGCCGGCATTCTGAACGCGTGCCGCCGGCGTACCGGGTCCCTGTTAGCCGCCGCGTTCTGCTTTAGTGCTTTCTGGGCTGGAGTGCGCACGGAAGACGACGAGGGTTACCGGTTCGCGCGTTATCTGGATGCCCGCAGGGATGTGCACCTGATCCGGTGCCGAATCCAGACTGAACCTTCATTAACCGAGTGGCGCGGACACCCCGAACAGCGTTTCACCGGCCGCGTGATCCTCCTGGATGGAATGGCCACCGGCTTCGGCGCCCTGTTCAACCTTCGGGGAAATGACCTTCATCAAGGCGATTCCCTCGAGTTGTCCGGCCGGTTCTCACGTCCGGAGCGGCCGCTCAACCCCGGTGAGATGGATTGGTGCGAGTATTATGCCCGCCGGCACCTCTTTCTCCGGTTTTCTGCGGAGGGCCAGCCAATGCGCCTCGCCACCGGGCCCGCCTGGTCGCTCCAACGGTTCGCCCGCCAATTCCGCCAAAGCCTTGAAGCCCGCCTGATTACCGGGATCGAAGACGACGCCGAAACCTGCCAACTCATGCGCGGAATCATGTTCGGCAACCGTATGGGTATGGCACCGGAACTCGTCGACCTCTTGGAAAGGACCGGAACCCTGCACCTTTTTGTGGTGGACGGCTTGAAGGTGACGTTTATCGCCGGCCTCTGCTGGACCCTTACTCGCGTCATGCGCGCCGGACGCCGCCTCGCCTCGCTGGCCGTTTGTTTGCTCCTGTCCGGTTACGGCCTGCTCACGGGGTTCACCGTATCCGGCGTAAGGGCGGGCGGCATGTGTTTCCTGCTGATTATCGGGGCCGGCCTGGAACGCCCGGGAGCGGTCCTCAACGGCCTGGGGGCGATCGGCTCTTTGCTGATCCTGGCGGATCCGCCGTGCGTGTTTGCGACCGGGTTCCAGCTCTCGTTTGTGGTCGTTGCGGCCGTTCTGGTCGCGGTGCGCCCGCTCAGCCGCTGGCTGGAGCGCCCGTTTGCGCTCGATCCGTTCGTGCCGCCATCATTGGTAAGCGCCTGGCGGCGTTCGCTGCAGCACGCCATTCGGCACGTGTGCGATCTTGTTGCCGTCTCTGCCGTCTGCTGGCTCGCGTCCCTCCCCATTCTTGTCTGGCAGTTTCACCGGTTTTCTCTCAGCGGGCTCGCCCTGAACGTGGTGGCTGTCCCGATCGGTTCGCTCATGCTGGCCACCGGCGCGGCCTCAATCTGCCTCGGCTTCGGTTGGATCACGCTCGGCGGCTACCTGAACAATTGTAATTGGCTGCTCGCAAAGATCTTTTTGGGCATCCTGCGGTCCTCGATGTTGCTGCCGTACGATGCCGTCAATGTCGCCGTGGTGCCTCGACCCGAGTTCGAATGCACCCTGCTTGCCACCGGGCGGGAACCGGTTTTTCACCTGCATGCCGGAGGCCGGGACTGGCTGTTGAATGCGGGCAGCCCCACCCGCTGGCGATCGATCGTCGTGCCGTACCTCAGGTTCTCCGGGGTGAATTCCCTGGCCGGCGTTTTCCTGGCGGAGTCGCCCGGCGGGGAGTTAAGCCAGGCCACGAGTCTCCGTAATGAATTTCATAACCACAACGTCCTCTGCCTTTCCGCTGAACCGCCGCTCCGGGATGGAGGTTCCCCGGCAGGTGCCGAGCCGGTGGATGCGTCCGGTCCCGCCTCTTTTCCGCCGGGTTTGCAACTTGGCCTGGAGGTGGCTTCCGGCAAGGTTGTTTATTCCGGCCAAAAGGCGCACATAAGCTGGATCGTTCTGAAGCTGGCCGCTTTTCGCGTGGGCTGGGCGGCCTCGATGTCGCGAGTTGCTTTGCGCAACCCGCCAGCCGCCCTGGACGTGTTGGTATTACCGCGCGCCGGCGGGATACCCGGCGCTCAGACCGTTACCGCTACAAATGCGCGCCTGGTGATTTCATTGGAAGGGCGGGGGATGGCGGGCAACTCACCCGGTGTACCCGTTTGGTTTCTGTCCAGAACCGGGGCGATCTCGTTGCGGCCGGCTGGTTCGCAGTTGCTCATCCGGGCGTACACCGGTGATCAGTTTGCCTTGAGCAGCCGTAACCGGTAGATCGGCAGCTGCTTGAGGGCGAACAGATCTTCAAAGTCGGTGCTCGGGTAATCGTCGCCGGCCCACTCGGCAAGCTCAAAGAGCGTTTGGGGAACGAGCGTCCTGATGCTGGCAAAATAGTCGGCGTGATCCGTCTTGATCCAAAGTTCGCCGCCTGGCTGGAGCGCCAGGTGTACCGCTTCGAAAAACGCGTGGTCGACCACCCGGCGCCGATGGTGCCGGCGTTTAGGCCAGGGGTCAGGAAAGGAAAGGTGGAAACGCCGGATCGAACCGGGCGGCAACAGGTACCGCACCGTGTAATCGATTTCGAAACGGAGAACCTTCAGGTTTTGCAGCCCTAATTTCCACGCGCGCCGCCGCGTTTTGCGTACCCGGCCGAGCAACCTTTCCACCCCGAGAAAATTACGGTCCGGGTACCGTTGCGAGGCCCCGATCAAAAACTGCCCGGGACCGGAGCCAAGGTCGACCTCGACCGGCTGCGGCCGCATAAAGATTTCACCGAGCGGGATCGGCGTCAGAACGTTACTCGGGAAGATCTCGAAGGCTGCGTCGGGCGCCCGTTCGTCGGTGAAGATTTGCACAGAACCGCGATGGTAACCGGCCCTTCAGTTGCGCGCAAAGAAAGGGTTATGCTCCTTTTCTTCGCAGACGGTCGACATCGGCCCATGCCCGGGCGCAAGTACGGTGTCGTCGGGCAAGGTCAGGATTTTTTCCAGGTTATTGCGGAGTGCCTGCTCGTAGTGATTCGGCGCACCGCCCATCGAGCCGGCAAACAAAGAGTCGCCCACCACCGCCACCGGCGCTTCCAATCCCTCAACCACATAAGTGATGCCGCCCGGTGAATGCCCGTTGGTGAGCAAGGCGCGTACTTTCAGCCGGCCAACGTCGAATTGAGCCCCCTCCCGAACCGGTTCGGTCTGGGGGAGCGGCTCGCCTGCCGGTGCGCTGACCGGTGCGCCCGTTTCTTTGACGATTTCATCGAGCGCAGCCACATGGTCATGGTGCGTGTGGGTGAGGAAGACCCGCCTGGCCTGAAGACCTTCCGATCTGACGAAATCCAGAAGCTGCGTGGCATCGGCTCCCGTGTCGAAAACGGCGGCTTCCCGGCTTTCGGGGTCGAACACCACGTAGGCATTCACCGTCATATCGAGCAGTTCGGAATTGAATTGGGCTAACCCGTCCAGCTTGACCTCGGCCGGCCGCCATCCCTGATCGTAAGAATCGAGCAATGCGCCCGGCGCCAGCCGCAACGTTGCGGCCACGGTGTTGACGCGATCCCGAGGACCTCGATTGGACTTCAGGGCCTTCAGGTCTTCCGGGGTAAGCCCGGCCTGGGCCGCCAAGGTTGTATCGTCGATGCCTAAGCCGCGTTGCGCTTTCCCGACGATGTCTTCAAAACGATCTTCCAGCGGTATGCTCATCCTGACAGGCCGGTTTAACTGACCACCCTTGACGCTTCAACGCTCAACTGAACGCTCCAGCGTCCAGACTTGCCCGTCCTCCACTCGGCGCACAATCACCTGCTCCGGCCGGATGTCGATGACCTTGTATGTGTGCGCCGGGTCGTCCGGGATCTTGAATTCCTGATCCAAACCGACCTGGATGGTTTCTCCTTGCGGCGGAAACCTGAGGGTCACAAACGACCCCTTCTCACGCGCCGGGATGCCCTTGATCAATGAAAGCGTCTCGCCCGTCGTCGCCTGGCGCAGCTTCACGCGCGAGGCGTCCACCGGGTTCCCGTCCTTATCGCTGACGTTGCGGGTTTCAACGCCGATGACCTCGTAATTGAGGCCCGGAAGCTGATCACCGACGCTCACCGTGAATTGCCCGCCGTCGCGGCTTCGGAGGTGCGCTTTCCTTCCCTGCACATCCGTCAAGGTCACCGGAAGAAAGTTTTCATGAATTTCCGTCACCGTGACCACGTTGCGCAACGAAGGGCGCCCGCCGGGCGTGTTCCCGGCCGGACTGCCGTTGGCAAGCCTGCCAGGGCTGCGACCGGGCCCGGCTTCAGAAAGCAGTTCCTGGTCCGCAATGTCGGCGATTTCATTCGATGCGACTGCCTGGGTATTGTTATTATTGCCCTGGGCGGGCGACGTTTTCGGCTTTTGATCCGCCGCCAGCGGTGGCGCGTCCCGCAACATCGTGGTGACCTCGGCAAACCCCTGCGCATTGGCGAGAGACTCCGCCGTTTCGCCCGTCCGATCCGTCAACGCCGGGTCAGCACCGGCATCAAGCAGCATTTTGACGATTTCCTTGTTGCCTTTGCTTGCCGCCAGCATCAGTGGGGTGCGACGGTCTTCCGAGCGGGCGTCAGCTTCCGCGCCGTTATCGAGCAAAGTTTTCACCGCGTCCTTGAAGCCGAGCAGGGAAGCTACCAAAAGCCCCCGGCCGAGTCCCTGGCGGTCGCGTTCAGCCAGGAGTTGCACGCACGTTACGTTGTTCCGGTAGACCGCCTTGAGCAAGGCGGTCCACCCATTATGGTCCTTGGCGGCCGGGTTGGCCCTACGGTCCAGCAGCCATTGCAGAATGTCTGCATGATTATTCTCGGCGGCAGCCATCAGCGGCGTCTGCCCTGATTTCCCGGCGGCATTCGGATCAGCATTATGATCCAGGAGGAATTTGACGGCCGCCATCCGGCCGTGCGCCGCGGCCGCAATCAGCGCCGTAATGCCGTCGGAATTCAGCGCATTCGGGTCGATGCCGGCCTCAAGGAATAAACCCAACGCCTTCATGTCACCCAATCCCGCGGATCGCACGTAATCCTCAGTGGTAAACTTGAGGTTCAACCGTTGCAGGTCTTGGATCACCTCATTCTTCGAGCGGGAGCAGCCTGCAATCAGCACGCAGCCGACCAGGCACAGGACGGCGGTCCAACGATTGGTCATGGCAACTACTCCCACATGCGTGACTGGGTTCAGGTTTGCGTGCGATCTGCGATCCTAAGGCATCAATCAAAAATTTGCTCGGAGCCGTCCTGACCCACCTGCCGGCGGAGCCGGAAAATGTGGGCGGGCCGCTCGTGCGGGTTCAGCATCACGAAATTCCTGCGGCCACGCCAAAGGAACCGTTCCCCCGTAAGCAGATCGTGAAGCTGATAGGTCTCGTTTTCACCTAACCCAAACAGGTCGAGCGGAACCGAGGCGAACCCACTTTGAGGATTGTATGGATCGACTGTCACAAAGACCAGAATAATGTTGTCCAGACCCACGGTGGCCTTCGAATAAAACAGGATCTGATCGTTATCGAACGGGTGAAATCTGAGGTTTTCGTACTCGTGCAGGGCACGGTTCTCGCGCCTGATCTCGTTAAGCTTGGTGATGTACCCTTTGATGTTGCCGGGCGCATTCCAGTCCCGCTCCTTGAACTGGTATTTTTCAGAATTCAGGTATTCCTCTTTGCCCGGGACCGGGACGTTTTCGCAAAGCTCAAACCCGCTGTAAATGCCGTATACGGTGCTGAGGGTGGTGGCCAGCACGGCGCGAATCAGGAAGCCGGGCCGTCCGCCGGTCTGGAGGTAGGCGGGCAGGATGTCGGGCGTGTTGGGGAAGAAGTTGCCCCGGAAATAGTAACGCATGTCCGTCTGCGTCAGTTCCGTCAGGTATTCGGTGAGCTCCCACTTGGTGTTACGCCAGGTGAAGTAGGTGTACGACTGCGTGAACCCGACCTTGGCCAGCGACTTCATCATCTTGGGCCGCGTAAAGGCTTCCGATAAAAAGATCGCGTCAGGGTAATCGCGCTGGATCTCGCCGATGAGCCATTCCCAGAAGTGGATCGGTTTGGTGTGCGGATTATCCACGCGGAAAATGCGGACCTTGTGTTCGCACCAGAACCGGATGACGTCATACATCTCGTTCCACAGGTTCCGCCAGTCGGCGTTGTAAAAATTCAGCGGGTAAACGTCCTCGTACTTTTTCGGCGGGTTCTCGGCGTATTTGATGGTGCCGTCGGGGCGATGATAAAACCAATCCGGGTGATCCTTTACATACGGGTGATCCGGTGAACAGTTGATCGCGAAATCCAGCGCCACCTCCATGCCGCGCTTTTGGATTTCGCCGACCAGCCAATCGAAATCGTCCAGCGTACCCAGTTCGGGCTCGACGGCTTTATGGCCGCCGTACTGGCTGCCGATCGCATAGGGCACCCCGGGTTCACCCGGTTCACTCGTCACGGAATTGTTTCTGCCCTTGCGTTTGGTGAATCCGATCGGATGAACCGGCGGAAAATAGATGACGTCGAACCCCATCGCGCGCGCATCGTCCACCCGCGGCAGGCAGGTCCGGAACTTTGAACCCGAGTCCGGTTTGCCCTCGGCAGAACGCGGGAAAAACTCGTACCAGGCTGCAAAGAGCGCCCGGGGCCGGTCCACCGTAACCTTAAGGTAGGGACGGTATTCGGTTCCGAGGGTGCGGTCGGGCCAGGCGGTCATTAGACCGACGAAGGACTCATCGTTGGCGACCGTCGCGCCTTCCTGGACATCCCCGTTGCGTAGCCGGACAGCAAATCCCTCGAGCGTGGCCCGGTCTTCCGGCGTGGTGGCCCGCTGCGCCGTGTGTTCCGCCAGGAGCGCTCCCTCCTCCAATTCAGTCCGCAGGTCCTTCAGGCCTGCCCCAAACTTCTTCAGGTATTCCGTCCGCCACGTGCCGAACTCGTCTTGCCAGGCTTCAATCGTCAGATCGTAAGGCCGGTTCTCCGTGAATAAACAAGTGGCGGTCCACCGGTCATTTTCACCTGGGATCATGGGCGTTTCGAACCACGCCTCCTGACCCTGAGGCCGCCACTTAAGAACGGCCGCGGTGACATCGTGACCCTCTTTAAGGATGTCCGCGGAGATCGTGAGGGATTCGCCGGCTACCCTCTTCACGGGGTAACGGCCGCCTTCGATGCTCGGCTGGATGTTCTCGATCACTACGGTCGGCGGCAACCGATCCAATTTGTCTTTGGGTGTGCTCACAAGCTTTGCTCGGGTTTAGGTTGGGTGTGGGGCTGGGGCTGGGGCTGGGGATGAAGCGGGGTGGGGGACACTCGAGGAGTCGGGCGCTAAACTCCGCCAGGAAACTAAAGCCTTCAATCTGAGACGCAACCTCCTGCAGGTTGCGCAACGCGGGATGAATGTGGCGCAGAAATTCCGGTTTGCCGCGCAGAAGCCCGATCGTGCCGTAAGCACCAAGGGCTTGCAGCAGACGCTGAACCGCGCATCGCCGGAATAGATCGGTAAACTCGTCGAGGCCGGACGGCGCCGACGCCCGCACATGATAGTAGCGCAGCAGTTCGGCCCGCTCCTCCGCCGTTAAGGTTACGTACGGATCGTAGAGGAGTGAAGCCAGGTCGTAAGCCGCCAGGCCGCTTCGCATCCCTTGGAAATCGATCAGGTACGATTCCCCTTCCCAGATGAGAATGTTCTGCGATTGCAGGTCGCGATGAATCAGTTGGGGTGAATGACTGCAGAGCTGAGCCGGCAGGCGCGCCAGGGCCGGGGCCGTCGCCAGTTCCCGGAGCTGTCCGGAAGGAATGCCGAAGCAGCGGCTGAAACAGTTTTCAAACCCGTAGTTTTGTTCCCAGCGGTAGAGGCCCTCGTCAAAGCCGGGCACCAACCCTAGCCCTTTAGTAGCGCGCAGGGGAACGGCGTGCAGAGCAGCTACCTGGTCCAAAACGTTCTCGTAGAGACCCTGGCGGACCGGCCACGGGTGGTGACGGTAATGCCACAGGTCCGTGTTGCCGAGGTCCTGCATCCAGATCAGGCCTTCAGCCGGGTCGTGATGGTAGATGAACGGCGCCTTGATTCCGGTATCCTCAAGGAAGTTCGCGATGGCGACGAAACGCGCGTTCTCGGATTTTTGCGGGTCGTACTTAACGAGAATAAGCGAATATTCTTCGCTCATCGCGATCCGGTAATACTTACGGTCCGAGCCGCCCTTTTCCAGAGAAGCGACTTCAACCGCGTACTGTTTGTACCGGGGGAACCGCCCCCGCGTTTCACTGATAAGGTGCTCGAGGCTCATGAACAAAAATCCTGGCTGAGGAACGTGCCGGGTCCGACTGCCTGACCGGCGACGACGCAGCCCTCGAGACGGGTGCCGGGCGCCACTCGGGAGCGTGGCCAGACGATCGTGTCGTGCAGCACGGCCCCGGGTCCCACCTGCGCGCCAGGCGCCACCCAGGTCGCCCCCGTTGCCGCATAGCGCCCGTCCCCGGTCACCTCCTCCGGAGCCCACCATGGTTCCGGGGTGAACGCCGGCTGCCAGGCCGCGGTGACAAGCAACCGGTGCAAGGCCAGGTAGTCGCGGCGGGTGCCCACATTGAACCAGCCGCCGCCGTTCAACACCACCCCGCCGAGCCGGCCGCCCCGCCTCAGGCAATCCAGCAACATCGTAACCAGCGGCCGCGGGCCCGATTCATACGGCCGCAACACTTCCCCATTGAGAATCGCGGCGTTGGCGTAATCCACCCGTTCGGGTGCCGGCCGCCCCAGAGCCGATTGCAGATCGACCACCTGCCCGGTGGCCGGATCAAAGGCCACCTGCGCGGCCAGACCCGTGTCTCGCAGAGCGAGGGTCACGGCATTGTTATCCCGGTAATGCGCTTCAACCACGGCGCCAAGATCGATGTCTGTAACCACGTCCCCGCTGTGCACCAATACCGGCTCACCCGCAAACCAATCCCGCGCGTTTACCAGCGCCCCACCGGTTTCCAGCAGTTCCGGCTCGTGAAAAATCCGCAGGTCGGATCCGGGACCAAGCAGCTTGGGAAGGCAAGCCTGGAACGCGGAAACGGAGTGATGCGCGTTAACGGCAAAGTCTCTGACGCCAAGCTGTTCCAGGTGTTGAAGCGCAAAACCAACGATCGGACGGCCCAGAACCGGTAGCAGCGGCTTCGGCCGCACCCGCGTCAGGGGAAGCAGCCGCGTTCCCAGACCTGCCGCCAGGATAAATGCCTTTTCGATGCGCGCCGTCATGCTCAGGGAAAAGTGGCACGCTAGCGCGTATCCCGGCCGCAAGGCAAGGCTCGGTCACACGGCGGCCGCAGCGGGCGTGGCGGGCACAACGACTGAGTTCACACGGCGAACCACGGCGACCACGGCGACCACGGCGGGAAGAGGAAAGAGAAAGAGTTCGGAGCTCGGAGTTCGGAGTTCGGAGTTCGGAGCTCGGAGTTCGGAGTTCGGAGCGGCAGCATGGGAGTTAGGTGCGAGTGCCAACCATAGGGTTGCCGCCATGTCCTCTTAATCTGTGTAATCTGTGTTAATCTGTGGATGCTTTCCCTTTTCTGCGTTCTTCTGCGTGTTCTGCGGATGATTCCTGCCTTCCCGCCGTGGTCGCCGTGTTCCGCTGTGTGACCGGTGGAAGGTGCCGCTAATGGCTCAGCGTTTGTGGCATTCTCCCGGCACCCGGCACCCGACACCCTCTTACATTTGTGGCATTCTCTGCCGTGGCGTTTATAAATGGCGGGGGGCGATCGACTGATGAAATCAATCCTGTTTTCCGGTTGCCGGTTTTTCACCGTGACGGCGCTGCCGGGGCGAAACCCGGTCTGGGGACCTGATTCGGGTCACCTCATCTTTGCCTGCAGCTCCGGACTTTACTTTACATGCTGGATACGGTCGGCAATCGTGAGACTCGCAGCATGGGAGACCTGGGACGAACCTCGGAACTGGCAGATTCCGCCGTTGGAAATGCCAAAACTGCAGCGCCGCGTCACCTGATTTGTGATATCCGGCTTTCATCCTTGCCCGCCTTGTTCTGAAAACCAGAACGGCCCCCGGGCAATTTATCACGCTTGGCGAACGTTGGCAGAAACACGCTTTGATCAGGTGCCGGCCGCACCACACAGGGACCCCTGAATCCATGGAGGATGCATCGCTGCCCGATGACGAGACGCTTGTGCGCCGGACCCAGAGCGGCGACACCAGAGCCTTCGATACGCTCTGGCAGAAGTACAGCCCCCGTATTTATTCGCTCGTCTACAACATGACGTCCAACCACGAGGACGCCAATGACCTGCTGCTCGAAATTTTTTCCAAGGCCTACCGATCGATCAACGGTTTTCGCGGCCGGTCGAGCTTTTACACCTGGATTCACGCCATCGCAGTCAATATGACGATCAACTTCGTCAAAAAACGCGGCCGCCGCGTCCAGATGAGCCTCGACGATATGGACACCAACGTGCAGAATGACAAGGATTTCCTCGAGTTGACGGCCACGAACACGCCTTTGCGCGAGGTGGACCTCTCAGAGTTGCAAAAGAGATTGAACGAAGCCATGCAGAAACTGTCTGTAGAGCACAGAGCAGTTGTGACGATGTTCGATATCCAAGGCATGCCGCACGCTGAAATCGCCCGGATTCTGGGCGTACCTGAGGCGACGGTTCGTTCACGGCTGTTCTACGCACATAGGCAGTTGCAGAATTATCTCGAAGAGTTTAGAAAGAAATGATGCTCGACGAACAGCAGGTACAGCAGCTTCTTCGGCTTAAGCGGTTCGAGCAACCTCCCCCTGGATATTTCGACCAGGCGCTGCACGAATTCCATCGGCGTCAACGCGCAGAACTGCTTCGGCGGTCCGCATTTCGTATTTGGTGGGAGCGCACCGCGTCAGGCCTATTCACCCTTCGCGTCCCGAACTATGCCTATGGAGGCGCCTTCGCCATCTTTTGCGTTATGGCAACGCTCGTCGGCTCAGGCGTGTTTAACTTGCCCCCAGAACCCGAACTGGCGTCGAGCCCGGCCGTGGGTACGGTCTCGTTTGGCGCCAGTACGGTTGCCGGCCGGCTCACGCTTAACCACAAATTTGAATGGGCCGATCTTGAGCGCGCCGCCCGCCTGCGACTCGCGCCTTCCATCGCTCCATCAAGTACCAGTCTTCCCCGCTATGTGCTCGATGGACGCCGTCCGGTGAGCACCGAAGCTTCCTTTAACTTCTGAATGGTAAGGCATGTCGTCCAGGCCTTGGTTCATTTCGGCCCCGTGTGTGTTGGCATCAGCCGGCGGTGGAATGGTTGAAGGGGGCGATTCGCTGGCGTGATGCTTAACCAGGCTGCCTACCGCTCCCACCCTGTTCCCGGACGGGCGGCTGCAATCGAGGTGATCGAATGCCCAGGGGTGATGCCCCGGTTGTCGCGGATGGCTGGTGTATTGCTGCTTTTGCTCAGCACGGCCGGCTTTGCCCGTTCGCAGGATACGCTGGCTTCCATCTCGGCCGACGTTCAACGTATCTACGAGAGCGCTAAAGGCGCGGTGGTTCGGATCGAGTCGGAGGACGATTTCGGCAAGCTCGCCGGGACCGGGTTTCTCATTGATCCGAACGGCACCATCTACACGGCGTACGACGTCGGGGGCGAGTCGCGCGATATCACCGTCGAGTTCGGATCCAAGCGTTACCCCGGCCATCGTCTGGTTGCGGATGCCAAAAGCGGGGTGGCCATCCTGAAAGTCGATGCCAATACGCCCTGGATCCCGCTGGGTAACTCGGATGAATTGAAGCTGGCCTCACCCATCGTTTCCATCGGCTATCCGCTTGACCTGCCGGCCACCCCCAGTTTCGGCCTGATCGGTGGGTTCGACCTGAAGTATTTGAACCGTTATTTTTCAACGACGCTCGTGCGCGCCAATTTGCCGGTGCAAAAGGGCGAAGCGGGGTCGCCCATCCTCAACCTGAAAGGGCAGGCGGTGGGGATCCTGATCCGCAGCATCGGTAACGAATCGGCCTGTTACGCCCTGCCGATGAAGGCTGCCGAGAAAATCCGGGCCGACTACGTCCGTTACGGTGCGGTCCGTCCCGGTTGGCTGGGAGTGTCCGTGCGCGAACGCGATTACGCCATCAAGGATTCCAAGGTCGAGGTTTCCAGCTTGGAAGAACATTCGCCCGCGGAAAATTCGGGGCTCCGGGTGGGTGATACCCTGCTGCAGGTCGGTCAGGTAAAAGTCCGAATCGCGCCCGATGCGTTGAACGTGGCGTTTTTCCTGACCGTCGGAGACCGGGTGCCGGTGACCGTAGTGCGTGACGGCAAAGACCTGACTTTCAAGCTCACGGTCGCAGACATGCCGGCGTCGCCGAACCAGGCACCCTCCATGCTGATACCCGGGTTGCCCTCAGAATTGCGTAGCCCGGCCGAGTTTCCGAGTTACCCCTGATCCACCCGGGTCGCCAGCTCCGGCAGGGGGGCGTGCGCCCCGGTAGCTCCGGCGTGAGGCCCGCAACTTTTCCTCGCGCCGCCTCCCGGACCCCACCCTTCCCGGGTGACGTGCCGCAGATCCTATGGAATTACGGTAAATAATTATTGGTGGCAATCTTGTTCACTCCGTCTAAGGTTCGGCGTTTAAGGCATGCCTAATACTGAGTCCGAGCGTGTGGAGCTCTCCTTTGAGGCCGCAATCGAAAAGTTGGAAAAGATCGTCGAGCAAATGGAGTCGGCCAAACTCCCTCTCGAAGATCTGCTCGTACGGTACGAAGAAGGCATCCGGTTGGTGGCCGTCTGTAACGACAGGCTTACGGCCGCTGAAAACCGGATCGAAATGCTGAACCGCGAAGCCACGCAAAAAACCGCTCCGGCGGAATCTGTAAAGGCCAAGGACGCCGTCAAGGCGATCAAAAATCAAGACGATCATGAAATCAGTCTCTTCTAATCCCACCCGAGGCCGAATCCTCGACACCATCAACGGTCCGAGCGACCTGAAGCGGCTGGACGAAGCGCGGTTGCAAGAGCTCGCGCAGGAGATCCGCGACGAGCTGATTACCGTCCTGTCCCAAACCGGTGGGCACCTTGGGCCTAATCTCGGGGTCGTGGAGCTTACGATCGCGTTACACCGGGTTTTCGACACCCCGATCGACAAATTCGTGTTCGATGTCAGCCACCAAGGGTATGTCCATAAGTTATTGACCGGTCGCCGCGACCGTTTCGACACGATCCGCCAGCATCAGGGCCTGAACGGATTTCTCTTGCGCACCGAGAGCGAGCACGACTGCTACGGCGCAGGTCACGCCGGAACGGCCCTCTCCGCGGCGCTCGGCATGGCCGTGGCCCGCGACCGTCGCGGTTCCAAGGAAAACGTCATCGTTGTGGCGGGCGACGCCGCTTTTACCTGCGGCACCAGCTACGAGGCACTCAATAACGTCGCCGATAACACCAAAAAGTTCATCGTCGTCCTTAACGACAATGAATGGTCGATCGCCAAAAACGTCGGCGCCATCGCCAATTACCTGAACAAAATCGTGACCAGCGACGCCTACAGCCACCTGCACGAAAAGGCTGAAAGGTTCGTCGAAATGATTGGTGGCCGTTTCGCCCACCAGCTCGTTACCAAGGTCGAGGAGGGCGTCAAACACCTGGTGCTGCCCAGCGTTATCTTCGAGGAGCTCGGTTTGCGCTATTTCGGGCCGATCGACGGGCACGACATCGAGCTGCTGATCCAGACCTTCGAATTCCTTAAACGCCAGAACGAACCCGTTCTCCTGCACATCATCACCCAAAAGGGTAAAGGTTACGCACCCGCCATCGCCAAGCCGGACAAGTTTCACGGCCTGGGCAAGTTCAAGCTGGAAACCGGCGAGACGGCTGCCGCCAGCACGCCGACCTACTCCGAGCTCCTCGGGCAGACGCTGGCCAAATTTGCCGATACCAATAACCGCATTATGGCGATTACCGCCGCCATGCCTTCCGGCACCGGTTTGTTCCACTTTGCCGCCAAGCATCCGGATAAATATTTCGACGTCGGCATCGCTGAAGAACACGCCGCGCTTTTTGCCTGCGGTCTGGCCACGCAGGGGTTCCTGCCCTTCCTGACGATCTACTCGACATTCATGCAGCGCGCCTACGACATGATCATTCATGACATCTCGCTGCAAAACCTGAACGTGGCGCTTTGCATGGATCGTGCCGGGCTGTCCGCGGATGATGGTCCGACCCATCACGGGCTCTTTGATATCGGTTACCTGCGCCACGTGCCCAACGTGGTGCACATGCAGCCGAAGGATGAAGATGAATTCGTCGATATGCTCTGGACGATGACCAATTACCGCCAGGGGCCCATCGCGATCCGTTACCCCCGCGGCGCCGGTACCGGCGCCAAACCGAAACCGCAGCCGCGCCTGCTCGAAATCGGGAAGGCTGAGGTCGTCCAGCACGGGCGTGACGTTGCGCTGTTCGGCCTGGGAAACATGTTCGCGTTGGCCGAAGAAACCGCAAAATTGCTCCAGGCCGAAGGTTACTCCGTCGCCCTGATCAATCCCCGGTGGATCAAGCCGATTGACACCGGCACGCTTGAGTTTTTCGCCCAGAGCGTCGACGTGATCTGCACTTTCGAAGATCACGTTTTACATAACGGGTTCGGCTGCGCCGTCATGGAGCACCTCAACGAGGCGAATATCTCGACCCCGGTGGTTCGGATCGGTTGGCCCGACCAGTTCATCGAGCACGGCGCCATACCGATTCTGCGCAAGAAATACGGGCTGACGAGTGAAGCGGCGATCGAGAAGCTCAAGGTTCACCTCAAACGGAGGCGCCAGGTAAAGACCTCAAAGTCGGCCGCTTAGACTGGAACGGAAAACCGGTTTTTCCGCCACCATCCCAAGACCCGGCGGCGCCGCGTGCCGTCTGAAACGGACGCCGCTTTCACGTTTCCGCCGGGCTGGGGGTAACCGCCTCTGTTGACATGGCCGCCGCGATCGTCGCAGAAGGGCTCACCAAGACGTACCGGACCTACCGTAAACGCGAAGGACTCGCCGGCGCTTTGCGCGGGTTGTTCTCGCGCGAGTACGAGGAGGTTCATGCCGCTCGTAGCGTCTCTTTTTCGATTGAGGAAGGGGAACTCGTAGGGTTCCTCGGCCCGAACGGGGCCGGCAAAACCACCGTGCTGAAGATGCTGTCCGGGCTCCTCGTGCCTTCGGCCGGGACCGCCCGGGTGCTTGGGTTTGTGCCGTGGCAGCGCAAAACGCCGTTCAAACGCCTGTTCAGCTTGATTCTAGGGCAGAAAAACGCCCTGTGGTGGGATCTGCCCGCGCGTGAGTCCCTCGAATTGAACCGTGCGATCTACCAGATCCCTGAAAGACAATACCGGGCCACGGTCGACGAACTTGTCGATTTGCTCGATGTCCGCGACAAGCTCGGCACCATGGTGCGCGAACTCAGCCTCGGCGAACGCATGAAGATGGAGCTGATTTCGGCCCTGTTGCACCAGCCGAAAGTACTGTTCCTGGATGAGCCCACGATCGGTCTGGACGTGATCAGCCAGCAGAAGGTGCGCGATTTCTTGCGGTTCTATAACGAAAAGAACCGGATCTCAACCATCCTCACCAGCCATTACATGCAGGATATCGAAGAGCTCTGCCGGCGAGTCATTATCATCGACCACGGCCAGGTCTTCTTCGACGGCGCTTTTGCCGATATCCTGGAGCGGTACGGTGGGGCTAAATACCTTCGGTTTACCTTCGATGCGCCGCCGAAACGGTTGCCGGCCGGCTTGGCGCGCGCTTCCGGAGCGCCCCCCAATGAGCTTAAATTCAAGGTCCCGCGCGAACAGGTCGCGAATGTCTGCCGCGAGATCCTGGCGGACAATGCCGTCCGCGATTTCAGCGTGGAGGAAGAACCGATCGAGGAAATCGTCCGCCAGCTTTTCCGCGAGCACGCAGAAAGGAGTTTGGGGTTCGGGATTCGGAGTTCGGCGTTCGGAGAAGTCGTAGACCCCGGTCCGATCCTTCCGCAGACCGCGCCGGCACACAGCGCCACGGCGGAACCCGGCGACCACGGCGGGAAGATTGAATTATCCTCAGAACGCGGAGACAACGCAGACAAGGAGTCCGGGAAACCGGCACTTGACGCCGGCCTTTGGGACCGATGATGCCGCTCCCTACCCGTTACTCGTTACCGGTTCTCCGTGCCGCGCTCAGCTTCTTCCGTTAATCCGCTTTTCTCGCCTCGTCCATATCAAACGCGCTGGCGGAGAGACCTCCTGAATCATATACCTTTTAACGCGGAGAACGCGATGTGCGACGTTTTTATTTCCTACTCATCCGATGCGAGACCTTGGGCTGAAAGGCTGTCCGAGTCTCTGGAACGTAAAGGGATATCAACCTGGACGGACTTCAAAAACCTTGCGCCTGCTCAGCGGTGGGTTGAAGAACTTCAGGATGCCTTAGATAAGGCCAGGTACTTTGTCATCCTTGTAGGGCCCGAGAAGCGCGTTGGATCGCAGCAGGATCGAGAATGGCAGGGCGCCTTGAAAGGTATTTGGACCGATCCCAACAAGCGTATCATTCCTGTGCTTGTCGGCGATGCCACGCTCCCTTCGTTTTTGAACGACTGGCTATCCGTTCGAATGCACCCGGGCAAACCGGAATCCTCCTGGATTGATGAGGTATGCGAGACAATCCGTGAGACCGGCCCGGAAGAGTCAAGTAAGGTGACGAAACGAACGGCACGCCCGGACAAGGCGCTCCGACATCGCTTGGCAAAGATTGAAAGGGCAGCAAAACAGCTGAAGTCCGGCCAGGAAAAGTAGCGATGGGCGCGGAGCGCAGGCGGGAACACTTCGGCACTGGTGCGTTGAGCCTCAATCCCGCGACCTCAGTGTTTCTGAATTGCCCTTATGATCTCGAATACCGGTCGAATTTTGATGCGGCCGTGTTGACCGTGATCTGCTGCGGATTCATGCCGAGATGTGCTTTGGAGAGCGGTACCGTAGCCGAGCATAGAATGGATCGGATCATCGGCCCCATTTTCGAATCAAAGTACTCAATACACGACCGATCCCGCTGTAAAGGAGAAGGGGACGCCAACCTGGCGCGCTTTAACATGCCACTCGAACTTGGCATCGCAATGGCGCGTCGGCACCAGATGAGGCGCAAGGCCCAAAGGCATGATTGGCTTGCCATCGTACCTGCGGAACACGAATACGCTCGTTTCATTTCGGACGTGGCTGGATTCGATCTCATGCGCTACGATGGCTCCAAAGAGGGCTTGGTCTCCGCCATCATGCCGTCGTTGGCCACCCGATGGGAGGCGAAAGGCACGCTGAAGTCCGAGCACGTGCTCAAGGCTCTTCCTGGGTTTGAGCAGGAAATGCGGACGTTGCGAGAAGAGTGGCGGAATCAGCCACCGTGGGCCGACATCGTCCTCGCGGCGCTCGAGATTGTTAAGCGCATTGCGTGATAGCCCCGGTACCCCTGGTGTACCCGTTACCCGTTACCCGTTACCCGTTACCCGTTACCCGTTACTCGTTACTCGTTACTCGTTACTCGTTACTCGTTACTCGTTACTCGTTACTCGTTACCGGTTCTCCGTGCCGCCCTCCACTCGGCCGCACCGCCCAGCCAGAGACGCATCGGCACCATTTCTGAACGCTGAAAACTGTGGCGCTCGAAAAACCGCACGGACTCTTCGGTGTTGACGCGATCGGTCAAGAGGGTAATCCGCAGAAAGTCTTTCTGCCTGGCAAAGTTGATGGCGTACTCCAGTAATTGACCGCCGAACCCTTGCCGTCGGAAACTGCGGTGCACCACCAGGTCCTCGAGCAGGATCACGAACCCGCCTTCCGCGGTGCTGATGGTAAAAAGCAGATTGATCATCCCGATGATCTGCTGCGCGCCCCGCAACACAAAAATTCGGCCCCGGTTGGGTTGTTCGAGAATGAGGCGCAGCCCGCGCATCTGGGTATTGTAGTCGGGCCGGAAATCCGGTTCCTGCGCAAACAACTCTACCAGCAGCTCCGTTAAGGCAGGAAGATCCTCCAGCGTGGCGGCTTCGATGCGGGTTAACGGATCCATGAAGCCGCGCATCATGGCAGAAACCGGCAGGCTTCGGAAAGCATTTTCCTGGGCGTTGGACGTCATCGGAGGTGAGGGGTAGAGCGAGCGACGATTTTCTACACTTGAGCCTGGTCGACGGGAGGTATAGGACACAAAGCTGAATGATCTGGCTCGGGATTTTGCTGCTTAGTTACCTCCTCGGCTCGATCCCGAGCGGCTACCTCGTGGCAAAGTCGCAAGGGATTGACATCCGGCAGCACGGCAGCGGGAACATCGGCGCCACCAATGTGCTGCGAGTCATGGGCAAGAAGTGGGGCTACCTCGTTTTCGCGTGCGATGCGATGAAAGGATTTCTCGCCGTCAAACTGGCGGCCCAATTGGCCGGCGCGGGGCACGCCAATGCGGCCTTGGGTGCGGTTCTGGGCGCCATCGGCTGCATTCTCGGCCACAACTACACGGTCTGGCTCCGGTTCAAAGGCGGCAAAGGCATCGCCACTTCCGCCGGCGTTCTGCTCGGCCTGTTTCCGCTAACGGTCATTCTGACGGTGTTGATCATCTGGCTCGTGGTTTTTTTGGTTGGCCGCTACGTCTCCCTCGCCTCCATCTGCGCCGCACTCTCTCTTCCGGTTGCCGTCTTTCTGCTGGTGACCCATGCGGGGATCGATTTCTGGATGCGGTTCTGGTTTTCTGTGCTCATCAGTGCACTCGCGGTGTGGCGGCACCGCGGCAACCTGGCGCGGCTTGCCAAGGGTACCGAGTCCCGGTTTACCCGTAGATGACTGCACCGGTTGCAGAACCAATTCAGGTCCGTCGGGTATAACATGGCGCGGATCACGTGTTTGGGAGCCGGAGGGTGGGGAACCGCTCTGGCGTTGCTGGCAAACCAGAACGGGCATGAAGTCACGCTCTGGTGCCGCCGTCCCGGCTTTGCCGGCCAGTTGCGCCGGGAACGCGTAAATGAGATTTACCTGCCCGGCGTCCCTTTACCCTCCGGGCTCGACATGACGTCCGACCTGGATTCGGCCGTGGCCCGGGCAGAAGTCGTGATCTGGGCGGTGCCATCCTCCGGCCTCCGAGAGGTCGCGGCGGAGATCCATACCCGCCGCGCCTTACCGGCTGCGGCCGTGTTTGTCTCGACCGTGAAAGGCATCGAATCCGGTACCGACCTGCGCATGAGCCAGGTCCTCGGCCAGATCTTTCCGGCTCACCCCGCCACGGTCCTGTCCGGGCCGAACCACGCCGAAGAAGTGGCCCGCGGTGTCCCGTCGGCGACCGTCCTGGCCGGACCCGCCGGCCTGGCCCGGCGCCTGCAGCAGATGCTCGCCAGTGACCGGTTCCGCATTTACACCAGTTCCGACCTGCCCGGCGTCGAACTGGGCGGCGCCTTGAAAAACATCTTTGCCCTCGCCGCCGGCATGAGTGACGGACTCGGTTTCGGCGACAATTCCAAAGCCGCTCTCGTCACCCGCGCCCTCGCCGAGATGGTCCGGCTCGGCACCGTCCTGGGTGGACGGCGCGAGACGTTTTACGGCCTCAGCGGGATGGGTGACCTGACCGTCACCGCCTTCAGCCGGCACAGCCGCAACCGCCGGGTCGGCGAGCGGCTCGCCCAGGGTGAGACTCTGGGCGCCGTCACGCAGAGCATGCGCATGGTCGCCGAAGGCGTCAACACGACCCGCGCCGCCCTGGCCCTCGCTCAACGCCACCGCATCGACGCTCCGATTACCCAAGGGGTGCACTCCGTGTTGTACGAAGGGGAGCGCGTCGGCCATGCCCTGCAAAGGCTGCTCGAACGCGGTTTGCGTTCCGAAGAAGAATAAATAAAGAAATTCCACAAACGCCACAAGCTGCACTCCGCCGCGCACGGGCGCCCGGAAAAATCCGGACAAGCCCGGACCTCCTGCGCGTAAAAGGGTTGATCCTTGCCTGCGGGGCGGCCGCAATTTTTTGTACCCGTGCTTCACCAGCCGTCCCTTCTCCGCCGTTTTTCCGGAATTCATAACGTTTCCCTCGAATGGTATCCAGGTTGGTGTTCTCCGGTTCGGCCCGGCTCTTCGCGTTGTGAAAGTTGTGGCATTTATCCGCCCCGTCATAAAATCGTTACAATATTACACCGCGCCAAAATTAGGGTTGCTATTTCACGAACAGTTTCCTAACTCCGTTGCGTTGAGAGGAAGTTCCGCGGGTCACCTCCGCCCCGGCTTGCCTCCGGGTTGAACAGGATCATTTGCATGAACAAAGGTCGTCCACGACGCGCTTGGAATCGAAACCAGGCAGGCCTGACATTGGTGGAACTGCTGGTGGTGCTTGCCATCATCGGAACCCTTGCCGGGATTGTCTACCCTGCCATCGTCGATTCGTTTCAAAAAAGCCAGGCTGCCATGGCGGCGCAACGCATCGACGCGGTGGAGAAGGCCAAGGTGCAATTTCGCCTGGATAATCCCAACGCCACCACGGCTCAGTTCGGCGACCTTCAGCCTTACCTGGTACAGTTGGGACAACCCTTGAGCAGCCTGGCGGCTCTGAATGAGGGCACCGGCGGTACGATTAACATCGGTGATCTGGTTAATACCGCCTATTTTGTCCAGTCAGGCTCGAACGCGAAATTCACGCAGTTGCTGGCCAAGTATCACGTGCCGCTCAGCAGTAAACCCGAAGGCGACGCTGCCGCGACGGCGGCGTCAGGTTCGTCCAACCCTTAGGCGCCCGGAGCCTTTTCTGCCACGGAGGGATGCCATGCCGCGTTACGAGGTGATCACGCAGACGCGCAAGCACGCGCCATACACCCGTACCCTCGCAGAGGCCTCGTCCCTCGCTGAATTGAATGCCCGGCTGATTAACCTGAACAAGCCCATCGTCCAGGTGATCGAGCCGGTTCCAACCGGCCAAAAGGCCGGCAAAATTCGCGTTGGCCTGCGGGCGCGATTGCTTTTCCTGCAGCAGTTGGAAACGTGTGCCTACCTCGGAGTCGACCTGCGGGCCGCCCTTGGAATGTGCCTCGACAGTACCTCCCGCAAAAGCCGCAGCGATCGCCGGTTGCGCGCCGTGCTCACGGAACTGCACACCCATCTCTCGCGCGGCGCCTCGTTCTCGCGAGCTGCCGGCGCGTACCCGGAAGTCTTTGACCAGGTCTCCGTCGGGCTCCTCTCCGCCGGCGAGGAAGGTGGCACCTTCCCGGAGTCGCTGACGAACGTCCGGCGGATCTGGGCGCGCAACGAGGAGTTACGTCACCGGTTGAGCACGATGCTGGTCTACCCGCTCGTGGTGCTCGCCGCGGCGGTCGGCGTCGTCTGGTTGCTCATTACCCGGGTAGTCCCGCAGTTCGTCGCCGTGCTTTCCGAAATGAAGGTGGACCTTCCCTGGCCTACCCGGATGCTGGTTGCAATCTCACAGTTTGTACGGGATGACCCCTGGCTGGTCGGGGGCGCCGCACTGCTGATGATCGCAGGCCTCATGCGCCTTCCCGCCCTGGTCAGAAAGCAACCCAGACTGCACGGGCTCATCCTTCGCCTGCCCGTATTGGGCAAGCTGAACCTCCTGCTGCTCCGCGCGAACTTCTGCCGGACCTTTGCCCAGCTCAAAACCGCCCGGGCCAAAACCACCCACGCCCTCCTGCTCTGCCGTGACCTCAGCTGGAATTTTGAGTACCGCGCGGCCGTGGCTCGCGCCCTCGTACGGGTGCAGCGCGGGGAGGGCTTATCCCGGGCCTTGGCTGATGAAGCGGACATGTTCGGAGACATGATCGCCAACGGAATCAACTTCATGGAAGTTTCCGGGGCGGGTAGCGAAGGGCTGAACCGCCTGACGGAATTGCTCGAACGGGAACTGGACGGCCAGATCAACGTGATGCGACAGGTGCTGGATCCGCTGCTCATCCTTTTCCTCGGGGGTGTTATCGGCGGGATCGTCTTTGCCACGTTCCTTCCAGCCCTCCGGATTTTGCAAAACATCTGATTCAATATTTTTTTCTGTTATTTTATTTTGTTGAAGGCTAACACTGGGGCACCGCGATGGGTTATTCCTTGGTTCATTTCCTGCGCCATTTTCCTTGGAAGTACTACCTGTGTGGAGGGTTATTCCGGGCGAATGAACCGATCATCGCCGTGATCCTGTCCCCGGCCCAATCGCCTGCACTGGTCACCCGCGGGCGGCATGCACTCTGGTACGAGAATGACGTTGCCGTGATGCCTGACCGGCCGCCTTCACCCGAGTCCGGACTGGAGGCCGGACTTTGCCCAGGACGCAGCTTCAGCGCAAGGCTGCTGGCTCGAGGCCGCGCCAAGAACCCTGCGCGTTACGTGTTGCTGCCCGAACTGGCCGTAAACGATTTCTACTGCAACGTGCACAGGGTCGACGGCCTGCGCGAGAGCAGTACCGAGGTGCTGCTGGAAAGTTTGCAGGAGGATCCGCGCCAGGTTTTCGGAGCGTGGGATGAACCGCGGGCCTTTCGCTGGGCTATCCTCTCCACCGATTTGGAGTTGCCGCACGGGTCCCTCGACCGGCCCCACTCCCAGGTTATGATCGTGGGTTTGCCGGCCGAATACTGCGAGCGCGTGGAGATCTGGGCTGAACGGCAGAAAGCCTCGCTCGCGGCAATCATACCGCCCGTCCTGGCGTGTTTGAAATGGTTCTTGGAAACGCTGGCGCCCGTTGCGGAGCCTTGCGTGCTCATGGTGGAACTGGCTCAGGTGACGGTTCTTGCCGTTCTGATGGAGGGCCGGGTCATCCTCTTGCGCCAATACGCGACTGAAGTGGATTACCTGTTCGAAGATCTGAGCGAGCGCGTGCGTGAGTTCGCCGTCGCACCCGGCCGCATCTACCTCTGGAGTCTGGGTCCACCCAAACTCCAATTGCCGGATCATTTTTCAGCCACCCGAGTCACTGCGGAGATCATGCGTGAAGCGTCCGGCGGCGTTTTTTTACACCGGAAAATGGGCGACACGAAAACCGAAACTGAGGAACCGGCGGCCTACCTGTTACACTGGGCTGCCCGACATGTAGCGTGAAAAACCTGTTTGTCTCTCCGGAACGCGTCGCCGTGCAGAACTATCGCACCGGCCTCCCTTTTCGGGTGGCCGCCGCGATAATTCTCGCCGGCTTGGTTTTACAGGCGCCAATGCTCCTGAGCAGCGTCCTGACGTGGAGGCGTTACCAGCGTGCCCAGGACCGGCGTGAAATGCTGCGGGCCGAAACCGCGAACTTTCAGGCGCAACTCGTGCCGCTTCAGGAAACCAAGCGCAAGCTGCAGCAGATCCACCAGTGGGAACCGATCTTCAAGGCGCGCCTGCCGGTCAGCGCCATCCTTGCCGCCGTGGAAAAGTCGATCCCGGACCAGGCCGTCCTCGGATCAGTCTCGATCGAGGCCGACCAGTTCGACCGCGTTCCCGTAACCGGCGGCGTTTACCGTGTCCCGACCAACTACCGATTGGTTTTGCAAGGCGAAACGCGCCCGGAGCAGGGTGAAGCCGTCCAGGTCTTCAGCGAAACGCTGTTGCGCCGCCTGCCGCCCGGTTCCGAGGAAATCCGCAACGACCGGCAACCGAGGGCAGCCGGAAATTATAACTCGTTCGTCCTTCAGTACTCGATCAAACCGAATGGAAACTACTTTGGCATGGGCGTACAGCGACTCGCCGATCCGGACCCGCTCTAGGACCCCTTTTTCATGAGGCCCGCGTTCAATTTCATCGCCCTCGCCAGTCTCGGCGTCGGCGCGATTCTCTGCACGGAAAATGCCTTGCTGCAGCATGGGCGGTATGAAGTCGAGGAGCTCGAACGGCAAAACGCCCTGTCCGAGCAGGGTAACCGGCGGTTGGCTGACGAAGGTAAGGCCTTGCAGGCCAACCGGTCGCGCATTGAAGCCCTCTACCTGCGGTTGAAAGATTCCTTGGCGGGCCTGCACAGCTCTCCCGGCGGCAGCAATCGGCCCGCCGCTCGTCCGGAAGACCCGGTTGAGCAAGGGACGCGCGTCGTTCAGCAGCTCAATGACGCCGGTGTGATCACCCAGCAGGGCCGGACGATGCCCGGTGAAATGGCGCAGATCCATGAAGCCGGCGCATCCCGGCTCGAGCTTCACCGGCTGATTCCGTTACTGACCGAACAGGAAAACTCGAATGCTTTCCTTTTTCTCGATCGCATCATGCTGACCCGCCCCGCATCGGTTCCGCCCTTTTCGTCTGAACCGATCTACCTGGATGCCCGGTTCACGGTCCGCTTAATGACTGCCAAGCAATGATGAAGGCCGTTTCTACCTCCGCGGTGTGGCTGCTGTGGGTTTTTTCTGGAATAGCCTTGGCCGGCGATCCGATGCAACTGCCCGAATTGTACCTGTTTCACTACCAGCCGGCGAAACGGGATCCATTTATCAGTGCAAATGCCGCCCGCACGCTGGTTTCCGGAGAACCGCGGGTTGAGGGCGTTGTTTCCGGACGCATCCTGGAGCAGTACCTGCAAACCCTGTCGCGGCTGATCCAGAAAGAACTGTTCGTCGAAGGCGTCAGTATCAGTGACGATCAGGCCAAGGCGGTCGCACTGATTAACGGCGTCGAATTTCGCATGGGAGACAGCCTGCCCGTGCCGGCCCAGCCGGAACAGATCAGCCAACTCGAGGCGCTGTCGCGAACTTACGGGTTGCCGCTCCGGCGCGGCGGGCAGCCGTCCGACAGCGTGCTTTTCGAGGTCGGTCAGATCAAGGCGACCGGGGTTTGTATCGTGTTACCCGGTTTCAAGACGACCCTCTGCGAAATTCCTTTCGAAGGCGACAATATCCCTAACCAAGTTCAACTCGAACGGAGGCGCTCAAGCTCAAACAATCGATGAACCGCACCCTTCTGCTCCTCCTGCCGTTCTTCACGGCCAATGCCCTTCGGAGTCAAACCGTTTCACCGCCCGAGCCGCCTCCGATGCTGCCGGCGGCAAGCGCCAGCCCGTCCCCGGCGGTGACCCCTGCACCCGGCGGCGGCGTGGAAACGGGCGGCCAGGATAGCGTCGTCGATGAGATCGAACGGTTGCTCCGGGAACGCGAAAGCGCGCAGGCGGCCGCCGCCGCCCGCCTGCCTCCCGATCGGCCGCGTACCCACCGTTTCACTAACCAGCCGTTGTCGCGGGTCTTGCGTATCCTGGCCGAACAGGCGGAGATCAACTACATCGAACCTAATTTCACCAGCGAGGAACGCATCTCCGTGACGCTGAACAACCTGACCCCGCTGCAGGCGTTCTATGAGATCGCCCAATCCCGAGGGTTCCAGGTGGTTGCCGACGGCCGGAAGTACACCCTGCGCCGTTCGGATGTGGAGTCGCCAAGTTTCTACCTGACCCGGCGTTACCCCATCAGAAATCAACCGGCGGAATTTTTGCTGCAGCCGGTCGCCAACCTCCTCGGCATTAAGGTGGCGGCTGCAACCGACCAGTTCCCGGCATACCCGAAACCGGCCAACAATAACGTGACGCCTGACGCGTTTTCTACAGGTTCGGGAGTGACCGGAACCGGTTCCGACCAAAGCCGGCCGCGTTATCAACCGGGTGTGCCTTTTGATGCGCCGCTGTCCACCGGCGGCTTTTCCCGGGACACTCAAAGCGCTATCTTCATCGAGCGAAGCAGCAACTCTCTCGTGGTTCGAACCACGTTTGAGCAACAGGAGGCGGTTGCCGCTGAGATCAGGCGGCTCGACCGGCGTGAACAGCAAATCCTGATCAAAACCTACGTCGTGGAGGTCACCGACACTAATGGGATCGGCGGCGGCATCGACTGGTCACAGACGCTCGGTCTGGCGCCGGATCAGGGAGCGAAATTCTCGCTTACCGGCAACGTCGGTACCCCCTCCGGGCAAACCATCACCGGGCGCTTGAACCCGGGTGCGTTCTTCACCAACGGGCTCGTCCTGAACCTTTCTGACGTCCAGATCGTCTTGCGGGCGCTGAAGCAGCGGGGACGCGTCAAGAGCAGTAATTCCCCCATGACCGTCGCCAAGAGCGGGATGCCGGTCACGATCCGTTCGGACACCAAACAAACCATCTTCCTGCAGACGCCCGGGACCAACAACTACGGGCCCAGCACCACCCCGTATACGTTTACGACCGGCCTGACCATCGACGTAGTCGCCCGCATCCTGGAAGGCAGCCTTATCGACCTTAACCTGAATCCGACCCTTTCGAGCACGATTGGCACCAGTGACGCGCAGCCTGGCACGACTACCCAGGTGCCGGTCATTTCGACGCGGAGCACGACGGCAAACGTCACGGTAAAAAGCGGCCAGGCGGCCGTCATCGGCGGCATCCTCCAGGATACCGCCAGTTTTAATGCCAACGGTATCCCCGGGCTCGCCAGGATCCCCATCGTCGGTTACCTCTTCAAGTCACACATCAGGTCTAACCAAAGAACCAACCTGATCGTCATCGTCTGCCCGATTATCGTGCCGGCCGCGTTGCACCGCCAGGATCGGGTCGGTGAAAGCGAGCGCAAAATCGTGACCGACGCGTACGATCTGCCCGGGGAGCCGCCACCGTTGCTCCAGGGGACCGCCGATAAGCAATTGCCGGCCGAGCGGTGACCATGGCGATGACCTGAAATGCAATGGCGTGAAAAAGGCTTCTCGCTGGTGGAAGTGCTGGCCTCGGTGCTGGTGCTGGCGTCGGCTTCCGTGGCCATCACGGCCGGGTGGCGTTTGGCCGATTACAAGGAGTTGGCCATGCGCCTGGATGACCGCGCCGGACGCCTCCTCCGCGAGTGTTACGAGATGCAAACGTTCGCCCCGGCGGAGAGTAAGCCGTTCAAGGCCGCCGGTACTCCTAACAACCAGTCGCTGGTGCAGGGATTCCTTTACCATCCCCGGGCGCAGCCGAGCGACCCCGCACAGGATCGCGGCACTTACCTCGACGTGGTGCCTTACACCATTTCCATTAGCCCAGACGGAAAATCGATGGAACTTCGCTACGAGTTACCCGGCTTCGGCCGGATCCGTCAGCAAAGCATGCGCCGGTCCGCCGGCTTCAACCCGCAGCCGCTTGATCCTTGAATCACGATGGATCATCCGCGCCCCACTACCGCCGCTCCTGCTGCTGAACGTGCTTTCACGCTGGTAGAATTGTTAGCTGCCCTGGGAGCGATGGTCGTCGTTCTCGGGGCCGCAACCGGTTTCCTGCTGACCGCACTCCTCCGTGAAAACGCCGTGCTCGAGGCGGAGCGTCTCGAAGCGATGCACGACGATTTGGCCCAGATTATGGTCCGGACCGTCAAAACCGCGGCCGCGTTCCAGATCTATACGGACAAATCCCAATATCATCCGGGCCGGTCGGAGAACGGCGTGCGTACCGGTAACTTCCTGGTATGCGTGAGGACAGACGCGGACGGCACGCAGACCGAATCTGATTTCGAGTTGTCGGGCCAGGGGATCATTTACACAAAAACGGTCGCTGCCGGTACCGCGACGACCAAGACCTATGCGAACGCACGGATCCCGGCCGGGTCCGTCAACCTTTTTAACACAGACCTCGGGATGGTGCAGGCAGCCTGGGAGGTGCAAACCCGGCAGGATCTGGTCCCTTTCCGCGTCTGCGCGATGCCCCTGGTCATGCGTTAAAAATCAGCAATCATGCTCAAGCGACGGCAACAACAGGGTTCAGTGTTCATCTACGTCATCGGCGCGGTCGCGATCGCTTCGCTGGTTGCCGCAGGTTATTTGCTTATTGTGGATAACGGCCGGGAAAGGTCCGCCCGCGAAGCTGACTCGGCCGCCCAGGAAATCGATCTCGAGGAAGGCATCCTGGCCATTAAGGAAGCAGTCGAGCAACAAGCGTTGGCGACCGCGCAAATCGACTTGGCAGCCAGCCTTTCGTCCGCTTCCGCCGGGACCGGTTTGCCGGCGACCTTTGATCTGCAAACGACCGACGGTGCGACGGGCCTCGTCACGCTGGCGAACTTTGCCGATAGTTCCTTTCTGCACCGCGCCGCCTCGTTGATGATGTCCGGTGACCCCTTCCTGAGCGCTCGCGCCGATATCCGGACCCTGAGCCTGCGGGCAAAAACCGCTCAGGCCTACCTCCAACCCGCACGCACCTCGAACAAGCAGGTGATGGAAAATCCCGAGATTGATTTGAGGCAGATCCCCCTTTCCGAGTTCACCGTCTACGCCGCAGCCGGGAGCGTGCAGTTAACTTCACGAACCTTTGCTTCCGGCAGCATCGGACGGGTCTACGCGCGGGGTGACCTTCAGATAACCGGTTTACTGAACTCAATCTGTCCCGTGGTTAGTGGCGGTCAGGTGAAATTGGCGGACGGTGCCGAGCTTGATCTGCAACCGCCGGGTACGGCGGTTCCGGCCGTCAGATTGTCCGGCGGTTTTGATAGCGGCAACGCGGACTTTCTGGCGATGGCGAGGACCGAACTGAATTCCCAGGTCATCACCCGCCAGGTTCTCCCCCTCAACGCCGGCGTGACCCCGATCCTTTATCAAGGTCAAGGCGCCGGTGCCGCTACCGGCGGTGGCTCCGGTGGCGGTACACGTAACAACAACCCGGGGGTTAACTTGACGGCATTCGAGGAAAGTTGTGCCGTGCAGGTCGCCGTCAGCCGTCAGGCCGGTCCGAAGCCCTCAGGCGGCGCCGCGTCAACGTCTTGGGTGGTAAACGTCACCGGCCTGGATAACTCCGGTTCGGAAGTGCGGCCCGGGATCGTGGCCTCGACGCAAGGCCGCCCGTTTGCAGCCGCTGCTCATGACGGTGTGACGGTCCTTGCGTTTGATTATGCCGCCATCGGCCGCCAGCCCGCACCGCACGCGATCAGTATCCGGATCTACAACGGCGCCGCCTTGGACCCGAATGCGCTGGTGCTGGTGCGGGGCGCTGACCGGCTCGGCGGCGACTTGTCCATCGTCAGCCCGCACCCGATGATGATCTCGGGCGACTTCAATACCCAACCGGTCGGCGGCGTTGTCCCGGCGGTTTCTCTGGTGACTTCACAAGGTGTGCAAATCGAGGGCAGCGCGGACGCACTTTGGGCCCGCCAGACCTTTGGGGCCGCCCGTTAGTTTAGGTTTCCCATGCATCCCCACGCTGACTCGAAGGTAGCGAGCGCAATCGGACTCCGCCTGGACCGTGGTGCGTTCGCCGAATGTAACCGCTCCCTGCTGAAACACCTTGCAGCCGTCATGGGCGTGAAGGTTGGCGAGTTCGGATCAATTTATCCAAACGGCGGCGAACAAAGTGATGCAAACGGGCAATTGCCGTCCATCTGGCAGCAGGATAGCGTCCTTGAAACCTATTGCCGCCAGGTTGACCTGGATCTCAGTTCGTTCCTCAGCAAAATCGTACGCGAATACCCGGTACCGGCTTTCAACCCGACGATCCTCGGCCTTTCCCCGGCCGACCTTATCATTCCGCCGCTGGCCATTCCCTTGATGCCGGTGGCGTCGCGCAACGGCGAAATTACCGTGGTTTCCTGGGTTCCGGGGCTGAACCGGTTGCTCGGGACCCCGGTTGCCGGGGTTCTCAACGCCTTCTGGGGGGTGACCAGCATCCATGCCCTTTGGTGTGAGCCCGCCCATTTGCGAGAGGCGCTCCGGATTTCGGCGCCGCGCCTTCTGATGAATGCCGGAATGGAACCCGTCCGGGAAATCCGCAATGGCGGTATTCCCTGGGTCGACCTCGATTGTATTCCGCCCAGTGAAAAGACCAACCAGTGGTTCAGCCCGCTGCTGCAACGCAAGTACGGCGCCGCGCCCCTCTACCTTGGCAAACGCGTCCTGACGCTTGGGGTTCCCAGGCTGCTGGATGCGAGGGTAAAAGCTGAAATCGAGGGCTCGCTCCGGCACCGGTTGACCATCCAGCAGGTGTTAGTCGACGAAGGTGCCCTGCAACGTTTTATCAGCGCCTCGGAGAGCCGCGCCATCAACACCAGCGGCATGGTTCAATCCATGCTCAACCTCGAGCGCACGGGGCGCAATGCGGAAACGCTCGAGGTGATCCAGGCCGAACGCCTTCACCAGGTGCTGCCCCGGGGGCGGGACGATGAACAGGCCGTGATCAAGTTTGTCCACTCCATCCTCTACAAAGCCATCGACATGGGCGCCAGCGACATCATGTTCCAGGAGTTTCCCTCCAAGCTCCGCGTCCGCTACAAGGTAGACGGCGATTGGTTTGATGAGACCGGCGATTTTCCCGGTCACGTTGCCAAACAGGTGATCTCGCGTCTAAAGGTCATCTCGGGGCTCGAGATCCAGTACGTGCGCCTGCCGCAGGACGGTGCTTTTCCGATCAAAATCGGCGATCAACGCTACGATTTTCGGGTCAACACTTCCTACCAGGCCCAGGGTGAGCAAGCCGTCCTGCGGCTCCAACGCGACCAGCGAAATCTCAAATCGCTCGCGGAATTAGGCATGCCCGAGCGTTACATCAAAGCCGTTGATGAAATCATGAACGGCGACCACGGCTTGCTGATTCTTTGCGGGCCCACCGGTTCGGGCAAGAGCACCACGATTTACAGCATCCTGCGCTCGCTGGACGCAGTCAAAAATAACGTGCTGACGGCCGAATCACCGATCGAAGTTTACCTCGAGAACATCAGCCAGACGCAGATCGACGAGGACGGCCCTTACACCTACGCGGCCTGGGCGCGTGGAATCCTGCGCCAGGCACCGGATGTAGTCATGATGGGCGAGATTCGGGATGAAGAGAGCGTGGAGGCCCTTATGCGGCTTTCCTCCTCCGGTCACCGCGCCGTTTCGACCCTGCATACCAACTCAGCCTGCGAGGTGCCCGACCGCTTCTTCCTGTTTCGGGCTCAGCCCTTCATGGTTGCTGACAGCCTGAAGATGGCCATTTCCCAGCGTTTGGTGAAAAAGGTCTGTCCCCGATGCTATGAGGAAATGCCGGTTCCGTCCGAGGAACGGCTGCGCCGGCTCGGCATCGATCCGGCGTGGCTGGCCGGTGCCGCCACGTTGCGGCGCGGGCGCGGCTGTGATTTCTGCCGCCAGTCGGGGGTGAGCGGTCGCCGGGCCGTGTTCGAGGCGCTGGTGGTCGACGAGGAGGTGCGCACTGCCATCCAGGATCGTGCGCCGGCCACCCATTTCCGACGACTCATGGAGGCCAAGGGCGAAATGACCCTGTTCGAACGGGCCGTGCGGGAAGCCGCCTCGGGCGCCATCGCGCTCGAGGAAGCCTGTAAGTTCCGGGATTTCGCTGCGGAATTGCTCACGAGGCGACCTCCGCGTCTCTAACCTTGGTCATACCGCAGCTACGGTGCCGTCGGCGTCGGTACCAGGTCCTCGGTATTGAAGATTCTCCACGCGGCCAGACCTAGTTCCCGGAACTTGGCCGCGAACGTTGAGTCCCCCACGCGCGGCCCGGAGAACGTGTAAACCTTGGTCGTTTCGATGCCTTTAAGTGGTCGGAAAAATGCCAGAGCCGCCCCCAGACGATGTCCGGTGATGAAAACCTGCGTCGAAGAGTTTGCCCGTTGAGAAAAAAACTGTCGAATTGCCGGAGCAATCTGCTGGTGAATGGACATGAAACCAGCCGTGGAATTGCCCCATCCCGGTTGGAACGGCATCGGATGAATCGACGCATCGTCAAACCATTCCAACGGTGTCTGCGTGCCGCGGATGACTGCGTAGATGGCGTCACCCTTTTTGGCAATGAATCCGAAGGGGAGCGGGGTGGGGTTGGCGGCGGGACGCGGCAAAGGAAGCTCGATCGGAAGCGGCAGAAAATTCTCAACTGCGAAGAATTGCGTCTCTACCGTGTACCCGTCCTGAATGGTCCAACGGGAAGGGGCGCCGGCTTTGGCAATGTTGAACTGCTGGTAGGCCTGATCAATGAGTTTGCCGCACGCGACGGCCTCGTCCACGCTGAAAGGAGGAGGAAAATAGGGCATGATGATAGATCGTTGAAGTTGGGTGAATCCGGGCAGGCTGCAGAGCAAGCTGCGGGCTGCGCGACCTTTTTTGGAAGCCTAGCATGCTCATATGCGCCTGCATATACGCAGGAATCCGTAGGCGGCGGAAACATCAGCTGGACCGACGGCATCATTGGGCAGCTCGACATCACGGCCGAAAAAGCCAACGGGTTGCATGGTTACGAACTAACTGGCCGTGACCATGCCGGTTTGGCCCGCCGCCCAGGGCTCAGTCGGGTAGATCGTTCCGGTCAGCGCCGATTAACAACGTACAAAGGGGACAGGATATCGGCGCCGTCGAGATTGCCCGGATGATGCCGTTGGTCTGCAATGCCGGGCTGTTGTTGTAAGCGAGCGCTCGCGTCACCCGGTCCCCCGGCTGGGCCCTCGGGCTCCTTGAACCTTCGGCGATCATGAGCGTAATGGTTCACAAACAGGCCCGGTGGGCGGACGATTGATGAACCCTTGCCGATTTTCTCCTTGCCGGCGATACCGGTACACGCTGACGCATGACGTTGCGGACCTTTTCAGCGCGCCGTCCGGTCACGGTTACGTGGCTTGGATCGGACTTAATCCGAGTCGGGCGGATGAAAGCCGGCTTGACCCGACTCTCTGGCGGGTTCGGGCGTACACAAACCGATTTGGGTTCCGGGCTTTTAAGATGCTCAACCTTTTTGCATACCGCGCGCCCGACCCGCGCGTCTTGAAAAGGGCTGCTGACCCGGTTGGCCCGGAAAACGACCATCACCTGCTTGAGGTCTGCCGGCAGGCGGCACTGGTGGTTTGTTGTTGGGGCGCCGGCGGTCAATACCGTGACCGGGACCGTGCGGTTATCGAGTTGCTGCGGGGCATTCCTCTGCACGCGCTGGCCCTCAGCAAAATGGGCCATCCCCGGCATCCGCTTTACCTTAAGGGCACTTGCTGGCCCATGCCTTTCGCCGGCAGCCTAGCGATACGTTGCGCAGCGGTCATGGCGGGTGTCGTCAGGGGGAAGGCGTAAACAGGAGGGGCTACCGCCCCTTGCTGATTTCTCTTCCGGGACGGGGCCATCGAACGTCGCGCTCGCATTTTTCGGATCGCACCCCCTTGCTCAGGCGGTGGAGACCTGTCCCCTTTTGGCACTCATCAAGACAAGAACCCCAGATGGTGACTCAAGGAGTGAAGCCAGTACCAGACCTGTCCCTCTTGCGGGCTCGGTGCGAGCGGTCTGTCCCCTTCTGGAAAACGCATTCCCACAGCAGACCTGTCCCTTTTTTGGGACAAAACGCTCCAAGAATGGAGGATAAGGCACGACGCGTGTGCCCATCGGAAGTTTGCCTACCCGGAAAAGAGAGCCTTGCCGCCCCCGGGTGTACGTGACCGAGACGTGGCTCGGCATGCAATGCTCCACGTCTCGTCAGATATATGTATGCGACGGCCGCGCGGCGTTTCCCCTCTTAGTTTTGACTAAGTCAATGCAACTTGGACCTGTCCGCTTTCGAGAGAACAACCGTCGTAAAATCTTTCAGGGCGCCATCGCCCCATCGCGCGGATGCGCTCTCAGGAGGGGCACACACGTTTTGGTCGCCGCGTCACAGGGGCCAGCCGTAAGCTGAAGCGAATGCATCATACCGCAGTCGTTCAACTTCCCGGACGGCAGCAACCTGGCTGAAGTAAACAAGAAGGAGTGCGGAATGAACTCTCACCGGGCCGACTCTCTTCTGCCATTCAGATGCTGAGGGGTCGCTACCGCAGCAGACTGCGCTTCCGCAACGCGCCAGTGCAGACCATCAAACTCGACCTGTTCGCCCTTGGGGGTCACTCACTCGCTTCAGCTCGGGGCGGCACGTGCCGGCACGGCCCGGCCCCGCCAGCACACAAACCACTCCGCCCCGCCCCCTTCGGCCGCCCCCGCCGGCTCAGCGCCCGGCCCGGGCGGCAGGCCCGGGCCCCGCCAGCGGCT